>Ga0126305_10001445_pt1 | contig 10592 bp, 8 predicted proteins | sample Plot26_FD_92536 | JGI IMG/M metagenome (GOLD analysis project Ga0126305, IMG submission 92536) | Serpentine soil microbial communities from UC McLaughlin Reserve, CA, USA - Plot26 | ecosystem: Environmental > Terrestrial > Soil > Grasslands | place: USA: UC McLaughlin Reserve, Lake County...
GTCGCGTGCTCGTGGGCCTGCTCCGCTTCCGCGGGCGTCCACGTGAACCCCACGGCGACGGGCACGGCGCCGAGCGCCTTGAGCGCGTTGCGCCTCGAGATGGCCATCCTAAATGCTCCCCTGCTTGCGCTGTTCGGCGATGTACTCGCTCGTCCGCATTGCGAGCGCGAGAATCGTCCAGGTGGCGTTCTTGTCGGCCTGCGAGACGAACGGGCCGCCGTCGCACACGAACACGTTCTTCGCCTCGTGCGCCTGGCACCACTCGTTCAGCACCGACGCGTTCGGATCCTTCCCCATGCGGGTCGATCCGCACTCGTGGATGATGCGGCCGCCGGCCTCGAGACCGTAGTCGTCCTCGGCCGTCGGCATCGGCGACATCGTCGTGCCGCCCATCTCGGTGATGATGGATCGGAAGGTCTCCTGCATGTGCCTGGCCTGCTTCCGCTCATGGTCGCTCCACCTGAAGTGGAAGCGCAGCACCGGGATGCCGAACTTGTCGACGACGTTCGGGTCGATCTCGCAGTAGGTATCCTCGTTCGGCACCTGCTCGCCGCGCCCGGCAAATCCCACCGTCGCCCCGTAGTAACGCCGGTAGTCCTCCTTGAGCGCCTTGCCGTATCCGCCGCCCCCGGGAAACTGCTGGATGCCGCCGCCGAAGCCGTAGCTCGGCATGCCGCGGCCGCCCCAGATCTCGATGTGATACCCGCGCGGGAAATCGAGCTTCCGGTTGTCGGCCCACCACGGCATGTAGAGGTGCATGCCGCCGGTGCCGTCCTCGTTGTGCGGTGGCATGCCCACGAGCTTCGGGATGAACCCGCGCACCGACAGGCCCGTGGAATCGGTCAGGAACCTGCCGAGCACGCCGCTCGAATTCGAGAGCCCGTTCGGATGCCGCGCCGACTTCGAGTTGAGCAGGATTCTCGTCGTCTCGCACGTGCTGGCGGCCACCACGACGATGCGGGCACGGACGTGGTGCTCGGTGCCGTCCGCGGCGTCGATGTAGATGACGCCGGTGGCCTTGCCGCTGTCGTCCGTCGTCACTTCGCGCGCCATCGCGCCCGTCACGAGCGTCATCCTGCCGGTCGCCATGGCCGGCGGGAGGAGCACCGACGTCGATGAGAAGTTCGAATGCGTCGAGCAGCCGCGCCCGCACTGGCCGCAGTAGTGGCACTGCGCGCGGCCATTGAGGGGTTGCGTCAGGATCGAGAGTCGCGACGGCACGCACGGAATGTTCAGGCGCTCGGAGGCCTGCTGAATCGCCAGCTCGTAGCAGCGGGGCTTCGGGGGCGGCATGAAGATGCCGTCCGGCTCGTTCGGCAGGTTGCGCTCGGCGGCGAAGTTCGTCCCGAAGATCCCGACGAGGCAATCGAGCTTGTCGTAATACGGCTTGAGGTCCTCGTATGTGATCGGCCAGTCGTCGCCGAGCCCGTCCACGCTCTTCCGGCGGAAGTCGTCCGGCCCCCAGCGAAGCGAGATCCGGCCCCAGTGGTTCGTCCGGCCGCCGAGCATCCGCGCGCGGTACCAGTGCCACTGCTGTCCTTGCGCAACGGTGTAGGGTTCGCCTTCGAGCTGCCAGCCGCCGATGCACCCATCGAACTCGCCGAAGTGGCGCTCAGGCGTGGGCGCGCCCCGGCGTGGTGATTCATAAGGCCACGTGAACATCGCCTAATCGGTGGCCGCATCCCACTTCGGACCGGCCTCGAGGACGACCACCCGCGCCCCCGACTCCGTCAACACCTTGGCGGCCATGCCGCCGCCCGCGCCGGAGCCGACGATGCACACGTCGTAGCTGTCAGAACTGCGGATGATCTGCATGAAGGCGGGGTCTCCTCCCGGGCGCGATCGCGCCAGCGGCACACGGCGCTCGCGGGAGCGCCCGACTGGTCGGACAAGTGTGGAATCTTAGTCGAGGGTCCGGACAGCGGCAAGACGGGGCTCACGACGCGTTCAATGCACGATGCACAATGCAAAATGCACAGGGATTACCGAGGGCTCAGGAACTCACGGCGGCAGCACTTCCGCTCAGGACCACTCGCGCCGCCGTGTGGTCGTACATCGTGTCCCGTTGCTGTGCATTGCGCGCCTTGCCTGGATCGGACGCGTGCGTGGAGGGACATCGTGCAGTTTGTGCATTGGGCATCGTGCATTGTGCATTAGCTGTACTCCCCGTCGCACCCGTCCCGCACTCTCCGCTTGACCGACCAGACCGGTCGGAGTTAGTCTTTTGAGACTGATTCTCAGTTTCATTTGGTCGGTCCCTATCAATTCTCGGTTGCCAATCATGCCTGGTCTTGCGAAATCGCTCGCCGGTGTTCCGCTCGGCACCTCCGCCGTTGTTCGACGGGTCGGCAACGGACGCCCGATTGCTCGGCGCCTCATGGAGCTTGGGCTCGTGCCGGGCACCAGGGTGACGGTCACGCGGGTCGCCCCCCTGGGAGATCCCCTCGAGCTGCGCGTCCGGAACTACGCGCTCTCGATCCGCCGCAGCGAGGCGCTCGGAATCGAAGTGGACGAGACGGTGGTGTGAGCGCCACCGCCGCCACCGCGACGGAGCGTTTACGTCCGGCGGCGCCGCACGCAGGCGATCATCCGCTCGTCCTCGTCGCCGGCAATCCCAACGCCGGCAAGTCTACGCTGTTCAACGCGCTCACCGGTTCATCCACCAAGGTCAGCAACTATCCGGGCGTCACAGTCACACGCACCTCGGCCCTGATGCACGTGGCTGAGCTCGGTGCCATCGAGCTCGTCGATCTCCCCGGGACCTACAGCCTCAGCGCACGCTCACGTGACGAGCAGGTCGCCGTCGACGCCATCCTCGGGCGACGCTCGCCCACCCCCGACGTCGTCATCGTGGTCGCGGACGCCACCGCGTTGGCGCGCAACCTCTACTTCGCAAACGAAGTTATCGAAACCGGCATCCCTGTCGTCGTCGCGCTTAGCATGATGGACGATGCGGCGAGCCAGGGCGTCCGCGTTTCCGTCTCGAAGCTCTCCGCTGCCATCGGCGCCGAGGTCGTCCCTGTCGTCGCGCCGAAGCGACACGGGCTCAGCGAACTGGCCGCGGCCGTGACCCGCGCGAAGAAGCGCAGCCCGGCTGTCCCATCGATCGCCCCGCTTGGCGCTGAAGCCGAGGCAGACATCGCCGAATTGTCCGCGTGGGTGGACCGCGATTCACCCGACGTGACGGGTGCAGCGAAGCGCGCGTGGGCCATCTGGCTGCTGCTCTCGCTCGACGATGCCACGCGCGACGACCTGAGCGGGATCGACCCGGTCCTGCGCGAGCAGGCTGCGGGCATCCGTGCACGTGCCACGCAGGCCGGACGGAACCTCGATCAGGAGATCATCGGCGGCCGGTACGCGCACGTCGACGCGGCCGTGGCCAAGGCCGTCACGATTACGCCACCGGCCGGCTTGACGTGGACCGAGCGCATCGATCGCGTGCTGACCCACGGGCTGTGGGGATTCGGGGTATTCGCAGCCGTGATGCTCGTGCTGTTCCAGGCGTTGTTCGCCTGGTCCGAGCCGGCCATCGGCCTCATCGAATCGCAGGTCTCGTGGATCCAGGACCTCGTGACTGGCGTCATGCCGGCCGGCCCCTTCCGCGACCTGCTCGTGGACGGCGTGATCGCGGGCGTCGGCAACGTGACCGTCTTCGTGCCGCAGATCGCGCTGCTGTTCCTCTTCATCGGCCTGCTCGAGGACCTCGGGTACCTCGCACGCGTCGCGTTCGTCATCGACCGGCTGATGGGACGCGTCGGCCTCCACGGCAAGTCCTTCGTGCCGATGCTCTCCGGGTTCTCCTGCGCGGTGCCGGCGGTGCTCGCGACGCGCACGCTCGATAATCGGACCGACCGCCTGCTGACGATGATGGTGCTGCCGCTCATCTCATGCAGCGCGCGGCTGCCGATTTACGTGCTCGTCATAGCGACGGTGTTCAGCCCGACGGCGCGCGCATTCGGCCTCGTCAGCGCTGGCGCGGTCGCGCTGTTCGCGATGTACTTCCTCTCGGTGACGGTGGCGCTCACCGCGGCCGCCGTGTTGCGCCGGACGATATTCCGCGGCCCGCGGCCGACCTTGATGCTGGAGCTGCCGCCCTATCGCAGGCCGGTGCTCCGCGTCCTGCTGCGCAGCACCTGGCAGCAGGTCAGGTCGTTCCTCGTGAATGCGGGCACGGTGATCCTGGCTCTCACGATCGTGCTCTGGGCCCTGCTCACGTATCCGAAGAGCGACGCGGCCGCCCGTCACTTCTCGAGCGAACGCGCCCGCATCGAGTCGAGCGTGCCGGGCACTGCACGCACGCAGGCACTCGACACTCTCGCCGGCCAGGAGCGCGGCGAGCAGTTGCGGCACAGCGTCGCTGGTCGCGTGGGACACCTCATCGAGCCCCTCATCGCGCCGCTCGGATTCGACTGGCGGATCGGAGTCGGCATCCTTGGGGCGTTCGCCGCACGCGAGGTGTTCGTGTCGACGATGGGGATCGTCTTCGACATCGATGACGCCGACGAGCAGAACCAGCCGCTGCGGTCGGCCTTGCGGTCGGCTACGCGCGACGACGGTTCGAAGCTCATGACACCGCTCACGGGCGTGTCGCTGATGGTGTTCTTCGTGCTCGCCTGCCAGTGTATGAGCACGTTGGCGGTGGTCCGGCGCGAGTCGGGCTCGTGGAAGTGGCCGCTCTTCATGTTCGGATACCAGACGGTGCTCGCGTACACCGCCACGCTGGTGGTCTTCCAGGCGGGACGCGCGTTCGGGTTCGTGTGAGGCGTCCCATGGATTGGCAGTCTGCCGGCGTCGTCGCGGTCGTCTCTGGCGCGATTTACTTCCTTGCGCAGCGCATGTTCGTCATCCGCCGCCGGCGGAAGCAGCCCGCGCAGACGTTCGTGCCGCTCTCCTCGATTCGGAAGGGGTCCGGCGACCGGTGCCATTGACGGCACTTCAGGCCCAACCTGCCTGACCGGACGGAGTACCGCAAACCTCCCTGCCAGGCGCGCTGTCCGTGATAACGTGACCGCGCGACCGTGATGGCGCCGCTCGCTGCACCCGCCCGAGCGCTCGATTGTGTATTCCCGCGACCGTGACGGTGACCCGCTATCCCCGCATTGCGTCATTCAAGACTGCCGACGCCTTCCTGCAGTACGCGGAACAGCTCCGTATCCATGTGCCCTTCGACTCGTCGATCGAGATCGGCGCTGCGTCTCCACTCGGTCAACCGCTCGCAGCCGATGGGCTGAGGGCTGGCAACCGATTCACGATCCTCCCGATGGAGGGCTGGGACGGTACGGCGGACGGGCGTCCGACCGATCTCACGCGACGCCGGTGGCAGCGGTTCGGCGAGAGCGGCGCGAAGATCATCTGGGGTGGCGAGGCCGTGGCGGTGCGTCAAGACGGCCGCGCAAACCCGAACCAGCTCGTAATCGGTGAGCAGACCGTCGGCGACCTGGCGTCGTTGCGCGAGCTCCTGGTGGCGGCGCACGCGACTCACTTCGGAACGACCGACGATCTCGTCGTCGGGCTGCAACTCACGCATTCCGGCAGGTACGCCCGGCCGACCACTGCCGGACCGCGCCCGCGGATCGCGTACCGGCATCCGGTCCTCGACGCGAGGCTCGGCATCACCGACGAGACCGCCTGCTTCAGCGACGAGGAACTCGATCGGCTGGTCGACGACTTCGTCCGTGCGGCGCGCGAGGCTGCCCGTGTCGGGTTCGCTTTCGTCGATGTGAAGCATTGCCATGGCTACCTGGGTCATGAGCTCCTGAGCGCATCCAGCCGCGCAGGGCGGTACGGTGGCAGCTTCGAGAACCGGACGCGTTTCCTGCGGTCGATTGTGGAGGGCATCCGAGCCGAGACTCCGGACCTGCGCATCGGCATCCGCCTGTCCGCGTTCGACATGGTGCCGTTCCGCAAGGGCGCATCCGGAGTCGGCGAGCCGGATGCTCGCGATGATGGATACCGCTCGGCGTTCGGATTCACTCCCGTGAACGGGCCGCCCAGCATCGACGAGAGCGATCGGCTGCTTACGACGGCCGAGTCGCTGGGCGTGGCCTGGGTGTGTGTCACGGCCGGCAGCCCGTACTACAATCCCCACATCCAGCGGCCCGCGCTGTTTCCGCCATCTGACGGCTATCTTCCGCCTGAGGATCCGCTCGTGGGCGTGGCGCGGCAGATTACGGCGACCGCGGCACTCAAGGCGCGGCACCCGCATCTGGCAATGGTGGGTTCTGCGTACAGCTACCTGCAGGAGTGGCTGCCGCACGTGGCGCAGGCGGTTGTCCGCACAGGCATGGCGGATTCCGTGGGCCTCGGACGCCTGGTCCTCAGCTACCCGGACTTCCCGGCGGACGTGCTCGCCGGTCGGCCGCTCAAGCGCAACCTGCTGTGCCGCACCTTCAGCGACTGCACGACCGCGCCGCGAAACGGGCTTGTCTCGGGGTGTTATCCGCTCGATCGATTCTATGTGGCGCGACCGGAGGCGAAGCGGCTCAAGGACATCAAGGCTGGACTCTGACTCGTCGATCGTTCACGGTTGACAGCCTGGCGTCTGGATCGCGAGATCGTGAGGCCCCATCGGTCACCCTGAACGCTGTCCTTGGCGAGAACACCACGAGGTGCGAATCCGATGAACAGGACGAGAGCCCAGACCCACGTCGCCGTAACAGCATTTCTCGCGCTCTTTGCGATCGTGGGCGTGGCCACGTATGGGTTGCCGTTCTTCTACGACTACATGTTCCACGACTTTGGGTGGACGCGGCAGCAGATCACTTCCGGCAACGCGTACAGCAAGCTGCTGATCGGGCCGGTCTTCGGATTGATCGCCGGCTGGGTCGTCGATCGCTTCGGCCCGAAGCGCCTGATGCTCGCGGGCATCGTCATGGCCGGCGTTGCGCTGATCGGTCTCGGCAGCATCACGACGCTGACGGGTTTTTACGCCTTTTACCTGTTCAACGCGCTTGGATACGTCTGCGGTGGGCCGCTGCCGAACCAGGTGCTGCTGTCGCGGCGGTTCGACGCGAACCGTGGCAAGGCGATGGGCTTCGCCTACCTGGGCATCGGCGTCGGCGGCGCGCTAGTGCCGCTGCTCGCCCTTTGGCTGACGCAGGCGTACGGCTGGCAGAATGCGCTGAAGCTGCTGGGCGTGTTGATGATCGCCGTGGCAGTGCCGCCGGCGCTCTTCATTGAGGAACAGCCGGGCGACGCGCCGGGCGCAGGACCCGCGCGGTCCGGGCCGGGCGCGCCTGCGTTGGTTCCCCTCGGGCCTATTCTCCGGCAGCGCACGTTTTACCTGCTTCTCGTGGGCAGCATGTGCTCCATCGGAGCGGTCGGCGGGACCATGCAGAACCTGAAGCTGTACCTGAGCCTCGACGCGGGGTACGCGCAAGGCGAGGTCGCACGCGTGCTGTCGCTGGTGCTGGTCGGCAGCCTGGCGGGACGGCTCTTGATGGGGCATCTCGCGGACCGATATGCCCGCCGGCATGTGATGCTCCTGATCTACGCGATCGTGGCGTGCACGATTCCACTGCTCTTCTTCGCCTCGAGTCACGCCGTGCTCTACGCCTTCGCGGCTGCATTCGGGATCGGCCTCGGAGGGGACTACATGATCATCCCGCTCATGGCCGCGGATCTGTTTGGCCTGCGCGCGCTCGGCCGCGTGATGGGCATCGTGCTGACGGCCGACGCCGCGGCGGAAGCCGTCGTGCCCATGACCGTGGCCACGCTGCGCGATCACACGGGCTCGTATCACGGCGGGTTGGCCGTGTTGATGGCCCTCGCCGCCGTGGGTGCCCTGGCGGTACTGGCGCTGCCCCGCGCGGTCGCCGTCCCGGTACCGGCCCGACAGCCGAAAGTTTGGCGATAGAATGCGCGCTGCAGCTCGATGCCAGACGAAACGCACCCCCACCCGCCGCCCGTAGACCCTGAAGCCGAGGGTCCGCGCCGGGCGCAGCCGCCTCCGGTGGTTCCCGCGGATCGGCTCGGCGAGATGGGCGACGAGGAGCTGCTCGACGTGCAGATGCGGCAGCTCGACATCCGCATCGAGGGCAGCGCTCTCGAACCGCGGATTGCGCAGCTGCACGAGGAGCTCGCGGCGCGCGGGCTCACGTTCCGACCGCATTACTGGCTCTCGGACGAGTGGTTCACGCCCGACGGCATTCCGGGCATCGCGATCCCGTTCTACCTGGCCCACCCGCGCCTGGCGAAGCTCGAACTCGCCCAGATGCTGGAGGTCGAGGGCGGTGAGCCGGAGTGGTGCATGCGCATCCTGCGCCACGAGGCCGGGCACGCCATCGACAACGCGTTCGCCTTGCGGCGCAAGAAGCAGCGGCGCGAGATCTTCGGCAGTCCGAGTGAGGAGTACCCCGAGTTCTACGCGCCGAAGCCATACAGCAAGAGCTTCGTCCTGCACCTCGATTCGTGGTACGCGCAGAGCCACCCGGACGAGGATTTCGCCGAAACGTTCGCTGTCTGGCTCACGCCGAGCTCGCACTGGGCGAAGCGGTACAACGAGTGGCCGGCCCTCAAGAAGCTCGAATACATGGATCGGCTGATGCGCACGCTGGCCGGGCGGCAGCCGCTCGTCACCTCCGGTAAGACGCTCGACCCGCTGCCGCGTCTGCGGAAGTCGCTGCGGCAGCACTATCGTCGCAAGCGGCGCCACTACGGCCTGGACTACCCCGCGTTCTACGACCGCGACCTGCGCCGGTTGTTCTCGGACGCGCCCGAGTTCGCCTCCAACATGACCGCCTCGCAGTTCATCGGCCGGATCCGGCGCTCCGTACGTCAACTCGTGGCGTCGTGGACGGGCATCTACCAGTACACCATCGACCAGGTGCTCGAAGACATGATCGAGCGGTCCCGGCAGCTGAAGCTGCGGCTCGCCGTTCCGGATGACGAGGCACGACAGCAGTTCACCGTCCTGCTCACCGTGCAGGCCATGAACTACCTGCACAGCGGCGGGCACCGGGTGGCGTTATGAAACCGCAGCGCGTGCTCACGCTCGTGCACAAGCACCTCGTGCCGCCGGCGGACGTTGAGGGCATCGACCTCCTCACCGCCGAGTGGAAGATGGAGTACGACGTCATCGAGACGCTGCGCGAGAAGGGGCACGAGGTGCTGCCTCTCGGCGTACACGATGACCTCGGCGTCATCCGCGGCGCGATCGAGGAGTGGAAGCCGACCATCGTCTTCAACCTGCTCGAGTCGTTCGACGACGTGACGACGTTCGACATGAACGTGGTGAGCTACCTCGAACTGCTCAAAGTGCCCTACACGGGCTGCAACCCGCGGGGGTTGCTGCTGGCGCGCGACAAGGCATTGTCGAAGCAGTTGATGGCATACCATCGCATCCCCGTGCCGGAGTTCGCGGTCTTCCGGCCGCGGCGCGGCGTGAAGCTGCCGCGGAAGCTCGCCTTCCCGCTAATCGTGAAGTCGCTGACCTACGAAGCGTCGGTCGGCATCTCCCAGGCCTCCATCGTCAGTGACGAGGACCATCTGCGCAAGCGGGTGGAGTTCATCCATCAGAGCATCGGGACCGATGCGATCGTCGAACGCTATATCGACGGCCGCGAGCTGTACGTCGGCCTGCTCGGGAACGAGCGCGTCCGCGTGTTGCCGGTGTGGGAGATGCATTTCCAGAAGATGATCGAAGGGGGCAGCTGGCCGATCGCCACCGAGCGCGTGAAGTGGAGCATCAAGTACCAGGAGCGCCACGGCATCAAGACGGATCTGGCCGAGCACCTGCCGAACGGCGCGTCCGAGCACATCCAGCGCGTGGCCCGGCGCGTCTACCGCACGCTCGGCCTGACCGGCTACGCGCGCGTGGACCTGCGGATGGACCACGAGGGTCGCATCTACGTGATCGAGGCAAACCCCAACCCGCAGCTCGCCTACGGTGAAGACTTCGCCGAATCAGCCGACCGGGGCGGTCTCAAATACGAGGCCCTGCTCGATCGAATCGTCGCGCTGGGGCTGAGTTGGAGGCCGGGGACGATGTGATTCTTGTAATGCACAATGCACGATGCAGAATGCACAGGGGCTGGCGGCCAGAGGCCAGGGGCTACCGGCGGGACCACAATGGCGCATAACGCGAATGCAGAACACCTCGGCGGCTCGGTAGCCGTCCGACTCCTCTCCTTGCCTCATTCCGCGTCGATCGCTTTCCCCTGTCAATAGGTCCGTTCTTCATTGTGCATTGTGCATCGTGCATTTCGCCGTCAGCCAGCCCCGCGCCTCTAGCCACTAGCCGCTAGCCTCTTCGCATCGTGCATTGGGCTGTCACTGAGGCGCCACCCGCGGGGCGACCCGCGGCTCTGACTGGCGGCTCATCTCCGTGCCCGTCGTCGTCACGTAGTACTTCGCCAGCATGTTTGCGCGCTCCCATGCGGGGATGGTGTCGCGGCCGTGCAGGTAATCGAGGTAATGGGACATCACCTGGGCGAAGTGCGCCTCATGGCCCACGCGATAGCTGTCAGGGATCGCGACGTGAAAAAGGCCGCCGCGTTCGTCGACGCTGATGCCGGGATACGTGCCCTGCAGGCTGGACACCTTGGTCTCCAGGGCCGCGCGCACCGCGGCGGCGCCGGCAGGCTCTGCGGGGA
>Ga0126305_10001446_pt1 | contig 10591 bp, 5 predicted proteins | sample Plot26_FD_92536 | JGI IMG/M metagenome (GOLD analysis project Ga0126305, IMG submission 92536) | Serpentine soil microbial communities from UC McLaughlin Reserve, CA, USA - Plot26 | ecosystem: Environmental > Terrestrial > Soil > Grasslands | place: USA: UC McLaughlin Reserve, Lake County...
CACTCCGGAAAAGCTGCTGGCTTTCTTCGATACTGCCCTGCAGCGAATCCGGGCGCTGCCCGGCGTCCAGTCGGCCGGTGGGATTGACGACCTTCCCGTCCTCAGTGGATCGCAGCAGCCAATCGTGCTCGAAGGCCGCGCCGAGCTCCTGCCGCGCGACCAGCCGACGGTTGCCGTCAGAAAAGTCACGCCCGGCTATTTCCACTCCATGCAGATCCCGATCGTCCGCGGACGCGATGTGGCCGACGGTGACAAGGAGGTCATGCTGGTCAGCCGGTCCGCAGCCAAACTGCTGTGGGGGGACGAGGATCCGATCGGGCGCCGGGTGACGCTGCCGCTCGAATCCCGAACCGTCCAGCGAGAGGTGATCGGAATCGTCGGCGACGTGAGGCAGGAAAAACTCTCCGAGCCGGCAGCGCCCAGCGTGTATGAGTTCACCCGGACGAATCCGTTCGGACTTCAGACGATCGTGGTTCGTACCGCCGTGGCGCCGATGTCACTGGCGAAGCAGGCGGCGGATGTGGTGCGCTCACTGGATCCTGAACAGCCGATCGAAGACATCAGGACGATGGATGCGGTGCTGGACGAGACGCTGACCTCGCAACGCTTCAGCGCGTTGCTGCTCGGGCTGTTCGCGGCGGTTGCGCTGACGCTCGCGTCCGTCGGCATTTACAGTGTGCTGTCGTACATCGTTCGCGGCCGCAGTCGTGAGATCGGCATCCGCACGGCACTCGGCGCCCGCAGCGGAGACGTCGTGAGGCTGATCATCATCGAGGGCATGACGCCGGCACTGATCGGCGTCGCGACAGGCGTCGTTGGCGCGCTCGCCGCCGGCAAACTGCTGCAGAAACTCGCGTTCGGCGTGAGTGCCTGGGATCCGCTGACATTGACGGCAGTTGCCGGCGGGCTGACCGTGGTCGCCCTGATCGCTACGCTGGTGCCGGCGTACCGCGCGTCGCGTGTCGATCCTCTGATCGTGCTGCGAGGCAACTGAGGCTCGCAAACACGGGTGAGGTTGATCTACACTTCGCCCATTTGATCCGCCGCTGGTCGCTACTCCTGCTGTTCTATGCGGCCGTGACGCTCGTCATGGCCGCACCGTTCGCGAATTACCGGGCCTTCCGCACGGCGAGCTACGAAGGGGATGCTCGCCTGATCATCTGGACACTCGCGTGGGACAATCACGCCGTCCTCACCCGGGCGTCATTGTTCGACAGCAATGTCTTCTATCCAGCGGCGCAGAGCCTTGCCTACAACGAGCACCTGTTCGGGTTGAGCCTTTTCACGCTGCCGATTTATGCGGTGACGAGCAACCCGGTGCTTGCCTACAACATCGCCTGGCTCGCGTCCTTCCTTCTCAATGCGCTCGCGGCGCATGCCCTGCTGCGGAGGTTCACCGGGAAGGACGCCGCCGCCGCTGCTGGAAGTCTCATCTTCACCTTCTCCTTCTACAAGATGCTCCACGCGCATGGACATCTTCACCTCGTGTGGACGTGGCTGATCCCCGTCTCTGTGCTGTGTCTCGAGCGATGGAGCGAGCGTCCGACCATGTCGCGCGCCATTCTATGGGCGGGCGCGGTCGTTCTGCAGTCACTGACGTCGTGGTATCTCGCCGTGATCACTGCGCTCATCCAGGCGATCGCTCTAGTGAGTCATGGCCCCGCACTCCGTGCCCGAGGTCAGTTGCGACAGCTGTGGCATCTGGCGGTTGTGACGACCGTCTCTGCGTTGATCGTGTGGCCGTTCGCGAAGCCTTACCGCGTGATCGAAGCCGCATCTCGCCGCGAGGTCGCGTCGAACTCGACGGACCTGAGTGGATATCTGATTCCACCAGAGAACACCTGGGTCGGACAGCTGTGGCTGACGCATGTCGGCAGCGGACCGAGATGGATCTGGGGAGAGCAAACGGTTTTTCTGGGCTGGATCGCAGTCCTCCTGGCTGCCGCCGGTGCGTGGCGTCTGACACAACTGCGGCAGTGGCGGCTGTTGCTCGTGTCCGGTCTGCTGGTGAGCGCCGGCGTCTATCTGTCGATGGGACCTTCGCTGACGCGAGGAGTCGAAGGATGGTCCCTGTTCGGTGCGCTGTCGTCGCTGCCGGGGCTCGGTGGGTTCCGTGCGCCGGCGCGGTTTGCCCTGCTCGTGCTGCTTGGGCTTTCGTTACTCGGCGCATCCGGTGCGGATTGGATCCTGACGCGCACACGGCGGGGAGCGATGATCGTGCCGCTGCTTCTCGCGTTGATGCTGAGCGAATGGTATGTGGTGAAATTTCCCGGAGGCACACCACCGCCCTTTTCAGTGCCGGCGATCTACCGCACTGGAGCACTGGCGACGGCGCGTGCGGTTGTGTCGCTGCCCGATTATCGCGGACGAACCGACTGGTACCGAGGCTCCGACTACTTGTACTTCTCAACCGCTCACTGGCGTCCGATCGTCAATGGGTTCGGCCGCTCCGAGCCGCCTGAGCACGCCCGGATCATCAGCCACATGAAAGCGTTTCCCGGGCCGAACAATGCCAGGACGATGCGCTCGCTCGGTGTCGACTATGTGGTGTTCCATGCGGACCGGCAGCCGGCGGATGCGGCGGCCATCATCCAGGAGGCGCAGCGGGTCGGCGAGTACGAGCTCGTCGCAAGAGTCGGGAGCGATTACCTTTTCAGGGTGCTGCCCCAAACGCGCTAACGCGACGGGTGGGTTTTTCGTAAACTCCGGCGCCAGATGTCCACTCCCCTGCCACACGCGCCCACGATGGTCGACGTCATCGTCGCCGTCGGCAATGACGCACAGATGATCGCCGGTAAGCTGCGCGAACTCGATGGATCGACTATCCGCAAGACAGACTGCGCCTGGGTCGGCGTCGTCGGAACGACCGTCGTACCGCACCACCCTCATCCACTGGACCACTGGTACTGGCGGATCTCCAACTGCAGCGTATGTGCGCATCATCGGCTACGTCGTGCCGATCGTGGTGATCTGTACCGCAGCGGCAATCGCCGCCCACCTGGTCGCCTCCTCACGAGCTACGCTGCCGGGATCGCGGCCGCGCTGCTGCATCCTGTAACGGGTGCGGTGCTCCGGCTCTTTGCGGCAAACAGCTGGACGCGAGTCCGTCTGTCACGCAGATGATCACACCCGGCCATTGGCGAGATGCACGCGCACTTGCGGGCACGAAAAGGGACAAGCTACTGAGTGCTGACGGTTGTTCTCTTCCCGATCGCGATCGTATATCTCGGGCTGTTTGCAGCGGGCGCGTGGGTCGGACGGGCGTCTCCGGCAGCGCTGTTACCCGTGCCTGGTGGCCGGCGCGCTCCTGCTGTGCTCCGGCGGGCCGGATGGCGACAGCCGCGGGCGCGCTCCGCTTGCACCACTCATATGGGTGATTGCGGCGCAAGTGCTCGTCGGCAGAACCGTCAGACGTGGCACCGGACGTGCGTTCCAGAACCTGTCGTGATGACACCGGATCCGTCCGAACGAAGGCCCTTCGGTATTGCACCACCTGGTTATCGGCTTCCCGACGACACTCACGTCGGTGCGGTGCGATTGCAGGTCAGCAACCTGGCGCGATCGACCGCGTACTACGAGCGTGTGATCGGGCTCCGGGCCCGTGCGAGAACTCCGGCGACCGCGGAACTCGCCGCGCACGGCGACGATCGAACGCTCGTATCGCTCCATGCGAAGAGCGGCATCTCACCAGCGCCGGAACGCGGCGCTTTCGGCTTGTATCACTTCGCGCTCCTGGTTCCGGACCGGGCGGAGCTCGGACGGTTTGCCGCGCATCTTGCCAGCATCGATGAACGCGTTGGCATGGCCGACCACCTGGTCAGCGAAGCGCTCTACCTCTGGGATCCGGATTCGCTCGGAATCGAGGTCTACGCCGATCGACCGCGGCGCCTGTGGGAACAGGACGGGCAACAACTGGTGATGGCGACCGATCCGCTCGACGTGCCGAGCCTGGTCAATGCGGGCGGAGGACGAGTGTGGCGGGGCATGCCGGCCGGCAGTACCCTGGGACACGTTCACCTGCACGTCGGCGATCTCGACGACGCCGAAGCCTTCTACCATCGCGCCCTCGGATTCGACAAGACCGTCTGGAACTATCCAGGTGCGCTGTTCCTCTCAGCGGGGGGCTATCATCACCATCTGGGCACGAACACCTGGTCACCGGGTCCGTCCGCCCGGCCCAACGAGGCCCAACTGCTCGAATGGGAACTGGTCCTGCCTGCTTCCGAGGATGTTGCGCAGGCGGCCCAGAGTGTTGGTGCCGCCGGCTACACCGTGAGCGAGACGGATCGAGGATGGCTGGCAGAGGATCCGTGGGGCACGCACCTGCGACTGGTGTCGCCTTATTAAGGTGCCGGGGTGCCGGCAGGGAGTCCCTCCCCTTGACGAGGCTCAGAAGTAAAACTTCAGCGCGAGCTCGATCACGCGCGGGGAACTGATCGTGTTCGTGATCACGCCAAAGCTCCCCGGCGCGTTCAGGTCGCGCCCTGGAGGCCCGAAACTCGGGTGATTCAGTGCGTTGAAGGCCTCAACCCGGAACTCGGCGTACTTCGAGTTGCGGATGTCGAAGCGCTTCGACAGCACGACGTCGAGGTTCGTATAACCTGGCGCCCTCGCCACTCCGACCGGACAGTTGCCGAATGTGCCGAGCGCGGCCCTCTGGAACCCGTTGACGTCGAGCCAGTGAGTGATCGACTGGTCCGACGGCACCGGGTTGCCGACGCAGTTGGGACGCTCGTTAAGGCGTTCCCCCTGCTGCGAACGATTCGCCCCGTCGATGACGGTAATCGGGAGTCCGCTGCGCGCCTGGAAAATGCCGCCAAGCTTCCACCCTCCGAGCACGGCATCGACCACCGGCGACCATTGAGCACCCCAGGTGCGGCCGCGACCGAATGGCAATTCGTAGGTCGACGAAAAAATGAAGTTGTGCCGCACGTCGTGAAATGCCGGACCCCACTCGGCGTCGGGATCGTAGGTGTTCTGCCAGTACGCACCCTCGGTCGCGCTGGTGACGCCCTGCAAACCGGTGCCGCCGAACACGCCGTAAAAACCACGATTGTTCGTCCGCGTCTTCCCGAGCGTGTACGAGGCCAGGAATTCCACGCCTTTGTTCGATCGCTGGCGGACGCTCGCCTGCATCGAATCGTACTCGCTGCCGGAACGCGAGGTCGTCGTCGCGATCGTCGTGACGAGGGGCAACACGCCATAAAGCGGGCGCCGCGTGTTCTTGTTCGCCCAGGTCGCCGGGTCCCCGACGCCTGGCAGCGCCTGGTTGCCTTCGGTGGGGGTGATCAGATGGTCAGCGCGGTGGCCGACGTAGCCCATTTGCGCCGACATCGAGGTCGTCAACCGATATTCGACGAAGCCGTTCCACTGGTGAGTGAACTGCGGCCGGAGGTTCGGGTCGTACGAGCGGACATTGCCCGAGGGAGTGGTTAACGGTACCAGCTCCGCGAAGCCCGGCCCGGTTCGCCCCGAGCCGGTAGTCAAATCATAAGTCTGACCAGACTCGAAGAACAGGGGCGGGTTGAGCGGAAGCCGCAGGTTCGCGCCGGTTCCCTCCATGAACTGGGATATCCCGTAGCCGCCGCGCAGGACGATGCGGTCGGTCGCACTCCACGCGAATCCGAGGCGCGGCTCGTATCCTTTGTAATACGGCTTGTAGAGCGCCCGGTCCTCGATGCTGCCGTCTTTCGCGAAGATCTGCTGGCCAGTCGTGAGATCGAACGTCGATTGCCGATTGTCTTTCTCGACCAGCGGGGATGTGTACGCCCACCGGAGGCCAAGATTCAACGTCAGGTTCTTTTTGATCTTGAAGTCGTCCTGTGCAAACACCGAGATCCGGTTCTGAAGATGCGTCCACGGATTGTCAGGATCGCCGCCCCCGCGGCCCTTGAAGTTGACCTGATCGAGCAGGAAGTCGGAGAAGGAGTTCCCCGTGAAGATGCCGTTGTAGGTGATCGAGCCGAGCAGCCCGTTGTTGCCGCCATAGAACCGGCGCTGGTTGTAATGCAGCATCTGCCCGCCGAACCTGAGCCCGTGACGCCCTCGAAGCCAGGTCAGCTTCTCATTGATCTGGTAGGTCTTTGCGAGGGTATCTGAGTCGGTCGCAATCGCTCCCGGGAGAGTGAGAGGACTCCCCCATCCGATCTGGCTCAGACCGGCGATTGGTTGCCCGCCGGCGATGCCGTAATGTGCGTTGGCGTCGCCAACGCCGGCCCAATCGAGGGTTTCGCTGATCACTCTCGTGTTGCTGAACCCGACCAGCACCTCGTTGACCATCGTGGATCCAAACACGCGGTTCCAGTTGAAACCGACGTTGTCGAACGGCTGGTCGTTGCCGGTGGCCAACACGAGTGGGAACGGCTGCACGTCTCTCTTGTCGTTGTAGCGGGCGAACGAGTAGCGGCCGAAGAACTTGTTGTTCGCCGACTGGCTCCAGTCGAGGCGCGCGTCTCCCTGGTGCGCGCGGATGGCGAGCACGGTATTGCCAACGTAATTGTTGGCGATGCCGCCTGGAACGGTGCGGTTGGGCAGCGGATAGTTCGCAGTGTCGTTCAGGATAGCCCGTGCGGTTGCGCTGAACCGCTCGACCGGTATCTGGTTTCCGGCAAACGGCAGTCCGGTGACCGGATCCCGGAGCTGCGCGGCCACGCTGGACAAGTCCCCCCGCCGCCACGCTTCGGGGGCAACCGAGGCAAGCGCTTCACCAGGTGCGTCGTGCCGCGACCCCTGGTAGTCTGCAAAAAAGAACAACGAGTTGCTGGCGATCGGGCCACCCAGCGTGCCGCCGTAAATGTGCTGCTTTCTTTCCTGCTTCTTCGCCGACGACCGGTTGTTCTCCCAGGTGTTCGCGTCGAAGTCGCTGTTCCGGTAGAACTCGAACGCGTTGCCGCGGAACGTGTTGGTGCCGGATTTGATGACGCTGCTGATCGAGGCGCCGCCGACGTTGCCGACGTCTGCGGCGTAGTTGTTCGTCTCGACGCTGATCTCGGCGATCGCGTCGGGGCTCGGCTGGTAAGACACACGGTTGTCGACCGTCTCGTTGACGTCGAGGCCGTCAACGGTGAAGTTGTTCGTCTGTTCGCGGTTGCCGTTGACGAACGGACGATTGCTGTTCACGGCGCCGATATTAGTGAAGCCGCGCGGGTTGTATGTCACCGTGCCGGGCAGCAGCAGCGCGAGCTGGGCGGTGTTGCGACCGTTCAACGGCAGCGACTCTACGGTGCTGCCCGAGAGTACCTCGCCGACGGTCGACGTTTCCGTCTGCAGGATCGGCGAGACGCTCACCACGCTCACCGTCTCGGCGAGGGCGCCCACACCCATCTTCAGATCGACTCGCGCTACCTGCCTCGCCTCGACTTGCAGCGGGGCCGTCGCGGTCGCCCGGAATCCGGTCAACTCCGCCTTGACGACATATGTGCCGAGCACGATGTTGGAGATCGTGTAGTTACCCGCCCCATTGGTAATCGCCACGTAGGCGACATTCGTCGCCTGGTTGGTGGCGGTTACCTGCACGCCCGGCACCGCTGCGCCCGACTCGTCGACAATCAATCCGGTTATGGACCCCGCGCCGGTCTGGGCCACCAGTGCGCGAGGCGACAAGACAAGAAGGACGGCCAGGAAGGAAACGCCGGCGCGCACGCGGACGGTGCTCATGGTTTGGCCTCTCACAATAAGGATGGGATCGGTTCGGCTGCGTCAGCGTTAGTACACCCGGGGTCCTGCCGAAGTCAACCAAAACGACGCCAGTCGTGACATGAACGAGGCGATGACGGCTGAGGTGCTAATTTTTTATCCCTATGCTAAATTCACAGCACCTTTTTCGAGACCCCTTCGTCTAAGGGTTATGGTCGGATCGAACAGCATGAACAGCCAGCCCCACAGCGATCTCAGCCGGCGCGAACGGCAGATCATCGACATCCTCTATTCACAGGGGCGCGCCACCGCGGCGGAAGTCCAGGCGGCGTTGCCAGAGCCCCCCAGCTATTCGGCCGTTCGGGCGATGTTGAGGATTCTCGAAGAAAAGGGCCACGTGCGGCACGAGCAGGACGGCCCACGGTATGTCTACCTCCCCACGGTAGGGCGCGACAACGCCAAGAAATCGGCGATGCGCCACATGCTGCAGACCTTTTTCGACGGATCGGCGGAGCAGGCGATTTCGTCGCTGCTCGGCGATCCGGCCGCTCGGCTGTCAGATGCGGAACTCGATCGGCTGGCCACCCTGATCGATCGCGCCAGGAAGGCGGGAGTCTAGCGATGCAACTGCTATTGATCGACGCGGCTGCCAAGGCGACCGTCCTGCTTGGCGCGGCAGCACTCACCACCCTGGCTCTCCGGCGCGCTTCGGCGGCGTCGAGACACCTGGTGTGGACGATCGCCCTGCTCGCCGCTCTTGCGCTGCCGGCACTGACGGTGGCACTTCCCCGCTGGCAAGTGCCGATCGTCACGTTGACCACTGTCGCAGCCGCTGTTGTGGCTGACGCACCGGTCGACGAGGCCTCCCGCGCGATGGCGGAGAGGCTGCAGCAGAAGGTTTCCAACCATAGTGCTGGCGCGACCAGCGTCTCGATCGCGAGTCCAGTGGGGGCGGCGATATCGCGCGTGTCGTGGCCCGCGGTTGTCCTGTTCGCCTGGCTGGCAGGTGCGATGCTGATTCTCGGACGGCTCGCCGCCGGGATCATCGCCGTGCAGGTGATGTCGCGGCGAACCGAACGCGTCGTCGAGGGTCCGTGGCTCCCGCTCGCCCGGCAACTCGCAGCATCGCTTGGTATCACACGCATCACGTTCCGCAGGAGCGCCGCGGCGACCATGCCGATGGCCTGGGGCGTGGTCAATCCTTCGGTGGTGATGCCGGCCGAAGCGGACGGCTGGACGCAGGATCGCCTTCGCATCGTCCTTCTGCACGAACTCGCGCACGTCAAACGGCGCGACTGCCTCACGCACATGCTCGCGCAGACGACCTGCGCGCTTTACTGGATCAATCCGCTCGCCTGGATGGCGGCGAAACGTGTTCGCGCGGAGCGCGAGCGCGCGTGCGACGACCTCGTGATTGCGGCCGGGACGCGTGGTTCCGATTACGCCGACCAGTTGCTCGAGATCGCACGCGTCATGAGCTCCGGGCGCTTTCCCGGTGTGGTCGCGGGCGCAAGCCTGGCGATGGCCCACCGATCCCACTTGGAGGGACGACTGATGGCGATTCTCGATCCTACCGTTCCGCGCAGCGGCGTTTCACGCCTGCGCACCACCGCCGCCGCGACCCTGGCGATGGCCGCTGTCGTTCCGCTCGCCTCGATGCAGCCGTGGACGAACCGGGTTGAAGCCGCCGCTTTGCAGCAGCCCGCTACCGCGGCGAACTCGGTGCAGGCTGCGCCAATCGCCGAGGTGCGCCACTCCGGGGTGACCACGCACGTCGACGCGTCTGCGACCGAGCGGCAGGCGCGCGACCAGCGAGTCGCGCAGTCAGTCGTCCAGGGGGTTTCACAGGGTCTCGTGCAGGGCGTTGTCCAGAGCACCGTCCGGAGCACGATCGAGAATGTCGTGCCCGGCGCTGTGAGCGGCGCGCTCGAGATGGTGTTCGGCGGACAGAATCCGAATCCGAACCCCAATCCCAACCCGAACCCCAATCCGAATCCGAATCCGAATCCGTACTCGCGACACGACGATGGTCAGGTGCGCGGCAAAGCGGACCCGAAACTCGTGGCCGCACTCACCGGCGCGCTGAAGGATTCCGACAAGGAAGTGCGCGAAGCGGCGATGCACGCGCTCATCCGGATGCGGGATCCGAACATCTTCGAGCCGCTCGTGGCAGCCTTGAAGGACGAGGCGCCTGATGTTCGCGAGCAGGCTGCAGCCGGGCTCGGGCGGATGCGCGACAAGCGTGCGCTGACGCCGCTGATCGGCGCGCTGAAAGACACGAACGCTGACGTTCGCCAGCAGGCGGCGTTTGCGCTCGGTCAACTCCGCGACCGCGCCGCTGTCGATGCGCTCGCCGAGGCCGTAAAGGATTCCGATCCGGACGTTCGTCAGCAGGCGATCTTCGCGCTTGGACAGATGCGCGATCCGAAGTCGGTCGAACCGTTCATCTCCGCCCTCAAGGACTCGAACGCGGACGTGCGCCAGCAGGCGGCGTTCGGGCTTGGTCAGCTGCGCGCGACCGCCGCGGTCGAAGCCCTGGTGGTCGCGCTCAAGGATGCGGATGCCGACGTCCGCGAGCAGGCGGCGTTCGCACTGGGGCAGATCGGTGATCCACGAGCGATCGACGGTCTGTCGGCGGCGTTGAAGGATGCAAACGCAAGCGTGCGGCAGCAGGCCGCCTTCGCGCTCGGACAGCTCGCCCGGTAAATACCAGCGTCGTGGTTCCACGGCTGCTGCGATTGCCGATGCTGCTTTTTTAGCAGGAGAAATCTGATGAGCCCCCTCGCCGTATTTGTCCGGACGCTGCTGAGAACGAGCGCCGTCTTCATCGGAACGACGATCGTGTTTCTTCATCCGCCGTCCGAGTGGAGCGCCGGCCGAATGGCGATGGCCGGCGGGCGAACGGTGACCGCCGCCAAATCCGGAAGCGAAATGGCCGTCGACGCGTTGATCGGCA
>Ga0126305_10001447_pt1 | contig 10591 bp, 8 predicted proteins | sample Plot26_FD_92536 | JGI IMG/M metagenome (GOLD analysis project Ga0126305, IMG submission 92536) | Serpentine soil microbial communities from UC McLaughlin Reserve, CA, USA - Plot26 | ecosystem: Environmental > Terrestrial > Soil > Grasslands | place: USA: UC McLaughlin Reserve, Lake County...
AGGACCTCGGCCAGGCTCGGCGCCTCCTCCCCCTCCTCGGCCGCGGCCATCGCCGCAAGCTCGGCGAGCTCGTGGTGCTCGACGTCGAGCTCCGCCGCCGGCGCCAGCTCGACCCGCTCGGCATCGCCCAGCGAGCGCTGGGTGAAGGTCGAGAACCAGCGCATCGACTCGACCTCGTCGCCGAACAGCTCGATCCGCACCGCCCGTTCCTCCGTGGCCGGGTAGACGTCGAGGATGCCGCCGCGGACCGCGAACTGGCCGCGCTCCTCGACCTGCTCGACCCGCTCGTAGCCGGCGCCGGTGAGGTCGTCGGCGACCGCCGTCAGCTCGACTTCCTCGCCGACCTCGATCGCGAAGCCGGCCGGCCGCAGGGAGGCGTCCGGAACCGCCTCCGCCAAGGCCGTGGCCGAGGCGACGACGATCGCGTCGGCTTCGCTCCCGAGCGCGTCGAGAGCGTCGATCCGCAGGCCGACCAGGTGGGGGGGCGGCGAGACGCTGGAGGCGTAGCCGGTCCCCCGCGAGGGATAGATGCGGACGCGCCGCGGCGCCAGGTAGGAGCGCAGGTCGGCGGCGAGATCGCGGGCGGAGCGGTCGTCGGGAGCGACCAGCAGCGCCGGCCGGTCGGCGAGGCCGCGGTCGTCCTCGAGCAGCGCCGCCAGCAGCAGCGGCCGCAGCATCGTCGAGGCGCGAACGGCCTCCCCCTCACCCCCGTCCGCCGCCGCGCGCGCGCGACCGGCGAGCGCGTGGACGCGCTCGTGGTCGGCGGCAATCTCGATCAGCGGGCGAAGGCTCATGGCAGGAAAAGCGCCCGGATCGACCGATCCGGCGCCAGGCGATCGATTCTAGGGAGCGGCGGCGCTCAGCCGAGCACGGTGAACTTGCGCCTTACCGCTTTGCCGACGTTGCCGGCCTTGTCGATCGCGCGCACCCTGAAGACGTGCTTGCCAGGCTTCAGCTTCTTGTAGGTCTTGGGCGAGCGACATTTCTTGAATTTGCCTTTGTCGAGCTTGCATTCGAAGCTCGACCCCGGCTCGTTCGAGTTGAACTTGAACTTGGCAGTGGTGCTGGTCGATTTCGCCTTCGGCGCTTTGGTGATCTTCGCCGTGGGGGCAAGCGCGTCAACCGTGCTACCACCACCACCGCCGCCGCCGCCCGCTCCGCCACCGGACTCACCTCCGCCGCCGCCGGACCCGTCGGGCTCATCTCCTGGAGTCATCGCGAAAGCGAGCTCGGAGGTCGCTCCTTTGCTGGTCTGCGTGGCAGCGAGGTGGGTGCCAGGGGGCAGTGCGCTTGGGTAGTCGAGTTCCCAGGCGCCGCCGGGACCGACCACGGTTTCGCCGAGGAAGGAATCGATCTCCCCCGGGTCGGCGCTGGCCTTGCGAAAGACGCGGATCACGGCGCCTTCCCTGGCCCCGGTGCCGGCGGCTTTCTCGGCGGCCGCGGAAAAGGTGGGCGGCTGAATTCCGTCGTTCGGGCCATTCGGTTCGAGGCCCGGGTCGGTCGCTCGCAAATCGATGAACAGCCCTCCGTTGAGGCTGCCGCTGTTGCGGGCGATTTCGTTCGCGGTTTCTTCGAAGTCAACGATCTCGATTGCCGGGCCGCCGCTGTTGGAGATTTCGTTTTCTTCGCTCGGCAAATCACCGCCGACCACGTTTTCGGTGGTGGGCGAAACAAACGGCTCGCCGGTGTCCTGAATGCTGATCCCGGCGTCGCCGGAGTTGAGAACGAGGTTTCCCAGCACTTCGTTGGCGTCGCTCTGGATCAGGATCCCGCTGGCAGTGACGCTGTCGATCATGTTGTCCTCGATCAGGCTCCCGGTGGCGCCCGAGCCGGCGGTGTGGATCCCGGCGAACGACGATTCGATCGAATTTTCGGCAATCGTGGCGGCGCCAAATCGCTGTTCGATCGCGATCGAACCGCCCCGGATCGCGTTCGCTTCGATCGTCGAGGGTTCGGTGACGTTGAGCCCGAAGCCGAAGATGCCCAACTGCCCGGCCGGGGTCGTGGTTGCGGCGGCGACCGGCCCGATGCCGATCCGATTGCTCATCGCAACGAAGTCCTCGCCGCCGGAATGGAAGATGCCGACGGTGCCGCCGGCGACGAAGTTCGCGTTGGCTTCGTTGCCAGCGCCGCCGATGGTGGCATGGTCAGCCGCTCCGACGAGGACGCCGTAGCTCCCATTCGCGATCGTCCCGGTCCCCGCGGCGTTGAGGCCGACGAAGTTTCCGTGCACCGTGGTCGGCCCGCTAGCGGGCTCCTCGCTCCCTTCCTCGCCTTCGAGGTCGATGCCGGCGAAGGTCGCACCGGAGATCACATTGCAGCCGCCGTCGCAGGCGGCGCTGGTCAACGCGGCGCCTTCGATCGTGTTGCCGACCACGTTGTTTTCGGCCGGGATGCCGCCGTTCGAGGTCGAGTCGGTGATCTCGATGTTCTTCGGGGTGTCCGCCAGAGCGTCGCCCTGGGGGGTGACTCCGAAGTAGTTACCGACGATCGTCGCGTCGCTCGCCCCTTCGAGGTCGAGGCCGACGACACTGTTGCCGCCGATCACGTTGCGGTCGGCGGCGGTCAATCCGCCGATCGTCGCTTCGTCGGAGCCCGGGTCTAGATAGATCCCGATGTTGTTGACGGCGCCCACCCCGGGAAAGCCGCCCAGGTTGAAGCCGATCCAGTTGCCCTTGGCGACGAAGCGCTTAGAGGCGTTGGTCACGTTGATCGCCGTTCCCGCCCCCAGCAGGCCCAAGCCCTGGATTTCGACGTCGTCGTCTTCGACCACCAGAAGAGCGCCGCCGGCACGTATCGCCGAGGCGCATGGGCCTTTGACCCCGGCGTCGGTGTCGCATACCCCGCCATGAATGTCGAGCTGGTCGACGATCGTCGGCAGTGGGCTGAGGAGGCCGATGATGTCGGTGTCCTCGCCGCTGAAGGGATTGGCGGCGAACTTGATTTCGTCCGGGACTCCAGTGCTGCTGTTCGCCACTTCAATCCCCGCACGCAGGCTGCAGACGCCGGCGCCGGCGTTGGTTTCACAGGGCGCGCCGGCGACTTTGTCGGCTTCGTCGGCCGTCGTGTTGACTTGGTAGACGGCGGCCGAGGCGGCGGCCGGACACGCAATGGCGAACAGGGCAGCGAGGAGCGTCAGCGCGACGCGCGAGCGAATGATCATGCGTGCGACCCTATCCCGCCGAAGCGGACGGACGGGGATTCCTAGCCAAACGCCCTAATCAGTGAGACGAGGGCAAGCCCGGGCCGCTGCGCTGCCACTCGACCTGTCCGCGCCCCTCGGCGGCGGAGCGGCCGACGACGTCGTCCCACTCGTGCAGCATCCGCTTTAGCTGGGCGACCGCCTCGGGGGGATGGGCGGCGACCCCGGCGGCGAGCTCCAGGGCTGCCTGCTCGGTCCCGGCCGCGGGGGCGACGCGGTTGACCAGCCCCAGCCGCAGCGCCTCGTCAGCGCCGACCGTGCGCGAGGAGAGCAGCAGGTACTTGGCGGCGCCGAGACCGCAGAGGGTGACCAGGCGCGCCGGCCCGACGGGGACGCCGAGAGCGGCGCCCGGGAAGCGCATGCGCAGGTTGGCGCCGCCGATCCGCATGTCGCAGGCGATGGCGACCTCCGCCCCGCCGCCGACGACGTCCCCGTGGCAGGCCGCGATCGTCGGCTTCGGGAAGGCGACCACCTGGTCGTAGAGGTCGGCGAAGAGCTGCATCCGGTGCACCTTGCCCTCGGCATCCTTCTGCTCCTTGGCGTCGGCTCCCGCCGAGAGGCCGAGGTTGTCGGCGGAGCTGATCACCAGCACCCGCACCGCCTCGTCCTCGCGCGCGGCCGCGAGGTGACGGAGCAGCTCCTCCAGCATCTGGGTGTTGATCGCGTTGCGGGCCCGGGGCCGATTCAGCCGCAGCACCGCCACGCCCTGCTCGTCGACGGAGTAGCTCGTGACCTCGTTCTCGGGGGTGCTGCCGTTCTCTGTGCTCATCGCTCGGAAGCTATCCGTTCGACCAAGCGCTCGGTCTCGTCGGCGGCGGCGGCGATCAGCCCCTCCACCTCCGCCTTCGGCTCGCTGAAGCGCCCGAGCACGTGGGCGGAGACGATCTCGGGATCGGTCGTGTCCGGACGCCCCACCCCGACCCGGAGGCGCCAGAACTCCGCCTCGCCAAAGCCGCGTTTGAGGCTCTTGAGGCCGTTGTGGCCGGCGAGGCCGCCCCCGAGCTTGGCCTGGATCTCGCCGAATGGCAGGTCGATCTCGTCGTGGAGGACGACGACCCGGTCGAGCGGCACCTTCAGCGACCCGCGCGCAGGGCCGGCCGCGTCGCCGGATTCGTTCATGTAGGTGCGGGGCTGCAGCAGCGCGACACGTGGTCCCCCAGGGCGGGTCCGCCCTTCGGAGATCACCCCGTTGAACTTCTGCTTCGGCTTCGGCAGCTCCCAGCGGCGGGCCAGCTCGCTCGCCACCGCGAAGCCGACGTTGTGGCGGGTGTTCTCGTACTCGCGCCCGGGATTGCCGAGGCCGACGATGAGGATGCGGTCGCCCCCCTCGCCACCCTTGCGGTCAAGGCGGCCGAACAACCGCGACAGGGGCTACTCGCCCCCGGAGTCGCCCGAGTCGCCGCTCTCGTCCGCGGCGTCGTCCCCGCCCTCGGCCTCGCCAACCAGCTCGGCCTCCTCCTCGAGTTCCGGCGTGGCTTCTTCGACGCGCGGCGGGCTGACGGTGACGATCGTGATCTCCTCCAGCTCCTCGGCGACGAAGGAGACGCCCTCGGGCGGGGTGACGGTGGCCAGCGAAAGCGTGTCGTTGATCTCCAGGCTGGAGACGTCGATCGTGATGTTGTCCGGGATCTCCGCCGGCAGCGCTTCGACCGTGATCTCGCGGGTGACGTGCTCGAGCACGCCGCCGCCCTTGACGCCCGGAGCGTCGTCGACGCCCTCGAGCTCGAGGGCGACCTCGGCCTGGATCGCTTCTTTGAGGTTGACCTGCATCAGGTCGAGGTGCTGGACGTCGCCGCGGACCGGATGGCGCTGCTCATCCTTGATCACGACCGGGACGGCTTTGCTGCCCTCGATCTCGAGGTCGAAGAGAGCGGCGCCCTCGATCAGGATGCTGCGCAGGTCACGGTCGCTGACCTGGAACGGGGTCGCCTCCGAGCCGCCCGAGTAGACGACGCCCGGGACGATGCCCTCGCGGCGCATGCGGCGCGTGGAGCGCGAGCCGAAGTCGGCGCGGGAAGCTGCTTTGAGGGTGGATCTGCTGCTGGCCATCGGACCGGAGAGAATAGAGAAATGAGCGCTGTGACACCCTTGCCCCGATGACCGACGACTCGAAGATCCCGAAGGGACGGCTGCGCCGCTCGGCCAAGCTCGGCTCGATCGTCGGCGTCCAAAGCGCCCGCTACGCCGGCACCAAAGCCGCCAACGTCGGCCGCTCCGAAGAGGAGAGCAAAGGGGCGCTCGAGCAGCGCCACCTGGAGACGGCGATGAAAATGGTCGGCGCCCTCGGCCAGATGAAGGGCGCGGCGATGAAGCTCGGCCAGTTCGCCTCCTTCATCGACACCGAGTTCATCCCCGAGGAGTACCGCGACATCTACCAGGAGCAGCTGGCGAAATTGCGTACCGACGCGCCGGCGATGCCCTGGGACAAAGTCGAGAAGGTGCTGGAGGAAGAGTACGACGGCGAGCCACTGTCCGAGCTCTTCGCCGAGTTCGAGACCGAGGCCTTCGCCGCGGCTTCGATCGGCCAGGTCCACCGGGCGGAGCTGCTCGACGGCCGCGAGGTCGCGGTGAAGATCCAGTACCCGGGAATCGCCGAGGCCCTCGACGCCGACCTCCGCAACGCCGGCACCCTCGTCCGCCTGGCCCGCGCGCTGGCCCCGGGCCTCGACGCGAAGGCGATCGCCGACGAGATCCGCGAGCGGGTGATGGAGGAGCTCGACTACGAGTACGAGGCCCAGAACCAGCGCTCCTTCGCCCGCGCCTACCGCGAGCACCCGTTCATCTACGTGCCGGAAGTGGTGACGCGGCTGTCGCGGCGGCGGGTGCTCGTCACCGAGCTGGTCGAGGGCCTCGGCTTCGAGGAGATCAAGGAGCTGCCGCACGAGGAGCGCAGCCGGTTCGGGGAGATCGTCTTCCGCGGCAGCATCGGCTCGATGTTCAACCTCCAGCACTTCAACGCCGACCCCCACCCGGGCAACTACATCCTCCAGAAGGACGGCCGGGTCGCCTTTCTCGACTTCGGGATGACGAAGAAGCTCGACCGCGAGCAGATCCTGCTCGAGCAGCGTGCCTTCGACGCCGCCTCCCGCAACGACCCCGAAAGCTTCCGCCAGGCCCTGCACGACCTCGGCTTCATCAAGAAGCCCTCGAAGCTCGACGCCGAGCGGCTGCTGGAGCACATGGGCGCGGTCGGCGGCTGGTACATCGAGGACCGCGAGATCGAAATCAGCCCGCAGCGGGTGATGAAGATCATCGAGTCGACCCACGACCCGCGCTCGGAGTACTACGACCTGCTGCGCCGCGAGTCGATCCCGGCCGAGGAGCTGATGGGACGGCGGATGGAAATCGGCGTCGTCGCCGTGCTCGGCCAGCTGCGGGCGAAGCGCAACTGGCATCGGATCTTCCGCGAGTGGGTCTATGCCGACCCGGCCGCGACCGAGCTCGGCCAGCAGGAATGGGAGTACTTCGAGGAAAGAGGGCTCAAGCGAGCACCCGGCCTCGCCGAAACGTTCTGAGCAGCCGGACTCCCGAGGAGGAACGATGGGCAGGATCAAACGCGGTTGGGGCTTGACCAAGAAAAGCTGGGCGCTGCTCAGAGAGCACCCTTCGCTGATCCGCTTTCCCCTCTACGGCGGAGTGGCGACGACCCTGCTGGCGATCGTCTTCCTCGGCCCGGGCCTGTACCTGTGGGACGACGATCAGCTGGCGGGCGCGCTGCCGCTGATCGTGATCGGCGTCTACGTCCTCAGCTTCGTCGGCTTCTACTTCAGCGTCGGGCTCGCCGCCTGCGCCGACATGATCTTCCGCGGGCAGGAGGCGACCGTCGGCGACGGGCTCGCCGTCGCCCGCACCCGCCTGGCCCAGATCAGCGGCTGGGCCGCGGTTTCGGCCGCGATCAGCCTGGTCATGGGCGTGCTCGAAAACCAGGGCGGCACCCTGGGCACGATCGCCGCTCGGCTGGTCGGGATGGCCTGGTCTCTGATCACCTTCCTCGCCGTGCCGGTGATCGCGATCGAGGGCACCGGCCCCTTCGAGACGATCAAGCGCTCCGGCGCGCTCTTCCGCGAGCGCTGGGGACAGCAGATCACCGGCAACCTCGCGATCGGCGGCGCCGTCTTCCTGCTCGGCGTGCTGCCGGCGATCGCCTTGATCGCCGGCGGGATCGCCCTCTGGTCCTCCGCTTCGTTCCTGGGCGCGGGGCTGGTCGTGATCGGCGCCCTCGTCCTGGCGATCGCGATGCTGATCTCGCGCGCGCTCAGCGGCATCTTCGGCGTCGCCCTCTACCGCTACGCCCTCGACGGCGAGACGGTCGGCGGCTTCACCCAGGACGAGCTGGAGTCGGCGGTGAAGGTGAAGGGCCGCGGGCGCGGGCGCAACGCGCCGCCGACGGCCACCCCCGGCACCGTGTAGGCGCCATTGGCGAGTTGATCTACCTATAGCGTGGTCAATTCGCCAATCGCTGGAACAGCCGGGGGTCGTTCGAGCAGATGCCGTCGACTCCCATCGCCACCAGCTTCTCCATTCGCGCGAGATCGTCGACGGTCCAGGCGATCAGCTCGACCTTGGCCAGCTTGCAGATCCGCGCCAGCCGCGGCGTCACCAGCGGGTGGTAGACCCACATCGCCTCGACCCCGAACTGCGGCAGCTTCTGCGCCGCTAAGCCGGGGAGACGGTGGCGCATCGCCACCATCGCCGCCAACACCGGCCCCTTCGCCCAGCGCTTCGAGTTCCAGTCCTTGGTGACTTTGGGATAGGTCCAGCCGCGGCGCAGCGCCGGCTGCAGCTCGAGGATTCGCCCCAGCGTGTGCAGCTCCATGGTCGAGATCATCGCCCGCTCGACCAGGCCCCGCTCCCCCAGCGCCTCGACGATCTCCTCCTCCCGACCGGGCAGCTTGATGTCGAGGTCGATCTCGACCCGGTCCAACGGCGGCTCGAGGAAGGCGTCGAGCGCCTCGGTCAGCGTCAGCGGCGTCCGCCGTCCGGCGTCCTCCCAGTCGTGGGCGACGACCAGCGGGTGCCGCTGCTCCAAAGGCAGGTGCGCGTCCGCCAGCCAGAGCACGTCCATCTCGATCGTGTCCACCCCGGCCTCGACCGCCGCCCGAAAGCTCTCGACCGTGTTCCCAGGCGCGATCAGGTCGGCCCCCTTGTGGCCGACCAGGCGGAGCTTGCGATTCACGTCGGCCAGGGGGCTCAGAAGAGCTGGTTCTCGCCGGCGAAGATCTCGCTCACCGAGCCGTCGGTGAAGATGCTGCGGATCGAGTCGGCGAAGATGCCGGCGGTCGAGAGCACGGTGATGTTGTCCGGCGCGCCGGGGCGCAGCGGCAGGGTGTCGGTGACGACGATCCGCTCGATCCCGGAGTTTTCGAGCCGCTCGAAGGCGGGTCCGGAGAAGACGCCGTGGGTGGCGCAGGCGATCACCTTGGCGGCGCCCTCGTCGAGCACGGTCTGGGCGGCGGCGCAGAGGGTGCCGGCGGTGTCGATCATGTCGTCGACGAGGACCGCGGTCTTGCCCTTGACGTCACCGACGACGTAGCCGATCTCGGCAACCTGCTGGGCCGGCCGCTCCTTCTCCATCACCGCCCAGTGGGTGCCGATCCGGCGGGCGAAGTTGCGGGCGGTCTTGACCCGGCCGGCGTCCGGGGAGACGATCACCAGCTCGTCGTTCAGTTCCTGGTCGATGAACCACTGGGTCAGCATCGGCATCGCGGTCATGTGGTCGACCGGGACGTGGAAGAAGCCCTGGACTTGGCCGGCGTGGAGGTCCATCGTGAGGACGCGGTCGACACCGACGCCCTCGAGGCACTTGGCGACGATCCGGGCCGAGATCGGCTCGCGCGGGGCCGACTTCTTGTCCTGGCGGGCGTAGCCGTACCAGGGGAGGACGGCGATGATCCGGTGGGCGGAGGCGCCTTGGGCGGCGTCGGCCATCGTCAGCAGCTCCATCAGGGCGTCGTTCGGGGTCATCCCATCCCGCTCATTCGCGCAGGTCGACTGGACAAGGAAGACATCGGCGCCGCGGATCGACTCTTCGTAGCGGCAGTAGACCTCGCCGTTGGCGAAGGTCGTCAGCTTCGCTTCCCCCAGATCGAGGTTCAGCTTGCCGGCTACTTTGGCGGCCAGATCCATCGAACAACGGCCACCGAAGACCATCATCCGCTTGGAGTAGTCGTGGTCGATGGCGGTGCCCACCTGCGGGCGCTCCTCGATCATGCTCACGGGCTCTTGTCCTCTCGCATCTGGGCCGCCTTGCGAGCGGCATATCCGTCGATGTTCCGTTGCGCGTTCTCGCTGACGCCCAATGCCCCCTCGGGCACGTCGTCCTTGATCACTGCGCCAGCGCCAGTGTAGGCGGAGTCGCCGACTTCTACCGGTGCGATCAGCATCGTGTCAACGCCGGTGCGGACGTCGCGGCCGATTACCGTGCGGTTCTTGCGGAATCCGTCGTAGTTGGCGGTGATCGTGCCAGCCCCGAGGTTGCTGCCGGGCCCGATCTCGGCGTCGCCGACGTAGGAGAGATGCGGCACCTTGGACCCCTCGCCCACCTCGGAGTTCTTGATCTCGACGAAGGTGCCGGCCTTGGCGCCGTCGTGGAGGAGAGCACCGGGCCGCAAATAGGCGAAGGGGCCGACCGCGCAGCCCTCCCGGACGTCGCATTCGACCAGGTAGGAGTGGAGGACCTGGGAGCCGGCTCCGATGGAGCACTCGACCAGGGTGCTGAGCGGGCCGACGACGGCGCCGGCGCCAACCGAAGTCTGACCGCGAAGCGTGGTGCCGGGCTCGATCCGGGCGTCGGCGGCGATCTCGACCCCGGCCTCGATCCAGGTCGAGGCGGGATCGACGACGGTGACGCCGGCGAGCATGTGCGCCTCCAGCAGGCGGCTGCGGGCCTCGGCCTCGACCGCGGCGAGGTCGACCCGGTTGTTGACCCCCATCGTCACCGCGAGGTCGTCGGCGAGGTGGGCGGCGACCCCGTGGCCGGCCTCGCGCAGGGCCGGGAAGACGTCGGGCAGGTAGTACTCGCCCTGGGCGTTGTCGTTGGAGAGGGAGGCGAGCGCGACGGCCAGCGGGGCGGCGTCGAAGACGTAGGTGCCGGCGTTGATCTCGCGGATTGCCAGCTGCTCGGGGTCGGCGTCGCCCGCGGCTTTCGCCTCGACCACGCGCTCGACGCCGCCGGAGGCGTCGCGGAGGACCCGACCGTAGGCGGCGGGGTCCTCGAGCTCGATCGTCAGCATCGTCGCCGCGGCCGCGGAGGCATCGTGGGCCTGCAGCAGCGCCGCGATCGTCTCGGTAGAGATCAGCGGCACGTCGCCGGAGAGGACGAGCACGGTCTCGCTCTCCTCGATCAGCGGCAGCGCCGCCCGGATCGCCCCGCCGGTCCCGTCGGATTCG
>Ga0126305_10001449_pt1 | contig 10584 bp, 9 predicted proteins | sample Plot26_FD_92536 | JGI IMG/M metagenome (GOLD analysis project Ga0126305, IMG submission 92536) | Serpentine soil microbial communities from UC McLaughlin Reserve, CA, USA - Plot26 | ecosystem: Environmental > Terrestrial > Soil > Grasslands | place: USA: UC McLaughlin Reserve, Lake County...
CTGGTTCAAGGTCCGGCACCGCCGCTCGCTCGGGCTGAACGGCCGCTGGAAGCTTCTGCTCCTGGCGGCGATCACGATCGGCGTCGCGTGGTCGGCCCACGACATCGGCCTCTCGAAGGACGTCTATGCGCCGATCCTCGACTGGCGCATCACGCTCTCGTTCGGCTTCTACGTCCTGCTCTTCATCGTGATCGCCGGAGCGGCCAACGGGGCGAACCTGACCGATGGGATCGACGGGCTCGCGGTCGGCGTCGCGATGATCGCGCTGATCACCTTCGCGGCGATGAACGTTGTCACGTGGATCCGCTCCGCACGCGAAATCGACCTGCGCGATGCGTCTGCGCTCGACCTCGCGATCCTCGGCGCGGCGCTCACGGGAGGGGCGATCGGCTTCCTCTGGTACAACGCCTTCCCCGCCGAGGTGATCATGGGGGACACGGGCTCGATGGCGCTCGGCGGCGCGATCGGGGCGTTCGCGGTGATGACCAAGACCGAGCTGCTGCTGCTCCTGATCGGCGGGATCTTCGTGGTCGAGGCGGTCTCGGTGATCCTGCAGGTCTTCTCGTTCCGCTACTGGGGCCGGCGCCTGTTCCTGATGGCTCCGATCCATCACCACTTCGAGATGAAAGCCTGGTCCGAGACGAAGATCATGGTCCGGTTCTGGATCCTCGCGGCGATCATGTGCGCCGCGGCCTTCGCCTTCTACTACCGCTTCTACCTCGACTTTAGAGCGCTGCGGTGAACGTTCGGGCTGTGTCGACCGGTCATTTCCGACGGACGCACGAGCGAAGCCCGTGCGTCCTGATAGCGGCATCGCAAACGACGCCTCAGGTGCACTGAGATGAGCTGGCTAGTCCTCGGGCTCGCACGTTCGGGGCAGGCGGCGGCGCTGGCGCTTCGGCGACGCGGGGAGGAGGTGATCGGAGTCGACGCGTCGCCGAGCCTCGACGTCGGCAGGCTTGCCGAGTCGGGCGTCGAAATCCATCTCGGGACCGAGGAGGAGCGTTTGCTCGACGGCGTCGAGACAGTGGTCAAGAGCCCTGGGGTGCCGGGTGAGGCACCTCTGGTTCAGGCTGCGCGCGCGCGCGGGATCCCCGTCTGGAGCGAGGTCGAGCTCGGGTCGCGGCTCCTCGGGAACCCGATCGTCGGCGTTACGGGGACGAACGGGAAGACGACGACGAGCGAGCTGCTCGGAGTGATGCTCGGCGCTCCCGTGGCCGGGAACGTCGGCCGCGCGCTCAGCGACCTCGACGGGAAGATCGAGCCCGACGAGCTCGTCGTCTGCGAGGTTTCCAGCTTCCAGCTCGAGGACATCCACGAGTTCCGTCCCCGGGTCGCCGTGCTGCTCAATCTCGAGCCAGACCACCTCGACCGGCACGGCTCGATCGACGCCTACCGCACCGCCAAGCTGCGCATCTTCGAGAACCAGCAGGAGATCGACGACGCGGTCGTCCCGCGCGGCTTCGAGGCCGTGCCGGGTCACGCGCGGCGGATCGAGTTCGAGCCTTCCGACGAGCTCCCCGCCGAGCCGCTGATCCCCGGAGCTCACAACCGCGAGAACGCCGCCGCTGCGACCGCGGCCGCCCGTGCGCTCGAGGCCTCGGACGCGCAGATCGCGGCGGCTCTGGAGACGTTCGCCGGGGTCGCGCACCGTCTCGAGCCGGTCGGCGAGGTCGGCGGCGTTCGCTTCGTCAACGACTCGAAGGCGACGAACACGTCAGCCGCGCGCCGCGCCGTGGCGGCGTACGACGCGCCGCTGCACATCATCCTCGGCGGGCGCGACAAGGGCGAGAGCTACACCAAGCTGGCCCTGGACATGGCCGGCCGCGTGCGGCGCGCGTACCTGATCGGCGAGGCCGCCTCCGAGATCGCGCCCGCCCTCGAGCTCGCGGGTGTCGAGCACGAGTTGAGCGGGGACCTCGAGACGGCAGTTCGCTCGGCGGCGCAGAACGCGCAGCCCGGCGAGGTCGTCCTCCTTGCGCCGGCTTGTGCGAGCTACGACCAGTTCCACGACTACGAGGAGCGTGGCGACGCGTTCAAGCGCCTCGTCGAAGAGGTGGCCGCGTGAAGAAGGGCCACTTCGAATCGCACATCCTCGTTCTCGTCACGCTCGGCCTGACGGCGTTCGGCCTCGTGATGGTCTACAGCGCGACCTCCGCGCCGGCGGCACTGGGAGGCGGCGATCCCGTCTTCTATCTCAAGCGCGAGGCGATCTACGCGGCGATCGGAGTCGTGCTCCTCATCCTGGGCTCGCGGATGGACTACCTCGCGCTGCGGTACATGGCGCCGCCGCTGATGCTGGCGAGCCTCGCGCTCTGCGTCGCGGTGCTCGTGATCGGCCAGCAGGTGAACGGCGCGCGCCGCTGGCTCGGTGTGGGCTCGCTCTCGTTCCAGCCCTCCGAGCTCGCGAAGGTCAGTCTCGCGATCTGGGCGTCGGCCTATCTGGCGAGGAGGCCGGCACCAAAATCCCTGAAGGAGCTCGCCCGGCCGATCGGGATCACGACCGGCCTCTTCTCGGTGTTGATCCTGCTCGAGCCGGATCTCGGCACCGTGATCACGATCGGGGTCGTCCTGGGTGCGATTTTGATCGTCTCGGGTGTCCCGTTGCGTGTGCTGGCGGGTGGCGGTGCGATCGCCTTCGGTCTCGCCATGGCCGCGATCTGGTTCGAGCCCTACCGCCGCGCGCGGCTCTTCAGCTTCCTCGACCCGTGGCACGACGCGCAGGGGGCCGGCTTCCAGACGCTGCAGGCGATCATCGGGTTCGGCTCGGGCGGCTTCTTCGGGACCGGGATCGGGCGCGGCGTGGCCAAGGTCAACTATCTCCCCGAGGCGCACACGGACATGATCTTCGCGACGGTCGGCGAGGAGCTCGGGCTGATCGGAGCGGCGCTCGTGCTCGCTGCGTACTGCGCGTTCGCGTACGCGGGCCTACGCGTGGCGCTTCGCTGCCGGGACCCATTCGGCAAGCGGCTCGCGGCCGGGCTGACGACGCTCATCTGCGGGCAGGCGCTGATCAACCTGGCCGCGGTTCTCGGCCTCGCTCCGTTGACCGGGATCACGCTTCCGTTCGTGTCCTACGGCGGCTCGAGCCTCGTTGTCTCGCTCGCTTCGGTCGGGGTCCTCCTTAACATCGCGGGGCATGCCGGAGCCGCGAAAGCTCAAGTGCCTGATCGCAGCCGGGGGAACGGCCGGCCACGTGCTGCCGTCGCTCGCGGTGGCGGAAGAGCTGGTCGCGCGCGGAGCAACGGTGACCTTCGCCGGGTCGCCGGATCGCGCCGAGGCGCGGCTCGTTCCTGACGCGGGATTCGAGCTCGACACGTTCCAGGTGTCCGGGCTGCCGCGTCGGCCAGGGCCTGCGCAGGTGCGGGCCGCCGCGATGGCGATGCGAGCACCGAAGGCGTGCAAGCGGATTCTCGAGCGGCGCGAGCCGGACGTCGTTCTCGGAGGCGGCGGCTACGTCGCCGGGCCGATGGTGTACGCGGCGTCACGGAAGGGCATCCCCGCCGCGCTGATGGAGGCCGACGCTCACCTCGGGCTCGCGAACCGGCTGGCTTCGCCGTTTGCGGAGCGGATCTTCCTCGCTTTTCCGATCGAAGGCCGCGAGGGGCAGAAGTACCGCATTACCGGCCGGCCGATCCCCGCGCGCAATCGTCCGACCTCGCGCGCCGAGGGACGTCGCAGGTTCGACCTGCCGGCGCGGGCACGCGTCCTGCTCGTGTTCGGCGGCAGCCAGGGGGCGCGGAGCCTGAACGAGGTGATCGTCGAAACGTTTGGCGAGGTCGGGCCGGCGGTGCTGCACCTGTGCGGCGAGCGCGACTTCGAGGCCCTTCGCGGAAAGGTGAAGCGCGACGACTACAAGCTCGTCCCGTTCACGGACGAGTTCGGCGCGGCGCTCGGCGCAGCCGATCTCGTGGTTGCGCGTGCCGGCGGCTCGGTGTGGGAGGTGGCAGCCGCCGGGAGGCCGGCGATTCTCGTTCCCTACCCGTTCGCCACCGCCGACCACCAGACGAAGAACGCGCGCTTCTTCGAGCGCTCCGGCGGAGCGATCACCGTGCCCGAGACGGAGCTCGGGCGCGTGCCCGAGCTCGCGCGCTCACTGCTCGGCGACGCGGAGCGGCTGAAGGAGATGGGCGAGGCAATGCAGCGCGCGGCGAAGCCGGACGCCGCGGCCGAGATCGCGGAGGGCCTGATCCAGCTTGCGTCTTGAGGGCCGGAGGCTGTGGTTCGTGGGAATCGGCGGGGCCGGCTTGTCGGGCTACGCGGTGGTCGCGAAAGCCTGGGGGGCCGAGGTCGCGGGCTGGGACCGCTACGAGACGCCGTACCTGGAGTACGTCCGCGGCGCCGGAATCCCGGTCACGATCTCGGACGACCTCGCGCCTGCACCGGACGGCTACGAATCAGTCGTGTCCACGGCGTACCTGTCCGAGGGGCAGACCCTCGGACGTGGCTCGAAGAGCCGGGCGGAGTTTCTCGCCGAGCTCGTGTCGCTGCAGGACTCGATCGTCGTCTCCGGCGCGCACGGCAAGACGACGACGACGGGGATGATCGTCTTCGCGCTCGAGCGGGCGGGACGCGACCCCTCGTTCCTGATCGGAGGTGAGATCCCGCAGCTGGGCGGGAACGCCCGGGCCGGGTCGGGCTGGCTCATCGTCGAGGGCGACGAGTCGGACCGGACCGTGGAGCGCCTGCGTCCCCAGATCGCAGTCGTGACGAACGTCGACCTCGACCACCACTCGGAGTTCGCTTCCCGCGCGGACGTGGAGGATCTGTTCGAGCGCTGGCTCGCGAAAATCCCGCACGTCGTCCGCGCCGACGAGCTCGAGCCGGTCGACTTCGAGCTCGCGGTCCCCGGCGAGCACAACCGGCGTAACGCGGCCGCCGCGCTCGCGACGCTCGAGCTCGCCGGGCTCGCGCGGGAAGAGGCGCGGACCCATCTCGCCGAGTTCAGCGGTGCAGCCCGGCGCCTGGAGCTCCGCGGCGAGGCCGGTGGCGTGCGTGTGCTGGACGACTACGCGCACCACCCCGCGGAGATCCGCGCGACGATCGAGGCGGTTCGCGACGGACGTCGGGTGCTCGTCCTGTTCCAGCCGCACCTCTACTCGCGCACGCGCCACCTCGCCCAGGAAATCGGGGCCGCGCTCGCTTCGGCGGACGTCGCGGCGGTGACTGAGATCTATCGCGCGCGGGAGAGCCCGGTGGAAGGCGTGAGCGGCAAGCTCGTCGTCGACGCGCTGGCCGAGGCGCGACCGGGGATGACGATCGGCTGGACCCCCGACGCCGAGGACGGAGCCCGCTTCCTCGCGCGGCGCGCACGGCCCGGCGACGTCGTGCTGACCATGGGCGCCGGCGACGTCGACGCCGCCGTGCCCGCTTTGCTGGGAGAGCTCGCGTGACGATGGAGGAAAACGTCCCGCTCGGGCGCCTGACGACGGTTGGGATCGGCGGGCCGGCGCGGCACTTCGCACGTCCGCAGTCGGTTGCCGAGCTCGAGGACGCACTCCGCTGGGCCGCCGGCGAAGGGCTCGACGTCTACACCGTGGGGCTCGGCTCGAACCTCCTGATTGCCGACGAGGGCGTGGACGGGCTCGCGCTCCGGCTCGAAGGAGAGCTGGCGACAGCCCTGGTCGAGGGAGAGAAGTTGGTGGCCGGAGGAGGCGCCACGAATGCGGTGTGCCTCCACCGAACGCGCGTGGCCGGGCTCGGCGGCTTCGAGTTCGCCTGCGCGATTCCGGGGACGGTCGGCGGCGGCGTGCGGATGAACGCGGGGGCGTACGGGGGAGATTGGAGCCAGATCCTCGCGCGCGCGCTCGTCGTCACGAGCGAGGGAACGACCTGGCGTGCGCCCGATGAGCTCGGCCTCGAGTACCGGCGTTCCTCACTCGAGCCCGGCGAGGTAATCGCGCGCGCGGAGTTCCGCCTCGCCCCGAGGCCCCCGGAGGAGATCAAGGCCACCGTTGCCGAACTGCAGGCGCGGCGCAAGGCCGCGCAGCCGACGAACAAGCGCACCTTCGGCAGCGTCTTCAAGAATCCCGAGCACGAGCTCTCCGCGGGCCGCATGCTCGAGGCGTGCGGCCTACGCGGCCATCGCATCGGCGGCGCGCAGATCTCCCCGCGCCACGCCAACTTCATCGAGAACGCGGGCGGGGCCAGGGCCGCGGACGCGCTCGCGCTGATGGCAGAGGCGAGGCGGCGAGCACTCGAGCAGTTCGGAGTCGAGCTCGAGCACGAGGTGCGGTTCTTCGGCGATCTCGATCTTCCGCTCGCGGGCGAGACGCTGTAGGGCTTCCGGCGCACGCGACGAACTCGACGGAATGACTGCGGCTCGCAAGGCCACGTCACGTGCCGCCGTGCTCGCGCTGCCGGGCCGTCCGACCGCGCGCCAGATTCCGCTCGCGCGCATGCTTCCGTCCGGCCGCGCCCTCCTGATCGGCTTTGCGGCCGTCGCCGCGGTCCTCGGCGCCTATCTCGCGGCGCGCGGGACCTCGATGTTCGCCGTCGAGCGGATCGAGGTCGCCGGTGCCCGGCCCTCTGTGGTCCAGCGCGTGAACGCCGCACTTCAGCCGCTCGACGGAACGAGCCTGCTCTCGCTCGACTCGGCGGCGATCGACCGCCGCCTCTCTGCGCTGCGCGACGTGAATCTCGTTTCCTACGACCGGGCGTTTCCGCACACGGCGAAGATCGTCATCTCGGCCGAGCGGCCGGTCGCCGTCCTCCGCAAGGGAACGCAGGCGTGGGTGGTGACCGAGCGGGGCCGCGTCCTCGACAAGCTCGACGATCCCACGACATCGAAGCTGCCGCGCGTCTGGGTCGCAGGCACATCTGTGCCGTCCACCGGAGATCTGCTCACAGCAGACGAAGCCCGGCTGCCGGCACTCGTTCTCGGCGGTGTCCTCTCCGCGAACCGCGCGCTCTTCGAGCAGCTGCGCGAGGCGCGCGACACCGAGGACGGCGTGCTCCTCGTCCTCCGGAGCGGGACCGAGATCCGTCTCGGGGCCGCGGATGAGCTCGGCCTTCAGCTCGCGATCGCGCAGCGCGTGTTCGAAGCCGACGGGCCCGACGCGGCGTATGTCGATGTCAGCGTTCCGGAGAGAGCCGTCGTCGGGTGAGACTCAAGTCTCAAGTTGAAGGTTAGAGTAGGTGACGTGACTCGGCGTTGACAGGCGGGTTCAGCCCGCGTACCCTGGGGCGCGCTCCGTCCGGAGATAGGCATACGCTCCACTACAGGTTGAGGTTCACATCGTGAGCACACGAGACCCGTCACAGAAATTCCTGGCAGTCCTGAAGGTCGTCGGCGTCGGCGGCGGCGGCTCGAACGCCGTTAACCGGATGGTCGACGCCGGGCTGACCGGCTGCGAGTTCATCGCCGTCAACACCGACGCCCAGGCGCTCCTGATGACGGACGCTGACGTCAAGATGCAGATCGGCGCCGAGTCGACTCGCGGGCTCGGGGCGGGAGCGAACCCCGAGGTGGGGAAGATCGCCTCGCATGAGAGCCGCGACGAGCTGAAGGAATCGCTCAAGGGCGCGGACATGGTGTTCGTGACCGCCGGGGAGGGTGGCGGCACCGGCACCGGTGCGGCGCCCACCGTCGCGGAGCTCGCGCGCGAGCTCGAGGCGATCACCGTCGGCGTCGTCACGAGGCCGTTCTCCTTCGAAGGCCGCAAGCGCGCCGAACAGGCGGAGCTCGGGATCCGCGACCTGCGTGAGAACGTCGACACGCTGATCGTGATCGAGAACGACCGCCTGCTCCAGGTGGTCGACAAGGACACCTCGATCGTCGATGCGTTCCGGATGGCCGACGACGTCCTGCGCCAGGGCGTTCAGGGCATCACGGACCTGATCACGATTCCCGGCCTCGTCAATCTCGACTTTGCGGACGTGCGGACGATCATGCGAGACGCGGGATCGGCGCTCATGGGCATCGGGATTGCGTCCGGCGAGAACCGCGCCGGCGAGGCCGCCAGGCAGGCGGTGTCGTCGCCGCTCCTCGAGGCATCGATCGAAGGCGCGACCGGCATCCTGCTGAACGTGACCGGAGGGCCTGACATGGGCCTGTTCGAGGTGAACGAGGCGGCCGAGGTCGTCACCGGCGCCGCCGACCAGAATGCAAACGTCATCTTCGGCGCCGTCATCGACCCGGGCGTCAAAGACGAGGTGCGCGTTACGGTGATCGCCACCGGCTTCGGCCCCGAGCGGTACCGCCGCCGGCGCCGTGAGCAGCGCCCCGAAGACGAAGAGCGCGGCGCCGTACGCACACCGTCGGGCGACGAAGGCGTGTTCGATGTCCCCGAGGACGTCCTCGAGGTCCCCTCGTTCCTCCGCGATAAGTAGCGGGGCAACGGCCGCCGTTTAGGGAAGTGCCCTCTGCGGTACGCCTCTCGTGTGCCCTCCCGGCGGGCCTACGGCTCGCCAGTGGCTCGGTCAGCCGCTCGACCTGAGCGGCTGACCGACCTTCATTAGCATCCGTTCGCGATGCAGACGCTCCTTCGGACGCCTCTCTACGAGCGCCACGTCGCGCTCGGCGCGCGCATGGTGCCGTTCGCCGGCTGGGAGATGCCCGTGCAATACGAGGGCGTGATCCCGGAGCACAAGGCCGTGCGCGGGGACTGCGGCGTCTTCGACGTCTCACATATGGGCCGGTTCGAATTCGAGGGGCCGAAGGTGCCGGCCGCGCTGCAGCGGCTCCTGTCGAACGACGTCGAGAAGGTCGAAGTCGGCGGCGCGCAGTACACGCTGCTGACGAACGAGGCCGGCGGGATCATCGACGACCTGATCATCTATCGGGTCGAGGGCGGCCGCTTCTTCCTGATCGTGAACGCGTCGAACCGCGAGGCGGACTTCGAGTGGATCGACGGGCACGGCGGCGCCGGCACCGACCTGCGCGACAAGACGGACGAGTTTGCGCTGCTGGCGGTGCAGGGCCCGCGCTCGCTCGAGCGGCTCGGTCTCGACGAGGCTCCGCCGTTCACGTTCACGATGGGCGAGGTGGCCGGCATCGAGGTGATGGTCAATCGGACGGGCTACACAGGCGAGAAGGGCGTCGAGCTGATGGTCATGGCCGAGGACGCGGCAGCTCTCTGGGACGCGGTCGTCGAGCGCGGAGCGAAGCCGTGCGGGCTGGGCGCGCGAGACACGCTGCGCCTAGAGGTCTGCTACCCGCTGCACGGCAACGACATCGGCCCCGACACGGACGCGATCTCGGCCGGCCTCGGCTGGGTCTGCGCGCTCGACACGGAGTTCACCGGGGTCGAGAGGCTGCGCCGGGTGAAGGCCGAAGGGCCGGCCCGGAAGCTCGTTGCCTTCGTCATGCAAGACCCCGGAATCGCGAGGCAGGGCATGGCCATCGAGGAGGGCGGCGAGGTCACGTCCGGCTCGCACTCGCCCATGCTCGACCGCGGAATCGGGATGGGCTACCTCGTCGCCGCGCACACGGAGCCGGGGACGATGCTGACGATCGACGTCCGCGGCAAGCCGCGCCACGCCCAGCTGGTCAAGAAACCGATCTACGAGAAGGAGGAATAGGTAGTGGCCGCAGCCGAGAGCTACCCCGACGAGCTCCGCTACAACGCCGAGCACGACTGGGCGAGGATCGAGGGCGGCGAGGCGACCCTCGGGATCACCTGGTTCGCGCAGGACTCGCTCGGCGACCTCGTCCACTTCGAGCCGCCGGAGGACGGCGCCGAGGTGGCCAAGGGCTCGTCCTACGGCGAGGTCGAGTCGGTGAAAGCGGTGTCGGATCTGATCTCACCGCTCTCGGGCACCGTGATCGAGGTCAACGCGAAGGTCGTCGCCGAGCCGGAGACCGCGAACGAGGATCCGTACGGCGAGGGGTGGCTCGTGCGCATCAGCCTCGCCGAGGACTCGGGCGTCGACGACCTGATGGACGCTGCGGCCTACCAGGCTTTCGTGGCCGAGCAGTGAGCTTTCTCTCCCTGACGGAGCGCGACCGCGACGAGATGCTCGCGGAGATCGGTGTCGACTCGATCGACGAGCTGTTCCGGGACATCCCGCCGGGTGTGCGGTTCGATCGCGAGCTCGACCTCGAGCCGGCGCTCTCCGAGCAGGAGATCGTCGCCCACCTGGAGGAGCTCGCAGCGAAGAACGTCGACTCCGGTCGCGAGCTCTCGTTCCTCGGTGCAGGCATCTACGACCACTACGTACCCGCGGTCGTCGACGCCGTCCTCCAGCGGGGTGAGCTCCTGACCGCATACACGCCGTACCAGGCCGAGATGAGCCAGGGCGTCCTCCAGGCGATCTTCGAATACCAGACCGCGATCTGCGAGTTGACCGGGATGGACGTCTCGAACGCCTCCGGCTACGACGGGACGACCGTCGCCGCCGACGCGTGCTATGTCGCGAAGCACGTCACCGGCCGCTCCGGGGTCGTGCTGGCCGAGACGCTGAACCCGCAGGTGCGCCAGGTCGTGAAGACATACGCGCCGGGCTTTGGCCTCGAGGTCGTCGAGGTCCCGCACCGCGACGGCGTCACCGATCCCGACGAGCTCGGCGAGGCTGCGCGAGACGCCGCCTGCGTCATCTTCCAGCAGCCGAACTTCTTCGGCTGCCTCGAACCAGCCCCGGACC
>Ga0126305_10001450_pt1 | contig 10582 bp, 15 predicted proteins | sample Plot26_FD_92536 | JGI IMG/M metagenome (GOLD analysis project Ga0126305, IMG submission 92536) | Serpentine soil microbial communities from UC McLaughlin Reserve, CA, USA - Plot26 | ecosystem: Environmental > Terrestrial > Soil > Grasslands | place: USA: UC McLaughlin Reserve, Lake County...
CCATGGCCACCACGGAAGTGGGCACCAAGCTCATAAGCACTGCAAACCGCACTGCTGATCGCTGGGGATGTTGTTAGTCTCTGCCAGGGTTTGGTCAGGACTTAGCAGTTGCCCTACAATCGGGGCATAACCACATACTAGGCCGGGGCTATTAGAAGCCTCGGCCCTTCTTTTTGCCCTTATTCACCCGAGTGCGTGGAATAGAAATTCTACGAAGTTCGCATACACGGAGTTCTAAGAAGTTCGGCGTGAGCAATAAATGGCTTGACACGCTTACTCGTGCTGCTACCATGCACGGACTGGGAAGAGTGAGAACTCGAAGTAGAGGCTGAGAAGCCCGCTCCAAAATGGGCGCTTAAGAGACGGGCAGAGCCAGTAGCGCAACCGGCTACCTCCTATAGGAGGCGAGCCGGTTTTGCTTTTGCTTCGGGGTGTAGAGGAAGGGAGGTGAGGCTCTCAGAAGTAGCACTAATCAGTGCGAGGAAAGGGAAGCCGGGCGTAGGTATAGGCTCCACTGACCCAGCTTCCCCGAAGGTCCCCTCGCGAAAGGGAACGTCTTCAGTAGGGCAGTCTACCATCCGCTTTTGGGACCTTCCTCACCTCGGTGAGGCGATCGGATGGAAGACGATGAGGGAAGAAAGGAACCTAAATGCGCAAGCGCATTACGTTGTTGGTCTCGGCGCTGATGTTGGCGCTGTCGATGGCGCTCTCTGGGGCGGCTTTCGCTGATCCGCCCTTCACGACAGCAAACCCTGGCGGGCAGGAGCAAGGTTGCGGGGGTAATAACCCTAACTGTCAGACCCTCAACCCCGGTGGCAACGCTCCTGGAGGGTTCAACGACTAGTAAGCACTAACGACTAAGAGCCGGGTCCACCAGACCCGGCTCTTGTTTTGTCCTCTAGCCCCCCAGTTTCTGAGAAGACCCACACCCGAAGTTCGGAGCCTCCAGTAAGGCGTGCCCATCCCCCATACAGCGTATTTTTGCTGTCATTTGGTCGTTGCGAGCGGGCCGCTAGTTGCATTATTGGCTTATACACCCAAGTGCCTAGAATAGGTATTCTCGGAAGTTCGTATGCAGCAACCTGCATAAACCGCCCGCCAGCGCTGCGTCGTTGCCGCCTAACGACTTACTCGGGTCGGGCCGGAGCCACTACATGTTGTGGTGCTGTATAAAGATGCACCTTGCTGTATCGCGTTGGGCCGGGGCCTAGCGCTCCTTCCTAACCCTCCTAACCCGCGTCTCTAGCCACTCCAACCAGCGTAGCGGCGCTTCGTACCACGGCGGCGGGTATAGGATTTCCCGAAACTCAGCTATTAGTTCTTCTCGAAGGGTTTTTGACTTGCGCTAATGTTTTCTCCGATAGAACCCGGACTTCCTTGCAGCCATGCACAGCTAACTGTGCATGGCTGAAGCGAGGCGTTCTACGCATTTTATGGAGAATCGCATTCGATAAGAACAGGCCAATCTTTTCGCAGGTGGCAGGAGCAAGCCACACTTCGTTTGGACGGTAGTACGTGGATAGCCTAGAAAAGGCGTCCTCAAGTTTTGCGTCGTTTTCGCGGCGCTCATCATCCGTTTCTTCCACGTTCCAAGTGTCCGCGATGCTTTCCTCTACCACAACCAGTCTTTCTGATAACCCAGCTATAACCTCGGCGCGTCGTTCGTGGAGGTGCTCATACTTCAGGCGTCGGTTCCCCACGATGTACCCGAGTAGCGTACCTACCGCAACAGGGAGGACAGTGGCGAGGAGAGCCGCTACAGCATCCATCAGGTACCTAACAACCTCCGCCACCACGGCCCGTGTGCGCCTTCCTGAGAGCTTGGAGCATCGGGCCGGGGCTCTGTTCTCTCCAACTCCTCCTCGACCGTCTCGGGGGATTCTCGCAGCTGTGAGGTGGTGATCATCAGCCTATCCCCCGAACAAACGAGCCCAGAAGCCCTTGGAGCGCTCGGCCTCTAGTTCATCCGTAAGCCGCTCCGTCTCACTCTGGAGGCGGGAGTGTTCCTCTTCCAACTGGTTATGCTCTTGGGCCAGCTGCGCGGCCCTCTGTTCCGTCTCCGCGCGCTCCTGTTCCAAGGACTCAGCCCGCCCTTGCGCTTCGACGCGTGCTTGGCGCTCCCGCTCAAAATCCTCCCGCAACGTACTCTCGGCCCTCTCCGTCAGCTCCAAGCGGACCCGGAGTTCGGCGTTCTGCGCCATCTGCATCTCAAGGCTCGTGAGAGTTTCCCGCAGCATGTCCACCGCAGTCTTCCTAACCACTTCCGCTGCACCTTCCGATGTTGCTTCCGACTGTCTGGAAGCACGGCGGCGACGTGCCTGTAGCTTCCCCTGTTGTTTCCGCTGGTCGCGCAAGGCTTGCAGGCTGTCCACGGAGACTACGTACCGCTCGTTTATGCCTTCTTTCTCCTTACGGGCTACCAAGGCACCGTCGAGTATGTAGTTGCGGACAGACCTTGCGGAAACACCCAGAGCTTCCGCTGCAACATCGGTGTTCACCCAGCCGGAACTTCCCTCGGAGCTCCCCTCATTCTTCCGCTCACTCATGGCGGCATGGTAGCAGCATCCCGTTGCGAGTGCGAGGCCGATTTCTGGGGCACTCGCGGCCTTTGGCGGTAGTCAAAGGGTAAGAGGAGGTTCATCTGAGTGTCGGGAGGGGCACCCCGGCGAATACAAGAAGCCGAAGAGTAAAAGGAGGTCCACCTGAGTGTCGGGAGGATCGTCCCGGCGAATACGAGAAGCTGGCTTGCCGGCGGACCGCCGTGTGGAGACACGGCAGAAAACATCTCGCACGACATATAGGGTCTTAACCTTGACCTGAGGTCAAAATGTAGTGTTTAATGAGGTTGAGCGTTTATCTAGTTAATGCCCACTAAGGCTACTCCAGGAGGGAGATATGTCGGGGCTTGTGGTCCTGAAGGCGCACAAGGTCAACAAGGTGCTCCCGCCCGGCTACCGGGTGGACCACGACCCCGATGTGGGTATCCTACGCCGCCCCGACGGTTCTGTGGTGGCCTATTCACCAATCTGGACGATGAACCCGGAGCGGATGCTGCGAGAAGCGGAACTGGACCTGGCTAGCGGGCGCCTAGCAAATCCGTAACGTCTCCTTGCTAATGTCCACCGGATTCTCTAAGTGCCGGGGTACTCTGGTAGTTTGAAAGGCCGGGGCACAGCCGGGGGCCTACGCCGCTGGTGCAACTCCTCTAACAGTTCGATGGATCGTATGGCGGCCCACGGGAAAAAGATTCGCCGAGCACGAGACTCTCTTGGCTCGCCCTCCGCCACCAGTTCGACGACACATCCGGTCGCGGTGGCCTCGACCACCTTCCCCGTAAGCGAGCTGGTGCCCCCGATAAAGTCGATGGACACCTGCTTACCGTTCCAACCACTCGGATAGTGTTCTCCCACCACTCTCTCTCCTGATGCCACTTACCGCTACAGCGTGCATCTTACCCCTGCCGGAGGCCTTCACGCCCGTCCTGGGCCATCCTCGCGGCTATGAGAATGCTGCTACTATCGCAGTTGCGGCAACCTAGGGAGGAACATGACTTACGACGAGCTTAACGAGATCATTTTGCGTGGTGACCCTGATGAGTGGATCTCACAAGACCCAGGGCTCATATACAAAGGCGATCTCAATTTGCGGATTGAGATGACAGACCGCGAGTATTCTAGTACTGGAGAGCGGTTCTCTGAACCTTGGGCTGAAGCTATACCTGCTGCGCATCATGCGACACGGCAAATCTTCTGGATTCTTTACGGGGGCACCCTGGTGAAGGAAGTCCACACGGTAGTGATAGACCGTCACACATTCGTGCCACTCCCCGAATCCCCAGACCATTCAACCATGAGCCGCTGGAACTACGGCTTTGGCAAGATAGTTGAAGAGTACAGGGCTGAGTACGGCGGTATTTACTCCCTGGACACCATCCTCAGTCAGGCTGGCATCACTCCTGAAGACAATTAGCTAGCACACAGGTGATTAGACCATTAGGGCTGTCGCCGAAAGCCCTTAGAGCTAAACCAAAGCTAGATGTGCTTAAGCTTGGGTCAAAGTAGACGGTGCGCCCCGACGTGTGTGATGTTAGGGTCGGAGCGGACGGTGCGCCAACCATATGTCCCCACTTCCCATACGGTGGCGCACTCATTACCTTAGAGCCCGGTCCGGACTCTATCTCTTTACCTAAGCACCTCTACCCCGGACCGGGCTTCGCCTAACACACCACCTCCGGAAGCCACGTGCAAGTCCTTCAGAAGACATCCTCGCGCCTCTGAAGACGAATACGCGGGCCAGGTACACGCTAAGAAACCAGGCCCGCAAATCGTGCAGGGCGGAGAGAATAGAGAAGAACCGCCCTGACCGTGCTCCGCCACTCCCTGACCGTGCTCCGCAACTATAGTACCGCAGAGAGCCACGTATGCTACATACTTTGGGCCATTTTCTTAAGAGGTCCTCCGCTCCTCTCGTACGGATTCATCGGCGGTTCATCGCCCGTTGCTACCGTACGTAGGGAGGGTGGCCGGCGGCCGTCACACGGGTTTCCTGCATGCTCCGTTCCAACGGCCGCCGGGTTCGTCTTGTGGACCGTCAAGCGCCGGCAAGCGTGCTACAAGCGGGAGGGGGTTCATACCCCTCTGCGTGATGCCCTATGCACCAGGAGTGTATGTCCTAGGGTGTACCGCAAAACGGCAACACTTTGTAACAGGTCGGGTCAGACCGCGCCTCCCTAGCCCTGACCGGGTGTGGTTAAACCTACCGTTGCCGGTAGGTTCCCCGCGGGCGAGCTGACCCGCAAAGCCCCCGAGCTTTTTGCCCTGAGCGCGATAGCTGGCGGCGCGGAAGCCCACTCACATATCGCACCCCAAAAGCGAAGCCTATCAACTCGAAGCGTGGCAGGTGGTAGGAGCGAAAGGTTAGGCTGTGGCAATAACTCCCCGCCGGTCTTGCGACTTGGGCACTCCCACCACGAAAAGCCATGCCTACTTCGCGGCAGCTGTCGGCTTCGTTGCGTTCCCTTGCAGCGTGGCCACGGCCTCGGCAAGTCCGCGCAGAGCGGCGGCGGTGTAGGCGGCCTAGCCGAGCGCTGAGTTCGGAACCGCCGCGGAACTCGCGGGCGCCTGGGACCAGTTCGGGCTTCACATCGGCGGTATGTCTCCCCTCCATACGGCCTTGGCGACTTCCACGCCCAAAGTTCTGACCACAAACTTCGCTTCCTCGAACAGGTCGATCCGATGCCTCTTCTCCGTGTCGTCGAGTCGCCCGTCCTTACGTGTCGCCTGGATCGCCGCCTCCAGGATGAGGGCCAGGCGCTCTTGCGGGTCGGGGAGCTCTCCTATCTGCTCGTAACCCGCGTCCTCCAGGTGATAGAGGAGGCCCATAGGGACCTCGGAGTGCCGCCCGCTTGTGCCGTAGTACGGTCGGACGTAACCCGCGGACTCCGCCCACCCGAAGAGACCGACCACCTCTCCGCCGCCTAGTCCGAGCTCTCCCGCAAGGTCGACCGTGTGCGAGCCGTAGCGCAGGTGCACCCCGACCTCGGGACCCTGCCAAACGGTGAGGGCCCGCACCCCCGGCACGCCTTCTCGCTCCGCCTCCGTGATGGTCCGATTAATCACGTCTAGCATCCTCTGGACCTTTTGTACGCGCGGGTATTGTTCCATCGTTGCCCTACCCTCCGAACAGCCTTTGCCAGAAACTCTTACTTTGTCCACAGAGCCTAGGATGGCCGCTCCTGGCCGTCCCTTACCCGCGCGCGCACCCTAGAGGCACATCGGCCGCGCCTCTCCCGGGGGCGTACAGCGCCGTCAAGCGCGTTGCAAGCTGAGCGCCGGCGACCGGACGAGGGCGGGCGCCCATACGCGAGGGGTCCTGATATGCCGCGCGACCCTCGCTGCGAACTTTCGGGGATTCGAAATCCGTTAGGATTTGCATACGATGTATGTATAAACCCGGAAGACGTGCTGCTTCGCTGCGTGTGCTCACCTATCTGCGGATTCTTTCTCTGTGGGGTGCCCACACTAATATGTACAGCTCCTTTTGGGGCTAGATCCCCATAGGTATCACTGTCTCGCTTACCTTCAAGGCTCACGCACCCCGCGCAGTTGTCGAGGTGTCAAGTCTACTGTGGGCACTCTTGGAGGAGGCAGATGGTTAGGCTCTCGTACCGCCCCTTACGCGCACGCGTAGGCTACTCGGCTTTGCGCCGGCGTCGGCGCTTCCTCGACGAAGGTGGCTTGGCCTGCCTTGTCCCCGATGCCGGGTAGGACCGGCCGACCTGTCCCTCTCTGAGCGCCGCCCAGACCCGCTGGGACAGCTTTCGGCGGCTCACGCTGCCCTCCATTGTGGCACCTCCGCCCATGGCACCTCGAGGGCCTCCAGGGTTTGCTCTAGCTCGGTCATGCCGCTCTTCACAGCAACTTCCCCAAGCAGTACGCGGCGCCTAGTGCACAAACAAAGAAGGCTGCTGCCCAGAACCACGCAAGCCCCCTAAGCTCGTACTTGACGCAGAGGGTCGCCAATACGCCACTGCTGCCCTCCATCAGGCTGCTCTCCACTGCGTCCAAGCCTGGCGTGCCACCTCGACGGCTGCGGCGATCTCCGCCTCGTCCTCTAGCTCGTCGGTGTAGTTCAATGCGTACAGAACCCATTGCAGCTCCCACGGCTGGCGGTAGTACATCTCCGGCAGGCGGCTGTAGAGGTCGCGTACGGCAGGGAGGAGCTGGGCGGAGTTCACGCATCCACCCGAGCTGAGGCCTCGAGCACTACAGCTTTGTAGCGCTCCAATGCGGACGTGTCGAGCTTCTTGGCGTAAAGGATCGCTTTGACCAGGTACTCGAGTCTCTGGACGCTTGGTATGTCGAGATAGTGTGAGTACGCCCTAGCCGGCCCTGTTCCCTTCCTAAGGAGCAGCTCTTGTACCTCGTCGACTGTTAGGCTTACTGACCTTTCTGACGTTTCTGACGTTGATTTGCCCTTTGTATCGCGAGAGCTGATTTTCTTGGCGTCAAACGTCTCTTTAGGGTCAGGAGGGTCAGAATCCCTGGAAATGCGGGATTTCCAAAAGGTCAGTAAACGAACCCCGCGCCACCTGTGGCCTCCATCGGAGCCCCCTCTGTACCGCTCGAAGCCCCCTCGTTCGGTCAGACGGGAACCGAACCGGCGCTGTGTCTCGGGGCGTTCTCCGTTCTCCTCGCACCAGAACTTGTAAGCTCCGTAAAGGTCCTTCACGGCGATGGTATGCTCGGTGCCGAGCTCGCAGCAGTCCCTCAAGAACGCCCCGAGCACATCCATCTCCGCCTTGTACGCACCGGTCGCCTGGCGTACCTTCACCGGCGCTCGGAGTCCTCCGCGTCGCCACTCGAGGCAGCCCTCGACGGCCCACGCTAGGATGCCGGGCAGCTCGTCGCGGAGCTTCTCCGGCAGCTGCTTGTCTTGCGCCGCCGGCGGGATGATCTCCGTGAACGGCACGAGCTTGATACGGCGCCAGATAGCATTGTCCGTGCCGCGCACTTGGGGTTTGTGGTTGCAAGCCATGAGTACCTTGTGCGTGGGCTCAAACTCCCAAAAGTCCTGGCGCATCCTTCGAGCCTTCACACGATCGCCGCCGGTGAGTTGCTTTACGAGGGATTCAGCCAGGCGGCTCCCGTCTTCCACCTCTATGGAGGCGACGAACCGCATTCCGAACAGATCTGCCAGTTCCGTGGGATGCGAGCCCTTTTTCGCCACCAGTAGATCCGGCGCGGCCTGCATCCCATAGTCACCCAGAACCGCGAGCAGGGTGTTTAGGGCGGTACTCTTGCCGTTGGCGCCAGTTCCGTATAGTACGGGAAGTATCTGCTCTGAAACAGCGCCGGTGAGGGCGTAGCCGCAGAGCCTCTTGAAGAAACCGCGGACCTCTGGATCTGGAAGCACCCGCTCGAGGAAGGCCTCCCATATTAGCGCCTTCGCATCCGGGTCGTGTTCGACCGGGGCGATCTTGGTTATCAAGTCCTCTCTGCGATGCTCGCGCAGGTCGCCGGTCCGGAGGTCTATGGTGCCGTTGAGGACGTTGAGAAGGTCAGGAGAAGAATCCATTTCCTCCGGCAGCACAGGGGTGCCGGGCTCCGACTGCGCGAGCGAGATCATGGACCGTAATTTGCTCTCCGAGAGGGAGGAGCTGGCCCACTTTCCGAGCTGGTTTGCCGCCGTGTCGGAGGGCGCCTCTTTGGCCTCCTCGAAGATGGAACGCGCCGTCTCTTTGGCCAGGCGTACGACGGCGCCCCGGTCATCCACGTGCCATCGCGTGCCGTCGTAGACGAGCCACTTCCCCCAGGGGTAGCAATAACGGAGGTTGGTGCCGTGGCGATCGGCCAGGCGCTCGGCGTTTCCCGTGTCCGTGCAGAGGTAGACGCCGCGACCTTCCCGCAGGGTGAAGCGCTCCCATCCGAGGAAGTCGGCTATCTTCCGCGGGAGGCCCTGGACCATCCCCTCAAGGGCCCGGCCGCCCGTGGCGGGATCACCGCGCCGCAGCTTCTGTGCGGTGTCCATGACGGCTCGCTCTATTCCCGCATAAGAGCTGTTGCGGTGGCGCTCTATGCCGTGCCAGCCCTTCGCGTCCCAGGCCGCCTTGAGGAGCTTCTCGACGTCCTCCTGACCCTCCTGATGACGAAGCAGGTAGCCGGCCAGCGCCAGGGCGTAGTGGTACCTGCCTCCGCGGCCACCGCGCTCCTTGGATTCTGGCAGATGGCAGGCTATCAGGGCGGCCACGGCCAAACGTCTGGCAGTCCTGGTCAGGTCCTCGGCGTCGATCTCGAGTGGCTCCAGCCCGCTCCGGCTCCAACGGTAGCGCTCTCCGCTCGGGTGGACGGAAGGCTCCACCACCGTCTGATGGTCCGTAGAACGCAGCTCGAGGACGGTGCCCTCCGAGGCGGTCTTCGGGATGCCCTCGAACTCCCTGTGCTCGAGGCCCGGAGAGATGTACCACCAGTGGCCGTCCGGGACCGATTCGCGGCCGCCGGTAAGCGTGGGCTCTAGGAAGCGCCCTGCCAGGGCCACAGCCTCCGGACAGTCCAGGTCCACCGTTACCAGCCAGCCGGAGGCCTTGCCGGTGATGATGCCGACGTTCTGGCCGTTGTTGAAGTAACGTGGAACGTCGGAGGTGCTCATGCGGATGTGCTGCCAGCCCGGGATCTGCGGGCCCTTCTGCCGAGCCGGTATGGGGACCGGCGCCCACCCGCGTTCTATGTAGCGGGCCGCCGCCTTCGCGCTACTCATGCGATGCGCTCCGGGCAATTGTCCTGTAAAATCACGTTACATCCTCCTTTGCTCGGGAAGGGTGGCTGGTTGGGGCTGTAGCGTTGTGGCGCGGCCCCCTTTTCATGCTAGACGGCGATTTTCTCCTCGCTTATCAGGGCTGCAGGATCTACACCCAGAGCCCGCGCCAGTTTGTGAAGCGTCCTTGCCTGGGGTACTCGAACTCCGCGTTCGGCCTCGGAGATCGTGTTAGCCGCAACCCCTGCCTTCTCGGCAAGTTCGGACAGGGGCATGCCTGCGCGGGAACGCGCGATCAATAGCATATGCATCTCACCTGCTTTTTACGTGGGTGGGGACGTAGAGAGAATTCCCTGAATCGTAGCGAAATATAGCAGATACCGGAATTTCGCACAAGTGATCAACCTCCTCCAGGCCTTGCTCCAGTCTCGGAATCCATCAGCTCTGCAGGTGCGACGCCCAAAGCTTCGGCGAGCTTCCGCCGGGTGCTCGGCCTGGCCGGCCTTTCCCCAGCCTCAAGCCTGGCGATCGTTGCCCTGGAAACGTCCGACTTCCTTGCGAGGTCTTCTTGTGAGAGCGCTGCCCGTTCCCGGAGCTCTTTCAACCTCGTGGTTTTTAGCATCCATCCTCCCTAGACGGAATTTTCGGTATTGTAAATCAGTAAGTTTGCAATAGCAACACACTTATGAGACAATAACGTCACGCAACGCAAATGGCCCCGCTGGAGTTGGTGCTCCACGGGACCCGGCCAACCTGCTGAGGAGGTTGACGTGAATGAGTCTACCGCGCACCCAGCGCACCCATCCACCGAGGATCACGACCAGGACGAGCGCCCCCACGCCTGCAACGATGGCTGGGCAACGATAGGCCAGATCGCTCTCGACCCGGAGACGGGCGAGGAGGTAGAGGAGTACGCGCTTTACCTCTGCCGTCGGTGCAACGCGTAGAGCAGGTTATCGGGGCGGGGTATCCTTCGGGGTGTCCCGGCCCTTTGTCATAGATAGAAACATCTGTCGCTTCTTATGGTAGGGTGCGGTTGCGGGCGAAGGTTCTTAGGTCGGTTGGGGCGGACGGAGAATTCCCCATCCAAGAGCGTGTGCTCTATCCTGCCCCTCGCTCGCCATTTACGGGCCGGGGAAGCCTTCCGTGTGTTAACCCCGGCCCGCACCTCGCTGCTAAAGCCAGCGGTGGGCCAACAGGTACAGCCCCCAAACGATCGCCAGGGCGCCTCCCACCGCCAGCGCTGCGAGTACCCAGAAGAGCATAGCGAGCATGCACTCCCCTCTCTCGCTTGCTGTCGGGTACAACAGAATCGTTACCCACGGTAGGC
>Ga0126305_10001451_pt1 | contig 10577 bp, 11 predicted proteins | sample Plot26_FD_92536 | JGI IMG/M metagenome (GOLD analysis project Ga0126305, IMG submission 92536) | Serpentine soil microbial communities from UC McLaughlin Reserve, CA, USA - Plot26 | ecosystem: Environmental > Terrestrial > Soil > Grasslands | place: USA: UC McLaughlin Reserve, Lake County...
AAAGATCAAAGGAATGCTGGCAACAGCCGTTTCAACAGATGAGCAAACCAAAGCCCACAGGGCAAATCTTGTATTCATAATAGACAAGGCGCTCTCGGTTAAATAACAAATGGTACCTGATCTAAATAAACCCCGGTAATTTGCCGGGGTTTTTCATTTTATGAAAATGGGTTGACAATAGCCCGTCCCTGCTACTTATATTTGCGATTCTAATTACAAAAGATGGCATTGAGTTTATTTGGATGGAGAAAAAAGAATAATGAAGAAAAGGCGGAAATGTCTTTTATTGAACATCTGGAGGTGCTGCGTGGACATTTGTTCCGATCTGTACTGGCCATAGCGGTAGGCGCAGTTGTTTTCATAGTTTACAATACATTCTTTGTTCGTGAAGTGCTGATGGGTCCCACTCATGCGGATTTTCCAACCTACAAATGGCTTTGTAATCTTGGCCATGCTATTGGGCTTGGCGATAATATGTGCATGAAAGATATCGGGCTTAAAATGCAAAGCACTTCAGTAAGCGGCCAGTTCAGCATGTATTTCACATTGATCTTTGTTGGCGGCATTATTGTGGCATTTCCTTATATATTCTGGGAGTTCTGGCGTTTTATAAAACCTGCTTTGACGAAAAAAGAATTATCAAAAACGAAAGGTGTTATCTTCTGGGTCTCCTTTTTATTTTTCGTCGGAATAGGATTTGGATATTTTATCATTGCTCCTTACACCGTAAACTTCTTTGCCAACTTTCAATTAGATGATAATATTGAGAATCGCTGGACGATCACCAGCTATATAGACACCCTTGTTCCATTAATACTTGGCACCGGCCTGGCTTTCCAATTGCCACTCGTTATGTTCTTTCTTGCAAAAGTTGGTTTAATGAGCCCCGAATTTCTGCGTCGTAACCGCAAATATGCCATCGTTATCATTTTGATCCTCGCCGGAGTAATTACTCCTCCGGATGTTATCAGCCAGATTATCTGTACTATCCCCCTGATGTTATTGTATGAAATTAGCATTTGGCTTACAGCAAAAGTGCAAAAAGAAAAAGCGTTGGAAGAAAAAGAAGAATGGAGTTGATTAAGCATTAGCCTACCTTTGTCCTGCCAATAATTATTAATTACTAATTATTAATTATTTTATATGTCTTCATCATTTGATCTGAGTAAACCGGTTGCCATTGGCAGTGATCATGCAGGATATGATTTCAAAGAAGAGCTCATCTCTTTTCTAGAGGCCAAAGATCTTACGTACCACGATTTTGGCACCCATTCAAAAGATTCTGTAGACTATCCCGATTTTGCCCACCCGGTAGCGAATGCAGTGGAGAAAGGAGAAGCATCATTTGGAATACTTCTTTGCGGCAGCGCTAACGGTGTTGCTATTACCGCAAATAAACACAAAGGAATTCGTGCTGCCATTTGCTGGGGTGAGGAACTGGCTAAACTCTGCAGAGAGCATAATAATGCAAACATCCTTTGTATTCCTGCCCGTTTTGTACGTGAAGGCGATGCAGAAAAGATGGTGCAATTGTTTATAAATACCTCATTTGAAGGCGGTCGCCACCAACGCAGGGTAGAAAAAATTGCAGAAGGCTGCTGATCCGTTTGCACGAAGTACCTTTCATCCATTTATGGTTTCTTTAAAAACTATCAGGCTTATATTTGCGCCTGCTGAAATTCATTTTTAGATATATTGAGTTATCCGCTCAGACAAAAATTTAAGAAATTACATGAAAAAAACTACGCTACTACTGGTTGCTTTGCTCCCGCTTCTTGCAGTGAATGCACAAAAGAAAAATAAAACAATGGAGAAGGCCGGGAACTCCATTACCGCTGCCGATCTGAAAAAACATCTTTACATCGTTGCCAGCGCTGAAAATGAGGGAAGAGATACTCCATCACCTGGCCTGGAAAAAGCAGGTAATTACATTGAACAACATTTCAGATCGATCGGGTTAAAACCAGGAAATGGCGACAGCTATCGTTTAAATTATCCGCTTTATAAAGATTCTGTGATCTCTTCATCGCTTATTGTAAATGGCAAATCCTTTGAATTGACAAAGGATTATCTGAATAACAACGGTAATTATTCATCTGAGATCCCTTTTTCAGAAGTTGTGTTTGCTGGTTATGGAATAGTAGATGATAAAATAGATAATTATAAAGATCTTGATGTTCGCGGTAAAGCTGTTTTAATTATAGAAGGCGCACCGGCTGATTACAAATCTGCACAAACAGGTGGCAATAGCCCCGGCCAAACTTTTGGAAAATTACAAAGCGCCTCAAAGAAAGGAGCCGTTGCCGTATTACTTATTTCAAAATTCTTTGGCGCTACTGGTAACAGGCCTGTAAATAATCGCGGAGCTGGTTGGAGCCTGAATGGCTATAAAGCCAATTTCAATCCACAGTTATTTTATATTTCTGAAAAAGTAGCTGCAGAAATTATGGGTGAAGATGGAAAAGGTGTGTTTGATAAAATGATCGCTAACTCATTGCCTGGAAAAACTTATAAAGCAAACATTGATCTTGCTTTTCAAAAGACCACTATAAAATCACAGGTAAGTAATGTAATGGGTTTGCTTGAAGGGACCGACAAGAAAGATGAATACGTTCTCATTACCGCACATTATGATCATGTGGGGAAAAGGGATACTGTTATTTATTATGGTGCCGATGATGATGGCAGCGGTACCGTCAGTGTTCTTGAACTAGCAGAAGCATTTGCAAAGGCCAAAGCGGAAGGCAACGGGCCTCGTCGCAGCATCGTATTCATGACCGTGAGTGGCGAAGAACATGGATTATGGGGCTCGGCTTATTATGCAAATCATCCTGTTTACCCTTTAGAAAAAACTACCGTTGACCTGAACATTGATATGATAGGCCGGATCGGGAATGACTACATGAAAGATAAAGATTCGGTAAACTATGTGTATGTAATCGGTGATAATAAACTGAGTTCAGATCTTACTCCTATAACAGAAGCTATTAATAGTAATTACACGAAGCTTAAGCTTGACAGAAAATATAATGATCCCAAAGATCCAAATCGCTTTTATTACCGTAGCGACCATTACAACTTTGCGGAAAAAGGAGTTCCAATCATATTTTATTTTAATGGAGTTCACCCGGATTATCACAGGCCTACGGACACTCCCGATAAAATAAATTATACGTTGATGGAAAAGAGAGCAAAACTCGTTTTTTATACGGCTGTAGAGATGGCCAACCGTGAAGAGATGTTAAAAAGGGATATGCCGCTTGAAGGAAGAGCTTTTTAAGATTTAGTTTGAAATCCTGAAAAATGAGAAAATTTTTCATTTATTTCGTGTTTTAAATTGTGGCAGGTTAAATAATGAATCAAACTGAGCAAAACCCTATCCTTTTTCAAACAATAGCCGACAACCATGTTGACTATTCAGAACTGTATCGCACGCAGGAAACGATACAGCTTAATAAACGTCTTCGTAGAACCCGCAATATTTTATTGATCTGTGCCCTGGCCTTTGTAGCAGGTGCCGGCGTTTTTTGGATGATGCCCGAAACCTTGTTCAGTGCAAAAGATTTCCTTGTATATATTGCATTAGCCGCTGTTATGGCTCTTTTATCAATTTATAGCAAGAAAAGACCATTCTTCTCCCTTGTTTCGGCACTGGTTATTTGTATTGGTTTTTGGGGTGTTGAAATATTTTTAAATAATATCGGTGAGCTTGTGATTGAAACCTCGATCCATAAACTTTTCATTGTTTCGATACTTGTTTGGTGTTTTCATTCTTCAAGGGAAGCTGAATTAATAAGAAAAGAATTGCATTTCTCCTGATGTAATGCATTTTAAATATTTAATCCCGCTTTAGGCGGGATTTTTTATTGCTTCCTGCCCCAGGCACCCATTAAACCTTAGAGCAACCACACGGTCTATTTATCCGTTATCCTTTTACATACCCTAAAAAAAGAACATGAAACCAAATCAAGCCCTAAGAACCGTGGTTATCATTTCTGCCTTACTGCTGGGAGTGGCTTTTTTCACAGATGCATCAGCACAAAGAGATCAACGATTCAACCGCCCTGAAAACAAAATTGATCGCAGAGAAAACATTCGCGACAGGCGGGAAGATGTCAGAGACAGAAGAGAAGATTTGAAAGATCGCAGAGAAGAGGTAACTGACAGGAGAGATAATGGTGGCAGAAGAGATCGTCGTGAAGATGTTTGTGACAGGCGCGAAGATGTTAGATATCGTAAAGAAAATGTCCGTAACCGCCGTGAAAACAAAAGAGATCGTCGTGAAGAGCGTTCAGATCGGAGACGCTGATCCTTACCTTCTTTATAAATGAAACCCTGGATAAATCCGGGGTTTTTTTATTGTTGAACAGAATTCCAATCCTACAAGAGTGCTCTTCGCTTCGCTCTGGGTAAACTGTGCAAGGGACGATAAATAGTCCCGATAGCTATCGGGATACAAAAGTTTGTTACATGAAAATTATAGTCATCAACTTTTATTACCATCCCAGCAAGTAAGCGAATATCAATGGCGCTACAATTGTTGCATCGCTCTCGACAATGAATTTTGGTGTGTCAATTCCCAACTTGCCCCATGTAATTTTTTCATTTGGCACAGCACCAGAATAAGAACCGAACGAAGTTGTGGAATCACTGATCTGGCAGAAATAACTCCAGAAAGGAACATCATGCATTTCAAGATCCTGGTACATCATCGGCACTACGCAGATCGGGAAATCGCCTGCAATGCCGCCACCAATTTGAAAGAATCCAACACCTTTACCACCGCTATTGTGCTTGTACCAATCTGCCAACCACACCATGTATTCAATGCCGCTTTTCATGGTAGTAGCTTTCATCTGGTTTTTTATGATATAAGAAGCAAAGATGTTTCCCATGGTGCTGTCTTCCCATCCACCTACAACGATCGGAAGATTTTTTTCTGCGGCCGCCATCATCCAGCTATCTTTTAGATCGATCTCATAATGTTCTTTCAATACGCCACTGACTAACATTTTATACATGAATTCATGAGGAAAATATCTTTCGCCCTTATCATCTGCATCTTTCCAAAGCTTATGTATGTGCTGCTGTATGCGACGGAAAGCTTCTTCTTCAGGAATGCAAGTGTCGGTGACACGGTTATAATGATTTTCCAAAAGATCCCATTCATCCTGCGGTGTCAGGTCACGGTAATTAGGAACTCTTTTATAATGACTGTGTGCTACAAGATTCATGATGTCTTCTTCCAGGTTGGCGCCTGTGCAGGAAATGATATGTATTTTGTCCTGGCGTATCATCTCTGCTAAGGAAATTCCTAGTTCAGCGGTACTCATGGCACCGGCAAGTGTTACCATCATTTTACCACCTTCCGATAAATGCTGTTCATATCCTTTTGCCGCATCCACTAAAGCGGCTGCATTAAAATGGCGATAATGATGTTGAATGAATTGTGAAACGGGACCTTTAGTCATTTTATGAGTTTTAAAGAATTTGTCTTCAGATCATCCCGCCTGGGGTGGGACGGGAAGGCCGCAAAAATAAATTTTTTAAAGAAATATGCTTTAAAAATAAAAACCCCGACTAAGAAGCCGGGGGCACACCACATGCTCTCGAAGAACTAAGTTTATTTGATTTTCTTCAATACTATTATATTTCCCGATGGATTTGCTTTCAATAAAAATTTTTTACCCTGCCTGGCGGCTTGTATTTGATAGTAGGTTTCATCATTGCGGCTGATCTCAGTTATCACCCGGATATCTGCCCCGGAATATTCTTTATCCAGTGATCTCATAACGGAGATCGGCAATTGGCTATACAGGATATTTCTTGCCGTGGTCACTAATTCTGCATTCGGATTATACCAGGCGGTAATTGCCTGGTCGTTCAATGAAAAAAACACCCTGGCCAAATTCCCTTCTTCTTCCCACTTTACATTTTTTGCAAATGAGAATTCTTTTTGGAAGGCAGATAAAATTTTAGGATCAACATTGGTTGCCGGACCGGCCAACGTACGTGTTATACCAATTGTCAATAATGCAAGCAGCGTCACAAATGTTTTTTTCATGATCAAAGGTTTAATGGTCTATGGTTTTCTGAATTTCTTAAAAGGGATAATTATGTGTGTGACGTAGAACGAATATAGCTCAACAAATAACCGGAGGCAATTGAATTGTGTCCAAGGGACTGGTTTGGCGATTAATGGATGGATGTGTTAAAGAGATTAACGACTTCATTACCCCGAATAACATTTATACAATAAACATTCATGTTTGCTTAAAACAACAAAGTCCCGCCATAGGCGGGACTTTAATTTACCACACACCATCCTGATAGCTATCGGGATCAGCTTGGTCATCACATCTTTTTGCTCTTGCTATATGTACTCCAGCTTCCACCATTACCTGAATGCATTACCAATTTTGAATCCGCCGTTTCAAGTGTTACATAATAATGGAGGCCTTCACTATTGCTAACTTCAAACAGGTCGCTGATCCAGTATTTGCTATAATCATTTTTCAGATCAGCATAGCGATTAACAGGCAACTGAATTGAGCTGATGTATCTTGCAATGCTCAGTAACTGCCCATCGACATTATAATAAGCAAATATTCCTTGCTCATTCATTGTAAATGCGGCTCTGAAATAATTATTGCCCGTTTCCCATGCTACATCCTGTGCATTTGTAAACTCAGCTCTAAATGATGCAAGCACTTTCTGGGAAACTCTTTCACTCGGGTATGCACTGCAGACTCCCATTGTTAACACAAGACCGAGCGCAAATACAATCTTTTTCATATTCTCAAAAGTTTATTGATTTTAAATGAATTTTCTCTTGTTGTTTTGTTTGACGTTTCAAATATATAATAGGTTACACCCGGCGACAAGCCAATTGTGATTGATGGGCCCGATTGTTAATGCAGGTGAAAGAATAAGAATGAATGTGAACAGGTATCCGTTATTAATACCGCAGAACTATTCTAAAGTCCACTCATCATGTAAGGCCATATGACCCCTGAAATGTGAAAGTTTTTATAACAAATGAACAAAGCGCTTTTGATCCGATGAACCATGTAACAACTGCCTTTTTCTTTCGTATTACCTTTAGCCTATGAATTATCTGGCTCATGCATATCTCTCTTTTGGCAGGCCGCATATATTAGTGGGCAATATGATCAGTGACTTTGTAAAGGGAAAGAAGAAGTATGATTACCCCGAACAAATACAACATGGAATTGCAGTACACCGCCAGATCGATCTGTTTACGGATACCCATTCGGCAACAAAAGCGGCAAAGGAATTCTTTCGGCCTGCTTACAGGCTTTATGCTGGTTCATTGATCGATGTGATCTATGACCATTTCCTGGCGCTGGATGAAAACGAATTTACTGATGAAAGCTTAAAAGCATTTACAATTAACACGTATGCTATGCTTGATCAGTTCACCGGTCATTTTCCGGAAAAATTCACCAGCATGTACCCTTATATGAAAGCCCAGAACTGGCTGTACAATTACAGGTACCGGCAGGGAATTGAAAAAAGCCTTGCAGGAGTAGTGAGAAGGGCAAAATACCTTGAAGAAAGTGATACCGCGTTTGTCCTGTTCAATGAAAATTATAATAAGTTAAAGGATCTATACAAGTTATTTTTCCCTGAACTAAAATCAATGACTGTTAATCTTCTGAAACAAATTGATCAGTAGCCCGCCCTGGCCTAAATAAAAAATAAAATCAGTCAGGAAGGGAACGATTCAGCCTATAAATTCGTCATAGACCATGAAACTGTTATTTTTGTCATTTTAAAACTCATTTATGCGCAAAACTTCCATCCTGGTTTGTTTCATTATTTCTTTTTCATTTTCCTTTTCACAATCCGCCAAACTTCCTGAGGTTGACAAATCACCGATGGATGTAAGCTACTATCCGAATAATTATCCAATTCTTAAAATTCAAAATAAGGCAACTGAACCGGTCGTTGCAAGGATACTTTATAGCCGCCCGCAAAAACAAGGCAGAAAAATTTTTGGTGAATTAGTGGAGTATGGTAAAGTGTGGAGACTTGGCGCTAATGAAGCCACTGAATTAGAATTTTACAAAGATGTTAAGATCGGCGGAAAAAAAGTTCCTAAAGGCCGTTATACACTTTATGCCATCGTTAATGAACCTGTTTGGACGATGATCCTCAACACGGACACGGATATATGGGGCGCCTTTAAATATGATTCAAAAAAAGATGTGCTAAGAACAGATGTGGTTGTACAAAAAACAGATGAAGTGGTTGAAAGCATGTCTATGTTTTTTGAAAAATCCACCACCGGGATCTCACTGATCATTGAATGGGAACAAGCGAAAGTTATCTTACCAATCACTTTATAGAATAGCTATGAAAAAATTTCTATTCGCAACCCTCATACCGGTTATTTTTTTTAGCTGCCGTGAGGCAGACAAAAAGCCAGCTGGTACTGATACTCCTGCTAAAGCGGAGACGCCTATAAAAGTGCTTCCACCCGTCAGCAACTATACCAATCCCGACCGTTCGCCAATGGATATGGTGTATTTTCCAACCGATTACCCATTGTTAAAAATGGCAAACAAAACGTCGGTCCCGCCGTTGATGAGAATTATTTACAGCCGTCCTCAAAAACAAGGCCGCCCGATCTTTGGCGGGCTTGTAAAGTACGATACACCATGGCGGCTTGGCGCTAATGAAGCCACTGAAATAGAATTTTTCTCTGCGGCGACTGTTGCCGGCAAAACAGTTAAGGCCGGTCGTTATATTTTATACTGTATTCCCCAGGAAACAAAATGGACTTTTGTTCTTAATTCAAATTTATATAGCTGGGGGCTTGAGCAAAACAGGCTAAAGGACCTGGTGCAATTTGAAGTGCCTGTTGAAAAAACAAACCTGGCCATAGAATATTTCACTATTGCATGTGAAAAAAATTCACAAAAAAGCACTGCACTTATATTTCTTTGGGATGATGTAAAAACAAAGTTGCCTGTAAGTTTTTAAAATCGTTTTTGACAATTCTATTCTCCTTTTAAATCTTCTCACAGATCCCACACCTGCCTGTCGGCAGACAGGGATTTACACAGAAGCTTTTATCCGTGAACATTCCTGCTTGCCGGCGGGCGTGTCGTCCGTGAGCTGTTCGCTATTTCAGCTATTTATTTACTTACTTTACACTTATGTGCGGAATAGCAGGGATCATATCCAATAATACTTCACTTATCACTTCGGACCGTATAAAAAAAATGACGGATGCGCTGGCTCATCGGGGGCTGGATGGTGAAGGAGCCTGGATGAATGCCACCACTGCATTAGGAAACCGAAGGCTGTCGATCATTGATCTTAGCAATGCAGGCACTCAACCAATGCACTATATTGATCGTTATACTATTATTCATAATGGGGAGATCTATAATTATGTTGAATTAAAAGAAGAGTTGCAGAAAAAAGGCTATTCATTTTTTTCAAAAACAGATACTGAAGTCGTTGTTGCATCCTATGATTGCTGGAAAGAAGAATGCGTTGATCACTTCGATGGCATGTTCGCCTTTGCTGTATGGGATGAAAAGGAAAAAGAGCTTTTTGCTGCAAGGGACAGGTTTGGCGAGAAACCTTTTTTCTATTTTATAGATAATGAACAATTCATTTTTGCCTCGGAAATGAAAGCTTTATGGGCAGCTGGTATTGAGCGAAAAGTAAATTTGAAATTGCTTTTTAATTATTTAACGATCGGCTATGTAGACAATCCCAATATTCCCGAAGAAACTTTTTTTGAAAATATTTCCAAGCTGCCTGCTGCTTCCTTTTTAAAATATTCAAAGTTAAATGATCCCCGGCTGACCGGCGGGCAGGAGCTTTCGATCACTAACTATTGGGACCTTGAAATTGAAATCGAGAACAAAAAGATCACTGATACCGAAGCGATAGAACAATTTGGCTCTCTTTTTCAACGATCAGTAAAGAGAAGGTTAAGGAGTGATGTGCCGATCGGCACCAGTTTAAGCGGAGGATTGGATAGTTCATCGATAATTGCAACATTACATTCACTCACCACCCACCACTCACCGCTCACCGCTTTCTCTTCTGTCTTTCCCGGTTTCAAAAAAGATGAGTCAGCATTTGCAAAACTCGTGGCGGATAAATTCCATTTAGAACATTTCACCACAACACCTGATGCCGGTTCATTGCATAATGACCTTGAAAAACTTTTTTATCACCAGGAAGAACCATTTAGCTCCAGCAGCATCTATGCGCAATACAAAGTGTATGAATTGGCAGGCGAGCAGGGAGTAAAAGTTTTACTCGACGGACAAGGTGCAGATGAAACATTGGCTGGCTATCATAAATACTATAAATGGTATTGGCAGGAACTTTTCCGGAAAAGAAAACTTATATCAACCGGCGAATTGAATGCCGCAAAAGAATTAGGGATCACTGAAAAGTTTGGGTGGAAAAACCGGATCGCCGCATTATTTCCTGAATTTGCCACCATTTTTTTAGAAAGGCAATATTTATTGAATGCTTTAACGCACGAAGACCTTACAAAAGATTTTACACAATTACAAAGTAAA
>Ga0126305_10001452_pt1 | contig 10574 bp, 5 predicted proteins | sample Plot26_FD_92536 | JGI IMG/M metagenome (GOLD analysis project Ga0126305, IMG submission 92536) | Serpentine soil microbial communities from UC McLaughlin Reserve, CA, USA - Plot26 | ecosystem: Environmental > Terrestrial > Soil > Grasslands | place: USA: UC McLaughlin Reserve, Lake County...
CGCCGCGGAGATCAGATCGAGGACGACCTCGCGAACTCCCGCGGCGAGCTTGAATGTGACGGTTGCGTCTCCCTCAATCTGGTCCGAACCATCAGCAATGGCCAGCCGAAAGACGTAATGGATCGCGTCCACGCCCGGCTGCCGCGGATAGGTGTCTCCGTAAGCAATCGCCGCATGCAATGTAACCGCGAACGCCACGAGCATCGTTGCCGCACGCATCATGGCGAGGATTATATTCATGGCGCGTAACCAACGCGGCCAGCATGTGCGTGCGACCGACGAAAACCTGCACGAGCGTCATGGCTTCCCCTTCTTCTCGATACAGAAGCCGGCGCTCGCCGGCGAATGGTGACCGACCCATTGACTGTCCCAAATCGCCCGGTCACTGGCTACTACACGGATGATGTAACCGCACGGCTTCATGTTCGTGGTGTCGAGCGTCCAGCCGTTGCCCGGTGCCGGGGCCGTGTTGACGAGCCCTGACGACGGAACCGGCACACCGACTCCAGGATCGTTGATGGCTGGCTCCACCGCGACGCTGTACTGGCTGAGATAAAGGTCGCGTGCGACGAAATTGCCGGCGAGCGCTGTGCCTGCGTCGAATTTCCCGCAGTTGCCGCTGCCCGTTGTGATCTCGATCGACGCTTCCGGCCACGTGTTATCGAGCTGGATTCGATGCGTGTCGGTGCCTTGCAGCATGCCGCCGCTGTCGTACACCGAGAGCCTGACATACCACAGAGCGTCGCCGGCCGAGTCCCAGTGGCCGAGCAGGATCGCGGCGTTCTTGGTGAAGGGGAGATAGTCGAACCGCTTCGTGACGTTGTCGGCCTTGTGAGGACTCGTATTGCCGTCCTCGTCTGTCACAATCAGATCCGTGAGCAGCGGCGTCCAGATGCTGTTGTCCGGACTGACTTCAACGATGTAGCTATAGCCGGGAATCGGCAGTCCTTGAGCGGTCACCCGGCCGCCGAACGGACAGGGCCTGTTGAGGGAATCCGGCGCAATGTTGTTGGTCGCAAAGACGGCGGTGGCGTCGGTCAGCCCGGTCGCGTTGTCGATGTGTCCGACCGGGATCCCGCCGAGAATCGTGATCTTGCCGGCCGGCAGGCCGCTCGTCGGCGCGATGTTGATCAGCGTCTCTTCGCGATTACCCCAGGCGGGGACGTGATTGGGATTCGCGCACGGCGCCGGCGCGTTCCAGGAAAGGATCGCGCGGATCCTGACCAGCCTCGGTCCCTCCTTGCATGGCCGCCGATATTGGGTCAGGTCCACAGGCAACCGAACGGCGTAATGCACGCCTTCGGGCGGCACGACCACATCGTAGACAGAGACATTCGCGGTTCCGAGGCACGTCTCGAAGGTGCCGTTCCCGTCGAAGTCTCCCCAGAACGTGACGTACTCCTTGCTGCCGTCCGTGCACGGGCCGCCAGAATAGCCGAGAGCCTTCTTGACCTGGATCACGCCTACCAGCGTGTCGGGCATGTTCGGATCGAGGCCGACGCACTTCAGCTCTTCGTAGCTGATGTCCCCGTCCGTCTTTGGAAACAGGAGATCGAAGATGTCTGGACTGATCTCGAGGCCGGGCAGCGTCTTCAGCCACGACTCGGCGCTGAGCGTCACGCTCGCCGTTGTGAAGCCTGCGAGCTCTTTGAACGCGAAGCGATGCACCGGCACATCTTTGCCTCGGTACAACGTCGCCAGCTCCGCCGCGCCGAGTGTTTTCTTCTTCGTCGCGACCGGCGCGTCGAGGTCGATGAGATCCTTGATCTCAGGGGTCAACTGGACCTTCGCGACCTCGAGCAACTCGAGCGGGAAGATCAACCGCCGCGGCTCCAGGAGGATAGTGGCGTGGCGAACGTTGCCCCAGATCGGCGTCCAATTCGGCTGGTTTGCGGGCGGCGGGTTGTTCCACGAGAGAATCGCCCGCACCCTGACGAGCGGGTCAAAGAAGCAGAACTTCTTCCTGGGTCCGATCGGCAGCGACACGGCGTACTCGAGCCGTTTTTCCCCCTCGGTTCCTTCCGGGATGTTGTAAGCCTGAAAGCTCGTCATCCCCTGGTCGTGCCACGTCGCGCCGTTGTCGAAGGAAAGATAGAAGCGAACGAACTCGGGCGTGCCGGGCCCGCAGATGTCAGTCCCGTAGCCCGAACTCTGGTTGATATAGACGACGGCTTCGACGCGCTGCTGTTGTGGATGGTGCCCGACGCAGCCGAGCTCCTCGTAGACCGTGCTGCCCGCGAGCGGCAGGGTCGGTTTCAAAGGGCTTTCGACGACATTACCGAAGTAGTTCGGATTCGACAGCAGCAGCGACCTGAATGCGCCACGCTCTTTCACGTGCTGCACGGCTGGCTTCTTCGCTTGTTTGTTGAATTCGTCGTTGGTCATATGGCCCCTCGCGGTCGGCAGAAACGCGCGGATATTAAGCGAGTGGGACAAGGCGGGGAAGTCAGCTCGATGGCTGTCAGCCATCCGAGGGACAGCAATGGAGAGCCTCCGGCTGCGAACCATTTCTGATGGTCAACCGGTTGTCTACCGGCCAGTCGCTTGGCGCGTCATCTCTTACGCGAGCAGCAGCAACAAGATGAGAGGTGTAAAAGATGCGCCGTCGAGGCAGGATTTCAGCCCAGCAGGTAGAGCAAAGTTTGGTTTCTGCCCGCACGATTGATCTTGGAACTGGTGCGCGACCTGCATCGCGCTGGCCGCATGGCCCTCACGCGCGCAACTGTTCCTGGACAGGGCGCCATCGAGACGATCCTTCGAAGCGAGGTGTGGGGCGCCGTCGTCCGGTTCCTGACGCTCTCGCGACGAGAGGCGGAGATCATCGAGCGGATCCTGCGTCTGGACGATGATGAGCTCTCCATTGCCGCGTATCTGCAGATCTCATCGCACACCGTGCACACCCATCTCGAGCGGCTGTATCGAAAGCTGCAAGTCAGCAGCCGGTCGCAGCTGGTGACGAGAATCTTCGCGGCTTACGCGGCGATTCGTGACGGCGGCCCCGGCCGACTCGAACTGGCGCTTAGAGCCGATGAAGGTGCGCCCGAGTAGGGTCGCCAGTCCCACCTGCTCGCACGACAACGAGGCTGCGCCCGTCCCCCGGTTCAGCCCTGTTCCCGAAAATCCTTCCATCAGTTTTATGAATTGGCTTCTGGAGCGGCCCGTGCGCATACTGGCGGCGACTCGGGGCCAGGGTGCCGCCCGCGCGGTGCTCGTTTTCATGGAGCAGCGACAATGAAACATCTATCCTGTGTCCTGGTGGCGGTGCTGACTCTTTCCGTAGTCGCGTTGGCGCAGGAGCAGCGCGGCTCGATCGAAGGGACGGTCAGAGACAGTTCCGGCGCTGTGCTGCCGGGTGTCACGGTTGAAGCGCGGAGTCCGGCACTCGTCGGCGTCCAGAGCACCGTAACCGACGGAAACGGCACCTACCGGTTTCCGGCGCTCGCGCCTGGCCGGTACGAGCTGACAGCGACGCTGCAGGGCTTTTCAGCGGCAAAGCTCTCCGACATTTCGCTGGAGCTTGGCAAGCTGCTCAAGGTCGATCTCGCGCTGGCCCCCGCCGGCGTTGCCGAGACCGTGCAGGTCACCGGCGAGTCGCCGCTGATCGACGTCAAACAGAACGCCGCGGGCGCCAACATCCAGGCCGAAACCATCGAGCGAATCCCGCGCGCCCGCAACTTCACTTCGATCGTGACATCGGCACCCGCTGTCACCGACGAACCCAGGAACCGCGGCATCCAGATCGATGGTGCGAGCGGTGCCGACAACCGGTTCATGATCGACGGCGTCGACACCACCGATTTGCGGTTTGGCACCTCGGGAAAGCCGCTCGCGAACGATTTCGTCCAGGAAGTGCAGGTCAAGTCGAGCGGCTACAACGCCGAGTACCGCGCCGCCATCGGCGGCGTGATCAGCGCGATCACCAAATCCGGCAGCAATCTGTTCCACGGCAGCGCCGGGGTCTACTTCCGCAACCAGGATCTTCTCGGGGATGTCCGTCCGTCGTTACGCCTCGTACCGAGCAACACGACCGCCGCCGAGTACTTCACCGCCCCGGTGGATGCTTTTACCGACACGGAGCCCGTCTTCGAGCTCGGTGGACCGTTGATGCGCAACCGGATCTGGTTCTACGGCGGGTACAATCCGAACTGGACGGAAACGCGCCGCACTGTCCGCTTCACCGCGAACCAGCAAACCGCCACCTTCGAGACAAAGCCCATCGACCAGAACGTCACGGGGAATCTCACCGCCCAGCTGTCGCCCAACCTGCGCGGCCGTTTCGCGACGACCGTGCGACGCAGCAAGGGGGCTGTCGGACTGCCCGCGATCAACGCGGATGGCACCAGCAACAGCACCCCTTCGCAGTTCCCGATGACCAACCGGACCGACTCGTTCAACGACTCCTACTCAGGTGTGCTCGACTGGGTGGTCAATCCCAAGACATACGTCAACGTCACGGGGACCTACCTGACCTACGGCGGCAAGGGCGTGGGCACGTTCAGTGACAAGCTGCGGCACGTGTTCAATGCCTCGACCAACTTCTGCAATCCCAATGCAACACCCGGATCGTCGGGGTGCCCGTTCCCCGAGATCCCCAGCACCCTGCAGCAGTTGAGCGGCTATTCCGACTTCCCGTCGAGCGGGCGCCAGGTGCGTGACGATCTCAGTCGCGCGAACGTCAATGCCGACATCACGCGGTACATGAACTGGCGCGGTCAGCACACCGTCAAGGCCGGCGTGCAGTACGAGCACATCGAGAACAGTGTCCTCTCCGGCGCGCAAGCGGAAACGATCGACCTGTTCTGGAACTCCGACTATGCCGCCAACAGTGGCCAGCGGTTCCGTGGCAAGTACGGCCACTACAACGTGACACGCCTTTTCACCGCAGGGGATATCACCGCCGACAGTCTGGGACTCTTCATTCAGGATGCGTGGTCGGTGCACAACCGGGTGACTCTGAACCTCGGCTTGCGCACGGAGCGCGAAGACATTCCCTCCTATCGGGAAAACAATCCCGGCATCTCCTTCGGGTTCGGCCAGAAGATTGCCCCGCGCGTCGGCTTCGCGTGGGACGTCAACGGCGACAGCTCGCTCAAGGCGTACGGCAGCTGGGGGATCTTTTACGATCAGATGAAGCTGACGCTTGGGCGCGTCATGTTCGGCGCCGATCGCTGGATGAACTGGCACTTCACGCTGGACACCTACGACTGGACCTCGATCACCTGCACTGATCCGCCCAACTTCGGTTCGCCCGGCTGCCCTGGCACCTTCATCGAGTCGTTCGATTTCCGTCCGGTCGCCAACGATGCCAACGACCCGAATTTCCAGCTGGTCGATCCGGACCTCAATCCGATCCGCACGCAGGAACTGACGTTCGGCCTGGACCGTGAAGTGTTCGGGATGATGTCGGTGGGCGTCCGTTACGTGCACAAATGGGCCGACTATGCGATCGAGGCGGTGTGCGCGCTGGTGCCGAGCGGTGAAGCGTGCGGCGTGAACAATCCCGGGTTTGGCACCGGGGTCTATCCGTTCGGCACGAGCCTGCCGCCGCAACCGAAAGCGGTGCGCGACTACGATGGTTTTGAAATCCGTCTTCGCAAACGGCTGTCGAACCGCTGGTCGCTCGACACGAGCTATCTCCTGAGCCGCATCCATGGCAACTGGTCGGGCATCGCAAGCTCGGACGAAGCGGTCGGCGGCCTTCAGCCCTATTCGGGCCGTTCGTTCAATCTTCTCTATTACTCGTACGACGCGGCGGGGAACCCGAGCTACGGTCCGCTCGGCACCGACCGGCCTCACCAGTTCAAGCTGCAGGCCACCTACAGTCTGCCGTGGGGCACGACACTCGGTACAAACTTCCTCGCCGAGTCCGGCGTGCCGCTGTCGACAGTCGCCAACCAGAAGGGGATGACGTTTTTCCCCTACGGTCGTGGGGATCTGGATCGATCGCCTGCCTTCTCGCAGACCGACCTGTTCGCGCAGCAGGAAGTACGGCTGAAAGGAAGCGCGCGCGTGTCGCTCGGTGTCAACGTGCTCAATCTTTTCGATCAGGACACTGCGAACAGCTTCGTCGTGAACCCCTATCGTGACAACTTCAACATCCCGGACGCGCAGTTCTTCGCCGGGTTCGATCCCGAGGCGATCGTCGCCTCCACGCCGGGCTTCCGGCGCGATGCACGCTACACGATGGCCAACGGTTACCAGGATCGACGATCGATCCGGCTGCAGGCGCGGTTCAGTTTTTAGTCAGCCGACCATGGGCGACGCTCGCTAGAGCGGGGGAAGCGCGGCGTGTCGTGCCGGTTCGTCGAATCGGTTAGAATAGCTTCGCTTCCCAGCAAATCAGCTATCCGGCCCGCTGCAAGGGATCCTTTTGCCCATGCTCAAAATCGCTCTTGCAGTGATCCTGGCCGCTCTCGCCCAAGCGACTCCTCAAAAGCCCGCGGTCCAGAAGCCGGACGCCGCCACCGGGCCCAACAACGCCGACGAGGCATTCGTCCTGCAGCGGCTGCGAACCGGCTTGCGGTTCGAGAACGATGGCACCAGCCGACGCGAAACCGAGGCAGTGATCAAGGTGCAGAGCGAGGCGGGCGTGCAGACGTTCGGACAACTGGCGTTCGGCTACAACGCGAGCACCGAAAAAATCGACATCGTCTACGTCAGGGTCCGGAAGGTTGACGGCTCGATCGTCCTCACGCCCGCCAGCGGCGTGCAGGACCTGTCATCGCCGGTGCAGCAGCAGGCACCGGTTTACACCGACTTTCGGCAGAAGCACGTGACCGTCCAGGGATTACGGCCTGGTGAGACGCTCGAGTACAAGACGGTCAGCGTAACGCATACACCCCTCGCGGCAGGGCAGTTCTGGACGGAATACGATTTCGAGCGCCGCGCGATCGTGCTCGATGAGCAGCTCGACATCGACATTCCGGCAGATCGATCCGTTCTACTGAAAAACGCTGCCGACGCGACGCCGAAGATAACCGAAGCGGATGGCCGGCGCCTTTACCGGTGGGCCTCGTCTCACACCGTTCGTGAGAAGACCGAAGAGAAGAGCGAGCAGGCCGATGCGAACGAGCCTGACGAGGAGCCACGACGCGCCGCGGTTCGCCTCACCACCTTCAAGACCTGGGAGGACGTAGGAACCTGGTACCGCGCGGTCGAGAAGGGCTCACGCGTCGTCACTCCCGCCGTTCGCAGCAAGGCCGCGCAACTCACCGCCGGACGGACGTCGGACCTTGAACGCCTCGAGGCGCTGTATGACTTCGTCGCGCCGAATTTTCGATACGTCAGCATTTCCCTGGGAATGGGGCGCTACCAGCCACGATCGGCCGATGACGTTCTGCGCGATCAGTATGGCGATTGCAAAGACAAGCACAACCTGCTCGCGACGATGATCGAGAGCGTGGGCCTTCGCGCGTCCACTGTTCTGATCAACTCGAGTACCAGGATCGATCCGGACTTCCCGTCTCCCTCGCAATTCGACCATGCCATCACACTCGCGCACCTGCCATCCCTCCAGGTCTGGATGGACGTGACGACCGAGGTCGCACCGTTCCGGCTGCTGTCGGCCAACCTGCGGAAGAAGCAGGCGCTGGTGGTCTCCAATACGGAACCCGCGCGCCTGAGCGAGACTCCCGCGGATCCCCCGACGGTCAGCCTGCTGACGACCGAGGTCGATGCGACGCTCGGTGCGCTCGGGGCGTTGTCGGCACAGGTCAAGCTGGCCGTCCGCGGTGACGCGGAACTGATGTTCCGCACGATCTTCAGGCGCGTGCCTGCGGCCAATTGGAAAGACGTGATCAAACAGTGGAGCACCGCGTCGGGGATCGATGGCGAGGTCAGCGACTGGAAGGTATCCGACCCGGCCTCCACCCGCGAGCCGTTCGAGGTCAGGTTCAAAACGACGCGACCGGGCGCTGTCGACTGGACCAAGAAGCAGGACACGTTCGCGCTTCCGTTCTCCGACATGCAATTGCCCGGTGCCGCGGATACGACAAAGGTCCTGGAGCTCGGTGCGCCGACGCGCGTGGACTATCGTTTCCGCCTTCAGCTCGGGGACGGATACAAGGGCCGGGCGCCGGTGCCTGTGTCGGTCAAGCGCGATTACGCGAGCTACGATGCCACCTACACCCTCGACGGACAGCAGTTCAGTGCGCATCGGCAATTGGATTTGCGCGTAGGGTCACTGCCCGGCGATCGCCGCGGAGATTATCGTGCCTTTCGCCGCGTCGTCAGCACCGATGGCGACCAGACGCTCGCGCTGGATATCGCTCCGAGCGCGATCGGCAGTGCCGCTCCTGACTTGAAAGCATCGCAATTGATACAGAGCGGCCGCGATGCGGCCCAGAACGGCAACTTCGAACAGGCGCTCACGCTGTTGAAGCGGGCGCTGGAGCTCGAACCGAAACACAAACAGGGCTGGAGCTATCTTGGCGATGCGCATATGGCATTACGCCAGTACAGCGCCGCGGTCGACGCTTACAACCGGCAGCTCGAGGTCAATCCGTTCGACGAGTCGGTGAACAACCGGATCGGGTATGCCTACCGCACCCAGCGACGTTACTACGAAGCCGAGAAGGCGTTTCGGAAGCAGGTCGAGCTGAATCCGCTCGATAAGTTCGCGCACGCCAGTCTTGGCGCTGTTCTCACCGAGATGAAGCGCTTCGATGACGCGATTCCCGAACTGGAGAAGGCAGTCGCGCTCTCGCCCAACGAGCCCGCCTGGCATGTGGAGCTTGGCACCGCGCATCTGAGCTCGGGCAACGGGGAACGCGCGCTGGCTTCCTACGCGAAAGCCGTCGAGCTCTCACCAACGCCGACGACCTGGAACAATGTGGCATATCAGCTGGCGCTGAAGGGCTCCCATCTCGATCGGGCATTGCAGTACGCCGAGGCGGCGGTAGCGGCGACGACAGCCGCCTCGCGAAACCTCACGCTCGATCACGTCACGGTTCGCGAACTCGCGATCGTCCAGTCACTCGCGTCCTATTGGGACACCCTCGGGTGGGTATACTTTGCCAAGGGTGACACTGCTCGCGCCGAGAAGCTGGTCAGTGCATCCTGGCGCCTGGCGCAGGGTGGCGAGGTCGGGGACCATCTCGGGCAGATCATGGAAAAGAAGGCGCTCCCCGCCGAAGCCCGTCGTCTCTACGCAACTGCACTCAACGCCGAGAGCCCCGAGGCGGAGACTCGCGAGCGCCTGGCCAGACTGGCCGGGGCATTCAGTGATGCGGTGACGAAGGGATACGCGAACGATCTCGTCCAGATGCGGACCTTCAAGCTGCCCGTCCAGACAGTGCGTGGCGGGAACGCCGAGTTCTTCGTCCTTCTCGGCGATGATGCCCGTCCGCAGGAAGTGAAGTTCATCAGCGGCGATGCCCATCTCGCAGAACTGTCGTCGTCACTGCGCTCCCTCCAACTCGGAGATCCAGTGCCCGAAGGGGGATCCGCGAAGATCATCCGGCGTGGCACGTTGACTTGCGAAGGAACCGGGTGCACGTTCACCCTGATTCCAACAACGATTACAAAACCGGAACAGTAGGACGCCGCTCGCCGCGGCAACATAACTTGCCGCTGCCAGACAAATCCGTGAGCCACGGAGGGTCTATATCGCCGGAAGTCCGTTGATTTTCGTGGGAATCGCCATGGAATGCCGATTGCGCCCCGGGTGGCGTGACCAGGCTGATTCTTGCGAGCGCCGGGGCAGTAGCCCTCATGTCCGTTCCCGCCGTGACGCAGCAGCGGCCGGGAGGCCCTCCGCAGTTGCCTCCGACCGCGCCTCCACGTGCCGCGCAGGCGGTGATCACGGCAGCGGAACGGCGCGACACCTCGCGACTGCTTCGCGACATCCGTCCCATCGCTCCAGTGGATCGGCACGAGCCCGATGAACGCGAGCCGCGATTCGTCCGTCCCATTCATCGCGCGCGCACGCCGGATCTGATCGTGCAGAGTACCCCGGGCGTCGCCGCGCTGGCGCCCGCCTCCCGGAGCATCGAAGGTATCGGCAACGTGAACAACGTGCTGCCTCCGGATACGACGGCAGCCGTCGGACCCAATCACTACATCGAAGCAGTCAACGTGTCGTTCGCGATCTATGCGAAGACCGCCTCGGCCTCGCCCACTCTCCTGTACGGCCCCGCCGACACCAGCACGGTCTGGACGGGATTCGGCGGGCCCTGTGAAGCCCGCAACGATGGCGATGCGATCGTGATGTACGACCACCTGTCGGATCGCTGGGTGATCAGCCAGCTCGCACTGCCGAACCTGTTCTTCGGAATCGCACTGGCGCCGTTCTACCAGTGCATCGCAATCTCGGCGACCCCGGATCCCACGGGTGCCTACCATCGCTACCAGTTCGCATTCAACAAGCTGAACGACTATCCGAAGCTGGCGGTCTGGCCCGACGCCTACTACATGACGATCAACCAGTTCTCGGCCATCAGCCTGCAGTACGCGGGGCAGGGTGTGATCGCGTTCGATCGTCAGAAGATGCTGGCCGGTCTTCCCGCGACGATGCAGTACTTCGATTTGTCGGCAGTGGACATGAATCTCGCGGGCATGCTGCCGGCGACGCTCGA
>Ga0126305_10001453_pt1 | contig 10573 bp, 8 predicted proteins | sample Plot26_FD_92536 | JGI IMG/M metagenome (GOLD analysis project Ga0126305, IMG submission 92536) | Serpentine soil microbial communities from UC McLaughlin Reserve, CA, USA - Plot26 | ecosystem: Environmental > Terrestrial > Soil > Grasslands | place: USA: UC McLaughlin Reserve, Lake County...
CAAAACCGTTCGCTTCATATATATATAAAGGTATCCGGAAAGGCATGGCAACAGCCGTGACCGACCAGGAAAATATCCTCCAGCAGCTTATAAAAGTTGGAAAGGGCACAGAATATGGCAGATCCCTGGGACTGGACAAAATAACCAAATATGAAGAATTCAGACAGGCAATTCCTATCCAGGACTATGAACAAATGCGGCCATGGGTCGATAAAATAAAAGAAGGCAAGCATAATATTTTGTGGAAAGGCCGGCCCATCTATTTAGCCAAAACTTCCGGTACCACAAGCGGCACCAAGTATATTCCAATTACGAAAGATTCGATCCCTAATCATATCAATACTGCACGTAATGCGCTGCTGTGTTATATGGCAGAAACCGGAAACACACGTTTTGCTGACGGCAAGCTGATCTTTTTATCCGGTTCGCCTGAATTAGAAAGAGTGGGTGATATACCCACCGGGAGATTAAGTGGGATAGCGAATCATCATGTGCCGAAATATTTACGGTCGAATCAAATGCCTTCTTATGAAACAAATTGTATTGAAGATTGGGAAACGAAATTGAATAAGATAGTTGACGAAACGATCAGGCAGGATATGACACTCATCAGCGGTATCCCACCATGGATGCAGATGTATTTTGATGCACTGATAAAACGCAGTGGTAAAAAAGTTGGCGAACTGTTTCCTAACTTCAGTGTGATGGTGCAGGGCGGTGTGAATTTTGAACCCTACAAAGCAAAGTTGTTTGAAAGCATTGGGAGAAAAATTGATTGCATAGAATTGTTCCCGGCCAGTGAAGGATTCTTTGCATTCCAGGATTCCCAAAATGCAGAAGGGCTTTTATTAAATACCAATAGTGGTATATATTTTGAATTTATTCCTGCTGCAGAGATATATAAAGATGATCCTTCACGGCTCTCATTAAAAGATGTAAAGGTGGGTGAGAACTATGCGATGATCATTAACAGCAATGCGGGTCTTTGGGGATATAACCTTGGCGATACGGTTAAATTTGTTTCTACAGATCCGTATAGGCTGGTTGTAACCGGGAGAACAAAGCATTTTATTTCGGCATTTGGAGAACATGTGATCGGGGAAGAAGTTGAATACAGTATTTTGAAAGCCGCAGAAGAAGAACATGTTCAGATCACAGAATTTACAGTGGCCCCATTTGTAAGTAAAAATGATGGCAAGTCATATCATGAATGGTTCATCGAATTTCAGAACAGACCAGGGAACATTGATTCTTTTGCAAATAAGGTAGAAGCAAATCTTAGAAAGAAGAATGTATATTACGATGACCTGATCAGCGGTAATATCCTGTCGCCATTAAAAATAACTGCGGTCAGGAAAAATGGATTTATTGACTACATGAAATCCATCGGTAAATTAGGTGGACAAAATAAAGTACCGAGGTTGAGTAATGATCGTAAAATTGCAGATGACTTGACGAAATGGAGCCTGCCTACCGGACAGGCAGGCGATAATAATTAACTAATCAAAGCCGGGTATTATAATGAAAGTCTTTTTTGAAAACACATCCCTTGAATCTCCTTCGAGAACATCACAGGGAAAAGATGGGGGTCTAAAACGAATAGCTTTATTTGGTTCTACTGGTTCTATCGGTACGCAGGCTTTAAATGTAATTGCAGCGAATCCCGATAAATTTTCTGCTGAAGTATTGACGGCCCAAACCAATGATGAACTATTGATCCAACAAGCATTACAATTCAATCCTAACATTGTTGTAATTGGTGATGAAGGCAGGTACCAGAAAGTAAAGGACGCATTGGCATCGGCTGATATAAAAGTTTTTTGTGGCGAAAAAGCCCTGGAGGAAGTGGCGGCTATGGATTGTTATGACCTGATGCTTGCCGCAATTGTTGGTTTCGCGGGGTTAAGACCTACATTGAAAGCAATTGACAATGGTAAAACGGTCGCTCTTGCTAACAAAGAAACATTGGTTGTTGCCGGCGATATCATCATGCAGCGTGCAATGGAAAACCGCGCGCCGGTTATCCCTGTTGATTCAGAACATTCAGCCATTTTTCAATGTCTTGTTGGTGAAACAAGAAACCGCATTGAAAAGATCATTCTCACGGCTTCCGGTGGTCCTTTTCTTGGAAGAAAACCAAATTTCCTGGTGAATGTAAAAAGAGAACATGCATTGCAGCATCCTAACTGGAGCATGGGTGCCAAGGTCAGCATTGATTCAGCCACGCTAATGAATAAAGGATTGGAGATGATCGAAGCGAAATATTTGTTCAATCTTCGTCCTGAACAAATACAAGTGATCATTCATCCCCAAAGCGTGATCCATAGTATGGTGCAGTTCGAAGACGGAAGTATAAAAGCACAAATGGGAATGCCCGATATGAAATTGCCAATTCAATATGCATTGGCATTTCCGCACAGGGTACATAACAACTTTCCACGGTTTGATTTTAAAAGAATGAATACGCTGACTTTTGAAGAACCGGATATCCGGACATTCCGCAATCTTGCATTATCAATTGAAGCATTGAATAAAGGAGGCAATTTACCTTGCGTCATGAATGCCGCTAATGAAATTGCAGTTTATGCATTTCTAAAGAACAGGATCGGCTTTTTGGAAATGACCGACCTGATCGAAAAAACAATGCAGCATGTCACTTATATTGACAAACCTACATTGGAAGAATACTTCGAAAGTGACGGTGAAGCGAGAAGTTTTGCCGCTGATGTAATTAAATTGTAAACTCCTGCCCCTTGCCAAAGGAATCCCTTTGGGAGAAGGCTCCAAAAAATTCTGTTTTCACTAACTATTTTTGAAAGATATTTGCAGACATTTAAAAAACTTAAAAGTCCGTTTGGGCGGATTTGGGGTACTAAATTATGACGTTATTAGCTATAGACTGGAGTACGGTGCCCATACAGGCGGCACAATTCATCGCTTCATTTTCTATTTTGATCCTACTGCACGAGTTCGGACATTTTATTACAGCAAAATGGTTCGGATGCCGCGTAGAAAAGTTCTATTTATTTTTTAATCCATGGTTCTCCCTTTTTAAAAAGAAAAAAGGTGAAACAGAGTACGGAATAGGATGGATACCGTTAGGCGGATATGTAAAAATATCGGGAATGATCGATGAAAGCATGGATAAGGAGCAAATGAAGCTTCCGCCACAGCCATATGAGTTCAGAAGCAAACCAGCATGGCAGCGATTGATCATCATGCTTGGTGGCGTTATTATTAACGTCATTCTTGCCATTATAATCTTCGTATTCATTCTTTGGGTATGGGGCAAAGATTATTTGCCGCCTGCAAATGCGAAATATGGATTAGCGACAGATAGCCTGGCAAAAACTGTCGGGTTAAAAGATGGTGATGTTGTTTTAAAAGTCGACACTACAACTTTAAGAGATGTAAATACAATAAAAGGACAGATCGTTTTAAATGAGGCAAGAAGCCTGACGATAAAACGTGCTGACAGCATTATAGTTTTGAAATTGGACGAGGGACTTGTCAGGAAATTAAATACAAGAAGTTCCGGGGATTTTACGGGAGTGCGAATTCCTTTTATTGTAAAGAAAATTCAAAAAGGATCAAATGCTGAGAAAACCGGCTTGTTGCCAGAAGACCGGATCGTTGCGATCAATAACACTGAAACTCCTTATTTCCACGAAGTGCGAAGAGCCATCAAGGATAAAAAAAACCAGGACATACAGGTAAAATTTCTGAGAGCAAACGATACAATAACTAAAACGATCCGCCTTGATGACAAGGCGAGATTTGGAATTGAATACAAACAACCGGAAGACCTTGGCATTATTACTGAAAATGAAAAATATAATTTTTTTGAAGCAATTCCGGCAGGGTTTAAAGAATGTTGGGTTACACTGGGCAGATATATCACCGGCTTCCGGCAATTGTTTACAGGCAAAGCCAAAGCAAGTGAATCTTTAGGAAGCGTACTGAGTATCGGCGGCATCTATCCTCCATTCTGGGATTGGAAAATTTTCTGGACACTGACTGCGATCTTTAGTATCATTCTTGCATTCATGAACATCTTACCAATTCCGGGCTTAGATGGTGGTCATGCATTATTTACATTAGCCGAAATGGTGACAGGCCGTAAACCAAGTGATAAATTTTTAGAATATGCACAAATGGTAGGCATGGTGTTATTGATGGGATTAATGGCTTATGCTCTTGGTCTTGATGTATGGCGATTGTTTAAATAAGATTTTAGAAATGGGCTAAAGCCCATTTCATTAAACTGTTTGTTAACCCCAGCCTTAAGGCTAGGGTTAATAATTAGTAACATTACGATCGGGCTTTAGCCCAAAAATGAATTTGTAAATTATAATTCGATCCCGATCTTCTTCATTAGTAAAGAGGCGTTCATGCTTGTACAGACGCCTTTTTTTAATTTGTAATCAAAATAGAGTTCATCGCCGGCAACCTGTACATCAAAATGATAATTGTGAAGCATTGATGGAAATTCATGAGCCAGTTTTGCCAATTCAAGATCATGTGTGGCGATCAGGCCAGCGGCATTATGCTGTATCAATTGTTTTATTAATGCTTTTGAACCGGTATGCCTGTCATCAGAATTCGTTCCTCTTAAAATTTCATCTAATAAGAGAAATACTTTTTCATTGCGATTAACGGCTTCGATTACTTCTTTCAATTTTTTTAGTTCTGCATAAAATGTAGAGGTGTTTTCTTCCAAATTATCATTCACCCTCATGCTACTGATCACTTTCATATTCGAAACTGTAAATGACCGGGCGCAAACAGGCGAACCCATCATGGCTAAAACCATATTCACGCCCACACTTCTTAAGAAAGTACTCTTGCCAGCCATGTTCGAGCCGGTTATCAGGTTCAAACCTTCGTTCCCTTCCGTTGAAAAATAATTGGTAACAAGTTTCTCTTTGAGTATTAATGGATGACCCAATGAATCTGCGATCACAACTCCATGTTCATTAGAAATATTTGGAAATGCCCAGCCAGGATTATTAAACGAAAGATTTGCTAGCGAAGAAAGCGATTCGATCTCTGCTAATGAATGGAACCAATCTCCAATATGTTGTTTGTTTTCTTTTTTCCAATTTTCCAGGATGAATACCTGCTGCAGATCCCAAAATAAAAAAGTATTCATTGGAATAAACACAAGCGGGTTACGTCTTATATCCGCTCTGTCTAAAATACTTTTCAGGTTTTTGATAGTTTGAGAGGATCTGATGGATTTACCTATGTATTTGTTTTTTAGCTCAGCAAGCAACTTGCCTTTGAAATTTGCTTTTTCGACCCATACTACGCTGTCCGAAAGTGTTTCGAGCTGTGGCGCTACTTTATTCAGTTTGGTAAACGAAGGCATGATCATTTTTGAAATGCCAAATGAAATAGCCAGCATCAAAAATATTGACGCGTAAAATATCGCTGAAGGAATAATATCTATTAGATGAAGAGTTAGTAAAGCAAAACTGATAGCAGGTAAAATGAATCGCAATAGTTTCCAATGCGTTTTATTCAGGAATTGAAAATCTTCCAGCAACCAGTCCTCAATTTTCTTTTCCGTGTCAATTTTTATCGAATGGGCAATGCCATAGGATTGTAATTGTTGGTGCCATTCAAATTGTTGTGACAGCTCTTTCACTGCATGCTGTCTATCCATAATTATTTCAGAAGGGGCAGGATCTAATAACCAACCAGCAAACAATTTTTTTCCCTGTTCTGAAGTGCAGCGATTGATATATTGAAATAGTGATGCCCGGCCAAAAATATCAAAGTCGTTAGCATATTGATGATTTTCGGGTTTTAATTCTAAGCCATCGGGCAAATGTGTAAAATGATGCTCGAGAACCTGGAGCTCCGTTTCGTTGATCTGGATCAGTCGTTGAAGATTTTCAATAGCATCATTATTTGCCAGGTGTTTTGAAAGTATGAAAAGAAATAACCCAATAAATAAAATGGTAATTGGCAGCAGAATAAATGTTCCGTTTTTCCAGACCCACCAAAGACTGGCGAATGCAAGGGCTATACTTAAGAACCGCAGCCAGCCGAACATCACTCCTTTTTTCTCAAGCGTCATTAATTTGATCCTATGTTTTGCAATTTGCTGCTGATAGATATCCAAGGGGTTTGTCATTGGGTAAAAATAATTTATTTCAGATTGGTTTAGTAGACAGAGTTTTAGTTTCGCTTTTTGAACCACGGAGACACAAGGGCACTGAGAAACACAGAGATCGATCTCCGCGATCCTATAAGCACTTCGTGTCTCCGCGGTTATTTTTTTAAAATGGATTTAAGTAAACATTGATAAAAAAGCTTGCGAAAGATTGTTATTTTTGCAGACTGATCTTAAAATTGATGATTATCGATTTGGACGATGAACACTTCGCTTCGCTCAGTGCAGGCTGTGCGTCGCAAGGGACGATGATAAGAATTACTAAAGCTGGTATCATAAATCTAAAATCACAAATCGAAAATCTGAAATCGCTCTGGGGGTGTATGGTTTTGACAGCATAGATCTTTGAAAGTGTAAGCATGTTCTGCGTTGTGTAATTAGCAGGCTAATCTGAATACACAAAAACTCAAATGGCAATACTCAGTATGCCATGGCCGCTTAATCAGTGATTAGGTAGTCATTAGGGCCGCCGGGCCGGTTCGCTTGTTTCCATGCCCCGCCGCCGACTCAAAACAAAACAAGATGCTGCGATCAAAGGCTGTGATGATCGCTTAAGACCATGCAGCTAAGGAAGTAGTCGGTTGTTTGTTTCCAGTTGCTTCCCGAAAAACCTCAAAACAAAATAAGCATGTAGAAAGCTTTTGGAGAATATGTTTGGACAGGAGTTCGACTCTCCTCACCTCCACATCGCCGGTTCCCTGCCTGCCGGCAGGCAGGGAATCCGGTCACCTCCACGTGGTTGTTTAAAGGATGGGCAATTTTTTGTTCATCCTTTTTTATTTTCATTACGTATTTTCTGTGGCAAGATCCCGGCAGATTAATTATTGTAGGGATGTTCAATACCATTCCATACAAATATCCGGTTTCAGTGTGCTTTTAATTTGCGCCCGACTAACATATTGCATTTACTTTCTACTGATCAGTCGATTTGTGACCTTCCAATAATTCATTCGCCTTTTGTTTTATCACGTCTTTAATTTTTCCCTTGAATAAAGAAACAGCAAGTGGAAGCTTGCCGTGTATTTCAACCGTCCCCGGGTGGAGACTGACCGTGCCAGAAAGACCTAAACCATGAAAAGCAAAACCGAATTTACCGGTTCTTGCATGCCATTCTTCCGTTATATTGGACAGTTTATCACCATGCTCACGCTTTAATTGGGTCACAAGATTTTTTATCCGTGACATGGCTTCGTGTTCGGTAAGTTTATGATGGACCGTAACCTGTATTGAGGGCATTAGCTTTGCTTTATTGAGATACTGTTTACAAATATAGCTGGCATCACTCTTAACCGACATGATTTGAACATGAAATTTGTTTTTGAATATATTATCTTCGAAAATATTTATGAAAGACAAGGAACAAACACTTGAAAAGGTGGCAGCAATGATGCGCCAATCCAACTTTACTATAGTTGACAAAGATGACGCTCGTCCGTGGGGTGGATTTTATGTCATTGACGAAAAACAGGCCGTTCAGTTTGCAAAACATTATTTCCCCGAAGAGGATCTGAATGAATTAAAGATCACCAACAAACTCAGTCCGAAAATTTTAATAGTAGGTCCGCACCAGCGCCTGAGCTGGCAATATCATCGTCGTCGTGCCGAGATATGGAAATGTATTGATGGCACAGTTGGAGTAATGACCAGTAATACCGATGAAGAAAATATTCGTCATACATTAAAAAGTGGAGACATTATAAAACTCAAACAAGGCGAACGTCACCGGTTGATGGGTCTTGATGATTGGGGAATAGTTGCCGAGATCTGGCAGCACACTGATGAATCAAACCCAAGTGATGAAGATGATATTGTAAGACTCCAGGATGATTATAGCAGGAAGTAAAGCCTCTTTCTCACTTGAACATTCATATCTTGAGGATATGCTGCAGCTAACCCTATGTTATCTTTTTAGCATCTTGTCCTTTAAAATCTCTTTTATTACGCTTTCATGCAGGTTTTGGCTGATGACTACTTTTGCGGTGCCAAGGTTGATCTCGTTTCCTTCAATGCTTTTTATTTTACCTGTGTTCACAATATATGACTTGTGAACTTTTAAGAATTTTCCTGAGGGAAGTTGTTCTGCAATGCCTTTTACAGTGAGGTAAACGATCATCTTTTTTGTCTCTGTATGCAGGATCACATAGTTCAGCATAGCTTCGACATACACGAGTTCATCGTAAAAAATTTTTTCAATTTTTCCATCGCATTTTACAAAGAAGTAATTGTGAACCGCTCCTTGCAGCTCTTTTCTTTTTAGGTCATAGTATTCTTTCGCTTTATTGACCGCTTTCAGAAATCGTTCAAATGAAAAAGGCTTTACCAGGTAATCCAGCACATCGAGTTCATATCCTTCAACCGCATATTCTGCATACGCAGTTGTCATAATAGTAACAGGCAGCGCATGTGAAGTTCGCAGAAATTCGATACCACTCAACTTTGGCATGTTAATGTCAAGAAACATCAGGTCAATTTTATTGTTATTAAGCAAAACATTTGCCTTAACAGGATTTTCAGCTTTGCCTTTCAGTTCAAGGAAATCCACGTCCTGAATATATTCTTCCAGTAATTTGCGGGCCACAGGTTCGTCATCTACTACAATGCAATTGACTTTCATACGATGCTAAGATTTAAATTTACTTCATAGAATTTTTCAGTATTGTTTATATCCAATGCATATTTGCTTCGGTAAAGTAATTCCAGTCTCCGCTTTACATTAACAATACCGATCCCTTTATGCAAAATAGGTTTGCGGATAATCGTTTCTTTAGTGTTATAGACCCTGAATAATAGCCGGTCGTCTTCTTTTTTCAATGAAATCTCAACACGGTCCTGTTTCTGATCTTCATGACCAACATATTTGAAAGCATTTTCAATAAATGCAATAAATAATAATGGAGCGATGGAAAAACCTTTTACGTTTTCGTGGATATCCAGTTTTACAAGCAGGTCTTCTTCCATGCGTATCTGCTGAAGCGTTACATAATTTTTAATGTAGCTAACCTCTTTATCAATATTAATCTGCTCGGTGTTGCATTCATAAAGCTGGTAACGCAACATTTCAGAAAATGTAAGCAGCATATTCCTGGCCAAAGGATTCTTTTTATCAATATGTCCGTAAATGGAATTGATAGAATTAAAAAGAAAATGCGGATTGAACTGTGCTTTCAGGAAATCCAGTTCAGCTTTTGATTTTTCTTTTTCCATTGTATCTACATATTTCTGGAAACGGATCCGGTCAAAGATCAGTTTAGCCGCAACAAAGCATACTACCCAGATAAAAATATTAATTAAGGAATTGCGGAATATTTCAGCAAAACCAGGCTGCGGTTTACCCGGAATAAAATAATGAAGATTGAGATACATAGCCAGTGGCACTCTCAGTAAGGCACCTGCAATGATTCCTGAAAGCATTAAAAGTGCGAAACCGGTGTATTTTTTTTGGTATAGAAATTTTGGAACAGTATAGAGTATATTGAAATAATAGTTGCCGGCGATAAAGAAAAGGTAGCAAAACTGGACGGTCATGGTCCTCGAAAAGACAAATGCTCTCTTCTGAAATACAAGTATCCAGAAAAGATACAAAGTGGTCCAGAGAAGAAAATGAAATCCAATATTTCGTTTGACAGCAAATAACTTGTTCATGTTATAACAAAGCTATTGCGGATTTGCCAAGATCAGGCAGAATTTACATAAGCCATGCAAAAAGCTTGATGAACTAAAATGTATGCCTTCATCAAGAACTTTTACTGGATAATGTAAAAGATTTACAGGGATGATCTGTTCTGTCTTTTTTTGTGTTGTTATTCACTAATAAAAAGAAAAACATGAAAAACGAAGATTATATTTCAGTCGACAAAAACGATGATGGTATTGACCGGGCTGGTTTCCTTAAATGTATGGCATGGGCCGGCACAGGTCTTTTTTGCCTGATGAGCGGTGGAGTGATGAAATCTTTTGGCATGAGCCAATTGATTGACAAGAGAACCGGGGCTTTAAGGAATGGATTATTATTTCCTAAAGCTGATTTTACTTTTGCACAGATCAGTGATAGCCATATCGGGTTCAATAAACCCGCTAACCCAGATGTGCTTGGAACTTTGCAGGCAGCTATTGGTAAAATAAATGCAATGCCTGTAGCACCATCTTTCGTATTACATACGGGTGATCTTTCTCACCTGGCACAGGCAGATGAATTCGATACACTTGACCAGGCAATGAAAAGTGCAAAGACCGGGAAAATATTTTATGTACCTGGCGAACATGATGTACTCAATGATAACGGCAAGCAATACCTGGAGCGCTATGGTAAAGACACAAAAGGTGATGGCTGGTACAGTTTTGATTACAATGGAGTGCATTTTATTGGTCTTGTTAATGTTGTGAACACAACGG
>Ga0126305_10001456_pt1 | contig 10566 bp, 8 predicted proteins | sample Plot26_FD_92536 | JGI IMG/M metagenome (GOLD analysis project Ga0126305, IMG submission 92536) | Serpentine soil microbial communities from UC McLaughlin Reserve, CA, USA - Plot26 | ecosystem: Environmental > Terrestrial > Soil > Grasslands | place: USA: UC McLaughlin Reserve, Lake County...
ATCAGCGATGAAAACATGGTCGCCTTTGACTAGAATTGTCACAGTCGTATCCTGACTTATTGCTGGTTCACCAAAAGTTGCCAAAAACCTTCTGATGATGAGATCAAGTAATTTTAGTTGTGCAATATCAAGCCTACCTTTTGGCTTCTCTCCTGTTGGGTAAATTGCAGGATGTGCTGGATCTGTTTTGCTTCCCTCATTTGGAGAAAGATAATCTTTTGATAACAGGTTTTCTGCTAGTTTTGTATAAGAAAGACTGCTGCTTACATTGCTACTGAAACTACCACTTTTATCATTGTTGCCTAAGGGAACAGAACCGATGTGGGAAACTCCTGAAATAATTTTTCTGTAGTTTATTGAAGATGGGAGCTTTTGGCTGGAGGTTCTTGGATAAGAGATTAATGCCTTGAGATATAGGTTTTCAGCAACTGTTAGCGTGTAGCTGGGAGAGAATTTGAATACTCTATACGCTTCTTTTTGAAGATCACTCAAGTTAAAAGGATTTGGAGCTTTGAGTGCGACATTCTTATGCTTAATTTCTGTAACTTTACCATCTTGATTTGTGCAAGTATCAACTATCGAAGTGGCTTTAGATAATGTGTGTATTTTTTGCAGGTAATACTGTGCCTTAATAGTATGTCCATTTTTCTCAAACTCTGCAGATATGGTCCAGTAAGGTACTGAAATATGTTTTCTAATATCTATCTCTCTATCTACGACAAAAGCAAGTGATGGGCCTTGAACTCTGCCCATTGACAAGTTATAATATCTTTTTCCGTCATTACTGACTTTAAAGGACTCTGTAAGGCCTCTAGAGAGGTTAATCCCATAAATAAAATCAACCATATGGCGAGATCTCCCAGCTTCGGCTAATCTTCTGCTAGGCTGTAATAAACTATCAAACGAATTTCTTATTTCTTCATCGGTAAGAGTTGAAAATTTAGCCCTAAGCGACTTTTCATATTTGTTATTACAAGCATATTTTAGAATATTGTAACCAATTACTTCACCTTCCTGATCATAGTCACAAGCATGAATAAAGCTTGTAGCTTTTTGTGAAAGCAACGAAATTGTATTTATAACTAGTTCAGATTTTGCGGCCGTTTTTTGAGCTGCCTTATCTCTCTTTTTTATAATTGGCATCCATTTAGCACTAAATACTGGATATATACTTCGGTTTCCTTTGACATCGACTAGTCCATATAGGTGACCGATTGCAGAACATAGAATATAGCAGAAGCCATTTTTGGCAGTTGCAGAAAAAACTGGCGTGAGTAGTAGTCGTCCTCTCCTTTGCATTTCTGTGTCGAATCCGGATATTTTTTCGAAACTTGAGGTTCCTAAAGCCTGCCCTATTCTTAGTGCAGCAGCAGGTTTTTCGCAAACTACAAGGGCGTATGGTGGTTCCGGAATCCTGCTTAAAATCAAGCCCATTGTTTCTTGTAATATAGATAATATAACTTCTAAAGTAATTGTCCCTTACAGTTAGCAAGTTCAGTAGAGGCCTGTATACATATACTGACAAAGGCTCATTGAGACAATATTAAAACTTTGTTTAAAAGCATTATTCCAGATACTATTACGATTACCAGACCAATAGATACAGCCAACCTTTTGGTCATTTACAAACTACTATTTTTCTTGTAAATCTACTAGATATTTCTTTCCATGTATTGTAATCCATTGTTTTGTGAGTTATTCTGTACTGCTATGTTGCTTATAATACAGTAGGCAAAAGTAGTGCTAAATTTAGTGATAAAAGTAGATCCCTAGCTATTTTATTAACACGATAAGATGATAAGTTGCTTGTCAGAACAAATCTCAGAATAAGAAAGTGAAATAGATTAGGCTTTGGAAATGTTAAGTCTTAAAGTAGAGCCGCAGGAAGGATTCGATTCAATAGTTCATCCCTCGTTATGGAACATAGAAAGAGAATGGAGAAAATGCTAAACAAATAGTACACTCATTCGCTGCTGAACCTATGTCACAGTTAGGATAAATGTTGGATATACTTATTTACAAATCCATAGATATCATTTATGATTGGCTAATAACAACAAATCAAAATCAATCAATCAAAGATTAGGTATTGTAGCCAGTGAGGCTCAACCTAATTATGATAAAAAAGAATCTATTGACGTTAACAGATATAACGAGGATCTTATCTTTGACAAAAAGGTAGCATTAGCCATAGAAGATACATCTCCGTTTCATCAAAAGTTGTAAATGAAGGACTAAACTGTTTTAAATAAAATTGTTGTAAATAAAATATAATACAAAGTAATATTTGTCACATTTGGTATTATTAGCATATAACTAGTCGTACCAAATATTATACTGTTTTTATTATTGCTTGAATTGGAAAGTGGTCGCTATATCCACTATTAGGTTCTCTCCCTCTTCTTATCTCTAGTGGTTTGCCATGTTTATCTTTTTTTATCCACTCAAATGACATAGGTCGACCATCAGGTTCTTTAATCGTTGTATGATTATGTCCATAAGGAGCACTAGTTGTCTCCTTAAAGATCCTCACTTCATTAAGGTTCATTATTAACTTATTTTCTCCGTGATATAATCCTCTGGATATGATAAATTGATCAAGCAAATTCATAGGGTTCATTAATTTGTCATTATAATTTGTACCGTCTGGAATTAGTCGCCACATACAATTATACAAATAAGTGGCCTGTTGTAAATAATTCTCCTTATCACTTAGCCTCTCTCGGGTCATGAAATCTTTTTTCAGAAATTCGAATATGTATCTCCACTCCCTCATGGGTTCTGGATCTGGTATTGCTCTCAAATGACCTATAAGGCTTTTATCAAATGGTTGATCATTAAAGTCACCCATTATGATTATATTTTTATTCCATCTATGATTTAGCTTGGTGATGCATTCATCAGTTTGGAGATTATCTGGCATAGTTTTAAGCTCATTTAAAGGAAACTTTAGGATGTTATCAACAACTCTTGCACAACCTTCTGCAGCTGTAATCCTAAGGGCTTCTGTCTCACATTGGCCTTTAACTCTTGCTGGCCAATGATTCACAATTACATCTAATTCTGCATCATTCTCAATTACTTCCAGGTGTACGTGAAATATATCGCGAGTAGGGTATCTCAAATATACATTACGGCTAGTTGCATTAACAAATCTGAATACCTTTGTAGAGTATATTAAAGAGGTATCTATTCCGCGAATGTCAGGACCATCATTATACTGGGCTATTTGATAGTCGCTCCTGCCAATTTTATCTAGTAACTTTTGAGTAACTTTTTCATTTTCCACTTCACAGACTCCAAATAAATCAGGGCCTTGGCCATTGTTCAATAACTTAATTACCTCGGCCAAGTTCTCAATCTTTTTATCTAAAACCTCTTGAGTCCAGCCTCTGTCTGGCGTAAATTCATGGATGAGTGCAGTTTCAGAAGAGGTAAGATCAAATAGATTTTCTAAATTCCAAAAAGCAACTTGTATATCTGTCATGTTATCCGTTTACTTAACTAGAAAGTATGACAAGTAGTAATAAGCGTTTAATTAACATGATTTTTATTTTATTACTAGTTGGAAATTCGAAAAATACTTTGATGAATTATATTAGTACATTTTAATGACCGAAGTATTTTATCATCTACCCATTCACTACTACCTACAATAATAGTCACTATCAGAAATGCAACAATTGAAAGTATTCAAACAGGAAAACTATTGAGTGTTCATTTTCTATTAAATATAATCTCCAATATTCCATTTTTATATGTCGATCTCGCAGTCTAGATGTTAATATTATACGGTATAACTGAAGTGCGGCAGTATCGTTTTCCTTCAGAACTCAGATGAGAGATTGTGACAGAATTGTCACTATATGCAACGACCTTAATATCTTCTCTTCTATTGTTAACAGGCAATTGTGATACAACTTTGATATTTTTATCAGTTACAATTATATCCTCTAAAGATTCTCTTCCTTCTTTTTCAATTCTAGGTGGGGGAACGGTGATGTTGTCATCATCTATATGACTATAATAATGCGAAGTAAGATGATTACGCCTTTGTACAGATACAGGTTTGACATTCCTTCTTGTTTTTCTTACCCTTGTATTCTTATTTGGTCTTAGGTTTACAGGATAAGAACCATATAGTATAACCTCAACCTCTTCTCCTAAAGTCTCACTTCTAACTCCCACATACGACCCTGAAAGCTCCAACTCGTTCAGATCAGCATTAAAAATTCTGTCAAATTCCTCTGTTAATTTACCAAATTCTCTAAATAATTCCTCTTCTATTATGTCAAATTCATCTGTAAATGCCGTATATGATACACTGAACCATTCCTCTATATATCTATTCCAGTCGTTCATTAATGTCCAGAGAGTACATTTATTGAGTCCAAAATAAAAGCTTTGATTTGAATCATTTAATTGCAGAGGATATTACAACAGTGCAAACATGACAGCAAGCGCTGTGAATATATTACCACCAAAGAAAATCTATCGCCTTTCGCAAAGTCTATTAACAGAGGGTTGTATGATCCTGTATTCATGAGACAACCATTAAGTACCTTAAGTTTTAATTCATTTACCTTAAATCATGATTTCGGCTATCCCTTCATTACCTAAACTTGGCTTGTACTTCTCCATTGTTTGCTTCTGTTCTACCCAGTATAAATCCAGATGAAAGACCTAATCTGCAAGACTATAAAGATAAAGAATCGGCGAATAATTATATTTGTCAAGGACTTGTGAAGTAGACATACAAGGTTATGCATAGAATATTATTTATAGTAGATGCAAGTATTTGTACTGATTGCAATCAGTAAATTAAGTATCAGAAGCAGAATACCGTTTCCCAGAACCAGAACTCAACTTGTATCTTCCATGTGTAGTATTTTACTATTAATAGTAATAACAATTAATACATAACATCATAAATTAATACAGAATATGCCTCCGTCATTTGATTCTAACCAATACAAAAAGGGTCAACGTCAGGGATGGGACAGTGTTGCTGAAGGATGGCAGAAATGGTGGAAGACATTTGAACATGATGCGCAGAAAGCAAATAAAAAATTAGTAGAGCTTGCAGAAATTGAAGAAGGAGATAGAGTTTTAGATATAGCGACAGGTATTGGAGAACCAGCAATAACTGCAGCAAAAAAAGTTGGTGCTAAAGGTTATGTTCTGGCAACTGATATATCACCAAAAATGTTATCAGTTGCAAAACAAAGAGCAGACTCTTTTGGATTACAAAATATAGTAGAATTCAAAGAAATAGATGCTGAAAAAATAACACTTGATTTGCAAGGAAAACAACCATCATCATTACCTTTTGATGTAGTACTTTGTCGTTGGGGGTTGATGTTTTTCCCTAATCTTGCCTCCGCTTTAACTAACATATACCAACTGTTATTGCCTGGGGGAAGAGTAGCAGCCGCTGTCTGGTCTGAACCAGCAAAAGTTCCAAAACTTTATACTGCTATAGATGTAGTGACACAACAGCTCAGTATTACTTCTTCTTCTGGTCATTATACTGAAATTCTCAGACCATTCAGCCTTGCTAATATCAATATAGTAAAAGATGCTTTAATAGAAGCAGGATTCAGGGACATACATATCGAATATTTGAATGTAACTTTTGATTTCACCTCAGCAGATGATTACGCTGATTTTGCTAAGGCTATAATTGCTCCAATTCATAATATATTGGCTAATGAAACAGAAGAGAGAAAAGAAAAGATATGGAGAGCGGTCAAAGAGGAAGTTACTAGAAAATATTCTGATAAAGCCTTAGGAAAGGGTTACATAAAGATGAATAATGAAACCATATGCATACTAGGAAGAAAGGGATGAATAGTAACAATAACAATAACAACAACAGACAATAATCAAACAATAAAAAATCTAATTGGTTATTTGATAAAACTCTGACATTGCATCAATTCGTAAAGCTTTCATTTTCATTTTTATGTAGTTGCTGTTCCTTTTCATAGACCAAAATAGCATTCAAATATGTAATATCTGATTTTTGCTTTATTCATCTTATTTAGTAGTATTTAGCTATGCGTCGAAAACATTTAAACAAGTCAGTGCAATCTCAAGATATTAAATGATGATGGTTGGTTTATTCGCTAACAATTGCTCCACACCCTAAACCCCATTATAGTAACCAGGCCGTCCTGTGAGTTATTAGAATACTCTTTTAGCCCATGCAACATAATATCAAAATCCTCATAGGATATTAGCTTGTTGCTTAAGATCTTGTCCTTCAATGTTTCAGCCATACTGACTCCCATCATATTATGTGGACATGTTGACATAGGGATACAAACGGAATAAGAATCCCCTGTAGGTTTTAAATCATTTTGCAAAAAGATCTTGTATATCTTCCTTGCAATATATGGATCTGATCCAGAAAGCTCCAATAATCTAACAAGACATTTTCTTAACTTCTCAAGATGTAGGTCATGTGGATAGGATAGCCATAATCCATGGTCTATATCCTCAGTACATATTATTCCATTATTGTTGTTGGAAGCTAGCCGTTTCATCTCCTTTATGGCTTTGCTAGGATGTTGAAGATGTTGGAATAGCAGACGAGAGTAAATAAAATCAAATGATGAATGCTCAAGCTCTGTATTGTATATGTCTCCTATAATAAAGTCTATGTTATTGTCAATAGAAGATAAAGGAGAAGGTGATATTGTATTTGTCTTGTCCTTGTGCTTCTTCTTTATACATATGCTTATCGCATCAGGATTTGCATCTAACCCGACCACCTTGCCATCAGAACCTACTAAATCCTTCATTAGAGAAGTAACATTTCCTGTTCCACATCCTAGATCAAGGCATTTCATACCAGGTTTTATTCCTGCTAGTCTAAGTGTTTCAAATGTTTTATCTTGGAAAACTAGTGACTGTATATTATCTAGTCTTTCTAGCTCTTTTTCTGAGGAACCTAAGATATATCTATCTTCATGATTATGCAATACAAAGCTGCTAAAAGATGACTTTGTATATATTGTATTTTGTTATGCTATGTAGCGATATACTATATTATGTAATACGTCTACCAATTCTCATTATAGTCAAGTTATAGTTAAGTGCAAAGTCAGTTTCTCCTTTAAGACTAATAACACTAAAATATGTTGTTGCATACTTGGGTGAAGGAAACGACCAAGTCCTATATATTCTTCCAGCAAACTAATTATTATTTATGCTTCTAAACGGTAGAATTGCCATGCAAAGTGCTCTACTGGTAGAATGTCAATTTTTGAAAATCCTGCTTCTTTTGCATATCTTCTGAAAGTTGAAGGAGTCATAGCTGCTCCTGTCGCTGCAGATTCAGGATAGGTCATAGATTGTGGAAGGCAAAGCAACACACTATAATTGTAATAAAACCTCCCTGGAAAATCATTTTTCTCTGTCAATGCTTCCTTCATTTTGACATCACCAACAAAGACCACACCTTTTGGAGAAAGCATTTCTCGTATTTTTCGTAACGCTTCTACAGGATAGGCTATATCATGTACTGATTCAAACGTCATCACCAGATCATAACGTTTTCTTTCTTCTTCAATAAGAAAAGATGCTTTTTCTATTGTAGTTAAATGTAACGAAACTCTATTAGACAAACCTGCTTGTTGTATATTTCTTCTTGCATTCTCTATAGACGTAGAATCTGAGTCAATAGCATCTATTTTAACCAAGGGAAATAGTTTAGCCAATGCGAGACTTGCCCAGCCATCACCACATCCTACTTCGAGAATATATCCTCCAGCTGATTTTAGTCTGCTCTCAATATCTGGCATAGAAGAAATCCATTTACCAATATCATTAACAAACATTGGCCTATTTCCTTCTCCTTGTGCAAATATTAAGTCTTGTCCGTAAGTAGAATATGGAATACCTTTACCAGTTCTAAATCCTTCAACCAGTTTATCCATCACTGATGCTAAAGCTGGAATACTATAAACAAAGGGAATTGCATAGGCACTATTATCACGCTCGCATAATACTACTGCATGTTCCTGTGGCATGGTGAACTTATTTGTTGTAGGATTATAATCTATGTATCCAAGAACAGTCATACATTCTAACCATTCACGCAGATAGCGTTCAGAGTATTTAGTTTTATTTGATAATTCAGCAGATGTTATAGGACCAGACTCAACTAGAGATTGAAATAGATTTAGTTTATGCCCTAAATATAAGTTAAGACAAGTCATACCGGAGACTGTTTCATTAAGAATTCTTTCTGCAAGTTGGTCAACCTTCTGTTGATTCATATCTATGGTTGTTTTATGATGAAAAATATAAATTTTCATAAAAGATCGACCATACAAGCCTGCCGACAAGAGATCAATAAGAGAATAAGCTCAATTTTTCGTGAGCTAATTCACTTCTTTATTATTTATTGTTGCGATGTTTGGAGGAAAAATATATAAAGAAGTACCAAAAGAATGGTCAGGTCAATAAGACAACTAGTAGTCTTAATGACAGTAAGAATGTACCAGAACAAACTGTGCAAGTTGCAAGTACAGGTGAAGAAACATATGAAACACCTGAACCAGAACCACCTAAGCCAGCAGCAGAAGTTAAGCGACTACAGACTGAACTAGAAAATAAGAATAAAGAACTGGAAGAAGCAAAGAAAAAAGCTGCTATATTACAAGAGGCACAAAATATAGAGGATATTCCCCAGTTAGTAGACAATAAGATAGGACCAATAAAGATACAAAATGTATCTAAGCTCAACCAATACGATAGAAGGGGTTATCAGATACTAGCAAGCAGATTTGGTGAATTGTTAAGAAGAAAGCTCGCAAATGATGGAAAGGCTTCAATCAAGTTTTATGTTATAGCTAAAGATAGAACTACAAATATAGAATATATGGTACCGATTAGCTTTACTGTAAACATGCTTGACAAAAGTACAGATATGGTATTAGACGAAAGCAGGCTTTAGCGAATATCTAAATCAGCTTCAACCCTATAGCAGTCAATTATATCACCCATCAGATTTCTTTTAACTACCCAATATTCTTGATGATGTGCTGGTTCCATTATTAGGTCACCTGTTTCTATGTCTATTTTTCTACCACGATGTTTTCTACCAAAAAGTGGTGCTTCCATATTATGTATTGCAGGAGGAGCAGAAGGCATTTCCATATTCCTGCATGTGGTATATAGCTATCTTTTTTGTTTAGCATTTTGTAAATAACATAGCCAATAGCTACACCAATAATCAGTAACAGAATTACCAGAATTACGTCTTCTTTTGTTAAACTAGTAAGAAAAACCCAGACAGATATACGATTACTGGTTAGATTGCAATGTACAGAAAGTAGTCTGTATGAAATGCAATACCACCATTATCATTTACAAGGATTTATTTACAATCTGCTTATGATTATATCCATAATAATGAAGGAAGTCTCATGATTCAGAAGGAACTATTCGATGATCGAGACAGTTATTATTATCACTACTACTGGTTACAAGTGGATTAGATAGCCTAGAAATCATGAGAAGTTTTTTGCCCGTATTATCTTCCCCTATTTTAGCTGTCCCATTATATCCTGCTGCTAGATGTGTTTTCTTCTATGGCATGGAGTGCACAGCGCCTGACAATTTGAAAGTTTATTATTAGATCTATCACCATTCTTGTGATCAAAGTCAAGGCCGTAATCTACTAGTTTTGTTTTACACCTTGCACATTTAGCTTTTTGCTTTCGTACAGTTTCTCTCTTTACCAGTATCGAGAATGACTTTCTCTTTCCTTTTTTAGAGGGACTTGAAAAAAGCACGGCTATAGCAAATATCCAAATTACAAATGCTATAGCTCTTTGTTCTTTGAGGCCAAGGTCCAGCCACAATAGAGTATAGGAAAACCATAGCAAGTAGCTTCCAATGCCTAGAATTGTTGCTAAAGCAACTCTGGCTACGTTTCTTCTTGCCCTATATATCAGAGGGAAAAGAGAAAGCAATATCGTGGAGAACAAGAAATCTGGGATAGAATCGAGTTTATCTACTAAATCCCGTGCTGTTTCGGCTTGTGCGCCTGTCTGTGCTAAGGCCAAGGCAATCAGGAGTAAAATAACCCCTCCTATGGCTCCAAACATAACAATTGACTTAGGTAGCTTAACCGCATAATAGAATTTTAAAAAGACAAAAGGGTATTCAATTTATAGAATCCTACAATAGTAATTTGTTATAGGAACTATATGCAGTTTTGTCTCAACATGCCCCCAAATATAACGAAAAGCTGATGCTCATTCAGTTGGTCTGTTCAAGTTCTTCTTGTATGTCCGTTATAAAATCACACCAAACCCTATTACCGTACCATTCTACTGCTTCCAAGAACTGGTCTATAAATAAGGTAGGAAAAGATAATTGGCCGACAACACGCACAAATATTGCATATAACTATGAAAAGAAACAATAATAGCAATATAGTATCTTTCATTTAATTTCCTATTTCTTAATTACTTTTCTTGTTTTTCTATTTCCTATGGTAAGTAATTCAATTGTGTCAAATATTTGTCAAGACACATATTAAGAATAACA
>Ga0126305_10001457_pt1 | contig 10562 bp, 11 predicted proteins | sample Plot26_FD_92536 | JGI IMG/M metagenome (GOLD analysis project Ga0126305, IMG submission 92536) | Serpentine soil microbial communities from UC McLaughlin Reserve, CA, USA - Plot26 | ecosystem: Environmental > Terrestrial > Soil > Grasslands | place: USA: UC McLaughlin Reserve, Lake County...
AGAGCCGATGCCATCATCATCGGCGGGGGCATCCACGGCTGTTCGACGGCGCTGCACCTGTGCCTGCGCGGGCTGCGGCCGGTGCTGATCGAGAAGGATTACGCCGGCCGCCATGCCTCGGGCGTGAACGCTGGCGGCGTGCGCCAGCTCGCGCGCGACGTCGCCGAGATCCCCCTCTCGATCCGCTCCATGGACATGTGGGAGGACGTGCAGGAGCTCGTCGGAGACGCTTGCGACTTCGACAGCCACGGGCAGGTCCTCGTCGCCGAGGACGAAGCCGAGCTCGAGATGTGCCGCGAGCGCGTCGCCGATCTCACCCTGCGCGGATTCACGCACGAGGAACTTATCGACGGACGCGAGTTGCGCCGGCTCGTGCCCGCCGTCGCCGACACCTGCCCAGGCGGGATCGTGTCGCGGCGCGACGGCGCGGCGAACCCGGCCCGCGCAACCACGGCCTTCCGGCGCAAGGCGGAGCAGCTCGGGACCACCGTCCGAGAAGGCGTTCCCGCCACGAACGTCCGCCGCGAGGGCAAGCTCTGGCGCGTGGACGCCGGGGGCGAGACCTTCGAGGCGCCGGTGCTCGTCAACGCGGCAGGCGCATGGGGCGGCGCGATCGCGGCGTCGCTCGGGGAGCCGGTGCCGGTCACGACGGTGGCCCCGATGCTGATGATCACCTCGCCGGTGCCGGCGTTCATCGACCCCGTCGTCATTCTTCGGGGGCGCAAGCTGTCCTTCAAGCAGTTTGCCAATGGCACCGTACTCATCGGCGGCGGCCACCTCGCGACGCCGTACCCCGACACGGGCGAGACGGTGCTCGACTGGCGCAAGCTCCAGGAGAGCGCCCGCACCGTTTGGGAGCTCTTCCCGGTGATGCGCGATGCCACGGTCGTGCGCGCTTGGGCCGGCATCGAGGCGCGCACCAGGGACGATCTGCCCGTGATCGGCCCGAGCGCGAAGCACGAGGGCCTGTTTCACCAGTTCGGCTTTTCCCTCCACGGCTTCCAGCTCGGCCCGGGCACCGGCGCCGTCATGGCGGAGCTCATCGCCACCGGAAACACCAACACGCCGATCGACGGCCTGCGCATCGAGCGCTTCGCTTCCTGATCAATCAACGAGAGGACAAACACGCCATGACCATCACGCGAAACATCCGCACCCCGATCATGCACCGCGCGGTCGAGGCAAACGGCTTCGTCTTCGTCGGCGGCACCATCGCCGACGACACCAGCGTCTCCATGGGCGAGCAGACCCGCAACATCCTGGGGAAGATCGCCGGCTACCTGCGCGCGGCGGGAAGCGACACCGCGAAGGTCGTGTCGGCCTCGATCTTCGTCACCGACCTGTCGCAGAAGAAGGAGATGGACGCGGTCTGGACCGAATTCTTCGGCGAGAACCTGCCGGCGCGCGCGACGGTCGGCGTCGCGGACCTTGGCGGCAGCGCGCTGATCGAAGTCGTGGTGACGGCCGTGAAGGCCTAAAGACCACGATGGAGGGGCACAAACGGGGCGTCGCCCTGCGACAAGCCTGCGGTGGCCACCCGCCAAGATTTTGCTGCGGCACGGTACCGATCCTCCTATATGGGCGCCACGGGCACCTGAAGAACGAGCAGCGAGGGCGTCATGAGCGCGAGCGGGGCGGTGAACCAGCATCTGTCGAACAGCTTCTTCTCCGCGAGCCTTGCGGACGCCGATCCCGAGATCGCCCGGGCCATCGAGCTCGAGCTCGGCCGGCAGCGCGACGAGATTGAGCTGATCGCGTCCGAGAACATCGTGTCCCGCGCCGTGCTCGAGGCGCAGGGCTCGGTCATGACCAACAAGTACGCGGAAGGGTATCCGGGCCGGCGCTACTACGGCGGCTGCCAGTTCGTCGACGTCGCCGAGACCCTTGCGATCGAGCGGGCCTGTCGCCTCTTCGACTGCCGCTTCGCCAACGTCCAGCCGAACTCGGGCAGCCAGGCCAACCAGGCGGCGTTCATGGCGGTCATGAAGCCCGGCGACACCTTCATGGGACTCGACCTTGCGTCGGGCGGGCACCTCACCCACGGCTCCCCCGTGAACATGTCGGGCAAGTGGTTCAACGTGGTGAGCTACAACGTCCGCCCCGACGACCAGCGCGTCGACATGGACCAGGTCGAGCGCCTCGCCCATGAGCACAAGCCGAAGGTGATCGTTGCCGGAGGCTCGGCCTATTCGCGGTTTTGGGATTTCGCGCGCTTCCGCGAGATCTGCGACGCGGTCGGGGCCATCTTCATGGTCGACATCGCCCATTTCGCCGGTCTCGTCGCCGGCGGCGCGCATCCCTCGCCGTTCCCGCACGCCCACATTGCCACGACGACGACGCACAAGACCCTGCGCGGCCCGCGCGGCGGCATGATCCTCACCAACGACGAAGCCTTGGCGAAGAAGATCAACTCGGCGATCTTCCCCGGCCTCCAGGGCGGGCCGTTGATGCACGTGATCGCCGCCAAGGCGGTCGCCTTCAGCGAGGCGCTGCGGCCGGAGTTCAAGCTCTACGCCCGCAGCGTGGTCGAGAACGCCAAGGCGCTCGCCGACACCATCGCGTCGGCGGGCTTCGCCATCGTGGCGGGCGGCACCGACAACCACCTGATGCTCGTGGATCTCAGGCCGAAGAAGCTCACCGGCAAGGCGGCCGAGGCGGCCCTCGGGCGCGCGCACGTCACCTGCAACAAGAACGGCGTGCCGTTCGACACCGAGAAGCCGATGATCACCTCCGGCATCCGCCTCGGCACGCCGGCCTGCACCACCCGCGGTTTCGGCGTCGCGGAGTTCCGCCGCGTCGGCGAGCTCATTGTCGAGGTGCTCGACGGGCTCGCCCGCAACGGCGAGGCCGAAAACGCAGGCGTCGAGACCGCGGTCCGGCAGCGCGCGCACGAGCTGACGCAACGCTTCCCGATCTACTGAGCGGCGGACCTTATGCGCTGTCCCTATTGCGGCAGCCTCGACACGCAGGTGAAGGACTCGCGCCCGACGGACGATTCGTCGGCGATCCGGCGCCGGCGCGTCTGCCCCGACTGCGGCGGCCGCTTCACCACCTTCGAGCGCGTGCAGCTGCGCGAGCTCACGGTCGTGAAGCGGTCCGGCCGCCGCGTGCCTTTCGATCGCGACAAGCTCGAGCGCTCCGTCGCGGTGGCGCTGCGCAAGCGCCCCGTCGATGCGGAGCGGGTCGAGCGGATGATCAACGGCATCGTGCGCCAGCTCGAGAGCCAGGGCGACAGCGAGATCGCGAGCGAGCGCGTGGGCGAGCTCATCATGGAAGGCCTCAAGGCCCTCGACGATGTCGCCTATGTGCGCTTCGCCTCCGTGTACAAGAACTTCCGCGAGGCCCGCGACTTCGAGGCGCTCCTCGGCAGCCTGGCGAGCGACGATGCCGAGCCCGCGCCGGGTCGCAAGAAGGCGCGCGGAACGCCATGACGTTTGGCACCGCTCCTCAGGCGTCTGCGTCCGCGCTGCGACCGGACGACGAGCGCCTGATGCGGCTCGCGCTGGCGCTCGGGCAGCGGCACGTTGGCCTGACGTGGCCGAACCCCTCCGTGGGTGCGCTCGTCGTCGACGAGAGCGACGGGGCGCCGCGCGTCGTGGCGCAGGGCATCACGCAGAGGGCCGGGCGCCCCCATGCGGAACGCATCGCTCTCGACGCCGCCGGCGCCGCGGCGCGCGGCGCGACGCTGTACGTATCGCTCGAGCCATGCGCCCACACGGGCAAGACGCCGCCCTGCGTCGACGCCGTCATCACGGGCGGGGTGGCCCGCGTCGTGACCTCGATCGAGGATCCGGATCCGCGTGTCAGCGGCAAGGGCCATGCCGCCTTGCGAGCCGCGGGCGTCGAGGTCGTGACCGGTGTGCTCGCCGACGAGGCGCGGCGCGCCAACCAGGGTCATATCCTGCGCGTCACCCGGGGCCGTCCCATGGTGACCCTGAAGCTTGCGCGAACCGCAGATGGCTTCGCGGCGGGCGCGACCGGCCCGCGCCTCATGATCACGGGTCCGGCGGCAAACGCCCGGGTGCACATGATGCGGGCCCACGCGGATGCCATCATGGTGGGCGCGGGGACAATCGCGGCCGACGACCCGCTGCTGTCCGTCCGCCTGCCCGGTCTCGAACAGCGCTCGCCGGTGCGCGTCGTCGTCGACAGCGCGCTGCGGACCTCCCCGACGGCCGCCGTGGTGGCGGGGGCGGGCGAGAACCCAACCTGGATCGTCACGGCCGACAACGCGCCGATCGAGGCGGAACGGCGCCTCGCGGATCAGGGCGCCGAGGTGCTGCGGGTGCGCGGGGACGGCGAGGTCGATCTCGCGGCGGCCCTTGCACACCTGGCGCAGCGCGGCATCACCCGCGTCTTCTGCGAGGGCGGGCCGGCCCTCGCCGATGCGCTGGCGGCGGCGGGCCTCATCGACGAGGTCGTGCTCGCGACCGCGCAAGGGAGCCTTGGCGGGTCCGGCCTGCCGGCGCTCGGGGCCAACCTCGAGGTGGCGCTCGCGTCGCGCTTCCGTCTCGTCGCCACCGAGCAAGCGGGCCCCGACCGCCTCGATTTCTACGAGGCGGCCTGATGTTCACGGGCATCGTGACGGACGTCGGCCGCGTTGCCTCAGTGTCAGGCGGCGAGGCGCTCAAGCGGCTGCGCATCGAAGCGTCATACGAGCCTGCCGGCATCGCGCTTGGCGCCTCCATCGCCTGCGGCGGGCCGTGCCTCACGGTGGTGGGCGTCGGTCCCCGTCAGGGCGGGGCGTGGTTCGACGTCGATGTCGCCGCCGAGACGCTGGCGCGTACGACGGCGGGCACCTGGCGCGAAGGCACCCGCCTCAATCTCGAGCGGTCCCTCAAGATCGGGGACGAGCTCGGCGGGCACATCGTCACGGGCCACATCGATGGTCTCGCCACAATCGTGGCGCGGGACGAGGTGACGGGGGAGGGGCCTTGGGGCCCGACAGCCCGCTTCGCGCTTCGCGCGCCACGGGCGCTGTCGCGCTTCATCGCCGAGAAGGGGTCCGTCGCTCTCGACGGCACGTCGCTCACCGTCAATGAGGTCGTGGGCGACACGTTCTCGGTCCTCATCATCCCGCACACGCTTGCCGTGACGACATGGGGCGAGCGCCACGCCGGCGATGCGCTCAACCTCGAGGTGGACCTCATGGCGCGCTATGCCGCGCGCCTTGCGGAAGCGCGTTCGGCGGGCTAGGTCACGCGGCCCCATGGTCGCGCTTCAAACCCAACCTAAACGCAACGACGCGCCCCTGCCCGGAGCGCGCGTGCTCATCGTCGAGGCCCGCTACTACGAGGGCATCGCGGACGAGCTCCTCGCCGGCTGCAAGGACGCCATCGCGCAGGCGCAGGCGGAGGCCGATGTGCTCACCGTGGATGGTGCCCTCGAGATTCCGGCGACGATCGCCATCGCTCTCGATGCCGCGGAAGCGGCTGGGCGGCCCTACGACGCCGTCGTGGCGCTCGGCTGCGTGATCCGCGGCGACACCGGGCACTACGACATCGTCGCGGGCGAAAGCGCGCGGGCGCTCATGGACCTTTCCGTCGTCCGCAAGCTGCCGCTCGGCAACGGTATCCTGACCGTCGACACTGAGGAGCAGGCCTGGGCCCGGGCACGCGTCGCAGACATGAACAAGGGCGGCGGCGCCGCGTTCGCGGCCCTCGGGGTTCTCCGCGTCAAGCGGCGCATCGCCGGAGAGGCGGTCAGGCGATGACGAAACCCGCCGAGCGCTCCGCCGCCCGTCTCGCGGCCGTGCAGGCGCTCTATCAGATGGACGTCAGCGGGACGGGCGTCATCGAGGCGCTTGCCGAGTTCGAGGCGTTCTGGATCGGTCGCGAGGTCGAGGGCGTCCAGTTCGAGCCCGCCGAGGCCTCGTTCTTCCGCGACATCCTCGGCGGCGTCGTGCGCGAGCAGCGCGTCATCGACCGCACCATCGACGCGACGCTCGCCGAGAAATGGCCCCTCAAGCGCATCGAAGCCGTGCTGCGCGCCATCCTGCGCTCCGGCGCCTACGAGCTTCTCTACCGCAAGGACGTGCCGCCGCGCGTGGTGATCAGCGAGTATGTGGAGATCGCGCACAGCTTCTACGGCGAGGACGAGCCGGGTCTCGTCAACGCCGTCCTCGACGCGCTCGCCCGCGAGGCGCGGCCCGGCGACCTCGACGAGCGCACGCGCGGCGCGCGCCCCCGTGCCCGCAGCTAGCGGGCCTCGACACCCGAGCCGGCTCGCGCCACGGTCGCGCGCATGACGCGCCCGAGCGAGGACGACCTCATCGCCCGCTACTTCGCCCCGCTTGCGGGCGAGGGCGCGCTGCGGCTCCAGGACGACGCGGCGGTCCTGACGCCGACCCTCGGGCACGATCTCGTGCTCACGGTCGACGCGATCGTCGCCGGCGTGCACTTCCTCGAGGACGACGCCGCGGGCTCGGTGGCCCGCAAGGCCCTGGCGGTGAACCTGTCGGATCTCGCCGCGAAGGGCGCGGCGCCGCGCGGCTTCCTGCTCACCCTCGCGCTCCCGAACGACTGGAGCGAGCCGTGGCTTGCCGCATTCGCGCAGGGGCTCGGGGAGGCTGCCGCCGAATTCGGCTGCCCGCTGCTCGGCGGCGACACCGTGCGCTCCACCGCCGGGCCCTGGATGTCGGTCACCGCCTTCGGCGAGGTGCCCAAGGGCAAGGCGGTGCGGCGCACGACCGCACGGCCGGGGGATCGCCTCTGCGTCACGGGCATGATCGGCGACGCCGTCCTCGGCCTCACGCTGCTGCAGGGGCGCTCTGGTTCCTGGGCCGGGGCGCTTGCGGATGATGAGCGCGCTTTCCTGGTCGACCGCTACCGCCATCCGCGGCCGCGCCTTGCCGCCGCCCCCGCCGTGCTGGCGCACGCGTCCGCCGCGATGGACATCTCCGACGGGCTCGCGGGCGACCTCGCCAAGATGATGCGGGCGAGCGGCGTCAGCGGTGAGGTCGACCTCGAGGCCATCCCGCTGTCCCCTCCCGCTGGTGCCGCCCTGGCCGCCGATCCCGCGCTGCTCGATGCCCTCGTCACCGAAGGCGACGATTACGAGATCCTCTGCGCCGTCCCGCCCGAGGCCACCGCAGCCTATGTCGACGCTTGCCGGTCGGCCGGCGTGGCCGCGGCCGTGATCGGGACGGTCCGCGAGGGCGACACCCTGCCGGTCTTCCGCTATGGCGGAGCGGAGCGGCGCTACGAACGCGGCGCGTTCAGCCATTTCTGAAGTCCCGCCCGTGCCCGCGCCCGACGATACTCTCGCCCGCCACAATGCGCGCGTGCTCGCCTGCGCCCAGGCGCTCGGCGGCGCCAATCCGGCCATCGTGGTTTCGCTCGGCGGCCTCGTCGGGCTGGCGCTTGCCGACAAGGACATCGCGACGCTGCCGGTGAGCGTCATGAACCTCGGCCTCGCGCTCGGCACCATCCCGGCGGCCATGATGATGCGCCGCTTCGGTCGTCGCACCGGCTACCTCCTCGGGACTTCGCTCGGCGTCTGCGGCGGCAGCATCGCGGCGACCGGCATCGCCATGGCGAGCTTCGCCCTGTTCTGCCTCGGGACGCTCTTCGCCGGCTTCTATGCCGCCTACGTGCAGAGCTACCGCTTCGGTGCCGCCGACGCCGCTTCGCCCGGCTTCCGGCCGCGCGCGGTGTCGTGGGTGATGGCGGGAGGGATGGTCGGGGGCATCATCGGGCCGCAGACCGTCATCTGGATGCGTGACCTCGTTCCCGATGCCATGTTCGCTGGGGCCTTCCTCGGCCAGGCCATGCTCGCGCTCGCCTCGATCGTCGTGGTCTCGTTCCTGCGACCGACGCCGCTTGCCGCGCCGGAGGCGAGCGGCGGACGGCCGCTGCTCGAGATCGTGCGCCAGCCCCGCTTCCTCACCGCTGCCGCGGCGGGGCTCGTCTCATACGGCATGATGAGCTTCGTCATGACCGCCGCCCCGGTCGCCATGGTCGACTGCGGGCTGCCCGTCTCGTCCGCCGCGCTCGGTATCCAGTGGCACATCCTCGCCATGTTCGGGCCGAGCTTCGTCGCGGGGCGGCTGATCGTCCGCTACGGCAAGGAGCGCATCACCGCGCTCGGGCTCGTGCTCATGGCGATCGCCGCCGCCGTCGGTCTGTCCGGCCTCACGGTCGGGCACTTCTGGGCGACGCTCGTGCTCCTCGGCGTCGGCTGGAACTTCGGCTTTATCGGCGCGACGACCATGGTGATGGACTGCTACCGGCCCGAGGAGCGCGCCAAGGTGCAGGGCGCCAACGACTTCCTGATCTTCGGCTCGGTCGCGGTGGCATCGTTCTCGTCCGGCCGGCTTCTCAGCGCCGGAGGGTGGGAGATCGTGAACTGGCTCGTGTTCCCGCCGGTCGCGCTCGCGCTGTTGCTCATCGGGTGGCAGATGCTGCGCCGGCCCCTCGTCGCGGCTGGCTAGGCGTCACGCCGCGGTGGGGCGCGACTCGGCGCGCAGGCTCCACAGGATGCCGCCGATGATGACGAGGCTTCCGAGCAGCACGAGGGGATCGAGCGGCTCGCCGTAGAGCGCCCACGCGACGGCCGCGATCAGCGGGATGCGCAGGAAGTCGAGCGGCACCACCATGATGGCGTCGCCGTGACGGTACGCATTCGTGAGGCAGAGGTGCGACAGCAAGCCCCCGAGGCAGACCGCAGCGAGCGGCAGCGCGTGCCCCGGCTCGAGCTTGGTCCAGAAGCGGTCGTCGGCGCCGATGAGGTTCAGCGGAAGCTGGATCAGGTTCATGAACAGGAGGATGGCGAAGGTGCTGTCCGTCCGCGTGAGCCGTTTCGTGCCGATCGCCGTCAGGGCAAAGCCGAAGGCGGAGGCGAGCACGAGGAAGCTCGCCGGCTGCAAGGTGGCTAGGCCGGGCCGCAGGATGACCAGCACCCCGACGAAGCCGAGCACGACGGCGACGAGGCGCGCGGCGGTCATGCGCTCGCCAAGGAACACCACCGCGAGAAGTCCGACCCAGGCGGGCGCGGTGAACTCGAGCGCGAAAACCGTCGCGAGGGGCAGGAGCGTGACGCCGACCGTCCATGCGTAGGTCGCGCCAAAGTGCGCCAGATTGCGGGCCGCGTGCAGGCCGATGGCGTTCAGGTGGATCGCGCCGCGCAGCTCGCGGCGGACCATCGCGGCGGTCACGAGGATCACGACGCCTGCCAGGCTGCGCATGGCCAGGATCTCGAAGACGTTGAAGCTGGCCGACAGGCCGCGAATGCCAAGCGCCGTGGCCGAGAACGAGAGAAGTGCGCCCATCATCCAGAGGACGACGAGGACGATGCTGCGGCGGCTCATCGAGGGGCCGGGGCGACGGTTATTGGAACACCCCTTGCGGGATCGGAAAGCTCCTCGGGGTGTCGGCGCGAGGATCGCCCTGTGGCGTGCGCGGCGGCGGCTCCGCGCCTGCGGCACCCGCGGCGCGGCCCTTGGGCGGGGTGCCGCATTCCTTGAAGCGCAGCGTCGAGACGACACCGCCCGACCCTTCCGAGACGATCTCGATCGTCCCGGGCAGGGGCCCGAGCTTGCCCTCCCAGGCGATGCGGCCACCGCTCTGGCGCTCGAGCTGCGCCGGCGCTCCGCCGGTCGACATCCGTGCGAAATCCGGCCCGTGCGTCGTCGCGGTGCTGCCGTCGATATTCACCTGCAGCACGATCCGGGGCTCCGCTCCGCCGGGGGCGAGGTTGCCGCGGCGTATGACCCAGACCTTGAAGCCATTGTCGGCGGCATAGAGCGGGCTCTTCGGCGCGCAGGCGACATCCGCCGCCGGCCCGGGCGCAGGCGGGGTCGCGGGTGCGGCAGCTCCGACGGGTCCGGCGCCGGGACCCGGCGGGCCCGGCTCGCCCGGCGGTCCTCTCTGGCCGCAATTGGCCACCGCGACGGCGCGGCTCTGGCGCTGCGTCTTCACCAGCACCATGCAGGTCGCGGGATGGTAGGCGATGCGGAACTGGAACTTGCCGCTTGCGTCCGTCCGGCTCGTGAAGCTGTCGTCGAGGACGATCTCGGTCTCGGGCTCGTCCGCTTGCCCCGTCACCCAGAGGTCGCCCTGGCCGATGTGCGCATCGACGATCGCGATCTCGGCCGACCCCGGTGTAGCGACCACGGCGGCCAGCGCTGCGGCGCCGATCCGACTACTCCATCTCCTCACGGCAACCCACCCGTTCGTGGTCGACGCCACGGTGTCGGGCGAGGGCGTGCGCGCGTCAAGGCGTGCGTGCGCAGGGGCCGGATGCGGAAGACGGGACTGCGGCGAGCTACTCCGCGGCGACCCGGTACGAGCGGGCGTACTGCATCAGCGCGTCGTCGGCCACGGGCGCGATGGGCGTGAAGTCGCGGTGGGCGATCCATTCGGGGCGGTTGAACTGCGTGATGTGGTTTGAGACGGCACACAACGTCAGATAGACGATCTTGCGCGGGTAGGGCGTCATGTTCGGCGGCGAGGCGTGAACGAGGTTGCCGTGGAACATCAGCACCGAGCCGGGCTTGCCGGTCGGCGCGACGATACCCGGGCTGCCGTCGCCCGGCTCGGCCTCGTGCACGAGCTTCGCGACCG
>Ga0126305_10001458_pt1 | contig 10558 bp, 4 predicted proteins | sample Plot26_FD_92536 | JGI IMG/M metagenome (GOLD analysis project Ga0126305, IMG submission 92536) | Serpentine soil microbial communities from UC McLaughlin Reserve, CA, USA - Plot26 | ecosystem: Environmental > Terrestrial > Soil > Grasslands | place: USA: UC McLaughlin Reserve, Lake County...
CTCATTGCCCCAAAGAAATGACCGATGCCTTTTCCGGGTTGCTCATCCGGCATCGGGACATAAGCGGGAAATGGTGGAACCCATGGACCATAGTTTGCCCCGCTTAATACAGCAGAAAAAATATCAACCACAGCACCTAATGCATATCCTTTATGGCTGCCATGCTCCCTGTCTCCACCCAATGGTAACAACGCGCCACCTGCTTTTAACTCATGCGGATCGGTTGATGCCTTTCCTTCTTTGGTTTGAATCCAACCAAGTGGAGCAACTCCACCTTTGCGTTGTAATATTTCTAATTTACCATTAGCAGCAGTTGTTGTTGCAAGGTCTGCAACAAACGGAGGTTCTTCGCCTGCAGGTATTGCAACACAAATTGGATTTGTTCCTAATAATCTTTCGACAGAAAATGTTGGTGACACCAGGGGACTTGCATTGGTAAATGCAATACCGATCATATCATGTTGTAAAGCCATCATTGCATGATACCCTGCAATACCAAAATGATTGCTATTTTGAACACTCACCCAACCAGTACCAACATTTTTCGCTTTGTCTATTGCCACCTGCATAGCAAAAGGAGCAATCACCAAACCCAAACCACTATCACCATCTACAACGGCAGTCGATGGAGTTTCATGAATGATCTTTAATGCAGGATCCGTGTTTATCCTTTTTACTTCCCATAGTCTTACATAACCGCTCAATCTTGCCACGCCATGCGAATCGATACCACGCAGATCTGCTGATAACAGAACTTTTGCTGAAGTGGCAGCATGCTCTTCACTGCAGCCTATTTTTTGAAGAATTGCTTTTGTAAAATCAAAAAGTTGCTGATAAGAATACTTTTGGTCTGGCATGCGGCAAAGAAACAATAAAGTAAGCAATCGCAAGTATTCATGTTTAGGCTACATATTTACGTATACTGCCAAACAATAAAATTCATGATAAACGAAATATTTTTCTTGCGCATTGCAGTGTTATTCATTTTAAGTGGATGTAATGACACTAACCAAATCGATAACACGCAACTCTGAATAACCCCGCTAATTATCGGAAAGGATTCAATTGCTCAGTGATGAACAGAACGACGACCGGAGTTCTTAGCTTCGCTTTGGATAAACTTGCAAGGGATGATGATAGTAGCATTACTGTTTAGTACACAAAAAATCACGCAGGTTTTTTACGGTGAATATTCCTTTTAAACCGCTTTGCAACTATATTATTCAGTTAGTATTTTGTAATCACTTTCCCTTAGGGAAATATTCTAATTAAACTACCGTTATTAACAGCTAAACGTACTGAAATCAACTGTGAAAACTATCCACCTGTTTATACTTAATTGTTTTATTGCTTTATCCTCCATCGCACAAGTCGGAAATGAATTATATCGTCCCGTTTTTCATTATTCACCGAGCTATAATTGGATGAATGATCCGAACGGACTTGTGTATTACAATGGAAAATATCATATTTTTTATCAATACAATCCTTATGGAACACAGGTGGCCAATATCAGCTGGGGTCATGCAGTAAGCAAGGACTTTGTTACCTGGGAAGAAAAACCGGTCGCGATCCCGGCACAAAATGGTGTGCAGGCTTATTCAGGCAGCATAGTCGTTGACTGGAATAATACCAGCGGCTTTGGCAATAATGGCAAACCGCCTTTAGTGGCTATTTATACCGGTGCAACCAATGTACAGGATCAACGGATCGCCTATAGCAATGATGAAGGTATGACCTGGACCAATTACAAACAGAACCCGGTTCTCACTATGAATAACAGCCAGTTTCGTGATCCAAAAGTAGTCTGGCACAAGGAAACTCAAAAATGGATAATGGTGGTTTCCCAGGGTAGTTTCCAGGGGATCCGTTTCTATAGTTCAGTAAACCTTAAAGACTGGGTTGCTTTGCCTGGGTTTGGCTCCGTCGGAAACAAATCCAACTTTTGGGAATGTCCTGATTTTTTTCAGCTGCCGATAGATAATGATTCAAATAACATGAAATGGGCTTTGGTACACAGTGTAGCCCCTACGGCCCAATATTTTCTTGGAGATTTTAATGGTGAACGCTTTACCTGGGAAAACACGGCACCAGACGGGATCATGATCGACGACTTTGAAAACAATAGTTACGTTAATTGGACAACTAAAGGGACATCATTTGGCAACGGGCCATCAATTGGAAACGGAACATTTTCTGGTTATATGGGCAAAGGGCTTGTTAGATCTACGTTTGACGGTAACGGATCGCAGGGAAAATTAATTTCTGCTGACTTTACAATTCAAAAAAAATACATAAGTTTTCTGATCGGGGGTGGTTATAATCCCGGCGGTACATATATAAAGCTTGTAGTAAATAATGAACCAGTAAGAACGAGTACAGGAATAAATGAGGATCTGATGAAATGGAGAAATTGGGATGTCTCATCCTTAGTTGGAAAGAAAGCTCATATCGAAATTGTAGATTCAATGACCAATTACTGGGGGCATATTAATGTTGATCACATAATTCAATCTGATGTTATACGTGACAATGTAAATAATGGCCAGGTAGATTATGGGTTAGATTTTTATGCTTTACAATCATTTTCGGACATTCCAAACGGAAGAAGGATCTGGATGGCCTGGCTGAATAATTGGGCTTACGCAACAAGCACACCAACCAGTCCCTGGAAAGGAATGTTGAGTATTCCACGGGAAGTAAAATTGGAAACACATAATGGGCAGGTTAAACTGGTGCAAAAACCAGTGGAGGAGTTAAAGGTCTTACGCAAAAAAGGTTTAAGCTTTACTAACGCAAATCTTAGTGAGGTCAATAATTCTCTCCGCACTGAACTCAATAACTCTTTTAATAATCCAATGTTTGAACAATTCGAATTGAAAGCCAGACTTGCTGTCGCAAATAAAAGTGGCTTTTCTTTGAAGTTCAAAAAATTCGGCTTGCAGTATTCGGAGTTTGTTTTTGATTTCATCAATAAGGAGATCCGGTTCAACCGCTCTAATTCAGGTGGTCTATCGGGTGACCAGCTATTCAGACAGGTACAAATTGCCCCACTAATTGTTGAAGACGGTTTCATAGATCTCCATCTTTTTGTTGATAACAGCAGCGCGGAGTTATTTTCAGCTGGTGGACAAGTTGTGATGAGTAACCAGATCTTTCCGGACAAGGTCAGTAACAAAATTGAGTTGACTGCTTTGGATGAAGAGATCGTCTTTCAAAAATTTGATATTTGGAGAATCGGCAAACCCGATCTGTTGCCCAACATAATTCCGGAAAAATATCCATTGTTCAGTGTTTATCCAAACCCCGTAATTAACAGTGGCGGCTTGACAATTAAGATAAAAGATTCGATACCGGAAATAATCACTTTCAAATTATTTGATGCGAACGGAAAGCTTGTTTCGGAGTTTCAATCAGCAAACAATTCAATAATAATTCCAAACAATAAACTTCCCGGAACCAATGGCCTATACTTTTTAAGCGCCTCAGACGGAATCACTACGCAAACAGAAAAATTATTGATGCTGGGTTACTAACCTCTTTTTCAAAAACGATCAAACTTATTCTATTGTCCTCTTAATGGATTGAGGTAATACGGTCTCAAAGCAATTTTGATCCCTGACTCCTAAAAAAGCAAAAGGTATTTCTAAATCCCCCTGCAAAAGATACTCAGGCTACCCGTTTAAATCATTGAAACTTTTATTGTAATGAGGAAATTTGGTTCATGTTTTGCTAATTTTGCCGACAACCGGGGAATGTTAAATGAGGCAGGCTTTATCATACCATTAAATCTGATCTGTGAGGAAATTGAAAATATTTACCATCGTCTTCTTTGCAACCTTCTCTCTGGTGGCGCAAGTTGGTGAAGAATTGTATCGTCCCACCTTTCACTATTCGCCCCGCATGAATTGGATGAACGATCCAAATGGACTTGTCTACTACAAAGGAAAATATCACATGTTTTATCAGCACAATCCTTTTGGGACTGAACCGGTCAATATAAGCTGGGGACATGCTATAAGTACAGACCTCGTCAATTGGGAAGAAAAGCCTGTTGCTATTCCAGCACAAAATGGTGTAATGGCATATTCCGGGAGTGTGGTGGTGGATTGGAATAATACCAGCGGTTTTGGAGTAAATGGCCAACCACCTCTTGTAGCGATCTATACTGGTAAAACAAATGTAGAAGATCAACGAATAGCTTACAGTAATGATGAAGGACTAACCTGGACAAACTATAGCGGAAATCCGGTGATCCCAAATAATACGAATCAATTTCGTGACCCGAAAGTGATGTGGCATCAGGAAAGTCAAAAATGGATAATGGTTGTATCCATACCGGCCTATCAGTCGATTCGTTTTTATAGTTCGACAAACCTTAAAGATTGGACATTACTTGACGGGTTTGGATCTGTTGGAAATGTGGTCGCTGCATGGGAATGCCCTGATTTCTTTAAGCTGGCGGTTGACAACGATCCAGCCAGGATGAAATGGGTTTTGGTACATAGTGTCGGAACGGGCCAATATTTCATTGGCAGTTTTGATGGTCAGCACTTTTCCTGGGAGAATACAGCACCAACCGGGATGTTAATTGATGACTTTGAAAATATTAATTATGGCAGTTGGACAACAACAGGAACATCATTTGGTGCGGGTCCTGCAACTGGCAATGGCAACTTTTCTGGTTTTCTTGGGAACAAGCTAATCATCGCTGGAAATGAAGCACAGGGAAAATTAATTTCCGCAAATTTCACTATCCAAAAAAACTATATAAGCTTTCTGATTGGAGGGGGTCACAATCCCGGGAAGGCATATATCAAACTTATGGTGAATGGGCAGATGGTAAGAACCTGCACCGGGATGAATGAAAATTTACTGCAATGGAGAAGCTGGGATGTCGCAGCTTTAATGGGAAAGACTGCTCGTATAGAAATCGTGGATTCAATGACAAGCGCCAGTTGGGGCCCGAGTGAAATTAATATTGATCACATTATTCAGTCCGACACACCGAATAATGGTTCTAATTTTGGCCGGGTTGATCACGGAAAAGACTTTTATGCGGTTCAATCATTTTCTGATATTCCTGCACAGGATGGCAGAAGAATTTGGCTGGGCTGGCTTAATAACTGGAGCTACGCATCGAAAATACCTACAAGTCCGTGGAAAGGGATGATGAGCATTCCAAGAGAAGTAAAATTAGAAACACATAACGGACAAATAGAATTAGTTCAGAAACCAGCTGAAGAATTAAAGATACTCCGTAAGGATACTTTAAGTTATAGGAATACAAACCTGGGCGCCATTAATAGTGCTATCACGAATTCGGTCTACAAACGTTTCGAGCTAAAAGCTAAAATAGCAGTCGCAAACAAGAAGGAATTTTCTTTAAAGTTTAAAAAAAACGGATCGCAATATTCTCAATTCACATTTGATTTTGTCAATAACGAAATTCTTTTTAACCGTGCAAGCCCCTCCGCTGAATTAACCTACGATGATTACTTTGCTAAATTACAGATCGCTCCGCTCCTCGTTGAAAATGGTTATATAGACTTTCACTTGTTCGTTGATAATTCGAGCGCAGAGCTTTTTACCGCCGGCGGACAGATCGTAATGAGTAACCAGATCTTTCCGGACAGCACAAGCAATCAAATTGAATTAACATCTCTTGAACAGGATCTTCCTTTTGAAGAGTTCGATATCTGGAATTTTGATAAAACGGTCGCATTACCTCCTCCACCCCCGCCCCCGCCCCCGCCTCCATCACCGGCACAGACTACGTATTTATTATTTCAGGCTTATCCAAACCCTATATCGAATACTGATGGAATAACTATAAAAATAAAAGATGATATGGTGGGGAAACTTATGTTCAAATTATTTGATGCGAACGGAAGGCTCGTTTCAGCATTTCAACCCACCACTAATTCAATTATTATACCGCGAAATAAGCTTACCCCTGGTCAAGGCCTATTCTTTTTAAAGGGATCAACCGGGCAGTTTACTAAAACAGTAAAATTGCTGGTATTGCAGGACTGAAGAATCCTATACAGAATAGATTTAATGCACAAGGATGCGACGCAACCGGCGATCAACAATTGCGATTTAGCGGGCCTGTTAATATATCTGCAGATTGTTTCGGTCTTCCTAATCAACCAGGTGATTGTATATAATATGACGGCCTCGCAATCACGAATCACACTGTTGCCAACTGCATCTTCCCGGGATCCCAATTGATCACTTTCTTTTGAAAATAACTATCATTAGCAGCAAGACATGGAGCCGCCGCACGGAAACCAACAATTGGATCTTCGTTAACAGGTTTGTTATTTCTTATCCCATCAAAGAAGTTTTCGAAATGCTCGAGATGATCATCATTGCCGGCCGGCGCAGAATATTGCACCGATTGTTTTGTAACACGTTTCTTGTCATCGGCACTCCATTTTTCATTGTAGCGCTTCATTAATTCATCCTGCATCGCCTGCGGATAGGTAGATAACGAATCCCAACCGCCAATACCGGGAGCTTTTGGCATTAAGCTATAAGCAATGCGAACGCCATTACCTGTTTTTTCCATTACACCTTCACTGCCAATATAACGAACAGCACTGCGATCACCTCCGCCACTGATAAAATTTACACGAAGCATTGTCTGAAATGCAGGATGATCTTTTGTTTCCGGGTAATCCATAATGGCCACCATCACATCAGGTACATCACGCCCATCTTTCCAATAGGCTAACTGACCAGTTGAAACAATTTTTTGTGGACCCATTGAACCGGTGATATAATGAATGCCTGTGAGCAGGTGAACAAACAGATCACCCGACATGCCTGTACCAAAATCTTTATAATTGCGCCACCAGAAAAATTTCTTTGCATCATACTTTGGTTTCGGATTCATCATCGAAACATAACGGTCCCAATCAACGGTTTGTGGTGATTCATCTGTTGGAAAAGTATACTGCCATGCGCCAATTGCACTTTGACGATCGTACGTAGCTTCAATGCAATTCAGCTGGCCTATCTCGCCGGCCTTGAAAAGTTCTCTTGCTTTTGTAAAACTGGCGCCACTGATCCCCTGGCTTCCGACCTGCATTATTTTACCTGATCTTTTCCATGCATTGATCACTTCCTGCCCCTGGCTAAGCTTGTGGACCATCGGTTTTTCACAATAAACATTTTTGCCTTTGTTCAACGCATCAATTGAAATACGTGAATGCCAGTTGTCGCTTGTGGCGATAATAACTGCATCAATATCCTTTTTCTCCAGTATCTCCCGGTAGTCCCTGGTAGTGAACAGGTCTTTGTTGTATTGTTCTTTCATTCTTTCAAGACGACCAGTGTACAGGTCACAAGCTGCAACCAATTCAACACCGGGAACTTTCAATGCCGTGTCAATATCATTATGCCCCATAATGCCGGTGCCAATAACGGCAAGTCTTATTTTATCATTAGAAGACATTTTTCTTTCCCATGGAATTATTCTTTTCTCATAAGTTTCTTCGGCAAGAAGCTTTGAAACACTACCGCTACCAACTAATAATGCAGTGCTGCTGAGATTTGTCAAAAATTTTCGGCGTGATGACATAAAAGCAATTTTAATTTGTGACTAGCTCAAGTTAAGAAGAATACGACTATTGATAATAACAGTTACCAAATTTCCGATTTGCATTCATTGACCTCACCCCATCATCATTCAAATTATCGAAGATTCACCTATCCCTCTCCTTAAGGAGAGGGGATGTCGGGTTTTAAATTAAAGGGAATTATGATGGGGTGAGGTAAAACAATAATGCCCCCGCTTCCGGAGGCATTATATAAACCTTTCGATCATCAATTAAAACGGAAGATCATCGCTCGCCTCAGTCATATCGCCTGCTGATGGAGCAGCGGCCATAGCTGGTGCGGACGAACCGGCAGCACTGCTGTCGCCTTTGCCACCAAGCAATTGAATTTCACGAACTCTCAATGAAAGAGATGAACCGGGAGTGCCATCATTACGTTGGAATGAACGGGCTTCGGGAGTTCCTTCCACATACACCTGTATACCTTTTTGTAAATAAGGAGCGATGGCAGTGCGGTCGGTCCAGTAAGCACAATCAACCCAGGTTGTTTTTTCCTGGCTTGTACCCTGGCTGTCTTTGTATTTTTCAGAATGTGCCACTGAAAAATTGATAACGTTTTTTCCATTTACTGTGTTGACAAGACAATCTTTGCCTAATCTTCCGATAATTTGTAACTTAATCATAGTGCTCAATTTTAAATCGTACTTAAAAATTATTAACGAGTGCAAGTTAAGTATTTGAATATGGAAGCCAATACCATGTTCGTGGTAAATTATTTTATGTGCCGAATCTGGGGATAACTGTTTGGCTGTTGTTCCGCGTTACGCTGACTCTTGTAATGTAAGAAATCTATTCAGCCGTATTACCTCATCCTCTTATCCCTGCCTGCCGGCAGGCAGGCTTCTCCTTCAGGAGAAGGACGGTGCTTCAGGATAATAACAAACATTTTGTTCTACCACTTCAACATTAATGCAACGCCAATCAAAAAAAACTGATTGATCTAAGTTTCTCCGGCTGAGACAGAGCACAGAAGATTATTCTGTTCTTCCACTTGCCGCATCAATTATTCTCCCGAAAAAAATTGCATTCATGAAAAGTTTGGTGCCACCAAGCCAGAATGCCCGAAAGTTTGGATTATCTGCAATGTTGATCACTCTTCCATTTCCGACAGTGTTTACAACAACTGCAGCGGAATTCTTTATCGCATCTGAATTTTCCCTGCTTACCCAACCGCTTTGCAATGGTTTGCTGCCATAATAAAAAGGAGTAGCATATGGGTTCTTGCTTTTCTCCATAAAAACTTTGTTGGCTTTAAACAAGCTTATTGTTTTCTGATTATATCCATAAGCAAGCGGATGCGCAAGATCTGCGTCAGCGCCAAAGATCGCTCCGAATACCTGCTGCGCTCCATCGATCTGTTCACGATCCGTATAAGTTAATTTTTGTGTGCTATCAACAGGAGTTTTTACTCTTTTAAATTTCACATCGCTGATCCCATTTTGTGCAGCCCAACTTACCGCTTCCTCTGTTAATATTAAAACACCACCAGCCTGCACCCATGTTTTCAATTTGTCCTTATTCAGATCGGGATAGCTGCCACCAACCATAAGGATCGTATTATATTTATTAAGGTCAACACGATTAAAAACAGAAGATTCAAGATGCGTGGCTGTAATATTCATTCGCTGATCAAGCAAATGCCATACTTCCCCGGCATCGGTTGCATTTACTCCCGGACCAACGATCATTGCTACTGATGGTTTCGTTATGACAATAAATTTGCTGCTGCCAAGATCACTTCCGGAATTTACATTACCCGTGGTTACCGCATAAATCTTTAAACGATATTTTTCTGCAACTGCGGTTAACATACGTGCTATTGTTTCAGCATTATCCTTTTGTTGATTAACAGGAACTAGAATTGTCCCGTAATCAAATTTTTTATTTGTTCCTCCTGCCTGCATTTCGAAAGTATTCGTTGCTACTTTCACAACAAGACCTGCATTGAGCAGTTCATTCACCGCTGCCGGTGCATACAGTTCATCCCACTCAAGCAGGTAAGCATAATTTGACCTGCCTCCTACCACTTCACCTTTTGGAAAATTCAACGATTGAACTTTTGCTCCAAAGCCTGGTGCAGTTGTTAATTCTTTATAAGGTAACCCAAATGCAAGCGGCATTGTCCATGCAGTAATGTCATAAAACAAGCTGTCTTTATAATCCAGCGTTTTATCAAAAATTCCTCTTATCAAACTGTGCTGTGGTTGATCCAATGAAACCAGGAATGTGGCTCCTTTTTCAAAGTCTTTATCATTCCATCCATCCGGCAATTCATTGATCACAATTTGATGCCGCTTAAGCATTGTTGCAAACTCAAAAGTTTTTGCTTTATCATTTTTATCACCGAAGACATAAGCCTTAGTGCCAAAAGCTGCGGCACGATCAGAAGCATGCTTAAAAAAATCTCTTTGGTATTCCAAGAAATCTTTGCGCAATGCTTTTGCTCCTTCCAATGTTGAAAGGGCCGTTACAAACTGGTTTCTTATTGTAAAAGGAAAACTTAATAACCCATTTGATGTTTGTTGCAAATGACCTCTCGAGCTTGCCTGTTCAAATAAGATCCCGATGCAGCCCTGCACATCAGGATAGGTTGATCCTTTTCCATAATAAAAATCATCATAGTTCTCTTTAGTGAAATACATTGAACCTATACGATCTAAAAATGCAGCATGAAATTTTGCAAGCTTGCTTGTAAGTTCCTGGTTCTTTTCGGGTGTTAATGGGTTTACTCTTGATGCTACACCCGGTTGAAAAAAGAAGGTTGCATTGCTTCCTTGTTCATGATGATCGGTCAAAATATTCGGTTTCCATTTATGAAACCATGCTAAACGATTCTGACTCTCTATATGCACAGCAGGCAGCCAGTCTCTGTTCAGGTCAAACCAGTAGTGATTGAAACGACCGCCTGGCCATACTTCATTAAACTCTCTTGA
>Ga0126305_10001459_pt1 | contig 10556 bp, 5 predicted proteins | sample Plot26_FD_92536 | JGI IMG/M metagenome (GOLD analysis project Ga0126305, IMG submission 92536) | Serpentine soil microbial communities from UC McLaughlin Reserve, CA, USA - Plot26 | ecosystem: Environmental > Terrestrial > Soil > Grasslands | place: USA: UC McLaughlin Reserve, Lake County...
CTCGCTGACGCATCAGCGTTGCTCGGGTCGCTCGACTACGAACAGACACTTCGACAACTCGCCGGCCTGACTGTGCCCGGCATGACTGACTGGTGCGCAATCGACATCGTCCACCCGGGTGGCCCGGTGGAACGTCTCGCCACCGCGCATGTCGATCCGGCGAAGGTCGACGTGGCAATGGAACTGGAGAGGCGGTATCCCTCCGACCCGAACTCCCAGAGGGGTGTTCCCAACGTTCTGAGAACCGGCCGGCCGGAGTTCTATCCGCACATCTCCGAGGAGATGCTTCGGTCCGGTGCGCGGAGCGACGAGCACTTCGCCGTGCTGATGCAGCTCGGGGTGCGGTCGGCGCTGGTTCTTCCGCTCGTCGCCCGCGGACGGACGCTCGGGGCGATCACTTTCGTGAGCGGGGAGGCGAATGCTCCGCTGTCGGAGGCAGACGTGGCGGTGCTCACCGAAGTCGGCCGGCGGGCGGCACTCGCGATTGACAACGCGCGGCTGTTCAAGGAGGCGGAAGCCGCCAATCAGGCGAAGGATGAATTCCTCGCGATCCTCTCTCATGAGCTTCGCACGCCTCTGAACGCGATCATGGGCTGGACGCACATGCTCCGCGAGGGGCTGTCCGAAGAGATGGCGCGGCATGCGATCGACGTCATCACCCGGAATGCGCGCTCACAGAAGCAACTGGTTGAAGATCTGCTCGACGTGGCTCGGATCGCCTCGGGCAAGCTGGATATCCATCCGTCGCCGGTCGACCTGGTCGAGATCGCGCGGGCGGCGGTGGATGCCGCGTTACCGGCCGCGCGGCAGCGGAGAATCGAACTCGCGCTCACCAGCGAAGGGAGCACCGCCCCCCTGCTGGCTGACAGCCACCGTCTTCAGCAGGTCGCCGCCAACCTTCTCTCGAATGCACTCAAGTTCACCGACCCCGGCGGACGGGTCGACGTCGCGATCTCCGGACAGGACGGTCGTGTCGAACTGGTAGTGAGCGATACCGGCGGCGGCATCAGTCCGGAGTTCCTCCCGCATGTGTTCGAGCGGTTCCGGCAGGCAGATCCGTCATTGACCCGCACACATGGCGGCCTGGGTCTCGGGCTCTGGCTCGTGAAGCAGATCGTCGAAGCGCACGGCGGAACGGCGGAAGCGCGCAGCGATGGCGCGGACAAAGGATCCACTCTGCGAGTAACGCTGCCGACGCAGCCGGTTCAACCTACCAGGTCTTGCGGATAGGATGCGCCTCGGTGTTGAACACGACGGTGTCAAGGTCCAGCGCTGACGGATTGAACAGCAGGTAGAAGTACTTCAGCGTCTCGGCCAGCAGGAAGCTGTGCTGCAGGTCCCCTTTCTCCTTGGTGATCACGCTCTTCAGAACGGTGTACCCCGCGTCTGTCCGGCAATGCTTGACGAGGTCTTCGAACATCGTTCGACCCATGTCGAGATATTTCGGGTCGCGCGTGTAATGCGACAGGTAATACGCAGACTCGACGATCTCGGGGCGCAGGTTGTAACCCTCACTCACCGGCTTCATCGTGACGTAGTTGAAGGACTCGGGCTCGATCCCGTTTGTCGTCCACATGCGGAACGCTGAATCCTGCAACCGCTTCGCGCGATCGAGATCGCCTGCCATCGCCAGCACCGCCGGAAGGAACGCCTGCAGCGAGCCGAAGTTCGTGCCGTTGCGCTTCCCGGTGGTCATATCGACGCGTCCATACCAGAGGCCGGCGCCGGTCTCGTCGGCTGCGTACTGGTTCACGGCCTCGATGCTCACCCGATACATGTCGCCGCACTCACGGTCGTCAAACAACTTCTCGCACTTCAGCAGGTACTCGAAATAGGAATCGATCGCGCCGCCGACGTGGCTGTCCCTGCTCGTCCAGGCCCCGGTTTCAACGTTGATTCCCTGGCCAACCAGACCGGTGGTTGGATCCCTGCGGTTGTAGAGCTCGACCAGTGCACGTTTCGCCGTCTCGAAGTACACCGGTTTGCCAATCAACTTCGACAGCGCTCCCCACTCGAGAATCAGAGTACCGATCTCGGCGGGGTTCGATACGACCCCGTCCACCGCCCCGGTTTTCAGGTTGACGAAGCGGTAAGGCATGCCGGTCTTCGACTTGAACGCCGGCAGCAGTCTGGTTGCGAGTTCGTCGGCTTTCGCCAGCAGCCGTTTGTCGCCGGTCGCCTGATAGTTGCTGACGAGCGCCCCGAGCAGACGGATGGTGATCTCGAAGTTGGAGACCGAGATGTCTTTGTCGAACGCCAGGTTCTTCGCAACGTAGTCGGTAGTCTCGGCGGCCTCCGCTTTCAACCCCATGACGACAAAGGTAGAGAGCGTATCCACCGGCGTCATCAGCAGCGACTCTCTCCCGTACCAGTCTTTTGCGGTCTTCGTCAGTGGCTGCAGTTCATCATGGCCCCAGGCGTACTGCTTGTACCCCTTCCACGCATGCAGCAGTTCCTGCCTGGCCCGCTCCGCCAGAGCAGGATCTGAAGGGACTGGCGCCTGCGCCGATACAAAGACTGTCAGAATGAGAACCAGGGAGCCCATACCAGAAGCCCTGCGCATCCAACCTCCGCGACTGCACACGACCTTACTTCAACGATCGGGCAGATCTGAAGCGTAAAGCACACGCGATGGCCGTACACCAGCCGGCTCGCGAGCGGCAGTGACCGCCATGATGCGCAAACGATCGTTGGCGGCGAAGCTGATCTCCTTCGTTCCCGCCGGAACGTCGATCGCATACACGAACAGATAGCTGGCCACGTAGATCTGGTTGCCGTCGGGCGCGTGGCGGTGGCTGCCGACCCAGGCGATCTCGTCGCGTTTCGCGTAGCCGCGCCGGATGTTTTCGATCCCGCTCACGTCTCCCGTCGCCGGATCCCATTGCACCACCAGGCCGTCCTGGATTTCCTGGCGTGACGGATTGCCACCGCGTCCGGCCGACGCGGGCACAAACGGCTCGCGAAGCGCGGATGGTTCCTTCAGCCGGCTGTCCCACTGTCCGACCGGCCCCTGCCACTCGCGAACCATGAAGCTCTTGACGCTGCCAATACCGGCCGTCATCGTCGCGCGCAGGTCACCGCCGGTCGCGGCTGCGAGCACGTAGACACGGTTGAATGCACCAGCCGGCAGCGCGATGCGCTCGCCTTTCGGAATCAGCACATTCTTCGCCCCGGTTGCCCCCGACCCGAAGGTGAACGGCACGCCATTCAATGAGAGCTTCCCTGGCAGCAGCTCCGCGGCGAGCGTGCGCTTGCGTCCGTCGAAGTCGCCGTCGGTGCGGTCACCATCGCCGGTGACGCCATCCAGGTTGAAGGGCAAAGACAAGGCTTCGTACGCCCGTGTGGCGGCGGCAGCTTCCGCCGCCGGTGCCAGCTTCAGCGCAATCGTGCGCGGTTGATACGGCTTCAGTTCAACCAGGACGGTTGGGCGCGGTGTTGCGGGTCCGCCGCCACGACCACCTTGCGGCGCCTGCAGCGTGAACGGCCCGACTTCCTCCTCCGCCGCATTGACCTCCCTGGCGGCGACGATGCCGGCGGGCAGCCGTAGGGTCGCTCTCGCAGGCTGGCCGTAACGTTCCTGGACCCGGACGATCAACTCGTCCGACTCTTCTGCCTTCTTCATCGCGACGACTGCCACCTGCCCGGAGAGATCGTCGGTCGACACCATCGAGAACGAACGTCCCATCGAGCCGGCGTGCGCGGCCGACTGGAAGGCGACGAGCGGCTGGTTCAGCTGCGCGGCGCGCGCCGGCATCTGCCCCTGTCGCCAGTCGCCCGCGTGCCCGGCAATCGCGTACGTGAAGCGGTGCTTCCCGAGATCGTTGCTGCTCTGGTAGGTATATCCGCCTGCCGGACGCGGCGTGTGAATCAGCGTCAGCCGGATCGTGTTGTCGGATGGTTTGTCCCATCCATGCTTGCTGTCATTGATGATCCCGACGCCGAACGTGCCGCCGGCGTCAGTGACATCCGCCCACGTCTGCGCCGGCACTTCGTACTTGTCCGGTTCGTTATTGGTCCGCTCGATGGTGCCGAGACCGAGGTCGTAGGTGGCGCGCGGATTGGACGCCGCGAGCGGGAACGACGCCTTCAGCAGCGAGTTGGTTGACTTCCAGTCGACGTGGTTCTCCACCTCGACGCGATCCCCGCCGTCGGTGACCCGAACGTACTGCACGAAGGTGGAGCCGGCCGCATGCCGGGTGATCTCCAGCGATGCGCGCACGGGTCCGCGTTCGACGATCCGGACGGTGGGGCGCGAGAGGTATTGCCGCGCCGGTGTGCGCACGGTGTCGTACAGCACCTCCCACGCCGGCCACGCCGGTGACGGGTCATCTCGCAGTTCGAGCATCACCGGCGCGCTGAGCAGTTCGCGCTTCGCATCCTTGTCGTAGATGGATGAAATGTCTCCGTTGCGATCGACCTTCACGGTCAATCGATTGTTCTCGAGGCCGGCGCCGCTGATCTCGACGTCCGAGGTCTTCGCAGCGGCGGCAGCGGAGGTGGCACTCGAAACCCGGAACACCTTGTAGCCAACCGAGGGCACATCGGCACGGAAGAGGATCCGAACATCGCTGCCGGCGCGCGAAAGGACCTGCGAGAGCACCTCCCGGCCGGTCGCACCGTCGGATACTTTGACGTTCAACGGCGGCACCGACGGGAAGCGTACCGTCGCTTCGACTACGTCGTGACGCGCCATTGACACCGGGTTGTAGACGACCAGCGGAATGCCGTCACCCTGTGTGTCCAGCACGCTGGCGACGGCACTCGTCGATGAGGTGAGGACGCCCGCAAACTGGTTCAGCGACGCGATCTCGTCGTTCCAGGAGAACTGGTACGCCTGCGGAATACAGGTGCCGGTGAGGTCGTCGTGAAACTGGTGCCACAACACGCGCGTCCACGCTTCACGCAGGCGGTCGCCCGGATAGGCGGCATTGGTCAACCACTGCGCGGTCACGGCGGAGCGCTCCGCCGCGTCTGCAAGCAGCTCGTTCTCACGGTTGAACATCTTCATCGCCGCCTGCGATGTGTAGCAGCCGGTTCCATGCGTCTTGAGAATCAGCTCTCCCTTGTGCTCGGGCAGCGCGGCCACCTGTTTCGGGGTCAGGTCGCGGGCGAGCTGGTCGGCCGACGTATTCACGACCTTCACCGAACCCGCCGGACTGGTCATCGCCTTCTGAAGGTTACGGACGGTCTCGTCGGTCGGCCCTCCGCCGGTGTCGCCGGTGCCGACATACCTGAAGTCCACCGATGTACCGTCGCCGAGCGGCGTGAACGCGTTGGTCCAGGCCGGATCGGTGGTGATGTCGATATCTCCGCGAATCTGGGTCGTATAGCTCTTGGGATCCAGCTCGGCGACGATCGTGCTGCCGTCGACGCCGGTCCACCGTCCGACCGAGAACGGGATCGGCCTTCCCCACGTGAGCTTCTGGGTCGAAAACGAGATCAGCCCGGAGTGCGCGGCGATCGAGGGCAGCGCGAAGCCGAAACCGAAGCAGTCCGGCAGGTAAATGTCGCGGCTGACCTTGTTGAACTCCTGCCGAAAGAAGCGTTGCGCGTAGAGCGCATGACGGAACAGGGACTCTGGCGACGGCATGTTGACGTCGACCGCGTTCATCCAGGAACCCGACAGCCGCCAGCGGCCATCGGCGACGTACTTCTGTACCCGCGCCCAGTCGTCCGGGTAGTACTCCTTCATCCACATGTAGTGGATCGCTCCCTCCCAGTTGAAGACGTACTCGGGGTACTTTTCGATGTAGTCGAAGTTGGTCTTCAGGGTCTTGGGGAGGTAGTCGCGAATCGTGTCCTGGACCGTCCAGTTCCACTGCGTATCGAGATGCGCGGTGGAGACGACGTACATCTTGCGTGTGCCCTGGGGCTGCGTGGAGACGGTCACCAGGCTTGCGGTCGTCGCGATCGCCGACAGCGCGAGGAGTGCGCGCCCTCTCAGGTTGATCATGGGGCCGGATGCTAGCACGGGAGACACAGAGTCAGGGCCTCGCCGGCGACGGAGACACGGAGACGCTGAGTCACAACAGTTGGTGGGCCACTGAGGCGCAGAGTCAGCGATCCATGGCCGCCACCCGCTGGCGCGGAGGCACAGAGAACGATTCAGCGGAGCCGCGTCATGGGTTCTAATACAGACATGTGCCGCAATATCAAGACACTCGCCAACTTCGAACCCCCGGCGACCGAAGATGAGGTACGTGCGTCGGCGCTGCAGTTCGTCCGTAAGCTAAGCGGGACCACCCGGCCCTCGCGCGCCAATGAAGAAGCGTTCAATCTGGCGGTCGAAGAAGTGACGGCCGCGGCGCGTAAGCTCGTGCAATCGATCAAGACCAGCGCCCCGCCGCGCAATCGTGAGGAAGAGGCGCGGAAGGCGAAGGAGAGGTCGGCGCTCCGCTATCCTCCCGAATCTCCATCATCAGGTGGCCCATAACCACGCGGCCCCGCGGACGCCGCTGCTGTCGCCGTGCTTCGCCCTCACGAGACGCGTGCGCGGCGTTTCGCGAGGCTCACCGAAGGTATCCCACAAGGCCGGCACATTCGTGTAGAGGCGCTCAATGTTCGACAACCCCCCGCCGAGCACGATCACGTCCGGATCCAGGATGTTGATGATCGCCGAAAGAGCGCGCGCGAGCCGCTCTTCGTGGAGCGACAGCACTGCGGCCGCGGCCGGATCATCGGCATGCCGCGCGACGATCGCGGCGGCGTCGAGCTCACTGCCTCCTGCCTCGACGTAGTCGCGCGCGAGCGCAGGTCCGGAGAGAAATACTTCGAGGCAGCCGGTCTTGCCGCAATAACACGGAGGACCCGGCCACTCCCCCTCCCGCGGACGTGGCAGCGGATTGTGACCCCACTCCCCCGCAATCGCATTCGGCCCGACCAGAACCTGCTGGTTGACGACGATGCCGCCGCCACAACCCGTCCCGAGGATGACGCCGAAGACGACCGGCGCGCCTGCGCCCGCGCCATCGATTGCCTCTGACAGTGCGAAGCAGTTGGCGTCGTTCGCGAACCGCACCGGACGTTCGAGGATGGCGGACAAATCCTTCGAGAGATGCTGTCCGTTGAGCCACGTCGAATTGGCATTCTTCACGAGGCCGGTCACCGGTGAGATGGTCCCGGGGATGCCGACGCCGACGGTGCCGCGCGCACCCGCCGATCGCTCGATCTCGGTCACCAGCGAGGCGATGGCCTCCATGGTTCCGCGATAGTCGTGCCGCGGCGTGGGCATTCGCCGGCGCGCCAGCTCGTACCCATCGGCGCCGAGAGCGATCGCTTCGATCTTGGTTCCGCCGAGGTCGACGCCGATGCGCATACGTTCCGGGCTCGTCGCGGGCGCCTACTTGGGCTCCGGCAGCAGCGTGACGGTGGTGTATCGATTCATGGGGAAATACGTGACGAACGTCTCCTTGATGTTCGCCGCCGTCACCGCCTCGATTCGCTTCTCGCGTTCGAGGATGTGCGCCACCGGGTCGAGCCCGAGCATCCTGGCCCCCTGCAGCCGGCTCAACCAGTACCCGTTCATCTTCATCCCTGTCTCGTGCTCGCGGCGCGCGCTTTCCTTGGCCCGGTTGGTGAGATCCGCGTTCGGCCCGTCCTTCTGCAGCCGCTGGATCTCCTGCATCACCCGTCCGGTCATCTTCTGCAGGTTCTCCGGCGCGGCAGTGAAGCTGACAGCGATGAATCCTCCACCCCGCTGGAACATCTCCTGCTCGAGACCAACCGACACCGTGTAGGTTTCGCCGAGCTCCTCGCGAAGGATGTCGCGTAACGCGATCTCGAGCACGTCGGTCGCGGCGTTGATCCGCGTGAGCTCATTCGAGTCCTGCGGCGGATCAGCAAAAAACGAAATCTGGGTTGTGACCTTCGGTTCACGTCCCTTGGCTACGGTCGCGGTCTCGTTGACAGCCGGGAATTTGAAACCGACGTCCTTCGGCTTGCTCGCCGCATCACTCTTGCCCGGGAGCGAGCCCACGTACCGCTGCAGCAGCGGCAGCACATCGTCGGTTTTGAAAGTGCCGACCATGAGGAATGTGAAATCCGCCGCGTTCGAGAAGCGCTCTTTGTAGAAGGCCGCCATCGCGTTCCGATCGAGCCTGGCGAGCCTGGCGAGCGTGATCGACTCGGCCGTGTAGTGATTGCCGGTGTTCACCTGGGCGACCTTCTCACCAAACAGCAACCCCGGGTTCTGATCCCGGTTCGCGTACGTCGCATCGAGCTGCTTGCGGATGATGCCGAACGCTTCCTCGTCATTGCCGGGGGCGGTGAAGTTCAGATACAGCAGCTGGAGGCCGGTTTCGAGGTTCGCGGGATTGGCGGAACCGGAGATCGCATGTGACGAGAGTCCAATCGACGCGCGCGCACCGGCGATCTTTCCGGCGAGGAGCTTCTGCAGGTCGACGGCGTTATGTCCACCGACACCTGAGAGTTGTACGAGGGCGGGCGACAGCAGCGCCTCGAGGTAACGCTCGGGCGGCGCGAGCGACGCTCCGCCGAGCGCATTGAGGCTGAAGAGGACCTGGTCGTTTTTGTAGTCAGTCGGCTTCAGCCATGCTTCGACGCCGTTGGCGAACTTGACGACCGTAACGCCGATCTCCGGGATCTCACGCCGTTCCTTGATCGTACCGGGATCGGGCGGTGCATCCATCAGCGCCTTGCCGCTGGCCGCGTCGGCCCACGCCATGACCGATACCGCATCCGCTTTGACCAGGGCGTCTTTGAGCTGCGCTTCGCTCGGAACGGCGAGTCCCTGCTTCTGCGGCGAGACGCCGAGAATTGCACGGCTGGTATCGGCAAAGAGCACCTTGGCCGCGTCGGCAACCTCCGCCGCCGTGATCGCCGGAATCAAGACCTTGGACAGCCGGTACTCGTACTCGATGCCGGGAGCGGACTCTCCGGTCAGAAAGTGACTCACGTATTCCTGCGCGAACGACGAGCTCTCACTCTTGTCGCGCTCGTTGTAGGCGCGTTCGTAGGAGGCAGTCCACCACTTCTTCGCCCGCTCGAGCTCGGATGCGCCGAACCCGAACTGCTTCACGCGGTTGCTCTCGATCTCCAGGGCTGCCAGCGCTTCCGCGAGCTTGCCCTCTTCGACAGCCGCCCCCAGCGAGAACAGCGTCACCGCCGCATTGAGCGGTGACTCGTAGGCGCTCGCACCGAGAAAGGGCGCGTCCTTCTTGCGGGAGAGCTCATCGAACCGCTCGTTCAGCATCTGTGACACCAGTTGCTCGGACAGGTTGCGCCGGTAATCGACGACGCGCTGTTCGGTTTCACTCTTCCGCTTGCGAACGATCGAGATCGAGGATTGTGTCGCCTCGGTGTCGGTCGCCAGCTTGATCAGCATCTCTGGCGGAAGCGGGATGTCGTATGAACGCGCGGGCGCAGGTGTCGCCGGCGTGCGCAACGGTCCAAACGTTCCCTTCACCTGGGTTTCAATCGCCGCGGTGTCGACGTCGCCGACCACGACCACCGCCATCCTGTCGGCGCGGTACCACTTCGTATAGAACGACCGCAGCTGTGCCGGCGTGAAGCTCTTGAGCACCTCGGGCTTGCCGATCGGAAGCCGATCCGCGTATTTCGACTTGTAGAACAGGATCGGAATCTGCTGATCGCGGATCCGCGTCGACGCACCAAGACCGCCGCGCCATTCCTCGATGACGACGCCCCGCTCTTTTTCGATTTCTTTTGGATCGAGGGTCAGCCCGCCGGCCATGTCGGCGAGCGCCTGCAGTCCTTTACCCACCAGCCCCTCCTTGTCGGTCGGGAGCTGAAACATGTAAACCGTCTCGTCGAACGAGGTGTAGGCGTTGACGTGCGGCCCCATACGTGCGCCGCTCGATTCGAGCGTTTTGATCAATTCACCGGGCTGAAAGTGCGCGCTGCCGTTGAAGGCCATGTGCTCGAGGAAATGGGCAAGCCCCTGCTGCTCGTCGGTCTCGTCGACCGATCCGGCCTTGACGGCCAGTTGCAGGAGCACCCGCTTCTCGGGCTTCGCATTTCGCCGCACGTAATAGGTCAGCCCGTTCGGCAGCGTGCCCCGGGTGACCGCTGCATCGAACGGCAGCGGATCGGCCGGCGCGAACGCCGGTTGCGGGATCGCTTGCGGCGCCGCCGGCGGAACCCGCGCCTTCAAAGGCGTGACCGACAGCATGACGAGTTGCACCACTGCGGCGGTGGCGAGGCCTGCCTGAAAAAAGCGCGTCAGCATACGCGTCACTCTATCGCAGGCGGAGCCGGGGCGGTAGAATCACGACTCCCTAGCTCCCAGCTCCCAGCTATCAAGGATGTCGAATGAACGACCGGGGATTGATGCGTCTCTCGCTGACCTTTGCTGCCGCCCTCCTGACCAGCCCGGTGGCGGCGCAGATCAAGGCTCCGCCGACTCCCGAGCAATGGGGAGAGTTCGAGCAACTGGGGGTGCAGCCGAGGGGCGGCCTCTCGCCCGATGGTAAGTGGCTCGTTTATGGGATCAACCGATCCAACCGCAATAACGAGCTGCGGATCCGGAACATCGCGAGTGGCGCGGAGAAAGTGGTTACGTTCGGCGCTCAGCCGTC
>Ga0126305_10001461_pt1 | contig 10541 bp, 10 predicted proteins | sample Plot26_FD_92536 | JGI IMG/M metagenome (GOLD analysis project Ga0126305, IMG submission 92536) | Serpentine soil microbial communities from UC McLaughlin Reserve, CA, USA - Plot26 | ecosystem: Environmental > Terrestrial > Soil > Grasslands | place: USA: UC McLaughlin Reserve, Lake County...
CTCCTGGCCGGCGCTTCCGCCACACAAGGGCAATCGCCCCGATCTTGCCTACCACATGACGGTGGTGCGGACGGCGAATGACCGCATTCGTTCCGACGCCCTCGAAGCCATTGCACCTCATCTGCCGCTACGCGTCAGCGGAACAGAAATGTGGGCGACCGCTGGCTCGCTTGAGGACGGCCTGCACCACGCGGTTGTTGCACCAGTGCAGCCAGCTTCCGGGAGCTAGTCTGTCGCCCCGCCCGCGCGTCGGCATCCGGCTGCCGGCCCGAACGCCGAACGCTACGGAGCGCGCGCCGCCCACTGGACGAGCGCGTCCGAGTCGATGCGGCACCCGAGCTTCCCGCTATGCCGGTGCGGTCGGAGGTGTGAACAAGTGGCGCCCGCCGTAGGGGAGGCGGTTCTGGCAGGCGGAGTGACCGCCGAGAACATCACCGGACAGCCGTGCCCGTAGGCGTCCTTCGCGGGACCCGAGCGGACACGTCCGCGTTCACTCGTAATGAAGGGGCCCGGTTCGAGTCCGGGCCTCGGCTTCTTCCAACAATGTGGGTCGTGTGGGCGCTTGAGCAGTTCCCCAGACCGGCGACTAGGACTGCCGCGGCGCCGTGCGGGCGATCGTCTTCTTGTCGAGGATGCAGTACTTGGGCAGGTACACGATCACGGCCTGTCCGCGCAACTGGAAGGACGAGCCCGCCGGTGGATCGCCGATCCTCGTTGCGCACCTACCCATGCTGCGAATGACCGCGAAGGGCTTCGTTCCGGACGGCAAGGTCATGACGATCTTCGTGGGCGACGTCAACGGATTGCCGAGCTCGAGGTCCTGCGACATGCAGGCGAAGGCGGCATCGGCATACCGCAGCAGGCGGGCCGACTGCTGCGGCTTCAGGATCTTGTAGTTCGCGGCGACGAGCTGTGCGTAGGTCTTCTTGCCGGAAGCCTGCGATGCCTTTCCCGGCAAGTCGCCTGTGGTCGATACCGCTCCGGCGCTGCCGCCGCGCGTCGCGAGGAGAACGCCTGCGCCCGCGCCGGCGAGCGTGATCGCGGCCGCCGAGAGCACGAACGCCTTTCCTCGCAACACGCTTCGATTGTGGCGCCCGCGGCTAAGAGGCGAGTAAGAAGGGCGAGTCGGGTCTAGGCGTCGCTTCAGCTAGCGGGGATCGGTCGCCTCGGCGATGCGCTGGGGAACACCCTCGTCTTTCTTGACGACGTCGTAGCCCTCGTGGCGCTCCACGAGGCTCTCGACATCCAGGATCTCGTGTCCCGGAACGATGGCGAAGTGCGTGGGTTCCGAGCGGAGCTCTTCGTATGCCGGTGCGGTCATCGAGATCTCCTCCACGCAGTCCGCATGGCCGCACTCGCAGACCAGGACGAGCTCACCGGTCAGCGGCTCGAAGGTTCGGTTGACCTCCTCGATTCGCTCGTTCGCCTCGCGGAAAACAGCCTCGTTCAGACCGATTCGTCGTTGACGTTCGTCCATCGCTACGACACTACTCGGCGGACGGCGCCCCCTGCGGATCGCCGACAGGGCCTCGTTCGTCCAAGGAGTCGACGATCTCGCCGGCACGACCGATCTTCTCCACGATCGAGTAGCCGTCTCGTCGCTCCACGACGACAGCGGCTCCCATCGAAGCAGCCTCGTGGCCCGGAATGTTCGCGAAATGGCGGGAGTTCGCTCGAACCTCCTCGTACTCCTCGAGGCTAAGTCGAATGATCCCCGAACAGCTTGGATCGGAGCATTCGCAGATGAACGGGATGGGCGTCTCGATGCCGTAGGCGCCCGCCGCCGCGCTGATGCGCTCGTTCGCCTCTCGAAAGGTCGCGTTGTTCGTTGCGATCCGTTCCTCCTGCACTCTCTCCACGTCTTTTCTCCCCTCAGCGACGCCCGTGTGCTGGGGTCTTGCCCACGCGGAACCGGGAGAAACCTCTCCGGGTCAGTTCACGTCCGCCGGGCCACGGCGCTGCAGCAAGTCCGGGTCCTGAACGACGACCATCCCCCGGCGAAGCTCGACGACTCCCCGTCGCTCGAGGTCGCGCAGGACCCGGTTTGTCGTCGCCCTCGAGGTTCCAGCCAGTTCGGCCAGCTGCTCCTGCGCGAGTGGGATCTCGCCGCCGTAGAGCTCACTGAGCTCGGCGACCCGGCGCACGACGCGCTTGTCGGCCGGCAGGTAATAGGCCTCCGTCAGCCGGTCGGACAGCCTCCGCACCCGCTCGCCGAGGAGGCGGGCAAGCAGGCCGTCGATGCCCGGATGCTCGCGCCTGAGACGCTCGAAGTCCCCGACGAGGACGGAGCGGGTCTCCGCCGGCTCCAGGGCGGCGACCGTCGCCGAACGCTGGGCGCCCTCCCGGGCGAGCAGGGCGAGCTCACCGAACGCGTCGCCTGGGCCCCGCACGCCGAGCAGTGCGGTTGCACCGAGGGGCGTCGTGATCCCGACCGCGAACCGGCCGCTGACGATCAGATGGAGGCAGTCGGCGGGATCGCCGCGATGGAAGACGATTTCGCCGCGATCGAAGGTCCTTCGGCGTGCGATCGCAAGCAGGCGACGCACGTCTTCCTCCGGGACCCCGGCGAACAGCTCCCATTCCATGGTTGTGTCACGAGTTTGACACTCGGGGCGTCGCGCGCTTGAACGACACGCCGTCGGCGCACTCCTAGCTTGGGCTCATGGACGGAACGACGAGCGGACGAGGAGGAGCCATGAGGCGCAAGAAGCGTTTGACGATTACAGGGATCGCGCTTGCTCTGGCGGTCGTAGCCATGGTGCCGGTGACAGCGCAGGCCAGGCCGTTGCCGACGGACACGGGCCACGAGCAGGGAATGCCGGTGTACGTGACTGGGACGCTGAGCCCCGACGACCGCGCGTTCTCACGCGTCGATTCGGCCCGGCAGGTCGAGATCCCGTACCTGAGCCACGGCGTGGGCGTCACCACCGCCGAGCTCGGCATTGCGACCGGTAGCCCCGACGACCGCGGTCATGCGCGGACACAGTCGGAGGCCGCGACTGTTGTCGTGACGGACGACGGAAGCCGCATCGACGTCAACCCGTACGTCGCAACCGGGTTTGGTCTCGCGCTCCTGCTGCTGGCGGGCGGCATGGGCATCGCGATCCGGCAGAGCCGGAAGACGACACTGTCGCCGGCCTAGAGGCGGGAGCCGACGGAAGGGCGGGTCGCTGGGGGCCCGCCCTTCTCGTGCCTGTCCTCTCAGACCCGGGGACTCATCGGGTCGAGAAGTGGAGATCTACTGAGAGGGAGAGGCGAAGCGCATCACGGTCGGAGGTGGGCGCCATGGTGGAAGAGCCGAGCCGAGGGAACGGGCTTTGAGGATCGCGTGTGTCGGCGGAGGTCCGGCCGGCCTCTACTTCGCGATCCTGATGAAGGAGCGCGACCCGCACCACGAGATCACCGTCTTCGAGCGAAACCCTGCCGGTGTGACGTACGGGTGGGGCGTCGTGTTCTGGGACGATCTGCTCGACCAGCTCCAGGCGAGCCACCCGCCGACCGCTCGAGAGATCAGCGCGAACGCCTTTCGCTGGAACGGACAGCAGCTCGCTGTCGAGGGGCGGGCTCCCGTCCATCTGGAAGGGTCCGGCTACGGGATCGGCCGCCACAGACTGCTCGACCTCTTGCTCGATCGCGCACGGGCGCTGGACGTCGAGGTGCGGTTCGAGCACGAGGTCAAAGCCGGCTCGATACTGCCGGAGGGCGACCTGATCGTCGCCTGCGACGGCGTCGGCAGCCAGCTGCGCCAGCTTCATCCCGACGCCTTCGGCACCGACGTCCGTGTGGGCAGGAACAAGTACATCTGGCTCGGAACGACCAGGGTGTTCGACGCGTTCACGTTCGCCTTCGTCCCGACGGCCGCCGGCTGGATCTGGTGCCATGCGTACGGCTTCGACGACCGGACGAGCACGTTCATCGTCGAGTCCTCACCGGAGACCTGGTCGGGGCTCGGTTTCGACCATCTGCGCGAGGACGAGACGGTCGCTCTCCTGGAGCAACTCTTTGCGTCCCAGCTGGAAGGCCACGCCCTGCACACGAGCGTCGGCGGAAACGGCGGCACGCCCTGGCTCAACTTCCGGACAATGACCAACGAGACCTGGCATCACGAGCACGTCGTGCTCATGGGGGACGCCGCGCACACGACGCACTTCACGATCGGCTCTGGCACCAAGCTGGCCCTCGAGGATGCGATCGCGCTCGCCGCGAGGCTGGGCGAAAGGCCTCTGGAGCAATCGCTCGTGGACTACGAGCTCGCACGAAAGCGCGCTTTGCGGTTCGCACAGACGGAAGCGCGTTTCAGCGCCCAATGGTTCGAGAACGCTCGCCGGTATGTCGAGCTCGATCCTGAACGACTCTTCGTGCTGCTCAGGCTCCGCCGGTCGCCGCTGCTTCCCCGTATCCCGCCGATGCTGTATCTCCGCCTCTACGAGGCGGCGCGCAAGGTCCGTGCGCTGAGGACGCTTCGGAGGTGGATCGGGCCGCGGCTCCGAGCGATCTACGGTCGCTAGCCCGCTACCCCTGGCCGAGCCGCGGAACGCGGTTGTAGATCCTCCGGGCCGTTCGTGAGCGCTTGAGCTGCTTTCGGACTCGGATCCCGCGTGTAAGCGCCTCGACCGCTGCCCGACCGCGAAGCGTCGAGGCCAGGCCGATTCCCTCGTGGATCGGCTCGAAGCGGTCCGCGAGCCGTCGCTTGTAGTCCGCGGCCGCGCCCAAAAACTCGATCCGCTCGACGCCCTCGTTCGCCGCCTCCTCCAGCGAGCAGAGCAGCGTCTCTTGCCCCGGCCGGTAGGCGGCGAACTCGGGGTCGAACCCCATCGTCAGCCCGTAAGCCGTCCTCTCGTAGACGAGGTAGAGCGCGAAAGCCACCGCGCGCTGATCGACCCGCAACATGAGCAGGCGGGAAATGTCCTCCTGCGCGAGGCGAAGCACCGCGGCTCGTCGGAAGGCACTACCGATCGGCTTGCTGAAGCCCGACGTCTCACGGCGTCCCTTCCACCGGAGGGCGTGAAGCCGCACGGCCTCGTCGAGGGCCGGGCCGAGCTCGTCCGGTGTGCGCACGAGAGAAACGTCCACGGCGCCGAACTCTTCGAGTCGGCGCCGGTGCCGACGCCGCTCGCTTCGAGCCTTCGACGACAGCTTGCGGGAGTAGACCGCCTCCCAGTCCGCTCCGAGGTTGAGCACCGGGGCTTCCTGCCGCTCCATCAGGGTGAGAGAGCCCTGCTGCACGGCGGCCGCGAGCCGGCTGTTGCAAGGCATGCCGAAGAGGTCGACGTAGTCGACGCCTCCCGTTCCGATGCGCGAGGCGAGCTCCGCCCCGGTCGCTTCGTCCTCGCCGGGGGCGAGCAGGAGGTCAGCCAGCGGAGCCCCAGTTCCCCCGATGAACTCCGTGACCCGGAGCCCGTACCGACGCCGCCTCCACAGTGGTAAGGCGCCGACGAGGCGGTCGCCTCGCCTCGCGATGTGGACTGCAAGCACGCCCTTGGCGCCGTAATGCCGCCACCACTCCAGGAGCCAGGCGTGGAGCAGGAACGGGCTCGGACGCGGCATGGTCCGAACGAGCTCGTCCCACTGACCGGCGAGGCGAGCGAAGTCCTTCGGCCGCGAGATCGTCTCGGTCTCGAGGGCGGTGCTCAACGGCCGGACCTCAGGAAGAGCGTCGAGAACGTCCTGGCGCAGATCGCGAGGTCGACGATGACGTTCCTATGGCGGACGTACCAGAGGTCGTACGAGAGCTTGTCCTTGGCACCCTCGACGTCCGAGGCGTAGTCCCGGCGCAACTGCGCCCACCCGGTGATGCCGGGCTTGACGAGCAGGCGGCGGGTGAAGAAGGGAACGGCTTCTTCGAGCATCGGGATGAACTCCGGACGCTCGGGTCGGGGACCGACCACCGACATGTCGCCCTTCAACACGACCCAGAGCTGGGGGAGCTCGTCGAGGTGGGTCTTCCGCAGCAGGCGGCCGACCCTGGTGATCCGAGGGTCGTTCACCTGGGTGAAGGTCGGGCGACCGTCGACCTCTGCGTTCTGCCGCATGGTTCGGAACTTGGAGATCCGAAACTGCCGGCCACCCTCGCCGACCCGGGTCTGGCTGTAGATGATCGGCCCCGGCGTCAGGCGCACGAGGCCGGCGATCAGGAGCATGAACGGCGCCGCGAGGACGAGCCCGATCGAGGCACAGATGACGTCGAACGTGCGCTTGGCGATGCGGCTGTATGGCCGCTGCCAGACGTGGAGGATGCTCATGAACCAGCTCGGCGTCAGCTCGTCGATCGGCACTCGCCCGAAGGCGTAGTCGAAGAAGTGCGCGAGCCCGACGACCTTGAAGTTGCGAGATGGCGTCCCGAGCAGCCGATCGATGGCCTGCGACGAGGCCTCGCCGTCGCCGAGGACGATCAGATCGGGACGCTCTTGGTCGACGATCCGCGGAAGTGCGGAGACTGTGCCGACGTGGAAGGGCTGGGCAGGCCCGTCGTCGACGGCTCCGACGACGGTGAACCGCGCGCTCCCGTCGAAGGCGACCGCTTCGGCCACTGCGTCCGCTGTCTGCGACGGCCCGACGACGAGCACGCGACGCTTGCCCGCGATTCGGCGGATGAGCCCCTCCCAGAGCGTCGTCAGTACGAAGACCGAAGCGGCGAGTGTCAGCAGGGTGGTGATGGACATCTCGAGGCCGGGAAGCCAAAGCACGGCGGCAGACACTCCAACGAGCCCCGTCGCCGTCCCGACCGCGCAGCGAACCGGCGCGCCGAGGGTGAGGTGCGCCGCGGCGAACGCGCTGCGCAGGCCGGCGAGCCAGATGGCGGCAAGCCCGAGCGACGCGGCGACGGCGACCCCCGACGCCCCGAGCTGCTGGCTCGTGAGCATGTAGCAAGCTGCCCACACGAGCAGCGCCCGTCCTCCTGCGTCGAACCACTTCGCCTTGCCGGCCTTGACGGAGGCGACGAGACCAGCGGCGGCGACGAGGGTTGGTGAGACGTCCGCGGTCCACGGACGACCGGCGTGGACCTCTCCGCTGTGGGCCCTCGAGCTCACATAAAGAAGGTTCCCCACCCCACTCACGGCGAGTCCCGAAAGACGATGGCTCGCCGCACACGGGCCGGGGAACCTTATTCGTGTGGGCGCGACCGTGGCTGCACACGAGCGTTTGACGCTCGAGACGATTACCGACGCCGATGCCTTCGAGCGGCTCGGCAGAGATTGGGACCCTCTTGTACGGGCGGCGCCTCGGCCGAGCCCTTTCTTGCTCCACGCCTGGCTCCGCGAGTGGTGGTGGTACTACGGCTCGTCGGGGTCGCTCGCCGTCCACGTCGCGTACCGCGACGGACAGCTGGTTGGAGCGCTACCGCTGTGCGTCATGCCCGTGCGGGGGTTGCGCGTGCTCACGTTCATGGGTGGGCGGCATTCGGCGCTCGCCGACTTGCTCGCCGGCCCCGGCGAGGACAAGGTCGCCGCCGCGCTCACCGGCCAGGCCGCGACCAGAAACCACGACTTCGCCAACTTCTACGGCCTGCCGGGAGGCAGCCGCCTCGTCGATGCGCTCGGCGACTCCCGCCTGCGCGTGATCGAGCGCGTCGAGTCCCCAGTACTCGACCTTGACGGCGGTTGGGAGGCCGTCTACCGCGCCAAGGTATCCGCGAAGAAGCGCGCCGAGGACCGGCGCCGCGTCCGGAACCTCGGACGCCTCGGCGACGTGGAAGCAGCGGTCGCCCGTACGCACGACGAGCTCGAGTCGGCGCTCGAAGACGTCTTCATGCTGCACCACCTCCGCTGGGGGGGACGGCCGGACGGATCCGAGCTCGCCACCGAGCAGGGCAGGCGGTTTGTGCGGTCTGCGCTCTTGGCGCTGGCCGACTGCGACGTGCCGAGGATCATCACGAAGAAGGTCGACGGCCGCCCGATCGCCTTCAAGGTCGTCTTTCTCCTGGAGGGCAGTATCTACTTCTACCGATCCGGCTTCGACCCGGCCTTCGCGCGCTTCTCGCCCGGCGTCCTGACGACGCTGGACGCGATCGAGGCCGGGGCGAAGGAGGGCGCGACACGGGTTGAGTTCCTGGGCGGCGCCGAGCGGTACAAGCGCGAGCTCACCGACAGCTTCGATCCGATGTACGAGGGGTTCGGCCTGCAGACGAGCCTCCGCGGCGCAGTCGCCGTTCGAGCCAATCTCCGCCTGATCCGGCTGCGGCGGCAGCTGAAGCAGTCCCCGAGGCTTCACCACCTGTACATGGACGGGCTCGCCCCCGCCCGCAGGCTCATGAGCAGGCAGTCGTGACGCGGTACGCGCTGAAAGCGGCGGCGACGCGCACGCGCTCAGCTGTCTGGTACCTCCGCACGCAAGGCCGGCCGGAGGGCGTCGGGATGCGCATTCTCTTCTACCACCGAGTCTCGGACGATCACGACGAGCTGGCCGTCACGCCGCGTCGGTTCCGCCAGCAGATGGACTACCTCGCCTCGCAGTCCTACCGCGTAGTCGACGTGCTCGAGGCGGTCGAACTCCTCGACAACGGCGCACCGTCCGCGAAGACCGTCGGCCTGAGCTTCGACGATGGCTTCGTCGACGTGGCGGAGCAAGCGCTTCCAATCCTGCAGGAACGCGGGTTCCGGGCGACCGTCTTCGTTGCTACCGCGGTAACCGCCGGGTGGGCGAAGTTCGGGTGGTATCGCGAGCAGCCGCCCATCCTCGGATGGGACGAGATCGTCGACCTTGACCGTGAAGGCACGTTTCAATTCGAGCCTCACTCGCTCACCCACCCGAACCTGTCCGCCCTCCGCGAAGAAGAAGCCGAAGAGGAGATCGCGGGCTCGAAGGCTGCGCTCGAGGCTCAGCTCGGCCGGCCCGCCCAGCTCTTTGCGTATCCGACCGGCCTCTACGGCCTCCGCGAGCGCGCGCTGGCCGAAGCGGCCGGCTATCGCGCAGCCGTCACCTGCGAGCCCGGACTGAACACGCGCGGTACCGATCGGTTCTGCCTTCGCCGACGTCAGGTGGACGCGGGAGACAGCCTGCTCGACTTCCTGGCCAAGCTCGGCGGCGGGCACGACTCGCCGCTGCCGTTTCGCGGCGCGTACCGGCGCCACCGCTACGGAGCCGGGACCGGCAGCCCTCGTTTGGCGAGCTCGCGGGAGTAGAGCGCGCGATGCGCTTCCCAGAATCGTTCGAGATCGAATCGCTCACGAGCGCGTTCGCGTCCGGCGTCGCCCATTCGCCGCCGGAGCTCGGCATCCTCGACGAGGGTGTCGAGCGCGGCGGCGAGGCTCTCAGGGTCACCCGTTTCGACGAGAAGGCCGGTCTCGCCCTCGACGACGAGCTCCGGGACGCCGCCGACATGGGATCCGACCACCGGCAGTCCGGCGGCCATCGCCTCGAGCACCGAGACCGGCAGACCTTCCGAGGCGCTCGAGAGCACGAAGATGTCCGCGTCGGCGAGCAGCTGCCGGACGTCCTCGCGTTCTCCGAGCAGGATCACGCGCTCGCCGATCCCGAGCGCTTCGATCGCGGCTTCCAACTCGGCTCGATCGGGTCCGTCGCCGACGATCGCGGCATCGAAGGCGTGCCCCGGCAACAGCGCGAGGGCCCGCACGAGCGTCAAGAAGTCCTTTGGCGCTTTCAGCCGTCCGACGGCGACGATGAGGGGACGAGGGCGTTCGCGCCGCGACGCCGGAGCCCCGTCGACGTCGATCGCGTTCGGGATCACGACTGTCGTTTCCGCGGTGCACGTTCGCGCGGCGAGCCCCCGTGCGCGGTCGGTGTCGGAGACGCAGATCGTCGCCGTCGTCAGGGGTCGCACCAGGCGATCCGCCCAGCGGTACAGACGCGAGGCGACGCCCGAGTGTGCGGAGAACGCCCAGCCGTGCACCGTGAAGATTCGAATCGGGACGCCGGCCAAGGAAGCGGCCAGGCGACCGAGAACCCCAGCCTTCGAGCTGTTGGCATGGACGATGTCCGGCCGTTCGCGGCGCAGCACGCGAACCAGCTCGAGCAAGCCGGCCACGTCGCGGAAGGGACTGACCTTTCGCCTGACGTGTTCGAGCGGGACAAAACGGGCCCCCGAGGGAGTCGCCGCAGCCTCCCGGAGGGGGCCCGCCCCGTGCGCCGCCACGACGACGTCGAACCCGGGTGCGAGCGCGGGGAGCAGCGAGGCGACGTAGGTCTGGGCCCCGCCGACTTCGGCGAGCGTGATCAGCAACAGCACCCTCGGCCGCCGCGCATCCGCGCCTAAGGACGCCCCTTGGAGTCCGCCCTCCCGCTCACCGCCCGCACGAAACTCCGCGTGCCTTGGGTCGCCGCCTGCGTGGGCTCGGCGCTGCTCGCGCTGTTCCTCGCCCTCGGCCTCTTCCTTAGTCGTGCTCCCCTGCCGATGCCGGTGGTGCTCGGCTTCGGGATCGGACTGCTCGGCACGCTGGCGCTGGCGCTTACTCGCTACAACGCCGCGGTCGGGCTGGGAATCCTGCTCCTTGCCGCTGTCCGCATCGAGCCAGCGCCTTCCGACCTCGTCTTCGGCGTTCTGATCGCGGTTGCCTTCGCGACCTGGAAATTCGAGCTCCACC
>Ga0126305_10001463_pt1 | contig 10539 bp, 12 predicted proteins | sample Plot26_FD_92536 | JGI IMG/M metagenome (GOLD analysis project Ga0126305, IMG submission 92536) | Serpentine soil microbial communities from UC McLaughlin Reserve, CA, USA - Plot26 | ecosystem: Environmental > Terrestrial > Soil > Grasslands | place: USA: UC McLaughlin Reserve, Lake County...
CCCTCCTTGTAGGGCAGGTCGCCGAAGGTCGTGTGCAGCGTCCCCGACCCCTCGTGGACGAAGTAGACCTCGTCGCCCTCGCCGTTCCGGAAGAAGTAGTCCATCGACTCGGACGGCCGCACGAGCGAGATCTCGACGTCGCTGTTCCACATCAGGAGCTTGCGACCGGAGATCTCGTCGCCCTCGGGCTCGGTCCCGATCGTCTTGAAGTGACGGTGGGCATGCGCGTCGGGCACCCACTCCTCGCGCTTGATCGCCTCGAAGTCGCCGAGCTCCTTGATCCGGCAGGGCGACGTGAGGTGGTACAGGATCGACTCGTTCCCCGTGAAACCCTCGAGGCCCATGACCTCCTCGGTCAGGAGGCTTCCGTTGTCGCGGAACTGGATGTGGCGCTTGCGGGGGACGTCGCCGCGGACCTGGTACGTGGGCATGGCGCGAAGGTTAGCGCGGTGCGTTCGTAGACTCGCCCGATGGTGCCGGGCTAGGAGCGATCGCCGACGACGTTTCTCAGCACCCCGATCCGCTCGACCTCGAGCTCGACCTCATCGCCCGGCTGGAGCCAGCGCCCGTCACAGTGCTCCAAGATGCAGCCGGTCCCGACGGTGCCGGAACCGAGGACGTCGCCGGGCCAGAGCTCGGTGTTCCGGCCCGCCTGCTCGACGATGCGATTCCACGGGTGGTAGAGGTCGGCCAGATTCCCGCGCGAGCGCTCTTCGCCGTTCACGCGGGCGACCATGACGGCCGACGAGCCGTCGAACTCATCCGGCGTGACGACGACCGGGCCGAGGCTCGTCGCGAAGTCCTTGCCCTTGGCAGGCCCGAGGCCGACCTTCATCTCTTCGCGCTGGACGTCACGCGCGGACCAGTCGTTCATGATTGTGAAGCCGCCGATCTGCCCGTCAGCGCCGATCACCGCCGCGACTTCGAGCTCGTAGTCGAGCTCGTTCGTATCGCCGGGATACGGGATCTCGGCCTCCGGCCCATAGATCACGCTGGGGTTCGAGAAGTAGAAGACCGGAATGCGGTACCACTCCTCCGGCACCTCCAGGTCACGCTTCGCGCGCGCCGCCTTGACGTGCTGCTCGAAGGCGTAGAAGTCGCGGACGGACGGCGGGTGCAGCACCGGCGGCCGGAGCTCGACCTCGGCGAGCGGGTACTCGGCGTGCTCGCGCGCCTTTCCGCCGCCCGTGAAGAACGACTGGAGCGTCTGCGCGGCGAGCTGGATCACGCGGTCGCCCTCGATCCGGCCCGGCCACCCGCGCTGGAGCTCGGCCCCTTTGGGGCTGAACATGCACAACTTCACGGCTCGGTGTGCACCACGACGTCGGCGACTTCGGGCAGCTCGGCGCGGATCCGTTCTTCGATCTCGCTCGCGCGCTCGTGAGCCTCGGCCAGCGAATTGGCGGCAATCTGCACGGTGACGAAGAGCAGGACGCCGTCCTGCGTCTCGATGAAGCGCACCTCGCGCGGCGGCTCGCCCGTCAGCTCGCGCACGATCCCGGCGACGGCGCGCTCGTCCGCCACGGCCAGGCGTTCGCCGGGGCCGGCCTCTCGAAGCGGCTCGAGGTGCGTCTGCACCGAAACGACCGCTGGAACCGCCTGCCCGATCGCACGCTCGACCTGCGACGCGACCTCATGCGCCTCGGCCAGCGGCAGCTCGCCGGGCAGCTTGAGGTGGAGCCCGACCTCGACGCCGCCGTTCACGGTCACAACCCGAAGGTTGTGCACCTCCCTGACTCTGGGGACAGCGAGCGCGGCGGCCAGGACGCGCTCGCGGAGCGCCTCCTCCGTGCGCGGCTCCACGTGGACGACGACATCGCTCTCGGGAAGCGCATCCTGAACCGCGCGCTCGACGCGGTCAGCGGCGGCATGCCCCTGCCCCACCGCGGCGCCGGGAGGGACGCCGATGACGACGTCAGCGAAGTGGCGACCGGCCGAGCTGCGCAACCTGAGCCTCCGCAGCTCGACCGGCGGGTCGACGCCGGCGATCGCCTCGCGCGCGGCCTCGTGCGCCTCGTCCGGCGTCGTGTCCATGAGCACGTCGATGTTCGAGCGGATGAGCCTTGCGGCGGCCATCAGCACGAGCACGGCGACGAAGAGCGCTGCAAGCGAGTCTGCCTTGCCGTATCCGCCCGCGACGAGGGCGAGGCCGATCAACACGGCGACGGAGCCGGCGAGGTCGCCGCCGAAATGAAGCGCGTTCGCCTCGAGCGCCGCGCTCCCGTAGCGGCGCGAGCCTCGCCAGGACACCAGGGTCCGGCTTGTGTCGACGGCGATGACTACCCCGATCACCAGGAACGTGTACCAGGCCGCGTCGACATCTCGCTCGGCCGAACCGGCCAGGTGCTCGATCGCCCTGTAGGAGATGAAGAGGCTGGCGAGGACGAGGATCGTCGCCTCGGCGAGCGCAGCAAGGTGCTCCGCCTTGCCGTGGCCGTATGCGTGGCCGGGGTCGGCCGGCCGCCCGGCAACGCCGAGCGCGAAGAACGTCAGCAGCGCCGCGACGAGATCCGTTCCCGAGTGGATCGACTCCGAGATGAGCCCCAGACTGCCGCTCGCAAAGCCTGCGCCGAGCTTCAGCCCGATCAGCACGAGCGCCGCGACGACGGAGACGAGCGCGGTTCGGCGCTGCGGCGTCACTGCAGGCTCCGGAGCGCCGAGCGGGCGGCGTTCAACCCGCACATGCCGTGGACGCCTCCGCCCGGCGGCGTCGACGACGAGCACAGGTAGAGCCCGTCGGCGGGCGTGGAGTACGGATCCAGGCGTACTGCAGGCCGCGTGTAGAGCTGGCGCAGGTCCTGGACGCCGCCGTTGATGTCCCCTCCGACGTAGTTCGGGTTGCGCGCCTCGACGTCGGCCGGGCTCATGGCGTGCCGCGCGAGGATCAGATCGCGGAATCCAGGGGCAAAGCGCTCGATCTGCGCCTCCATCCGTTCGGTCATGTCCACGGTCGACCCGTTCGGGACATGGCAGTAGGCCCAGAGGGTGTGCTTTCCGGCCGGGGCCCTCGTCTCGTCGAAGAGGCTCTGCTGCGCGACGATCATGTATGGCCGCTCCGACGCCTGACCGCGCCAGACGGCGTCCTCGGACTCGACGATCTCGGCCGCCGTGCCGCCGATGTGCACGGTTCCCGCTCGCGCGCACTCCTCCGCCGTCCACGGCGCGGGGCCGTCGAGCGCCCAGTCGAGCTTGAACACACCGGGGCCATAGCGGTACCGGCGCAACGCCCGTAGGTAGCGATCCGGCAGCCAGTGGCCCGCGACGCCGATCACACCCTGCGGCGTCAGGTCGAGCAGGGTCACTACGGACGGTGGGAGCTCGTCTACCGAGGCGACCGGCCGTCCGGTCTCGACCTCGCCGTCCAGCGACCGGAGGTAGGAGACGAGTGCGTCGGCGATAGCCTGCGATCCCCCGCGGGCCATGGGCCAGCCGTACGCGTGCCCGAGCAGGGCGAGGACGAGCCCGAAAGACGCAGTCGGGCTGCGGCGGAGTGACTGGATCGAATGCGCAGCGAGCCCCACGAAGAGCGCCTGTCCCCGCTCGCTCTCGAAGCGGCCGGCCAGCCCTGCGGCGGAGCGGAATGCATTGAGGCCGAACCGGGCTGCGCCGATCGGGTGGCGCGGAAACGGGCGAGGGCCGAGGAGAAACGGCACGAGCCGATCCTGCTCCCGGACCAGCGGCTCGATCAGCTTCCGGTAGGCCGGCCCGTCCGTTCCGAGCCCAACGGCCGTCGCCGCCACGGATCGTTCGAGCAGGACGGCCGATCCGTCGTCCAAGGGGTGCGCGAGGAGCAGATCGGGGTGGACGAGCTCCAGTCCGTGCTCCGCAAGCGGCAGCTCCGAGAAGAATGGCGACGCGGCCACAAGCGGATGGATCGCCGAACAGACGTCGTGAAGGAACCCGGGCTCGGTCAGCTCTGCCGAGCGAGTCCCTCCTCCGACGGTCTCCGCCCGCTCGACGACCTGCACCGAGCGGCCTGCGCGCGCCATCGTGATCGCCGCGGCCAGGCCATTGGGGCCCGACCCGACGACAACGGCGTCAGGCATCGTCGAGAGGCCAGATGACGACGTCCTGGCGTGCCGAGAAGTGCAGCAGCGGAACCTCGTCGAGGAGCTCGATCCCGGGCGGCGGCATGGTGTTCTCCTCGATCTCGGCTTCGGCGGGCTGGAGTGGCCACGGCTCGTGGTGGATCTCGGCCCGCTTCAACCGCCCTGCGTCCTCCGCGTACAGGCAGTAGCGCTCGGTCAGGAAGTGGGCCAGCGAGCTCGGATCGGCGTCGATGACGTCGCCGATCGGCCGGTACCCGACGCGAAGGGCCCCACGTTCACCGCCGCCACGCATGCTCTCGTACCTGAGCCGGCCGTCTCGCCAGTCGGCCCGCATGTCGGCGCGGAAGTACGGGAGCTTGTAGGCGCGCCGCGCCGCCTCGACGGCGAGGTCGCTATCAGCATCGAGGCTGAAGAACCAGATCCCGGGCTTTCCGCCGGCCGTGACGTAGGTACGAGTGTTGACCTCGAGAAAGGACGAGATCAGCGGCAGCGGCGGCAGCCCGCGCGCCCTGAGCCCGGTGACGCGAAACGGCGTCACCCCGATCCACGCCGCGTCCTCGAAGAGATCGAGCTCGAGCCCATCGGGGAGGTGCGGCCGGAGCGCGTCCGCTGGCGCTCGCCAGTGCGCGAAGAGCAGGTCGTCCCAGGTCTGGCCCATCACCCACGACGTCTCGGGCAGCCGCCAGGGCCGGTGATCGGTCGCCTCCAGCGAGGCCGATTGCCGGGCCGGTGCCTGTAGGGCGTCAAGGAGGCTCCGGGAGAGTGCGCCGCCCATCGTCCATGGCACCCTACGGAACCGGACGATGCGTCAGACGCTGCGCGGCATCATTGATCGGGCGCTGACCGAGCCTTTGCCCTAGAGGTTGCCGCGGAGCGCCTGCTCGCGCTCGATGCTCTCAAAGAGCGCCTTGAAGTTGCCCTCGCCGAAGGTCGTCGCGCCGTGGCGCTCGATGACTTCGAAGAACACCGTTGGCCGGTCCTGGGCAGTCTTCGTGAAGATCTGGAGCAGGTAGCCGTCCTCGTCGCGGTCAGCCAGGATGCGCAGCCGCTTCAGGTCGTCGTAGTCCTCCGAGATCTCGCCCACGCGGCCCTCGACCTCGTCGTAGTACGCCTCGGGCGTGTCCAGGAAGATCACGCCGCGCTCCTTCAACGCCTCGACCGTCCTGACGACGTCGTCGCTCTGCATCGCGATGTGCTGGACGCCGGGACCGCCGTTGAACTCGAGGTACTCCTCGATCTGGCTCTTCCGCTTCCCCTCGGCCGGCTCGTTGATCGGGAACTTGATCTTCCCGCTTCCGTCCGACATGACTTTCGACATCAGCGCCGAGTACTCGGTCTGGATCTGGTCGTCGCCGAAGTGGACGATGTTCGTCATCCCGAAGACGCGCTCGTAGAACTCGACCCAGTGATTCATCCGGCCGAGCTCGACGTTGCCGACGACGTGGTCGAGGGCGATCAGCCCGACCCCGTCGGGCGGCTGTCCGTTCTCGATCGTGGACCGGTATCCGGGCAGGTATGGCCCCGCATAGTCCCCACGGTTCACGAACGTGTGGATGACCTCACCGTAGGTGCCGATCGCCGACAGCTCGACACGGCCGAACTCGTCCTCGACCCAGCGCGGCTCCGCAATTCCGCGCGCGCCCCGCTGGACGGCCTGGCGGTACGCCTCCTCCGCGCTCGGGACCTGCAGGCCAATCGACTTGGCGCTGTCCCCGTGCCGGCAGGCGAACTCGGTGACCTCGTTCTGGGCGCGGAGGCCGCTCGTGAGGACGAAGCGGATGTCGCCCTGCTCGAGCACGTAGGACGCACGGTCGCGGACGCCCGTCTCGGGGCCTGCGTACGCGCTACGGGTGAACCCGAACGCCTGCTCGTAGTAGTAGGCCGCCTGCTTGGCGTTACCGACCCAGAGCTCGACGTGGTCCCAGCCCTGCAGCGGCATGAAGTCCGTCATGTGTCGGATCTTAGTCCGAGTTCGCGCAAAGCCCAGGGGATCGCCACGCGAGCCTGCGCGAGCTGAAACGCTCGAACGCCTGGAGCCGTGGGCGGCGGCGGGAGTCCTGCGCGCGACGCGAAGAATCCGGCGAGCACGGCGGCCAGCCCACCTGCGCCCGGAAGGAGCTCGTGTGGCGGCGGCCCGCCCTCCAGATGCAGCGATGCAGCCCAGCCGGCGAGGTCGAGGTCGGGGTTTCCGAGATGCACGAAGTTCCAGTCGACGAGCACTGCTCCGCGGTCGGCGAGGCAGAGGTTGTCGCTCCGGACGTCCAGATGCAGCAGCGCATCTCCTTCGATCGGAGCACGCTCGGCGGCACCCCGGAGCGTCGGCAGGCATTCATCGAGCCACCCGGCAGACCAGGCGCCGAGCGAGAGGAACGGCGCCGGGTCCCGTTCGATCTCGGCCCAGCCGCCCACGAACTTCTCCCGGTCCTCCCTGATTGGCGGGACCCAGGACGGAGCCGGCGTCGACCAGACAGCGCTGAGTGTCGCCCGAACTTCATCGATCGCGCAGGCGTCCCACGGAGGAGGCCAGCGCGCCGCGCTCAGGTCCTCGATCACGAGCAGGGGTGGATTACCGGCGTCGCAGCCCAGAAGCGTCGGCATGAACGAGCCCTGCACGGCTTCGTAGAAGCGGATCTCTTGGCGCAGGAACTCGCTCGTCACGTCCTCCGCCCCCGCCTTGACGAACGCGGTCGAACCGTCGTCGAGCTCGGCAATCGCATGGAACGCCTGTGCGTATCCGCGAGTCTGGATCCCCCTCAGCGAGCGAACCGGGCGGTGGACCGCTGCGGCGACGCGCTTCTCGATCACGCCGACTCCAACGCCGGTCGACGCCGGGCGAGAACGAGCGCGAGCCCGATCGTCAGGCCTCCGGCGACTTGCAGCCACGTCAGCTCCTCCGACAACAGCACGACCGCGAACAACGCAGCCAGGAACGGTTGGAGGTTCGTCACCAGTGTCGCGCGCGACGGCCCCACTCGATCGATCGCGGTGAACCAGAGGAAGTTCGTGAGGACGAGCGGGCCGAGTACCGCGAAGACGAACCCAGCCCACACGAGCGGCTCGAGATCCCAGGCCTGGTCGAGCAGCTGCGGAATCCCGGTGATCACGAGCGGAACGGCGCCGAACCCGAGCGCGCCGGCGCTGATCCGCCAGACCGAGTAGCGGCGGAGCAACGGGACGATCGCGACCGAGTAGAAGCCCCAGGTCGCCGCCGCGAGGAAGGCGAGCAAATTTCCGAGCAAGTTCCCAGAGACGCCGCTCGCAGACCCTGCGGCGACGAGCGCGACGCCGAGGAACGAGATGGCGGCCGCGATCCAGAAGCGCCGGTGCAGCCGCTCCACGCCGAATCCGTAGGCGACGATCGCCGTGACGATCGGCAGGCTCCCGAAGATCAGCGCGACCGTGGAGGCATTCGTGAGGTCGATCGCGTACATGAAGCCGATCGAGTTGAGGTAGATCCCGATGAACGCCGCCCCGGCGAGAAACAGCCCGTGGCGGCGCTTGAATCGCAGCGAGCGCTCCCAGCGGTAGGTGATCCCCGAGACCACGAGCGCCGCGGCGCTGAACCGGAGGGCGGAGTACGCGAGCGGCTGGAACCCATGCGTCACCGCATAGCGCGTAACCGTGAAGTTGAATGCCCAGATCGTGACGGTGGCGAGGAGCATCCCTTCGGCCGCGCTGATCCTCCGCACCGTCGCGACCCTACCGATGAGTTCTGCGGCTCCCGTGGGTCCGTACGGAAAACGAGCCAGGAGGAGGTAGAGCGATGGGAAGACTGATCGTCACGGAGTTCGTCTCGATGGACGGCGTCATGGAAGCGCCAGGCGGTGAGGAGGGCTACAAGCACACGGCGTGGACGTTCGAGTTCCCGGACGAGGGCCAGTACGAGGTCAAGACGAAGGAGACGGACGAGGCCGAGGTGATGTTGCTCGGCCGCGTTACCTACGAGGGCTTCGCGGCGGCGTGGCCCGAGCGGGAGCAGGCCGACGACGAGGCCACGGCCGCCTTCGCCAAGCGGTTCAACTCGATGCCGAAGTACGTGGTCTCCACGACGCTCGAGGAGGCGACCTGGCAGAACACGACGATCCTGCGGAGCCTCGACGACGTCGCGCGCCTCAAGGGCGAGATCGAGGGGGACATCCTGGCCCATGGCAGCAACACGCTGGTCCACGGCCTGCTCGAGCGAGATCTCGTCGATGTGCTGCGCCTGATGATCTTCCCGGTCATCCTCGGGATCGGAAAGCGCATCTTCCCGGACGACCTCGACGACAAGATCGTCTTCGACCTGACCGACCAGCGGCAGTACGGCTCGATCGTCGTTCACGACTACACACGCCAGGGGCGGTAGGTCGGATACTCGTGGCGCTCGCCGTGCGGTCGCCGTAAGGTTGACCGGTGAGCGACGTGCAGGCAATCGACGACGCGGGGCTCCCGCTCCAGTTTTCCTGGCGCTCGTTGGTTCGTACGCGCTCGCCGCGACGCTGTTGCTCATGGGGCTGCTGGGCTTCTTCATCTGGGATGCCCTCGACGACGCGGTCGGCGTCGGTGCGACGATCCTCGGGATTCTCGTCCTTGCAGCGACATATCTGGCCTGGCGGGGAAGCCGTGCCGGACGCGCGTTGATCGGGCTGCTCGCCGCGATTGGCGCCGTTGCGGGTGTCATCTACGTCTTCACCGGCCCCTCCTCGGCGATTATCGGCTCGCTGGTCGTGGCCGCGCTCGGCGCCGGCACCGTCGCGCTGCTCTTCCTGCCCGAGGCCTCCAAGCGCTTCTACGCGGCCTGAACGACGGTACGCTCCGGCTCAGTGGAGACCGAGCCGACCAGGGAGGACATCGACGCGCTCGTCGGGCCGGCGACGCCGCACTTCGCGTACCAGATCCGCGCGCGCGTGCGTGAGCTGGTCGAGGGGCTGCCGGAGGATCATCCGGTCCGCCAGTACGGCGAGGAGCAGATCGAGCTGCTCGACCGGCTCGGCTATGCCTCGTCGAAGGCGGAAGACGGGCCGCCCGAGCCGCGCACGCGCATCGGCTGGGAGCGCATGCCGAGCGCCGCGCCGGCCGACCACCCGCTTCCCAGGAGCTCACCTCAGAGTGAGCGCTGAGCCGCCCTGAGGCGAGCTCCGAAGGGATGACGCGGTTCGACGGAGCCTCGGTGCTGGTCACCGGCGGCTCGCGGGGGATCGGGAAGGCGATCGCTCTCCGCTTCGCCGAGCTCGGCGCTGCACGGGTCGCGATCGGCTACATGCGGAACGACACGGCTGCCGAGCAGACGGCCGACGACCTCCGCGGATTCGGTGCCGAGCCACTGTTGATCCGGGGAAACGTCACCTCGGAGCGTGTCCTCGCCGACGTCGAGAGCCACGGGCCCTGGAACGTCGTCGTCCACAATGCCGCGACCGGCGTGATCCGGCCGGCACTCGAGACCGAGGACAAGCACTGGGACTGGACGCTCGGCGCCAACGCTCGGGCGCTGCTCTCGCTCGCCCGTGTGGCCGCGCCCGCCATGCCGAAGGGCTCCTCGATCATCGGGATCTCCAGTCTCGGGTCGACGCGCGTAATGGCAAACTACGTGCTCGTCGGAACCTCGAAGGCGGCCCTCGAGTCACTCGTCCGGTATCTGGCCGTCGAGCTGGCGCCGCGCGGGATCCGCGTCAACGCCGTCTCAGGCGGTGTCATCGAGACCGGCGCCCTCGAGCACTTCCCGAACAAGGAAGACATGATCCGAGCCGCTCAGAAACGGACTCCGGCAGGGCGCATGGTGGTTCCGTCGGACATCGCGGGCGCCGTGATCTTCCTCGCCTCCGAGGACGCAGACATGATCCGCGGCCAGACGCTCGTCGTCGACGGCGGCTTCTCGCTCCTCGCCTAGCGGTCGTAGCGGATCACGAGCCTGGCGATCTCGCCGTCGTGCTCGGTCAGGAACATCTGCCCGGCGGGGACGGCCGGCTCCTTGGCCCAGGCGTACGTCCCGTCGCCGTCGAGCAGGACGATCTCGTCGTCGGGCGGCTGGGCCGCGTAGGCCGCGCCGATCGCCTCCCGGCCGGAGAACGGCCCGACCGGGATGCCCTCGAAGACCAGCTCGGCGTCCTCGGCGAATGCTGCGACCATCGGGTCGAAGTCCCCCGACCGAACTCCTGCGTTGAACCGCTCGACGTGCTCGCCGAGCAGGCTCAAACGCGCGCGCCGTAAATGGCCTCCACCTTTGACTGGAGATACGCCAGGTACGGCTCGACGTCCAACGGCCCGCCGACGATCCGCTCAATCATCTCGTCCGGCGTGAAGCGCCGGCCCCAGCGGTACATGCGCTCGCCGAGCCATTCGCGCAGCGGACCGAATTCCCCCGCCTCCATCTGCGAGTCGAGATCCGGCAGCTCCGAGCGCACCTTCTCCCAGATCTGCACCGACGCGATCGTGCCGAGGAGATACGTCGGGAAGTAGCCGAACGAGCCGCCCGACCAGTGGACGTCCTGCAGGACCCCGCGCGCGTCGTCGG
>Ga0126305_10001464_pt1 | contig 10538 bp, 8 predicted proteins | sample Plot26_FD_92536 | JGI IMG/M metagenome (GOLD analysis project Ga0126305, IMG submission 92536) | Serpentine soil microbial communities from UC McLaughlin Reserve, CA, USA - Plot26 | ecosystem: Environmental > Terrestrial > Soil > Grasslands | place: USA: UC McLaughlin Reserve, Lake County...
ACGGCGGGTCAGTTCGATCCAGTCGCCGTGTCGCCAGGTGCCCGGGAACATCTCGAAGTAGCTCTCGCGGTAGCGGCTGCCGTCCTCGTCGCCCCAGAAGCGGGTCGGCATCGACGGCATCGGCTCCGTCACCACCAGCTCACCGACCTCCTCGACCACCGGCTCGCCGGCTTCGTTCCAGGCCTCGACCGCCGCCCCGAGCGCTCGCGCCTGGATCTCGCCGCGGTAGACGGGAAGCGTGGCGACGCCGCCGACGAAGGCGGTGCAGAGGTCGGTGCCGCCGCTGGTGGAGAAGAGCCAGGTGTCCTCGCCGAGGTGCTCGTAGATCCAGTCGAACCCCTCCGGGGAGAGGGGGGAGCCGGTCGAGCCGACCGCCTTCAGGGCGCTGAGGTCGCGACCGGCGGCAGGCTCCACCCCCGCCTTCATGCAGGCGCCGATGAAGGCGGCGCTGGTTCCGAACATCGTGATCCGGGCCCGCTCGGCGAGGGCCCAAAGGGTGCTCATGTCGGGATGGCCCGGGTTGCCGTCGTAGAGGACGATCGCCGCCCGCGTCAGCAGCCCGGAGACGATGAAGTTCCACATCATCCAGCCGGTGGTCGTGAACCAGAAGAGGCGGTCCCCGGGGTGGGCGTCGACGTGGAGGTTGAGCTTCTTCAGGTGCTCGAGCAGGATCCCGCCCTGGCCCTGGACGATCGCCTTCGGCAGGCCCGTCGTGCCGGAGGAGTAGAGCACCCAGAGGGGGTGTTCGAAGGGGACGCGGTCGAAGCGGAGTTCCGCCTCCGGCTCCAGCCCCAGCAGCTCCCCCCACGGCATCGCGTTCCGCAGCGGCTGGAGGTCCGGCTCGGCCTCGAGGTAGGGCAGGACGATCGTGTGCTGGAGGCTTGGGATCGCCTCCTGCAGCTGAGCGAGGGTCTGGCGCCGGTCGAAGTCCTTGCCGCCGTAGCGGTAGCCGTCGACGGCGAAGAGCACCTTCGGCTCGATCTGGGCGAAGCGGTCGACGACGCTGGCCGGTCCGAAGTCCGGCGAGCAGCTGGACCAGACGGCGCCGATGGAAGCGGTGGCGAGAAAGGCGACGATCGCCTCCGGGATGTTCGGCATGTAGGCGACCACGCGGTCGCCTCGCTCGACTCCGAGCTGCCGCAACCCTGCCGCCGCGCCGGCGACCTGCCGCCGCAGCTCGCCCCAGCGCACCTCACCGAGCTCCCGCAGCTCGGAGGCGTGCAGGATCGCCACCTCGTCGTCGTCTTTGCCGGCGAAGACGTGCTCGGCGTAGTTCAGGGAGGCGTTCGGGAACCAGCGGGCACCCGGCATCTCCCTCGCGGCGAGGGCGGGGGAGGGATCGCCGTCGGCCTGCACGTCGAAGAAGTCCCAGATCGCCATCCAGAACCCATCGAGGTCATCGACCGACCAGAGCCGCAACTGCTCGTAATCGTTGAAGGAGAGGCCGCGCTCCCGCTCCAGCCAGCGCCTGAACTCGGTCAGCCGCGAGCGCTCGATCAGCTCGGCCGATGGCTCCCAAAGCAACTCCCCCGAAGCGGCGTCCACGCGGGCAGTCTACGTCCGGCGCCGCGGAGCGATTGCTAGAGGTGCCGGAGGTGGGATTCGAACCCACAAGCCCGCAAGGGCAATCGATTTTGAGTCGATCGCGTATGCCAGTTCCGCCACTCCGGCCTCCGGCGGAACGATAGGGGAGGCCCTTCTGAGATGGCTGAGAGGGGTTGTTAGGCGGGCTGCGGCGATGCGCCGGCGCCGTAGTCCTCGCCGGAGCCGATCGGGCGCTCCTCCTCCACGTGCCACTCCTGGTTGAAGGCGTAGAGCACGGCGGCGATGAGGACGATCTGCAGCAGGCCGAGGATGATCACCAGCAGGCCGATCAGATCCGAGGGGAGCACGGCCTCGTCGAAGCCGGCGCGGTCGCGGTTGAACCAGCTTTCAGCTCCGACCGCGCAGAAGATCGCCAAGATCATCGAGAGGGCTGCGGCCACCGGGAGGATGCCGCGGTTCCAGCGGGCGACCAGGAAGGCGAAGAAGGCGTAGAGGATCGCGTAGATGGCGCAGACGATCCCCATCCCGCTGCCGCCCTTGAGGAGCGACCAGCCGCCGATCGTGATCAGGCCCGCGACGATCGCGGTTGCGGCCAGCAAAAGGACCACGACGAACTTGGTCGTGACCGAACTGGACTGTTCCCGATTGGGTCGCCACAGTTCGTAACCGGGCCTCACCTCTCCTACCGCCACCCCCGGATCATAGAATCTGTCAACGACGCGGCGCCATTGGCCGCGCGTTAAGGGCGACGGCCCGGCCACGCGGGCGTGGCGGAATTTGGCAGACGCGCCAGGTTTAGGTCCTGGTGGGCTTCGGCCCGTGGGGGTTCAAGTCCCTCCGCCCGCATTGCAAAGATGCAGCCGTCCGTTCGCCGATAAGGAGTGGTCCTTGCCTTCGATGCCCCGCCTCGCCAAGCCCGTCCTCGTTCTCCTCGCCCTCGCTGGGCTGGCCCTGGCGCTCGGCGCCTGCGCCCTGATCAAGGAAGGTTCGCTGCAGCTGAGCCAGCCGGCCGGGATCGGCAACGTGCGGGTTCACTTTGCGATCTGCGCGCAGCCCGAAGGCTCGGATTGCAGACCGAACCCGAACGAAGGGCAGACTCAGAGCATCGTCGGGGTCTCGGTGCCGCAAGGAACCACCTCGCCGGCGACGATCGTCGCCACTCCTGTCGCCGGCGGCGGCGAGCCGATCGTCTTTTCTCGCAGCGCTCAAGCCGGAGAGGCGCTGAGGGGATCGATCTCGCCGTCGGGGAAAACCTGGCCGCCGGAGGGGAGCGAAGGCATCGGCTACCTCTCGACCACGATCAACGAAGTGAAAGACGTCGCCCGCGAATGGAGCTTCGACGGTGACTTCGGGCTTCCGTCCGCGCCTGACGGGGGAGCCTTCGGCGGGCCGTTCGCGACCCTGATCGCCTACGGGATGCGCGGAGTCGGCGGTGAAGCGGGCTCAGCCGATCGAGCCGTCCGTTGCGTCACCGAACCATCGGAACTGGGAAGCGATCCGTCTGGCGCCCTCTGCGCCGTCTCCGAAGAAAAGAGCGTTGGTACCGCCGATCTGAGGATCCTGCCCCCGGCACAGGGCTCCGTCTTCGTTGGCGGCAAAGCCACCCTGGCCTTCCCATTCGAATTCGCCGGCACCCCGCCGACGGCTTTGGCCTTCGGCCTCACCGTGACCTCGACTCTCCCGGGCGCGCGGGTCACCCTGGACACCGCCAGTCACGTCCCGGGGGCGCCAACCGCCGGCACCAATCGCTCGCCGTTGGAATCGCGGACCGCGACCGTGGCCGTGCCGAAGACCGCCAAGCCAGGCCTCTACGACGTCACCCTGACCGCGGCCACCCCCCAGGGCGGGACGGTGTCTCAGGTGGCAAAGCTGCAGGTGACGAAGCCGAAGATCAAATTCGGCAAGGTCAAGCTCAACAAAGCGCAAGGCACGGCGATCCTGTTCGTCACGGTGCCCGCGGCGGGGACCGTGACCGCTTACGGCAAGGGTCTCGTCAAGACGAAGCGCAGCTCCAAAGGACCCAAAACCCTAAAAGTGCCGATCAAGCCGAAGGGCAAGACGAAGGCGTTGCTCGGCGCAGTGGGCAAAGCCAAGGTGAAGGCGAAGGTGGCTTTCAAGCCCAGCGGCGCTGCCGTGGTGACCGGCTCCAAGCGCATCACCCTGAGGAAGAACCCGGGGGCGTAGGAGTTGCCTGGCGCTGCAAGTGCCTCAAGCAGTAAAGACCTACAGACTAGTTTGTTGAAATTGACTTAACCTCCCGTCTCCGCAAAGTCTGATCAGGAGGAGAGTCATGCGTAGGGAATCGTTGGGCGCCATCGACGAGGTCGTCGGCGACGGTAGAGCTGTCGTCACCGGTGCGGATGAGGAGATCGTCACCCTGGTGAAGAGGGCGATCGAAGACGACCGGACCGTTTCCTTCTATCTGAGCCAGGCGCAGGCGCGGGCGATCCGTGAGTGGTACTGGACGCCCGAGCGCATCGAGCAGCTGGGGCTTCGTCCCATTTCGGACGAGGAAGCCGAGAAGATCCGCGCCGAGCTCGGGGTGGAGATCACCAACTTCCGCTACGCCCCGATGGAGTGCGACTGCGGCCGCACCTACGGCGCCTTCGATTTCCTCCAGCAGGGGATACGGACGCACGGCCTGGAGGCGGTCAACGCGGTTTTCTCCCTGAAGAACTCCACCTTCCTCCAGGTGAACCCGACGTTCGTCTCCGTCTGTCCCGAGTGCGAGCGAGAGCTGAGCCGCAACGAGGCCGGCGGCGGTTGGTACGACTGCGACCAGTACGGAGGCTGCTGTTGCTGTGCCAGCCTCGCCTTCGCCTCCGCGCGCGTGTAAGCGGCGGAAGCGGGCGGGGCTTTGCCCGTCCTCAACCGACGAGGGGCAGCGGGGCACAACTCAACTAGGATTTGGCTCTGCAGCACCCTGGGGCACTGGCCTAACTGGCTAAGGCACCGGTCTCCAAAACCGGCGAATCCGATCTCGACGTTTTGCCTCCTCACCACCCCGATTCGGCCTGGGAACGCGGTAGCCCGCTCTAGCAGCGGGATTGCCGCGTCCCCGAGAAGCCCGAGAAGGAGGGTCAACGCGGGTCAGTCGAAGTCAACGAGAGGCTAGTTCTTGAACCTCCCGTTCCCTCGCCGTTCCCTCGAGGGCGGTTTCCTGCCTACGACTTCGACCCCCCGCTCAGCCCTTCTTCGCCATCCGTTCTGCGACTTCGATCAGGTCGACCTTCATCGCCGCGAGAATTGATTCGAGGGTGTGACCACCTGGGATTCCCTTCGCTGCCCTCGATCCCGGACACCACCCGCACCCCTATAGATGCTCGCTGCGCCAGGTTCTCCTGAGTCGCGGAGTTCACAAGCGCCAGAGGGACCGACACGCGAATGAAGCGCTGCCCACGGCGGAACCCAGGGGCGACTGCAGCACGAACGAGGGCCTCTAGTCCGAGCGGCCGGCGGCGGATGCACCTTCCTGGAAGGCGTCTTCGGCTCCTCCGCAGATCCCTTCGACATCCCTAGGACGCGCTGTCCGCGTATTGCGTGAGTCGGCTCTAGCACTTGAGACTTTACCGATTGGTCTGCTGGTCATCCACCATGAACGAAACAACGAGTTTATGAAGGAGGTGAGAGCGTGAAGATCACGATCAGCAGCGGTATTCCGTCCGTCTCGATTTCGAAGGCGGCTTAGACGCACGATCTAGCGGGGGGCGCCAGTTAGGCGCGGACGACGCGTCGCCCCCCGTCATCCAGCCGGTTGGTCCTCTCAGTCAGGTATAAGAGAGCACCTGAATTAATCAAGGACGACCGACCGCGACCCACAAATGACCTTTCCGCAGAGCCCCTCCAACGAGGCCGCCGAGGCCACTACGAAGATGCTTCGTGCCGGTTGGCACCCAATTCAAATCAAGGCTCTCACCATCCTCACCGAAAGAATTGCCAGCCCCAAAGAAATCGCGGTCGAGCTGGGGCTCACTGCGGCCAGGGCGAGCCAAGTCAGCTATCACGTCAAGGAGCTCGTCAAGCATGACTTGGTCGAGCTGGTGCGAAAGGAGCCACGAAGAGGTGCATCGGAGCACTTCTACAGAGCCGCGAAGCCACTGATCGTTATGGACTCCGAGGCAGAACAGATGTCCTTGGAGGAGCGCGTTACCTTCTCTTGGTGGATTATCTGCTGTATCAACGGCGATTTCGCCACCGCGGTGGAGACCGGAACCATCGACGTACGATCCGATCGACACCTCAGTCGATTCCCGCTTTACCTCGACGAGACGGGGTATTCGGACTTGGTCGAGGAACACAATCGCGCCTTCCACCGGACCATCGAGATTGCAGGCGAAAGTGAGGAGCGATTACGTGGGACGGGGGAGGTTGGGATGCCCGTCTCCGCGGTCATGGCAAGCTTTCCCATGCCAGGCAGAAGGGAGGAGGGAGATCAAACAGCCCCTCATATGGCCTCTCCGCAGAGCCTGCCTAAGGAGGCCGTCGAGGCAACCACGAAGATGCTTCGTGCCGGCTGGCATCCAATTCAAATCAAGGCTCTCACCATCCTCACCGAAAGAATTGCCAGCCCCAAAGAAATTGCGGTCGAGCTGGGTCTGACGGCGGCTCGAGCGGGCCGGGTCAGTTACCACGTCAGAGCGCTTCTAAAGAGGGGACTCGTCGAGTTGGTGCGAACGGAGCCGCGAAGAGGTGCATCTGAGCACTTCTACAGAGCCGTCGAGCCCTTGATCGTCATGGATCCCGACGCAGAACGAATGTCGTTCGAGGAGCGCTTGACCTTCTCTTGCTGGATCATTTGCTGCATAAGTGCGGATTTCGCGTTGGGGTTGGAGACCGAAACCATCGACGTACGATCCGATCGACACCTCAGTCGATTCCCACTTCACCTCGACGAGACGGGTTACTCGGACTTGGTCGAGGAACACAATCGTGTGTTCCACCGAACCAGCGACATCGCAGCTGAAAGTGCAGAACGACTGTGTGAGACGGGGGAGCTTGGGATGTCCGTCTCCGCGGTCATGGCTAGCTTTCCCGTGCAACAGCCTGCCTGAAACCGCCTGGGTCTTGGCGGTATCCCTGCCGTTTAGGCGAGATCCGCTCGACCAATCGCGTGGCAGCATTTCGAATAATCGCGATTGAAGTTTCAGCCAGATTCGTCAGATTGGTCGACGTCGATACAGCAACATTGGCGATGGATCAAACGGGCATTTGGTAAACCGCGCTAGGGGGATGAAGTGGATCAGAGGCTTGTCAACGCGATGGCTCATCCGCTCCGGGTGCAGATTCTCCAAATTCTGGCGGGACGCAGTTCCAGCCCGAAAGACATGGCCAAAGAGTTGGACCAACCAATTGCCGATGTGGCGTACCACACGAAGGTCCTTTTGAACGCAGACTGCGTTTATTTGGTCGACACCCAGGCCCGCCGAGGAGCTACCGAGCACTTCTATCGGGCAAAGGTTGCTTCAGGTCTCGGAGCACAACCTTGGCAGGGTGTACCGGATTCGGTCAGGTCCAGCTTTGCCGCGGAGGCGTTGGAATCCTTCAATAGCCAGGCCGTTGCGGCCCTGGAAGCCGGGACCTTCGAAAAGCGGGAGGGATCCGGCATCACCTGGATGCCGCTTGCAGTGGACCGGGAGGGCTGGCAGGAGCTTGTCGAGATCCTGCGTGGGATCAAGCCGAAAGTGGCAACCCTCGCAGATAAATGTGCGACCAGGAGGGGCAATCCCGACGCGTTGTTCCCAGTAGTAGTTGCCCTTGCTGCTTTTGAGTTCGCTGACTCAAACTCGAATGACGAGCGACATGACGGCTGAATTCGGCATTTCCGCCGAGGAGGCCAATGCTCTTCGATTTGAACTTAAGATCAGATTAGCCGCACTTGATGATCTGAGGATGGCCTTCGAGGACGGTGATTTCGAGACCGCAACTCGCCTCGGTGCACGATTTGGAGACGAACTGCGTCTGATGGAAGACCTCGGGTGGGGACCCGACGACAGGGACGCCCCAATCACGCTGACGATGCCGGCCGAGCAGCGCTGCCGAATTTTCACGCGGCTGCGTAGTAGCACGCAATGCTTTCGCCGCGATCAAAAGCGGGAGGAAAGGGAGGTCGAAGAGGAGGATCGGGCTCAACGAGAGAGGACTCAGCAAATCCTGCATGCCTGTGATCGCATTCTTTCGTCTGGTCGTTGACCGCATAAAGCTGCCTCGACTGGACAAACGGTGGGCAGAGAATTTTGGAGCGCTTTATCCGATCTAAAGGGCTGCCGATAACGAGTCCCGTAGGAGGGCGGCGTCCAGAACGAGTGCCTGGAGGTTTGGACGCCCCCTCCTCTCTCTTGCTGCTCCTCTAGCCACTCGGCTGCCGACCTTCGGCCCAGGGGGTCGCCGGCCCCCGGATTTTGGCACGGCTTCGCCGTGCGGTCCGGGGCTACCGGCTCCCGCATCGGGCGGGGGTCCTACACAAGGAGACAGCAATGGCAGATGCACTAGCCACGCCGGAAGTCGACATCGACCTGATCGACGTCGTTGACGATTTCAACGCCCGCCAGAGATTCCCCAAAGAGGAAATGGAACAGCTGGCTGGGACCATCGAGGAGACCGGCCTGGTCCAGCCGATCAAGGTGAAGAAAAAGCCCGACGGCCGCTTCGACCTCGTCGCCGGCGAGCGGCGATTCAGGGCCGCCAAGATCGCCGGACTCAAAACCATCGAGATCACTCTTTCGACGGGCAACCCGGTCACGGAAACCCTCGTCGAGAACATTCATCGCTCTAACCTCAACCCGATCGAGACGGCGCTTGGCCTCAAGGCCTTCGCCCAGGAGCACAACCTCGAGACCTACAAAAAGATCGGAGCGAAAGTCCGCAAACGGGAGGACTGGGTCGGCGCCCACATGCGCCTGCTGAAGCTCCCCAAAAGCGTTCAGCGCTTCATCGCGGCCGGCGACGTGCCTGCAGAGGCCGAGCCGCTGCTGCGCCCGATCGCGGAGGTCTCCGCGAAGTTCGCAGCCACCCTCTGCGAGGCCGGCGTGCTTCGTGGGTACTCCGGGCGTCAGTTCATCCAGCGCTTCGGAGACCTCTTTGAGGAACTGCCTCGAATGGAAGGGCTGAAGAACGCCCCCACGATAATCAACGTGCCCCGCTTCCACCTCAGCGAGGTCGTTCTCGACCTAGATCGCGAGAACGAGGCGCACAAGGGGCTGATCGAAAAGGCGCTGAATGCCTTCTACACTCACATCTACTACGGCGCGGATCGCGATCCTCAGGTGCAGCTCGCCGAGCCGGAGATCGACCGCGCCCGCGCGGCCGGCGTCCTGGTGGAGCACATCGAAGGCTCCTTCTCCAGCGCATACATCATCGACCGCGAGCTAGCCCTCGATCTCGTCCACAGCGCAATCGAGCAACGGACGATCGAGAAGGAGGAGGAAGCAAAGCAGGAGGCGATCCACCAGGAGGAGCTGAAGGCTCAGCGCAAAGAGGATCGCAAAAAGGCCACCGACGAGCGTAAGGAGAAGGGCGAGCTCTCACCGCAGGCCCAGGCCAAAGCCGACGCCGAGTACGCGGTCCACTTCAACGAAGCTCTTGGCCGGATGCTCCTCGAGCATCGCACCGGCGGCAAGAACAAAAAGCACGCCCTCGCCCGGGCCAAGCTGGTGGCGCACCTGTTCGTCGACGACAACCTCGACCTGGCAGGTCGAGGGCTGCGGTTCACCGTCGACAAACTCCGCAGCGTCGAGCGCACGCCCCTCAAAAAAGGCGGCTTCAAAGAAAAAATCACCTATGCCACCAACGAGGAGTGCACGGCGGAGCTGCGCCGCAGAATCGACAACGCCCGCTACGAGACCGAGGTCAACGAGGTTCTCTCGGAGGCCATCTTCGCCGCAGTCCTCGCCGACAACAAAGCCGAGCCTCAGTCTCGGCGCCCTAACTGGATTGGGAGCTACGGGGCCACGGCGAAAGTCGAAAAGATCGCGAAGGCCGAGCTGAAAGAAGTAAAGCCCCGCAAGCCGCGGCGGGTTCAGCAGAAGACCGCGAAGTAAAGGCAAGCAGAAAGGGCGTCCTCTTCTCCGGGGGCGCCCTTTTTCGTCCGTCACTGCTGGCCGCTCGCGTAATAGGTCATGGGCTGACGCCTAGCAGACCTCCCCCGTCCGGGCTCCGCCCGTCCTCCTCCGGCCTGCTCTGGCATGCCCATGACCAATCACGCGCAGCAAGCCAAACAGCCCAGTCCAGAGCAATTAGAACTCCAGGCAAAGCTCGAATCCGAGCGCGGAGTCTCTCTTCAAACCCCGACGACCTCAGCGCATGCGAGCCGGAATATCCGCTCGCTGCTTGCAATGGAGCGCATCAGCGGTGACGAGCGCCACCGAGAGCTGATGGGCCTCCGTGACGACCTTGCCGTCGGCGGTGGCTGTGTCGCCCTGGTCCACGACGACGAGATCGGTGGCCACGGCTCCACCGCTCACTGGAGGTAGACGATCATGAAAGTTGCTCTCTCCTACGGACTCGGGGTAGATAGCACCGCCCTTCTCTTTCGCTGGCTAACCGAGCCCGACTCGCGCGATTTCGACCTCAACGATCTTCTCGTCGTCACGGCCATGACCGGCGACGAGTGGCCTGACACGGTCGAGCTGGTGGAGCGACACGTTCTGCCCCGCCTCACCGAGGCCGGTGTCACCTACGTCCAGGTTGCCCGCGGCGGAGCCCGTCAGAAGGACGGCATCGCCATCCTCGACGACACCGACGAACCCCATCGTCTCTACGCCGACGGCGCGTATCGACTCTCTGACGAGCTCACCAGCGCCGGAACCATCCCGCAAGCCGCGGGCTCCCGCTACTGCTCACAGAAGTTCAAGGGCTGGGTGATCGACACCTTCTTGGCCGAATGCGCCCCGGAGGCGACCCGGCATGCCTTCGGCTACGAGGCCGGAGAGACGGCCCGAGCGACCCGGTGCGAGGAAAACATGCCGAATCGCCTCGCGTTCGGCTTCGACTCGACC
>Ga0126305_10001465_pt1 | contig 10534 bp, 13 predicted proteins | sample Plot26_FD_92536 | JGI IMG/M metagenome (GOLD analysis project Ga0126305, IMG submission 92536) | Serpentine soil microbial communities from UC McLaughlin Reserve, CA, USA - Plot26 | ecosystem: Environmental > Terrestrial > Soil > Grasslands | place: USA: UC McLaughlin Reserve, Lake County...
CTACGTTCCTGGCGGTCGTTCCTGCGGCGGCAACGTCTCCTTCGTCTGCGACAATTGCCATCGTTGCGATTGCGTGTGGCGTCCATCTCTTCACCCCCTTTCCGAGTAACCACTGCTGCCCTCCCGTTCGGCCACCAGACGATCTTTTAGGAGGGGGAAATCACAGATCGGTGGCCCGGTACCAAAATCCACTGTACTCCATCCGAGGGAACGGATCAGTGCCTCTGGATACTAAGTGCCATGAAGTACATTTCTGCGAAGTGTCCGATGTTAACCTCATCACTCGCGGCATTAGGGAGGGTCGTGATCAAGTTCGGGAGAGGAGAATAATGCATTGGTACAACCCGAAGACCAGGAGCGCAGAGGACGTGCCCGCCCCCTTCACCGACGAAGAAGCCCTGGAGGTCCTTCGCGGGGACCACAACTCGGCGGCCTTCGTCAAGGAGTACGAGAGGCTGCGGAACGAAGGAATGGGCGTGGCGCAAGCCCTGATCTTCGTAGGCCACACGTTCAGGCTGTGGCACCTGAGGTACCAGCCCATCGGGTAGGAGCTTGGAAGGCCGGCTCGGCCCGCTCGACCCACATATAAAGAGTAAGGGAGATAGAGTGGAGGAGCCGAAGCTAGGAAACTCTCGCTGTGCTCATGTGGTCTCTTCCAATGGCCTAAGGTTTAATACGACCCTGCTGCAGCAATCTTCTTGGAGCGCCTGCTATGGACGAGTTCGTAAATGATCGGAATCCCACCCCAGGGGATGACCCACCCGTTACTGCGGTGGCCTCGAGGCGGGTGAAGCCGGGACGCGAACGGGAGTTCGAACAATGGGTCTCCGGTATTCTAGCTGCTGCGAACGAGTTTCCGGGGTATCTGGGTTCGGAGGTATTGCGTCCCAGCGATCCCGAGGACGACGAGTACAGGATTGTTTTCCGGTTCGATCACGCAAGCAATATGCACGCCTGGGAGAACTCCGAGGAACGCCAACACTGGCTCCGCAAGTCTAGGCCCCTCTTGCACGAAGAGGAGAAGGTCCATGTCCTCACGGGCCTCGAGACGTGGTTCACCTTGCCCTCTAAGCCGGGGGAACCGGCGCCGCCCCGCTACAAGATGGTCGTCGTCACCTGGCTTGCGGTCTTCCCGGTTGTCACCGTCATCTTCTCCCTCTTCGGCCACTGGCTGAACTTGCTCCCCACGCTGGTGCGCACGCTGGTCTTTACGGCAGTGATGGTGACGCTGATGACCTACATCATCATGCCCCGCATGACGCGATTGTTCTCCTTCTGGCTCTACCCAAACCGTAAGTAGCGCTCTCTGAGGGTCGAGCCGTTTCGCGGGGATGCTCGCATGGATATCTACCGCCCCAAGAAGGGAAGGGAATTCCTTCCGCCGCAACTCCCTCTCTTAGGGACGGCGGAAAGATCCGGGCATGGCAGCACATGTGCAGAAGCCATTTGATTGCCTCTAGTCTTGATAGTGGACCTTTCCCTGCAAAGAGATGCCGCATCGGCTTTAAGGACGTATAGGACGGCTTTAAAGGAGCCCGGAAATCGATTCGCTAAGTATGTAGCCTGAGCATCGTATTCTCGCCCGTCCCGCACATCGTGCGCAGCACCCCGCAAAGTATCGAGTGAATCGCCCCCACCGCTCGTAAGGCGCTACTATTGGGACAACATGGAGAGACATGCAACATTCTAGAATGCGGGGTGGCGGGTTACGGTGACCAAGGCAGGAAAGCTGATCTATGAACTATAGCATTCGCTTGCTGATCGCTTGCCCCGACCACAAGGGGATAACCGCAGCCATCTCCTCTTTCGTTGAGGCGCACGACGGCAACATCGTTAGGATCGACCAATACCTCAAGCCTCCTCCGAGTCGTCGCTTCTTCCTTCGGATGGAGATCGAGGGTGAAGGTTTTGACCTAGGACGAGACGAGTTCGGGACTGCATTCGGTCCCCTTGCCAGAGAGCACACCATGGACTGGCGCCTCTCCTACAGCGACACGCCCAAGCGCATGGCGATAATGGTCTCCCGCTACGACCACTGCCTCACCGATCTGTTGTGGCGTTGGGACACGGGCGAGCTCGACGTACAGATTCCTCTGGTGATCTCTAATCACCCGGATCTCGCCCCGCGCGTGGAAGCGTACGGCATTCCCTTCTACCATCTGCCCGTAACACCGGATACAAAGGTAGAGCAGGAATCCAAGGTTCTTGAGCTGCTCGCCGACTACAACATCGACTTGATAGCGTTAGCCCGATACATGCAGATCCTAACGCCCCGGTTGCTGGGAGCCTATCGCGATCGGGTTATTAACATCCACCACTCCTTCTTGCCGGCCTTCGCTGGGGCGAACCCCTACCAGCGGGCCTACGAGCGAGGAGTGAAGGTCATAGGGGCCACCGCCCATTACGCCACGCAGGAGCTAGACGCCGGACCCATTATCGATCAGGACGTAGTGCGAGTGACCCATTGGGATGAAGCGGATGATATGGCCCGTGTCGGCCGGGAGGTGGAGCGTAGGGTTCTGGCTAGGGCCGTGCGTTGGCACATCGAGGACCGGGTTCTGGTGGACAGGACCCGCACGATCGTGTTCGTGTGAGACGATGCTCGTTACTCTATGAGGGATAAGACGGGTAGGCTAATATGGTGACGAACCTGCCTTTGTCGTCCGTAACGCTTTGTTCCTGCCGCAACCCCTTCCCTGAGGCGCGTCGCAATACCTAGCCTCAAACTCCTCGCTTGGGTGTACAGTGTTCTCAGATCGATTGTATTCTGAAGAGGAGCGTAGAGACAGATGGTGCGGATCCTGATCATCGGTGGCACGGGGCACGTGGGCACCTACCTTGTGCCCCGCCTGGTGCACAGTGGCCACGAGGTTATCTCTATCAGCAGGGGCGAGCGCAAGCCGTATCGCAACCACCCCGCATGGGAGTCGGTGGAGCAAGTGAGGTTGGATCGCGGTGCTGAGGAGGCGGCCGGGGACTTCGCGGAGAGGGTGCGCTCCCTGCGCCCGGACGTAGTCATAGACATGATCTGCTTCGAACTAGAGAGCGCCCGCCAGCTGGTCGAGGCCCTGAGGGGGCACGTGCACCACTTCTTGCACTGCGGCACCATCTGGGTGCACGGCCACAGTATCCAGGTCCCGACAACGGAAGACCAGCCCCGCTATCCCTTCGGGAAGTATGGCACCCAGAAGGCACAGATCGAGACCTACCTGCTCGACGAAGCCCGCCGCCACGGCTTTCCGGCAACGGTGCTGCACCCGGGCCATATCGTGGGGGCCGGGTGGGTCCCCGTGAACCCGGCCGGTAACTTCAACCCAGAAGTGTTCGAACGACTAGCCCGCGGGGAGGAGCTCGCCGTACCGAACCTGGGGATGGAGACAGTCCATCACGTCCATGCCGACGACGTGGCGCAGGCCTTCGAGCGGGCGCTGGCCAACTGGAACGCTGCGGTGGGGGAGAGCTTCCACGTGGTCTCGCCGGCGGCGCTGACGCTCAGGGGCTACGCGGAGGCGGTGGCCGGTTGGTTCGGGAGAGTTGCCCGCCTGAGGTTCGTCCCGTGGGAAGGGTGGCGTAAGGGCGTCTCCGAGCAGGAGGCTGCGGCGACTTGGGACCACATCGCGCATAGCCCTAACTGCAGCATCAATAAAGCGAGCCGTTCACTCGGCTATTGGCCCCGCTACAGTTCCCTTCAGGCCATCGGGGAAGCGGTCGATTGGATGAGCGAGCACGAGGTAATCGACACGGGGTAGAACAGAAGCCCGCGATCGACGTTGGTGTTCGGTAGGTCTCCAGCGGATCTCTCGGGAACGGTTCCGAAAACGGTAGGGGGCTGGATTATTTCCGCCGCAACTCGCTCTTTAGGCGCGGTGGGAAGGAATCAGAGTCTCCTTCGGGCGACCTACGGCATCGTCACACTCAACATCGATTACTGCTCCCGCCAAGTCGCTACCGATCGGAGAGGCGTTCGCTATCCAGAGCGGACATTTGCGCTTCGGCATACCGTGTTCCGGCAACCTCTTCGGCAGGTACGGCCTGCTCGATGCGTACCAGCTCCTCTTCGGTCAAGGCGAGATCAAGCGCAGATAGCGACTCTTGCAGGCGTAGCCTACTACGCGGGCCGACGAGCGGAATGATGTCATCTCCGCGGGAGAGCACCCATGCGATCGCCAGCTGTGCCGTCGTCACGCCATTCTCCTTGGCGATCCCTTCCAGCGCCTGCACCAACTCGCGGTTACGTCGGAGGTTCTCGTCCTGGAAACGGGGGAAATGGGTACGACCATCCCGAGCACCGGGCGGTTGGAGGCCCGTAGAGCTGAGCAGCCTCCTAGACAACACGCCGTAGGCGGTAATGCCGATGCCTAACTCACGTACGGTCGGCAGGATCTCGGCTTCGATCGTCCGACTCATCAGGGAGTACTCCATCTGTATTGCGGTAATGGGGTGTATCTCATGAGCACGCCGGATCGTATCCGAACTTACCTCCGAAAGCCCGATCTGTTGCACATTTCCCGCCTGCACAAGTTCGGCGATCGCGCCTACGGTCTCCTCGATAGGAACGTTTGGGTCCAGCCGCGCCGGTTGGTAGAGATCGACGTAGTCGGTACCAAGACGTGTGAGAGTATAAGCAAGGGAAGTCTTCACCGCCGCGGGGCGCGCGTCATAGCCGATAAACGCTCCCTGCGGGTCGCGCTGCGCGCCGAACTTCACCTGGATGTACACGCTTTCTCGCTCCCGATCGCGTAAGGCTTCGCGGATGAGCAGCTCGTTATGGCCCATGCCGTAGAAATCACCGGTGTCCAGCAGCGTGATCCCGGCATCCAGGGCCGCGTGGATCGTCGCGATGCTCTCCACCTCATCTGCCGGACCGTAGAAATCCGACATCCCCATGCAGCCAAGCCCGATTCTCGATACAACCGGACCCTTGGCCCCTAATTCGCAGCTATCCATCGTCGCTCCCCGATCGTGAACCACTAGCCTGGACGAAGGAGGCTCCTAGCGCTCCTCAATGGATGGTTTTGCCGCACAAAGACGAGGCATTCCTCTCACCCATTGCCGTTGTAAGTGGCTTCCCGTGTAACCAGTCGTAGCTGTCTGTTGGCGTCTTCGCTAACCACGCCGCCGTGGTAACAGATTATGGTGTCTATGTCTAAATCTGCCAGCCTTTGTATGGACTGTATGGCCGTGCGCATGTCGAGGGTAACCGATGGGTTGGGCCCATTCAGATAACCTCCCTCTGCAGTCAGCGCATCTCCGGCGATCAAGATCTTTGTTCCCTCCAGGTAGAGACTTATGTGACCCGGCGTGTGACCCGGTGTGAAAATCACCTGCGTCCCGCCTGCAAGGTCGAGGCGTCTACCATTTTCTACCTGCTCGTCTACGCCAACAGGTTCAAGGCGCTCCAAGACCTTACGCATGTGCGGCCGTTGTTCGAGCATCTCAGGTGTAGGTTTGAGCGGCCTTAGCCTTCCTTCTATGTAGGGTGCATCCGCAGGATGTGCCAGCACCCGTGCGCCGCTTTGACGTACAAGGGCTGCCCCCGAACCAACGTGGTCGAGGTCCTGATGGGTGAAGATTATGCGCCTCAGATCACGCACTTCTATGCCGGCCTCGACCAGGGCAGCGCCGATCGCCTCCGTCTGATCCGGTAGGCCGGCATCGACCAGTGTGGTGCCGTTTTTCTCATCCACGATCAAGGTTAGGTTGAGGTAGCTGTCAGCTTCCTGTGGGCTCCTTGGTATGGGCAGGACGTACACACTGTTAGCAATCCTCATAGTTCACCTCTTGGACCGTTGTTTTTGGTGACACATACAGAACATACTAGCGAACGCACGAGAGTAGAGTTGCATTCTCGAACGTTTTGTCCACCTTGTGGCCCGACTCAATCCTCGCAGGTGCCTACGCAAGATGAGCAGCACCAGCACACCCAACACGGTGACCGCAGGTATGCCATATGTGAGAGCGATGCGCCGCCTGATCCTGTTACGAAAGGTACCAGCCTCGTTGAGGCGTGGGAAAGGCTTGTTGGGCGCATCGACCTCGAGGAAGTCGCATAACGGGTCCCAGCCATCCTTCACATCATAGACCAGCAGCCTATCTGCAGGCACCTTCCGTTTGACCTCCTCGTTGTGCCGCTCGAAGATGCTGGTTGCGTACTCTCGGTCCTCGAACATTCCATCGAAAGTCTTCTCCCAGATGAGCTCGAAGATCATCCGACGGGCACGCTTCACGCGCTTGGCTTCTGGCGAGAACAAGCTCATGAGGGAGAGGATCGGCGACGAGGGGGCGGTCCCCGATGCCCTGTAGATCGTGTCGTGGGCGCTCTCATAGCAACTCTCGGGGGTCACCAACGCACAGGACAACCTTGGCGTTCGGGTAGCGGTCTATCAGCTCCTCGTAGAACGCACACCCTGGCCAGTCCACGGTAGCCCGGTAGCTGCAGAAGGGCAACTGCCAGTCGACTGTCTTCCCTCGCGCGGCTGCCCTCCACGATTCCACGTGCTCCGGATGAGTGAACACCTCGGTCATGTGGTAGCAAGGTCCGAAGCCCAATTCCTCGAGAGCGACCTTCAAGGACATCGTCCCGGTCCGTCCGAAGCCAGCTCCGATCACCTCTAAGGTCATGCTCACACCCGAGTCAGTAGGTCACAATCTCAGCGACCGGCACAGTGTAACCTCCCTCGGTGAGAAGATGATCCTGTGCTACTGCTAGAGTGAGGAAGAAGGCAATTCTATCGTCCCTCCCCAGACGCGCCTCGATGCCTTCTGCCAATACCCCCTCCTTAGGCGCGACGGAAAGAGTCGGGGACCAATCGGCCGGGAGGACGAACATACACGCCTGTAACAACGCCATGCCTCAGAAGGTGCGGTACTGGCCGCTGCTGCGGTCGTAGCGTCTCACCGCGCGTTAACTGACGGCCCTTGCGCTCAGCTCCCCAGCAGCCCATGCGTCCATGGCATCTAGCAACTGCTTGCGATTGGCGGTGATCGTCAGGCGGCTCTTCACACCACGCTTGTCGGTGGTCAGCTTCACGGTAGGGTGGCCGACGAACAGCCCCGCCAGGAGACCGCCTCGCAGGCGGAACTCGGCTGAGTCTTGCGTCGGTTCATGGCCTAGGGGTACGCTGAAACCCCTGAGGCCGACCAGGTACGCCTCCGCTAAGTCCAACACTTCGGAGGGTGGGATATCTGTAGTATACACACGTGTGTAGTCGGCCAACGTGGCCTCCTTTCGCTCAGCATTCTAGCGAGATGAACGGAGCAGTGAGAAGGAGATCCTAGTCGCCCTTCTTGGAGCCACTGTAGAAGCCATCGGAGGGACTAGAGACTCCTTTACTCAAACGAAGTTCCTTGACGCTGGTAGCTGCTAGTAACATCCTGCTTTGGGCAACACAAAGAAGGAGTGCGTATGCATGTCGAGGTGGAAACCCGCAACGTGGGCGGTCAGGTCATGGCCCTCGGTAGCGCCGGGCCGTATACGCTGGTCATAGATCGACCTGTAGAAGGCGGGGGCGGAGGATTGGGCTTCAACGGCGGGCAGCTTCTGTACCTCGCTGTCGCGGGTTGTATCTCCAATGATCTCTTCCGAGACGCACGCGTGGCCGGCATAAAATTGAGCCGCGTGTGGGTGAAGGTGGGAGGGGACTTCGTGGGTGATCCAGCGGTCGCCGACGAGATCTGCTACGAAGTTGAGGTGGCCGGCGATGCCCCCGAGGAACGGCTTCAGGAGCTGATCGAGCGAGTGGACGTAATCGCCGATATCCCAAACTCGCTCAGGCAAGGAACGCGCGTGCGATTGGTGGGCGCAACGGTAGGCCACACCTCACAGGCAAACTGATCCATCAGCACAGAGGCGGCATCGTGCGAGAGGAGTAGCGGCGTCGATCAAGACGCCCGCAGGTGGAGGCGCGTTCAAGCCGAAAGCATGCAAATGCCACGCTTATCGGGTTCTCGCCCAGAATCGGATAAACCGCTTGTTTGGAGGAAAGCTGGAAAGCGAACGCCGCAGACTAGGAGCAAACGAGTCGCAAACAACGGAAGCCGACTCGGTCTCACGCCTTCAAAGAACCTCTGGTAGGATCGCCGATTCGTCCGAAGGAGAAACGTAGAAGAGGCAGACCCCCCGCTAGTGCGCGGTGGCCTCCACCTCGCGGCGGGCATGGGGCGTCACCTGTTCTTTCGCCTCGGGCGCGGTGTCTACCGCGACGATCGCGGGCAGCACGTCCGAGCCCCCTTGTGGAGCGCCTCGATCCGCAGCGCCTCGAGCTTGAGCACGTCTTTCACCATCTCGCCGGCTCGGAGTCGGCCAAGGTACCTTTCGGAGGCCTTGACCTCGATAGCCATGAGCATGTGGCGCAGGGTGTTCTCGTTGTTCCGGCGCCGCCACTCGCCCGCTATCTCGGAAGATCACGACGTCGGGGATGGGCTCGATCCAGATCTCCACGTTCATCCCGAGCTGCCCGGGCGGGACTTGTCCTTCCTTCGGAACAGCGCCTTCTGCAGGGCGCTGCAGTGTCCGGCACGGCTTAGGAGACATGGGCTGCATAGAAGGTCCCTTAAAGGCCTGGCTGTCACTGTACAAGGCGGGGTTCAGCAGACCCGACTGGCGCGAGGTTCTCTAAACCCTCTCCCGCATGCGGCCCCGCTCCTACTTGGTTTCTAGAGGTACTCCTCGAAGAAGGAGCCCACCCTCTCGCAGTAGGCCCTCCGGTTGGCGAAGTAGGCGTCGCAGTGGCCCGCTTCCTCTAGCAACCACAGCTCCTTGGGTTCTCCAGCCGCCTCATAGAGCCTTAGCGAGTCCTCAGGGTCGCACGTCTTGTCGAACAGGCCGTGGATAAACAGGCAGGCGCGGGGGGCTATCTTGGCTACCTCCCTCAGGGGTTCTACTTCCCCTGGGTCGTACGGGAGCAGGCGCTCCGTCAACGCGGTTATAGGGAGGTGCACGGGACCGAGCTGCTTCCTCAAGAGGGACCGGACTAGTCTCCGCTCGGAGGCGAATGGCGAGTCGGCTACCACCGCCCCGACCCTCTCGTCACGGGCGGCAGTCATCAACGCGACCGCACCTCCCATCGAGTAGCCGATCAGGCCGAGCGGTACACTTGGTGCCATGGAGAGGGAATACCCTACGGCAGCGAGAGCGTCGAGGGTCTCAAAGTAACCCAGGGACATGAGGTCTCCCTCGGAGGAGCCCCGTCCGCGGTGGTCGAAGAGCAGGACGTTTGCTCCCCTCCTCCAGAGAGCGGCGCCTATCCCTACGCAGTGGTGTCTTGCCCCGCGGTGGCCGTGGAGGGCTATCACGGTCCTCTTTGCTTGTACGGCGGGGAGCCACCACCCGTGCAGGAGGAGGCCGTCGTTGGTGCGGAAGGCCACCTCCTCGTAAGGGATAGCGAACTCCCAAGGCGTGACGAACCTCTTCTCGCGGGGACCGGGGCCGGTGATGCGCCGGGCTGTGACCCACGAGGCGAGCGCGGCCGAGGACGCCCCGGCGACCGGTGCGCCTAGTGCGATTCCTCTTGCGATACGTCCTCCTGCCACGTTCCTCCTTCGGAGCGTCCGGCAGCTGGCCCGGGGTGCGTGGGCCCGAGTATAGTGCGTCCCAGCAGGAAGGCGCGAAAGGATCGGTTTTACGTGGCGGGAGTACCGGTGGGTAAGAAGGGAGGGGAAGCGCACTGTGTTGGCTTTAAAAATCTGTAAGGTACCTTAAACGAGATGAATGCGGACCATCGGACGAGCGAAGCATGTCCGATGGTCCGCGACTGGTGACTTCCCCGATAAGATGTCCGAGTGCTTACCTCTTACATGCCTCCTTTCGCCGTGCCCAATGGAAGGGCTTGCGGCGGGCACCCGTCTAGCGATAATAAGCACACAGCCGATGGGGGCTATTTTGCCTCTAGAGGAGGGGGAATGAGTTCCGACTATACCGAAGGATCCTCCAGATCGAGCCCGAAAACCCAGCCCAGAGCTATCGACCGTATGGCGTTCCTGAAGCTCAGCGGGGCTGGTCTGGCTGGCGTGGCTTTGCTCGGGTCTTTGGACTCCGCAACGGCCTTGGCACAAACGAGAGCTGAGGCACAGCCGAAGTCGTCCCTCATGGCCGAGTTCCGGGAGGCTGCAGAGGAGCACGGCGTCCCACAGGAGCTTCTTATGGCCATGGGCTGGGTAAACACCCGCTGGGAGATGCCCCCTCCGGAGGCCAACGAGTACGAAGAGGGGAGCCTGCACGGCTGGGGTTCCTACGGGATAATGGCCCTTGTTCAGAACCCTTTCTCCGACACTCTGGGCGAGGCCTCAAGGCTCGCGGGCATCCCTGAGGAGGAGCTCAAAACCGATCGTGCGGCGAACATCCGGGGCGGGGCTGCGCTACTGGGCAGTGCCGTGGGGACACAGAAATCCTCGCGGCTTGCGGGCTTCTTCGGGGCTGTGGCCGGCAGGGGAAGGGCCTCGGGCCACAACTACCGAGCGGTCGCTGGGATAGGGGGCGGAGAGCTCTACGCCGAGCAGGTATTCGATGCCTTACGGAGAGGCGTTCCGGAAGAGA
>Ga0126305_10001466_pt1 | contig 10531 bp, 14 predicted proteins | sample Plot26_FD_92536 | JGI IMG/M metagenome (GOLD analysis project Ga0126305, IMG submission 92536) | Serpentine soil microbial communities from UC McLaughlin Reserve, CA, USA - Plot26 | ecosystem: Environmental > Terrestrial > Soil > Grasslands | place: USA: UC McLaughlin Reserve, Lake County...
CATAGAGCGCCGCCTGCTGCTCGTAGGTGCGGTAGGCGGATACCGGCCCCCCCGGGTAGAGGTCGATGCCGTAGACCGAGAGGGCCTCCTCGCGCATCGCGTTCCAGGCGTCCGCCGCGGCGGGATCGAGGTGCAGCTCGCCATAGGGGGAGGGGACATGCCCCATCCCGGGAGCGGAGACGATGACGTCGAGCGGGATGCCGTACCCAGACTCGCTCGCGGCCGTGCTCGGCGCCGTCAAGACGCTGCGGCGCGAGGACGTTTCCTTCGACCCCGATCAGCGCGAGATGCTCATGGACATGATCGACCGCGAGGCCGAGCGCCTCTCCGGGATCGTCGGGCAGATCCTCCTCACCGGCCAACTCGACGCCGGTCGCCTGCGGCTCGAACACGAACGGTTCGACCCGGTCGCGCTGACGAAGAGCGTCGTCGACTCGGCCGAGCTTCACCTGCCGACCGGCATCGAGCTCCGCGTGCAGGCCGAAAAGGACGTTCCGGCCGTGGCCGGCGACGAAAACCAGCTTCGCCAGGTGATCTCGAACCTGGTCGACAACGCGATCAAGTACTCGCCACAGGGCGGGGACGTTGAGCTGCGCCTCAACCGGAACGGCCAATTCGCGCGGATCGAGGTCGCCGACTCGGGCCTCGGCATCCCGCGGGACGAGCACGACCGGATCTTCGAGAAGTTCTACCGCCTCGACCCCGCGCTCACCCGCGGGGTGAACGGCACGGGCCTCGGCCTCTACATCAGCAAAGAGCTCGTCGAGCGCATGAACGGCCGCATCTCCGTCGACTCCGAGCCCGGGCGGGGCTCGACGTTCGTCGTCGAGGTGCCGCTGGCCATCTGAGCAGCGGCCAGGACGGCCGCGATCGCCATCCCGGTGAGCGGCCAGAGCAGGTAGGACGGCTGGAAGACCCGGCCGAGGAAGAGCAGCACGAAAATCGAGGCGGCGAACCCGGCGGCCCCGACCCAGGGCTGGCGTGAACGGAGCTGGCTGCGGACGAGACAGAGCGTGACGGGCAGCCAGACGAGCAGCGCGAGAAGCCCGAAGGGATAGGCGGCGTTTCGGTTGTCCAGCACGTCGAGGCGCACGAGGAGCGATGCGAGCCCGTAGCCCACGATTCGATAGTCGCCGGTCCCGTAGCCGATGGTGTCAGCCCAGAGCGCGCGGGGGGACGCGATGAGAAACGGGAGTGCGCCTACGACCACGACTCCGGCGAACGCAGCCGCTGCCCGGCCGAAGCTCTGGCGGCCGCCGCGGCTCGTGATCAGCATCGCGGCGAAGAACGGAATCGCCACGAGCGCGAACTGCTTCAGCAGCACCGCGGCCGCGAGGCAAGCCGCCGCCCAGACGAACCGCGAGCGGCTCGCGAGCCCGAACGCGAGGACAAGGAAGAAGAGGCTCGGCGCATCCGCAGTCCCGAACCACGCCGCTTGTACGACGAGCGGGTTCGCCGCAAGTGCGGCGCCGACCGCCAGGCGCAAAGTCAGCGGCCCGGCGAAGGAGAGCGCTGCGGGGATCAGCCCAAGTGTCGCGAGCAGGACGAGGAAGCGGTAGTCGTCGAAGGGTGCGGGGAGGAGCCGCCACCCTGCCGAGGTGATCGCCGTCCCGGGGAAGTAGGCGAAGTGGTCGAGCGCCTTGTGGTCGAGCTGGGGGCTGCCGTTACGGCTGTAGAACCGCTCGACCCCCGTGCCCCGGTAGTCGTGGCCGTACGGCGTCTGGCCGTCGAGGACGAGGTCGCCCGCGACCTCGATCTGGTAGGTGGAGTCATTCGTGAAGAACCACTGCGCCGTCGAGTCGCGGAGCCCGGCCTGGACCAGCACGCCCGGGGCGACGAGTAATCCGATGACCAGGAACGTGACGAGGAGGGCGCGCCGCGCGGTCCAGCGCTCCCGCGCGTACGCGACGGCGACTACGAGGACGAGGCCGGCGACGACGGCCGCGAACTTGAGGAGCGCCGGGTTCCAGTGCCCCCGTGCGAGCGTCACGAAGGAACCGAGCACACCGTGCGGCTCGACTTTCCCCCCTGTCCGGAAGACCCAGCCGTCCTCGCCGATCCTCGCGATGTTGACGAGGACTATCAGTCCGAGCGCTGCGAGCAGGGGCGCCGGATGGATGATGCGGGCTCGTGGCAGCCGGAGGACTTCCGCAGCACCCAGGGGAGCCACGGCGGGGAGCGACGAGCGGGGGATTGGCGCCAGTTCCACGGAGTTTCGAATCAAGGTACGACGCGGTCCGGCCGGAACCTTCCTGGCTTGCGAGCCTGTCGTCTACGTATCGTTCGACACCGACTTGGCACTGGAGCCGCTCGCGGCCGAACATCACGTCGGAGGAGAAGGCGAACCGCGAGGCGCACTACATTAAGGGCACCGCTCACCCCGATCCGGGCTGGACGGGCAAGCTCAGCTTCGCAAAGCAGCACGACCAGGGCGTCGTGGTGCTCAACGCGCCAGCCACGTCCAAGTGGCCTGACATCGTGCCTGCCCAGCTTCCGCCGGTCGGCTTCCTGAGCCGGAACCAGGGGCGGCTGAAGAACGACACATTCACGCTCGTGGGCTATGGCGTGGACATCGGTGCCAAGAAGGCGCAGATCGTGATCCGCGAGCGCCGCTCCACGACCTCCTTCCTCAAGAACGTCGGGAGTGAGGTCGTAACGTTCCAATCAACGACCGCGACTCGAAGGCCGGAGGTGGCTCGTGCTTCGGCGATTCGGGCGGCGCAGTCTTCTGGGGCCCCGTATGTCCTCGGCGACGCGTCGTACGTCAACTCCCTGACCTGCAACGCGACGGGGAGTTACCAGCGGGACGACACGACGTACTCCAGGAACTTCCTCAACCAGTTCCTGCCGTAGGCAACCGCAAGACCGGTGCATCGAAAAGCCCCCGCAACTCGCGGGGGCTTTTTCTGGTCGACCCAGGCCAAGGCTTTCGCTTAGGCCCGAGGGTCGGTCGCCCGAGCGATCTCCTGCTCCTCAGCGTGCTTGCGCACGACCTGGAAGCGATCGCTCTCGAACACGACGTCCTCGACCTCGGGAAGTACGTGACCCGGCAGCACCGCGAAGTGCACCGGGTCGGCGCGGACCTGCTCGTACTCGGACTCCGTGAGCGAGACCGCCGCGGTGCAGTTGGCGTCCCCGCATTCGCAGATGAAGTCGAGCATGTCGAGGCCTGCACGTTCGCCGACCTCTTCGACGCGCTCGTTGACTTCGCGGAAGAGAGCTTCGTTCCGCGCAAGCCGGTCTTTGCGCCTCTCGCTTCGCTCCTCCGCGGTCAATCGACGTCCTCCTTGGTGACGATCAAGAACCGGTCTGCCTCCTCAACGATGCGTTCCCCATCGAGGCGGGGATGCCCGGGGGCGATCACGAAGTGCTCGTCATCGGAGCGAGCCTCCTCGCACTCCTCGGACGTGAGCTCTATCGTACTCCTCGGACGTGAGCTCGATCCGCGCCATGCACGTGTCGTCGATGCACTCGCACAGGAACGGAATGAACTGGCCCGGTGCGACGAGGTCATCGACTCGTTGGTGCAGACGCTCGTTGGCGCTGCGGAAAAGCTTCTCGTTCTCGACGAACCGGTCTTGTCCCGCTGTCGACACGGCAGCTTCATCCCCGGTGCGCCGCAGCCGAAAACAGGATCAGTCGGAATCGTGCCGGTATTCGACGATCGAATACCCATCGCGGGTCATGAGCACGCGGATGCCCGGCTCGTCGCTGTGATCCGAGTTGACCAGGTAACGGCCCGGCTGTTCGAGCGCGACTTCGTAGTCCCCTCTGGTGACGAGAATCGCCTCGATGCAGCTCCCGTCGCCGCACTCGCACAGCAGCTCGCGAGGCTCCCCGTCGAACCATGAGTCGGAGAGCCCCGTGATGCGCTCGTTGACTTCGCGGATGAGGAGCGAGTTCCTCGCGGCCCGTTCACGCGTGGTCACCACGACCCTCCATCGTTGCCGGATGCCGGATCAAAGCTTTGGCATTCTGCGAGAGCAAACAAGACGAAAACAACACGATATACAGTTCGCGACATAAATCGTACGACACTTTTATCCATTATGTCAACCGACCAAAACTCGAAGCCCTGGCGCTTCGTCACCAACCACATGCAGGTGCTCCTCTGTATCGCGCGTGACCCGGAGACGCGCTTGCGCGACATTGCCGGGTCAGTCGGAATCACGGAGCGAGCCGTGCAGCGAATCGTCGCCGACCTCGTCGAGGGCGGCTTCCTGACTCGCGAGCGGGTCGGACGGCGAAGCCGCTACACGCTCAATCGCGAGCGCAAGATGCGCCACCCAGCTCAGTTAGACCACGAGATCGGCGAGATGCTCGACCTTCTCGAGATGGACTCGCCGGACAGCGCTAGCGTCTAGGTGCGCCCGGCAGGATTCGAACCTGCGACCCGCGGATTAGAAGTCCGCCGCTCTGTCCACTGAGCTACGGGCGCGTCGGGGAGGAACGTAGCACCCGGGCTACACTGCATCTTGCACGGTGGCCGTAGCTCAGCTGGTAGAGCCCCGGGTTGTGGTCCCGGCTGTCGCGGGTTCGAGTCCCGTCGGCCACCCTCTAACGCCTCCATGCGCGCCGTAGCTCCAGCGCGCGCCGCACGTCGGACCAGGAGAGGAGCCCGACGAAGCGCTCGCCGTCGAGGACGAGCGCGCGCGAGAGGTCGCCGTCCGAGATCTCGGCCGCCGCGTCGAAGAGGTCGTCTTCCTCGCGCACGACGGGGACCTGCTCCCGCGGGAGCATGCACTCGCGCACCGTGCGCCTCTGCCACTCGCTGCGCGGCACTTCGGCGACGCAGCGGAGGGGGAGGAGTCCGACGACGCGGCCGTTGTCCGTGACGGGGTACGTCGCGTGACGAGTCGTCCACGCGATGTCGTCCATGAACTCGCCGAGCGTGACGTCGGGCGTCGTCGTGACCGGATCGCGGACGACCACGTCTCGGACGCGTAGCCCCCGGAGGGCCTGGCGCGCGAGCAGCGTGCGGTCCTCCGCCGCTGCAGCCTGAAGGAGGAACCAGCCGACGAAGGCGATCCAGATTCCGCTGTACGCGCTCTGCCAGATGACGAGCGCGACGCCGCCGACGATGAAGAGGTAGCCGAAACCGCGCCCGATGAGCGCCGCGATGTGGGTCGCCCAGCCGAGGTTGCCGCTCGCACCCCAGAGGGCTGAGCGAAGCACGCGGCCGCCGTCGAGCGGCAGTGCGGGGAGGAGGTTGAAGACGAGCAGGGTGAGGTTGATGTAGCCGAGCCATGCGGCGACACCGTCCGCGACTTCGGGCAGGCTCGCCTTCCAGGCGAGGAGGACGAAGATCGTGCCGAGAGCCAGCGAGACGAGGGGGCCGGCGATCGCGATCCGAAACTCGGCCCCCGCGCTCGGGAACATGCCTCGGAACTTTGCGACACCGCCGAAGAGCCAGAGCGTGATGCCCTCGATCTCGACTCCCTCGCGCTTCGCCTCGAGCGCATGCCCGAACTCGTGCATGAGCAGCGAGGTGAAGAAGAGAAGCGCGGCGACGATCGCCATGCCGATGTACGTGCTGCGGTCATGACCGGGGTTCGTGCTCGGAAAGATCCCGGTCGCGAGCGTCCACACGATCAGCGCGAAGACGATCACCCAGCTCCAGTTCACGCCGAAGCTGATGCCGGCGATGCGGCCCAGCGTCAGGCTGTCACGCATGCGGTTACCGGTCCTTGCGGACCTGGCGTGCAATCTCGGCGGCGCGTTTCGCCACGATGGGGCCGTGCTTGCGAGCCTGCCTCGCCGCGTTCTCGATGATCTGCCGGCGTTGCTCCGGTGGGATGCGCTTCCAGCCCCGTTGGGCCTTCAACGCGAGCGCGACGAACTTCCACGTGGCCATCCACGGCATGTTCCCACAACGAACGAGCGAGCCGTCGGGTTTCGGGGCGCCGCGCCTAGACGATCCAGACGCGGGTACCAACCCGGACCAAGCGGAACAGCGATTCAGCATCACGCCTCTTCATCCGTATGCAGCCGTGCGAGACCGAGTACCCCACGGACGGGGGATTGGGAGTGCCGTGGATGCCCACCCCCGGGACGGAGAGACCCACCCAACGGGTTCCGGGTGGGTTTTTGCGACCTGGCGGGATCGGATCGAGGTCCTGCGCCCAGTTGGAGTCGGGCGGATATCACCAAGGATGGCGGTAACTGCTCACGATCCGAAACCGACCATGCGGTGTGGGCGTCCATGTCCCCTCCGGTTGCAACCGGAGGGGACGCAAAGAGGTCGAGCGCCCCTGTAGAAGTAGAGCCGGTGGGCGTCACGCCGAACGATGACGAGACGGCGTGCCGCTCGAGCATGGCCGGCCTCTCCCGTCGTCAGCCCTCCTGGCCCCTCCGCTCGTTTGCCGTCGAGGGACGCGAGGGTCGCTGAGCCCACAACGCCGTCGACCTGGAGAGCCGAATGGCGCTGGAAGCGACGGACCGCCGCGACACTCAGGCCTCCATAGCTGCCGTCGAGAGGGCCCGGCGAGTACCCGTGCGAGCGCAGGAGGAACTGGGTCTCGGTGACGTCCCAACCGTTATCCCCGAACGTGAGGGTGCGCGTGCCGAGGCGGTGACGGCTGTACCTGCCGAGGGCGGCGCAGGTGACCGGCCCGGGAATGCCGTCTACGGTCAGCCGGTGCCTGTGCTGGAAGACGCGCACGGGGGCGATGGTACGAGGGCCGATGATCCCGTCGATGGAGCCCGAGTAGACGCCGCGACTCTTCAGCGCGATCTGCGAAGCGGCGACACCTGAGCGAGTTCCGCCGGAGCTCGTAGGGCGATGTGTCGCCGGCGGCGCCTCGTCGTCGGGGTGGTCACGGTTCGACCGACAGGGCTCTGACGATCGATTGCTTGAGCTGGCGCTTCTCTTCGGGCGAGAGGTCGGTAGCGGTGAAGTACCGCTGAACGTCATCGGCGACGGCGGGCGCGAGAAACCCCTTGCCGGCGTCTCTCTCGAGCGCCCGCCTCAGGCTCGCGAGCCCGTCGGCGAACTCGACCTTCGCGCGCGCAAGCCCGCGGGTGCCCAGAGCAGCGTGAGTCTGGCGGTCGCTGGCCGAAAGGAGCTCTCCCGCCGCGTTGCGCAGTGCGGCGCTCGCCGACTCGGACCGGTCGGCCCGGTCCTTCTGCTGCTCGTAGTAGGTCTGCAACCGGTCGCGTTGGGCACGCAGAACCTCGACGAGCTCCTCGAGCTCGTCGGTCCTCTCCTCTGCCAGAGCCACGCGACGATCGAGCATTTGGGAGCTCGTGTGCGCGATGGCGGTCTCGCGCTCGAGCTCCTCGACCCGGACCCTCTGCTCGCTCGCGACGCGTGCGTAGTCCTGGCCGATATGCGTTTGCCTCTGAACCTCGGCGGTCAGCCCCGAGTTCGTCGTCCGCAGCCGGTCGAGCTCTGCGAGGACATCCCAGTCGGATCCATCCTGCTTGAGCGTCGCGGTGCCGTTCTCCGGCTGAACCTCAGCGTGCGGCTGCAGCAAGAGCAGTCGTCGTAGTTGCATGGTGGAACCCCCGTTTCGGCGAGTGGGCTTCGTTATGAAATTCCAGCCCGCGCAGTGTAGGGGCGGGGGCTGCCTGCCGCATTGCCGCAGGAGACGCCTACGACGAGCGCGGGACACGTCCTTTGCGGCCTGAGGACTTCTTACCGATCGCTTACACCTTCTGGCGCTGCCCGACCGCGTTGCGAAGCTGTTACCGACGCGGCCTGCCCGGGTTACGCGTCGCTCGGACAATCCCACGCATGACCAAAGCACTCGCCTTCGTCATCGTCTTCGCCGCCTTTCTCGCCGGATGCGACAACGGGCCCAAGGAAGCAGGCCCGGTTCCCACCGGGAAGACGTCGGCTTCCTCCTCCTCGACACCGACCGCCCAGGGCGGCGGATCCACGACGATCACCACGACGGCCAGAGCTCTCTGCAAGGACAAGGCTGCGGCCGTCAAGGCCGAATCCCAGAACGGAGCGGTCGGCACGATCATGACCATCTGGCGTGTGACGAACACGTCCTCGAACGGGTGCCGCTCGTTCGGCTATCCCGGCATGGACTTCCACGCCGCGAATGGATGGCTGGATGTCCAGGTGCACCGCGGAGGAACCGACATGATCAACCAACCGCCCGCCCCGGTCGTCCTCGAGCCCGGCAAATCGCTCTATTTCGTGAGCTTCTGGGGCGACGTGGACACGGAGGCCGGGCCGTGCAAGCAGTTCGATCGCGTCAAGGTGACGCTGCCCGACAACTTCACGTCCGCGCGGGTCGACTCCTCGGGCTGCGTCGACCCCGGTCTCGTGGAAGTCGGACCGGTCACGGACGCCCCTCCTTCCTAGGACCGCGGGAAGGCCGGTCATTCGACCGGCCTTCCTTCCCCCCCGCCCGACTCGATGCTCTCTAGCCGCCCAGCATCGCCGCGAGCCCGCTTACGCCGGTCGTGTTGAGGACGCGAAGGCGCTTGAGGGCGAACGGCCGCGATGCCGACTGCAGTGATCCCCAGTCCGTCGTCACCGCAAGCTTGTAGCCGGCCTTCTTCGCGAGCGTCTCGATCCGCCCGTCGTAGTCACCGTACGGATAGGCGAGCCATGGAACGCGGTGATCGAGCTTCCGCTCCAGCTTCTTGCGGGACTTGACGAGCTCCGTCCTCGCGAATGAGCGCTGGCGACCTCGGGCTAGCTTCAGCGATTGGCTTCGATTGGACCTCGATCGGTCGCCGACCTGGGGGTATGACCTGATCGTTGCCGGCAAGGTGATGCTGACAGCCCGGACGTCAGGAATGGCCCTCCCATCCGTCTCGCACGCGATCGAGCTCAGCCGGGCACCGGAGAAGGACTGGCCCGAACTCGCTCCGGCGGTTGCTGGTCTGTCAGTTCGCGGAGCGCGTGCTTTTATCCGCGAAGTGACCGGACGCGGGCCGGCTATGCCCGAGGAAGACGAAGTTGTTCGTCGCCTCAGGCGCGTCATCGACGTGATCTCCGAGCTCGGGGTGGATGATGCCCGCGCGGCACTGGAAGAGATGCCTGTCGGCGACCGAAGCATCCTCTCCGAGGATCTGGTGATCGTCGGCAACATCCTTCTGGAGATCGCCGACGTCGAGAGCTCGGCTCCCTAGGGGACGACCGCGAGATGTCTAGCCCGTACGGTTAGCAGAGCCCGACCGCGGCTCGACAAAAGGCCGACGCTCCCCGCCCAAGCTCCTACGAGTCCTCGTCGCTCGGCTCGGGTGATCCCTCTGCGATCGACCTGATTCGGTAGCGAGAGTCTTCCAGCTCCACCTCGGCGTTCTTGCTGGCCGCTATGAGAGCCTTGACCGGGTGCGGTTCAGCAGCCCGCCCCGTCGGAAGCCAGGCACGTCCCGGCGGCGCGAGGATGAACGTTCGCCCCGGTCGCCGACGAACGCCAACTGTCCCGGCTCCTCGACTGTTCCGTCCCACACGGCGAGCCCAAGTTGCGCTGCCAACTGTCGGGCCAATACAGGGGGATCTCCGACCAGCCCGAGCTCAGACAGACCGACGAGTTCCCTTGGGGAAAAAACGCCCTCCTCCTCCGTCTCATCGGTGCCGTGGTGTGCGATCAGCTCGACGATGTTGTCTGCAGGGTCTAGGAAGTAACAGGCGTGCGCGGTCCAGTTATCGAAGTCGAAGAGGACGTCTCCAGACTCTCGATCAGGCAAGAGTTCCGTCCGCGCGCCTGCCCACTCAAGGGCCTCATCAAAGCGGTTGCAAGGAACGAGTAGCGCGACATGGTAGAAGGGCTCGCCCGAGCCAGCCACGAACTCGATCGCCGTTTCTCCGATGGCGAAGGAAAGTCGATCCGCTCCGCTCATGCCCACGTCGATCCCAAGTTCCCCGCCGTAGAAACCGGCCAAGTCGCGAAGACGACCTGCTGAAGCCGCGAGCCTGACCTCGGCAAATCTCACTGCGCTTCTGCTAAGAGTAATGCGTGCGGGGGATCCGCACTAGCCGTCTCGAAAGAACGGCCCGACGTCGGACTCGATGCAGTCCGAGTCTGATGATGGCGTGGACGGAGTTATCTACACGGCGCCGATGAAGCCGCGAGCTGCGCCAGCCGCGTCGATGAGAAGCCGCCGAGTAGATCGCGGATGCTCAGCGCCCTTCTTCTGGGGCGCATGTAAGCGGTGCGCTGGCAAGCGGCATTCATGAATCACCCGATGAAGGATCGGATCCTGCTTCCAAGTCGGGGACTGATCGAGTTCGAGACATCGCCCAACTGACGGAGAAAACGCTCCGCTGCACGACCCCCGCGCCGCCCGTCTGGGTGAGCCGGACGAGCGGCGCAGCGTTCCGTTAGGTGGTCGACTCGGGATCGCGCGGCATCAGGATCCAAAGCGCCACGTAGGCGAGAACCTGCGAGCCCGGAAGCACGATCGACGCGATGATGAGGAGCCGGACGACGAGAGGGTTCCAGTCATACCGGCGGGCGAAGCCAGCCCCCACGCCGGCGATCCACTTTCCGCGCCTCGGGCGGGTCAAGCCTCGTTCGGCAAACCACGCGCGAGCCCCGGCGAGTGACGACTCTCTTGGATCGGC
>Ga0126305_10001469_pt1 | contig 10524 bp, 12 predicted proteins | sample Plot26_FD_92536 | JGI IMG/M metagenome (GOLD analysis project Ga0126305, IMG submission 92536) | Serpentine soil microbial communities from UC McLaughlin Reserve, CA, USA - Plot26 | ecosystem: Environmental > Terrestrial > Soil > Grasslands | place: USA: UC McLaughlin Reserve, Lake County...
GGTGTCGTAAAAACTTTCTTCAATATCTCCAGAAGCAAAAACAATTTTTGGAAATTCTCCATGTCCTGCATTTACTGCAAATAACAAATCGCCTTGTTCATGTCTGGTTGGAAGGCCAGTAGCGGGGCCGGTCCGTTGATATAATGAGACAACCAATGGAACTTCATTCATCCCGGCCCATCCTAATGCTTCTGTCATTAGCGAAAAGCCAGGTCCTGAAGTTGCAGTGGCTGAACGCACCCCAGTTAAAGCCCCCCCTATTGCCATAGTAATAGCTGATATTTCATCTTCAGTTTGAAGAACTACTAGAGAACCATTATGACCATTTCTCTGCTCAATTATCTGATTAGATTCTAAGAATTCGCTGTCATCGCTTGCTGGAGTTATGGGATAATATGTTTGAAACTTGCATCCTGCCACGATCTTTCCTAAACCAGATGATTGATTTCCCTGCGCCAGTATTATCTCTGCAGAAGGGTGCTTACATCTTATAATGAACCTAACATCAGATGGATCAAATTCCGATTTACTATAATTATAAGCATAATTGGCTACAGAGATATTGATCTCAGCGACTCTGGGTTTTGCTCGAAAAACATGTCTTATTGCTTTTGCCAGTATCTCAGAATCAAAATTTAAAATTGCCATTGATGCTGATAAAGCCATAACATTTACCATTCTTGTAAATTTGCTCAAAGAGGTATCATTGATCTTTTCTGCAAATTCTTTTAGTACCTTAAGATATGGCATCTTGTAGAGCAGAGCTCCATTATCCTTAGCATAATCTAGCATCCCTTGAATAGTCAGCGGCTTACCAGCTTTTTCCAGTATTCTAGATATTCTTTCAGAGGCAGTTTCATCGATAGTAGGGACATCGTGAATAGCGGTATTGACTAACTCTGAATCATAAATTATTGCTCCGCCGTCTGTTACTTTATCTCCATGTCTAAATACTGTTTCAGCATCAAAGGATGCCAGTATATCGATATTATCAACATGAGATCGAATTGGCTTTTCTGATATTCTTACCGTAAAATAACTGTGTTCACCTTTAATATTGGAGTAAAATTCTCGCTTTCCAAAGATATGCAAGCCGCCCTGCGCACAGGCTCGTGAGAAGATATTAGCTGCAGAGTCTACTCCACTTCCCTGAGCTCCTCCAATAACCCATGTTAAAGAATTAGTAGTTTTTGATACAGTCATCTAGATTGATTTCCGCAAAACGTGCTTTTAATGATTTGGAAAAGAAAACGTTATTTTAAATTATTTTTTAGCCACCGCCAGTTACGGCATCAAACAGGCAACATTCACAACCATTTAATTCGCCACAATAAGGACATACGCACATACAGGCTTCCAGTGGATTGCCACAATAATCGCAGCTAGTTCCATCATCGTTAGAAACCTGTTGTTTAACATTATCTGACAATTTAATATAACACTGGTGATATCTTCAAAGTAATATACTTTACACATTTCCATATTTTGTCTCATAGCTAATTAATAACAATAAAAAAACTAAAGTAGAAAAGCAAGAAAAACTAATGTCTATATAGAGCGAACTAAGAAATTAAATTATGACAATATCTCTTGTGGCAAATGAACTTGAGCCCAAGGGCATCAAATTAGGTAAATTAGAAAATACAAAGATCGTTCGAGGCACTACTCTGATTAAACGAGGTTTTGCTCATATGCAGAAGCATGGAGTAATAATGGACGTTACTAATGTCGAACAAGCACAAATCGCAGAAGATGCTGGCGCAGTTGCTGTTATGGTATTGGATAAACTACCCTATGACGTGAGAAAGGCTGGAGGGGTTGCTAGAACAGCAAGTGTTAAGGTAATTCAGGACATTATGGATGCTGTTACTATTCCTATTATGGCGAAGTGCAGGATTGGTCATGTTTGGGAGGCTAAAGTACTTGAAGTAACGGGAGTTGATATGATCGACGAAAGCGAAGTTTTAACTCCGGCAGATGAGGTTAGTCATATATGGAAATGGGATTATACAACACCATTTGTAAATGGAGCAAAGAATCTTGGTGAGGCATTAAGAAGAATAGAAGAAGGGTGCGCCATGATTAGAACAAAAGGCGAACCAGGTACTGGTAACGTTGCTGAAGCAGTCACCCATATGAAAATGGTGAATAATAGTATTCGTCATATTAGTTCAATGTATCATGGTATGGATAATCAAGGGTTAATTAAAACTGCGAGAGAATTGAACGTTTCATTTCCGCTCGTTGAAGAAACTGCACGTCTGGGCAGATTACCCGTAGTAAATTTTGCGGCAGGTGGAATATCCACCCCTGCAGATGCAGCCTTTCTAATGAATCTTGGATGTGATGGTGTCTTTGTTGGTTCTGGTATCTTTAAAGCAACTGACCCGTCTCAAAGAGCTAGGTCAATAGTTCTTGCTACTACATATTATGATAATCCACAGATTGTTATGGAAGCGCAGAAAATGGTTGATGAGAAAAAATCTATGCTTGGACTTGATACAAAGAACCTCGAATTAAAGATGCAAGAACGAGGACCTTCAACTTGAAGGACGAAATAATCATCGGGATATTAGCAGTTCAAGGTGACATTGAAGAAAATATTACTGCCACTAATGAAGCACTACAGAATATGAAAGTAAGAGGGAGTGCAATATCTGTTCGCTACTCTGAGGAAATAGAACAAGTTGATGGCTTGATAATACCTGGAGGAGAAAGTACTGTAATTAGTAGTCTAGTTAGAGTACATGAAGCGACATTTCAGACGATTAGGCGACGCATTTCCACTGGTATGCCTGCAATGGGATCATGTGCTGGAATGATTATGCTTTCAAAACGTGCCTACGATAGAGTAGTCGGTGAGACAAAGCAACAATTGATAGGAAATCTGGATATTGTGATAGAGCGAAATGCGTTTGGAAGACAAAATGATTCTTTTGAAACTGATCTTTATATACCAATTCTGGGTAAGGACCTATACAAAGGTATTTTCATACGATCTCCAGTTATAACTGAACTTGGAAATGGAGTTGATGTCTTAGCCAAATTTAATGATAAAATCGTTGCTGTAAATCAAAAGAATATTATCGGAACTGCTTTCCATCCAGAATTATCGGGGGATGATAGGCTCCACAGACACTTTATCAATACAGTGCTGGAGTTCAGGCAAAGTCAGCAGAATTACGAGATGCGGGGGGTGGGATTCGAACCCACGAACCCCTAAGGGACGGGATCACCCATGTTTCAAGATCTTAAGTCCCGCGTCTCCAATTCTATTTTCAGCCTATTTGGCCAGGCTCTACAACCCCCGCTTTATTTATTGTTCAAGTTTATTTGGATACTGTAATTAAACCTTACATGAGAAATATCCTAATTCTATTTACGAGCGATCTAAGACAGACTCTTTCATTATAATACAGTACTGGTGTATTTGGATTGAGAAAACGAAAATATAACACTACTTTAGATTGTTATTGTGTTTACTTTACCATTCAATTATATTATAGAATAAGATGGACGAAAGACTAATGATAGCTAGGTTAATAAATACAAATAATAGCAAATTAGTTAGTTCGCCGATTATGGGTTGATTATTCCTATGATCTATAGAATACGAATTAGTGAAAATGTATACTCTTACTGAATCATAGGCGCCTTGGTAGCTCAGACTGGTAGAGCGTTGCCTTGGTAAGGCAAAGGTCCCGGGTCCAAATCCCGGCCAAGGCTCACTCCTTTGGACAAAAGGAGAAAGAATCTGCCTTTTCGTCATTATCCTCTGTCAATACAGCCTTACCAAATACAGTAAGATCCTTACCGTATATAGTAAGGCCACCAAGGCAACGCTCTACCAGTCTGAGCTACCAAGCCTCAAATGATAATAGCATAGATGATAAATTTTGGATTATATTCCAGGATTATCTCTTAACGATTCACAATAAGCATACTGCTAAATCCAGGTTGTTATATTCAAAGAAATACTATCATGTATTGACAGAAGCTAATGCTCAAGAGCTTTTGATATTATCTAATGATAAAACAATACATGCGATGAAAGCTTTGGCAGCGTTATCCAAGTATTTGGGGTGTTACGACCTTTGGAAGTCCATTATTGAGCGACATCAGCTAAAATGGTCAAAAGAAGATGCAGTTCAGGTATTTCAGAATATCACCAATGTTGATCACGACTTTAGTTCGATGGTAAAATGGCTCAAAGATGCACTTGCAAAGCTACCGCAATCATATGGGAACATTCTTTTATTTAATGCCTTAACTGGTCTTAGGCCAGAAGAGGCTATCCAGAGTATCAAGATATTACATAATAATAAAGAATCTGACAATTATCTTAAAGACAATACCGTTTTAGAGCATTACAAATACCCGTCAATCTTTATAAGGAGGACTAAGAAAGCGTACATAAGTATTGTCAATGGTACAATTTTAGGTCTAGCAAGAGAAGCTGCTGATCATAGCTACAATGCTCTTAGACTATCGATAAAGCGCAAAGGGCTTCATATGAATATGGCATTTTGTAGAAAGATATTTGCTACTCATCTTAGAAATAACGGAATCGAACCAGAGATTATAGATCTCCTTCAAGGCAGGCTTCCAAAGTCTGTATTTGCAAAATTTTATTTCAGACCAGATTTCAATCACAGCAATGTTACTTACTGCTTAATGTCCTTACATAAGTCTTTATTGCACCTTAAACAAACCTGATTAAGCTCTGCTAAATGCAGGATGGTGTTGACATATGATGCTTATAATGAAACTATAGAAGAAAAGCAAGATAAAGATCGAGAAGTTCAAGGTCTAAAAGAACAAATGGTTTTGATGCAGCAAGCACAAAAGGAAATCCTAGATTTACTGAAGGACCCTGCAAAGTTGCTGGAAGCATTGAATGAAAATTAAATAACATAGATACCTATTACAATTTACTTATCAAGTTCTTTGAGCAATACATCAGCAAATTGCTTTTGTTTATTCAAATATTCTTTCATGATCTCCTTATCAAGTTGATATCTATCAATAAACTCTTTTAGATTATGGATGTTACTAGTAGGTTCTAGTGATTTAATGTATTCCATGGCCATATATAGTCTCAAATTCTTTAGTTCTTCTTCCGTTCGCTGCCTTATCGTACTTCCCTCAAAATAGTTATTCTTAAATGCATACTCCATTGCTTTCTTTATCATAAAATCTCGCTTTTCAGGCGTTTTAAATATCGTTTTAATGTTTTGTAATTTCTCTATATCAGAATGTCCTTGTCTTTTGTAATAATTTTCAAACTCGTCAAAGGAGACATCCAATATTACGACAGCAGCTGCTGCACCCTTTTCAGTTAAAGTCAATGTCTTTTCTGTACGTTTTGATTTCTGCTCTGACTCCAAATAATTTTCTTGCAGAAGTGACTGAACACTTTTGAATACAGTAGGCTGTGCAAGACCAAGCGACTTAGCTATATGGTTAGCATTCTCCGACTTTGCTGTGCATTCAAATATGTGTTTCAATATCTTCTGCTGTAATTCTCCTAATTCAGAAGTATAGCCTTCCATCTTATTATATGCTATACTATATACTATATACGTTTAAATATTCCTATGAGTAATAGTACTAGAACATAATTGCATAATATAATTCCAAAAGAGAAAGGGGGTGTCTATGTGCACTGCAGTAATACTCGCTGTAACTATAGATGGCGATATAAAGGACAAAGCACATTTTATGCCTCATGTCCATACTGCCGTCGAAATGTGAAAATTTCCGAAAACAAAGCCGAATCGTTGCAGTCTGCTCAGGTTGGTAGCCCAGTACAGACCACAACGGTAGCAACAATCGCCACACTTAAGGAGGACGAATTGCTGACATGACAGAATACACTCTAAACGAAAATAAAGATTACGGTAAGAAGATATTAAGAAAGGTTCATCGCATTTCAGACAAGACGTTTGTTGTAATTGATGAGATGCTAGTTAAAAGGTTAGCACTTGACCAAGTTGATAATACTTGGTTTGAACAAGAGTTGGCAGGCAATGGAATTCTATTGAAAATTTATCAAAATAGCAGTGGCGATCTGAAGAGTATGGAACAGCTGAGAAGATAGGAAGATCATGACTATGGCTTATATCAATAAAGAAACACATCAACAACCAACGCTGAAACTGAGTCAAATAGACAATATCGAAGAAGAGTTGATGACGTCTGATAACGATTTTCTGATGTCATGTTCTGACCGAATTTGTCCTGAATGTGGCTGTGATCATAGCTACAAGCCAAACTTTGAAAGAGTGAGGACATTCTTCAACATAATTCCAGAACTTCAGAGGAAGAAGAACGACGACGACAACAGCAAAGCCAAAATTCTGGAGGTCACCGAATAGTTGTCTTCGATCATTGATTTCGAAGTATCAGAGAAACTAAAACAATATGGAGTGACCAGATTTGAAAGACAAGGAGCAACACTTCTTTTAGTGTATGAAGATAAATCAATAATATTCAATATACAAAATGAAGGTCTCTTTAAAACAGTCATAGAGTTCGAAAAGGCCTCAAAGGATAAGATTGACCAACCAACCCAGCAAGCTATCATATTTCAATTATCATCAGACAAATATTATCGAAAAGTTTTGGAAGATAACTACGTTAATGGCAAAGAAGAAGTAGAAGAGCAACAAAACGGTCAAGGTAACAACAATACTATGACTACCGAAACGGACAAAACACAAGCAATGGAAGATGAATCCGGAAGAAGAATTTGTTCTGTTTCTGATGCTATGCGAAGGCATTCGGGTCGAATAACAGTAGTTGGTATGGTTGTGAGCCTTTCAGAATTATATCAGTTACTCACAAAGGCAGTGTGGAAATGTGATGTATGCGGCAAACAAACTGAAAAGAAAATAAAGAAAACAACAGAGCCACCTGCTAAACCAAAGAAATGTCCTCATTGCGATTACCCAGACAATTTTGAAGAATTACATTGTTACATTAATGCCATAACACTACAGATACAAGATGATGTTCCACAAACAGGACTAGACACTCTGCAAGTGATAGTATTTGATAAGGATACTGAAGAGATCCATGTTGGTGAGAATGTCAAGATCATTGGTAAAATAGAAAAGGTACAAGATAAGAGGAGCAGAAAATATCATTCTGTTTTACTTGCTGAGTCAATAGAGTATGAACATAGAAAGAAACTTATTCTTACACATAACGATATAATGGGTATCAAAAGGTTTGCAGGTATCCTACCAACATACATTGAAGATAACAGAAGGGCTTATCTTATCAATCATAAACACAGACTTGTTAAAATGTTTGCTCCAAATGTTATTGGACATAAAGACAAGAAGCTTGCCTTGTTGCTATCATTGATTGGAGCACCTGAAACTAATGGTGTTCGCGGTAGAATACATGAGCTATTGATAGGTCCTCCTGGACTTGGGAAGACAAAATTAGGTAGGGAACTAATTCGAGCTAGAAGAAACAGTAGATATGTCTCGGCAAAGAACACAACGGGAAAGAGCCTTACAGGTATGGTATTAAAAGAGGAGGAAAGCTATATTCTGAACCTTGGTCCTGTGCCCTTCAAAGAATGCAATTTGTGTCATAAATGAATTTGATAAGTTGGATCCGGAGGATCAGGATAACCTTTTAGATGTAATGGAAGAAGGCGAGTTTACAGTAAACAAATTCGCAAAACTTCGCACCATAAGATCTCCAACAACCATAATAGCAACTGCCAATCCCAAGAACAATAGATGGAAAGATCAAGGTAGCATAAGCCTTGATGAAATACCTTTTGAAGCAATCATATTGAGCAGGTTTGATATAGTGTTGGTATTTAGAGATACTACAGAAGAGCAAGCAAATCGTGAATTTGCATATAAGAAAATAGAGTATGACGAGAGACATATATATCATAATTATAATTTTCTAGAAAAGTACATAGAATATGCAAAGACAATCAGTCCATTTATAACAGAAGAAGCCAGATCAATACTAAACGAATATTGGGTCAGGTTAAAGAGAAAAGATGAGTTTGCCTCGACTAATAGAACACTAGAATCTATATATAGAATCTCAAAGACATTTGCAAGACTGCATCTCTGTAATATAGTAGATATGAAAATTGCTTATGAGACAATTGATTTTATGAATAATATGCTAAAGGAGTTTGAAATATCAATATATCAAATAAAGGATTCTAGGTCGGTAGCATATGAGGAGACTATCAAACTAATACAGCAGCAAAAGGCACCCATAGAATTAATTGAAGCAATACAAATGGTATGTCAAAAGAACGACCAAGTCAAGCACTACATAGGTAATGTATTCAAACAGAATAAGAATAAGAAATTAAAACTATTGTGTAATAAAATAAGAGAGAATAGGTCCATTACAAGGACTCAGCATAACCCAATGGTTGTTCAATGGATGGATGGAAACACTAGCAAGAATGAAAACAATGGTTCGAGTGACCTAAGTGACCTAAGTGACCCACACTTTAGAGGCTTGCAAATACAAAATAGTGGGAATATTAGTAATGATGATGATAAGAATGCCAATCTTGACAGGAATACATCTATTACTTATTGTAATTCTGTTGTAGCAGCAAAGGATAATGACAGGTCACAAGGGTCACAAGGGTCACTCCAAGATGACGATGGAGAGGAGAAGAAGAAACAACAAATCCTAGGTCCAGACACAAAGTGAAAATATCGATATCAACAATGACTTAAGTTTAAAGAAAATGATATGTCTTCCAGCAAATCAATAATGGCTTTCGAAGAAAATGGCATTGACTTTATTCTTAATCATTTTGAAGAGCCATTATTCCCAAGAACTATTTCCACATATATATCAGAAGGAAAACAGTTTGAAGTCTTTAGCAAAGAAGAAATGATCAAAGCATTTGAACAATCTGACTTTCTAGACTGTAGAGTTAATGCCTATCCTTCGTATACAGAATACAAAGGAATCAACAGACAGGCACCTAACTTTGTCTTCATAGATTTGGACAGCTCTACTTTTGAAACACAGAGGGTACATAAACTAGCGTTAACTAACACCTTAAGAAATATCAAAGAGAAGTTAGCAGAAGCATATCCTACTGTACTATGGTCTGGGAATGGATATCACATATACCAGCCCATTGAAGCCTTTGTATTAGAAGAGGAAGAAGTATTCAGCAGCGAATTTGATCAGCCTTCTAAAGCATTCTTGAAATTTGCAGAACAATATCTATCTAATAACAAATCAGATCCTTCACATAATCCATCAGTTAAATCATGTATGATAAGAATACCTGGTTCATTTAATTACAAATGTGTCTTAAAAGGTGAAGATCCAGAAGTTAGGATTATACAAAGATGGGATGGACATAGACCAAAGATTAACTTACTGTTAGGCACTTTTCATGCATATCTTGTAGACCAGAAGAAGGAAATAAAAGGAAAGTATCGTGTAAAGAATAACAACCTTCCTTCCAGAACTCTAATCCCATGGATTGAGATTTTACTAGAGACTCCAATAGAAGATTATAGAAAGAATGCACTAAGCCTTATACTTGCACCTTATCTGATAAATGTTAAGAAATTATCTTATGATGATGCTTTCAACATAATAAAAGACTGGTTAAATAGGTGTGATTCAATTAAGAGATTAGATTCTAACTTTAATTATCGTATAAAGTATGCTCTTGAAAATTCAATAAAGAATGGTTACTTACCGATGAAGTTCGAAACGTTAAAGGAAAAGAATAGAGCATTATATGATAGCCTGAATATAGATAAATAGTATATGCAAGAAAGTATAGCCTTACACTATGATCGTATTAAAACAATAGGAACAATAATTAGAGCATTATATTTGGCATCATATACATCTCATGGCTTAGGATATAAACAAAACAGATTACAATTGACTACAACTATAACATCCTATATATTCTGTCATTTAGAAAGTAATAATTAAGATGAACACTATAACTACAAGAAATGAGATAGATACTTGAAATGGTTTGGTTTAGGAGATTATTATCATATTATTGTGGTACTAGAAAGAGACACCATATATACACGTGTTAGTAGTCCAGATGATGTTGGAACATGGGTGGTGATTCAATCCACACAAATCCCAAGGACTGCAACTTTTCTGAAGAGATGAGGGGATACGATAGTATCGACTGGATAGGCGTTCAGTGTAGACTGGAACTCAGGGTTGTTAAGGGCCAGCTTAAGGTATTTTGCCGACTCCCAAACTGCATAGTTGATGAATACAGAGCTGCCAGCGATGCCGCGGTGAAGCTGTGTAGAGATGAATCCTGGCTGTCGCTTCATGATTTCAGCGTCTGTGGTCCACACCTTTAGGAAAGAATCTATATTCTCAGGCTTCACATTGAATTTATTCATTACAATAACTGGGCCATTCTTATCTTCATCCATTTGAGCAGAGAGTGTTACTTTCTCATCCATTTCAACTAGATTTATCATCGATTTCTCAGATCTATTAATTTCAATATTTATA
>Ga0126305_10001471_pt1 | contig 10512 bp, 8 predicted proteins | sample Plot26_FD_92536 | JGI IMG/M metagenome (GOLD analysis project Ga0126305, IMG submission 92536) | Serpentine soil microbial communities from UC McLaughlin Reserve, CA, USA - Plot26 | ecosystem: Environmental > Terrestrial > Soil > Grasslands | place: USA: UC McLaughlin Reserve, Lake County...
TGGATGATCTGCAACAAGTGAGTCATACATATCTTTCTACACCGGATGGAAAAGCAGTTGCGGCTTTTGATCTTCCTTATGATACACCGGGGAATACTGCACAAATAGTTGCTCAATGGCAGAATAAAAAATTTCATACAGAATACTGGGACCAGGAAGCATATACTGCATTTGCAGGAAACCTGGTCAAACAAGGAGTGTACACATCCGAAGAGCAATACCTGAGTAAGCTGCCCGGTGGCGGTTTTTATTTACACTTTGCACCTTTTCTGCAAGGCATGTTATATGTTGGCAATACTGCACAATTGGGGAAACAGGAAATCCGGACAATACAAGCAGTAGCAGATGCATTTTCCACTGCGTATGCACGGTATGAAGACTTCAGTAAACTGGAAGCAGCCAAACTGCAGGTCGAGAATACATTGCTCGATCTGAAGAAGGCGCAGAAACAACTGATCCAGGCCGAAAAAATGGCTTCGCTTGGACAACTCACAGCTGGCATTGCACATGAAATACAAAATCCTCTCAACTTTATAAATAACTTTTCTGAGGTCAATACAGAATTAATTACTGAGATGAAGGATGAGATCACGAAAGGCAATTTTGAAGCAGTGAGTGTTCTTGCCGACAATTTGAAAGAGCACGAAGAGAAAATAAATTATCATGGGAACCGTGCAGCATCGATCGTAAAGGGCATGCTGCAACATACGCGGAACCGTAAAGGCCAGAAAGAACCGACAAATATTAATAGTTTGTGCGATGAGTATTTGCGCTTAAGCTATCATGGCCTGCGGGCAAAAGACAAAAGCTTTAATGCAAAAATGCAGGCTGACCTGGATCCGAACATTGACAGCATAGATGTGGTTCCCCAGGAGATCGGAAGCGTATTATTGAATCTGTTTAACAATGCATTTTATGCTGTAAATGAAAAAAAACAAAAACTGAATGGAACATTTGAACCACTGGTAAGCATAATAACAACAAAAGAAGCCGAAAAGGTTGTCATAAAAGTTATCGACAATGGTTTTGGAATTCCGCAAAGTTCAGTGGATAAAATTTTTCAACCATTCTATACGACAAAGCCGCCAGGACAAGGAACGGGTTTGGGTTTATCGTTGAGTTATGATGTTATCAAAGCACATGATGGTACAATAAAAGTTGAAACGAAAGAAAATGAAGGAACGGTAATGATAGTTGAGCTGCCTGTTTAATTGCAAGAACTACAGATACAGATAAGCATCATCATAATAAGTACCGCAAAAACTGTAAACTTTATTGGCTCTACAGATAACGTTGGTTCGCCTGTTGTACATTATTCTTTAAAGGGAGTAGAATGTATCAACGCGATCTTCCATTCACCCTTTACTCTTCTAAAAATTGCACTCTCATTCCAGTTCATTTGAACAAGTTTTCCTTCTTTTACTATAGCTGACTTTAAATTGTAGACAGCGTACGCAATATTGCCTTCGATCCGGATGTATTTAAATTCAAATTGATCTTTTCGGTCAGTCACTTTGCTCGATGGATCATTATACCATTGTGCTTCTCTTTTCATATCCCAGATATCTCCCCCTTCGATCAACAAATAATCCTCTGTGCAATTGCTCTTATGCTTATCCAGGTCCAAATTGGGCATGGTGCCGTAATCATTCTTCAGCAGCGTGATGATCTTTGTGCTATCGTGTTGTGACAAACTGGTTGCTGAAAATGCTAAGCAGAAAATACATATTAACCATTTCATAAGCTGAGTTTTGAGTACTGTAATTTATACTTAAAATTCAAAGACCGCTTCGACTATGCCGAAACGGTCTTTAACTATGATGGCTTTAACAAAATTAATAACCGGGATTCTGCGGAAGTATGTTCGGATTGGCATTGATCTCACCGATCGGTATTGGCCATGTCCATGCACGGTTTGCCGGATCCAATGTGCAAAACACAGAACAGCTGGAACGGATGATCGTTTTCGTTGTTCTTTTCAGATCAAACCAGCGATGGCCTTCACTGATAAGTTCCTTTCTTCTTTCCAATGCAATTGCATTCATCAGCGATGTACCAGTTTCTGTGCCCGGAACGAATCCGGCTATTCTTGTTGCACGAAGCGTATTAAGATCGGCAAGGGCTAATGCTTCATTTGCTCCGCCTTTTCGCGCATAAGCCTCGGCTCTTATCAAATACATTTCTCCTGTACGAAATGCCTTAAAATTTGTGATCCCATCGGGACGGGGAACCTGTGCAGCCTTTGCAAGGTATTTTGATAAAACCAACCTATTGCTTCTCACCTGGAAGTAAGAACTATAACGTATATCATTTACCGGGTCATACGTAGTTACCAATCCGGGATTGGGACGATAAGAACTCCTGTTGTTAGGAACAAAATATACAGGATCGCCAATGCGTCCTTCGCCTGCGTTAAAACTTACAGACCAGATCACTTCTGAAGTTGAAGCGTCTGTCCAGATATTGGGAAAATTTGTGCGACTCGCCAGGGGGATCGCGTTGATCACAAGTGTTGAATATTTAATAGCACTGTCTAACTGGTTTGAATATAAAAAAACTCTTGCCAGGATAGCATTTACACCTTGTATATCTATATATGCTTTACCGGTAGCATTGATCGTTTTATCAAGTCCACTGTTCATAAGTCCTCTTGCTTGCCGAAGATCAGTTTCTATATGATCATAGGTTTCTTTAACAGTGGCTCTTGGTGGTTTTTGTTCGTAATCAAAAGCAGTGATATACGGAATACCTGGTATGGTGGAGTTGCGGTCATATTCTTCAACCCAATAACGAAGAACATCAAAATGAGCCAGGGCCCGGATAGCTAATGCTTGTGCCTTGATACGATTCACGGCACCACCATCTGTCGCTGAAAAATTATCGATATCTCTTAGCAACAGGTTCGCTTGCGAAATGATACGGTATGCGGCCTGCCAGGTAGCACCGATATTTGGTTCATCTTCGGCATAGCGCCAGGTAGACAGCGTCTGGTAGTTACCCAATGATTCTGATGTTTCATTCAAATTATCACTCAGCATATCAGGAAGATTAACAAACGCATTTGATCCGCTGCCATAATAATTGCCAGAGCGGAATAATGCATACGCACCTGTCAATGCAAAATCAAAATCCTCAATGCTTGTAAATCTTGTAGAGCCATCGAGCTGGTGAGTCGGTTCTGACTCTATTATTTTTTTACACGAGGCAAGACTGGCTGTAATCATAATTGCGGCAAATATTTTTCTGAATAACATAGCTGTAATTTTTTTAGTTTATAAACCAAGGCTTAAACCAAATGTGATCGTTTTTAATTGAGGGTATTGAGCACCGCCCAAAATACCTGTAGTGATCTCAGGATCCCAACCCTGGAAGTTGTGCCAGACTTTTAAATTTTGCCCCTGCGCAAATACTTTCAAATTTGTAATTTTCATTCTTTGTAAAACAGATTTTGGTAAACTATAGCTTAGGGTCACATTCCGTAAACGGAGGTGATCTGTTTTTTCTACATAGCGTGTTGTTTCTCCATGAAAATCATTGAATGGACTTGGCACATCTGTAATATCACCGGGTTGCTGCCATTCGTTAAGCAATGATGTAGCTACGCGTGAATACCAATAACCGGGAAACTCCACATTGAAACGGTCGTTATTATAAATAACTCCACCGAACGTATAAGTAAACAATGCATCCAGTTCAATTCCTTTCCAATTGACATTCGTACCAAAACCTCCAAACTGCGGCGGATCGACGGTACCAACGATCACTGCATCACTCGGATCATAAATGTTAGTAGTTGTTTTTCCGTCTATCTTATAATATAATGCATCGCCATTGGCTGGGTCCACGCCGGCATAGCGAACGACATAAAGTGAATTTGCCCTTTCACCAACCTTATTGATGAATAGACCGTTTACGTTCTCATCCTGCCCTGCCTGGTCAAGGATCTTATTTTTATTATTTGTATAATTAGCATTTACCGACCAGTGAAGATCTTTACTGCGAATAATTTCTGCGCTGATAGAAGCTTCAATACCCTGGTTTTGCAATTTGCCCAGGTTCGCAGTGATCGATGCAAAACCGGAAGTACGTGATAATTGTTTGTCAAGAAAAAGATCGACTGTTTTATTGTTATAATAGTCAACTGTACCGCGTATACGATTATCAAGCACACTAAAATCAACTCCGGCATTAAACATTTCTTTTGTTTCCCACTTCAATTGCGGATACGGTAACTGTCCAAGCACGAGCCCGCCAACCCCATTGTACACAGTAGCATTTAACAACTCTAATGAAGCATAATTACCAATGCCCAACTGGTTACCAACCGTACCATAACTCACACGCAGTTTTAATTCATTTAGCCATTTTGATTCTCCTTTAAATACATTTTCCTCTGTCAATATCCAACTAGCACCGACATTATAAAAGTTCGCATGCTTGTTTTCAGCACCAAAACGTGATGAGCCATCGCGGCGGAAACCGCCACTTAAATAATATCTTTTCTTGTAACCATAGGTGCCATCAACGAACCATGATAATAAACCATTTTCAGTGGCAGTTCCGGCAACAGTCGGAATAAATCCGTTGGTAGGTGTACCCGGAGTTATACCCGCTTCATTTTTAAATGGACCAACAAGACCATACCCGGTAAAACCAAAACTTTCTGATTTGCTTTGGATGATCTCATTGTAAGCCGAAACGTTGATATCATGGTCACCACTGTTTTTTTGATAGCTAACAGAAGTAGTTCCTGTATAACGGAACGTTCTTGCATAAGCTCTCGAAAGCTGACCTCTTGCGCCGGTTGATTGTCCGCCGGAATTGGTTGTCCGGTCAAGATAGTTGAGTGTTTCATCTTCCGTTACATCACCACCCCAAAGGGTTTTTGCTCTCAAACCTTTTACCCACGGAATTTTCCATTCAAGAAATACACTGCCCACTCCCTTCATTTGATCACTATTGCTGAAATTTTCCAACAGTTCACGCAAAGGATTTGGCTGTCCCTGCAAAAAATCATCCTGGTAATTTCCATCCTGGTCGTATAATGTGACATAAGGATTAAACCAATTGATCGCATTCAACGGGCTTCCGATATACTGATCATTTTCTCTTGTACCGGTAAAACGTGAATACCCATAGGTCGCATTCAATCCAACTCTGAAATCACTAAAACTGTTCTCAAGATTTACACGACCTGTATAACGCTTCAAACCCGTAGAGATCACAATGCCCTCCTGGTCGAATATAGATCCTGAAATATAAAAACGTGTTTTATCATTTCCTCCCGAAACACTTAGCTGGTGCTGTTGTGTTTTCCCTTTTCTAAAAATTATTTCATCCAGGTTGTTATCGATCTTGCTCAAACTATCTACTTCAGCCGGTGTCCATCCGAACGGGTTCATTCCATCTGGCCGGTCATAGTTCAACTCATAATCAAGTTTCTCAGGCGAGTTCATCAGTTTTAGTTTATTTTCTGGTAAGGCAGAGAACCCGTACTGAAAATCATAGTTCACACTTGTTTTACCAGCTAACCCTCTCCTGGTATTAATAACAATTACACCGTTAGCACCTCTTGATCCGTAAATAGAGGTCGCCGATGCATCTTTCAACACATTGTATGATTCAATATCTGCCGGGTTGATTGTCGCGAAATCAGCACTGGAAACCTGTACACCATCTATTATATATAATGGTGCGTTGCTGCCATTAATAGAACCTTTGCCACGTATGGTAACATCGGCGGCAGCACCGGGTTGACCTGATTGCGATTGAGATAATAATCCAGGCACTTTACCTTGCAACAATTTGTCAAAAGAGCCAACGGGCTGCAGTTTTACTTCCTCGCCGTTTATCTTAGCAATGGAACCTGCCACCTGCCGTCTGCTTCTTGATCCGTAGCCTGTAACAACGACTTCCTGGAGATTGCGCTCAGCGATCTCAAGCGATACATTCAGCTCACTTCCTGTTACTGCGACTTCCTTTTCGGAAAAACCGATACTTGAAAAAACAAGAGTAGCTCCAGTCGAAGCTGTGATCGTAAACCTGCCTTCCGCATTCGTTGTCGTTCCGGTGTTGGTTCCTTTGATCGTGATATTCACGTTCGAGAGAGGAGAACCATCCCTCGAATCAGTCACTCTTCCTTTTGTTTCCTGTGCCCGCGCAAATGAAAGGCCTATGACACTTATTGCAAGCAGGAATAACAATCTTTTCATAATTGTAGATTTGGTTATCATCAAATGACATGGACTTCGCATTGTATGCTTCATTAAAGAATGGGTAGTTTACTGAAGAATGAAGAAATCGCCGTGAAACATGAAAATTAAGTATTGAATTAAACCCCCGGGTGCATGCCAAACTGGACTTTAGCAACCTGAAACATTTAAAATCAAAACCAAACCAATTTATTTGAGGATCGAAACGAGAAGTTTGATTGCATAGACGTATCGTCACAACGATGCGGACAACCGGGCGGTCCCAGTTAAGGGGACGAACAAGGACAAGAAGTGAAAAACCTTATAGAGCTTCTGTAGGTCCACATCTCATTTTGATATAACAAAAGATTGCTATGATTGGGGATGCCAGACGATTGAATTCACTTTTAAAAATATAAAGGAGAATCCACTTGAAGCGGGTAAGACTTACAAGTCTAATTGATGTATGGCGATGTCATCACAGCTATTCTATTAAATGGCTTATAAATGCTCATTACTTAAATCAAACAAATCCGAAGTTGATCCCCGCATGAAAGTCTCCGATCATCACCCATTCACCGTTTTCAAGATCATTAAATTGCAGCCGAGGCCGGAAAACAGGCTGATGAATTTTCGTTTGAATTGTTTTTGAATACCTAACTTGAAGCAGCAACCATCCTGCCTATTGTTAACCGACCGTATACTGGATACATTTAGTTCACCTAAAAATTTAAATTATGAGAAAAATTTTTGCAGCCGTTTTCACGGTTTCTTTATTTGCATGTAATGACAGTGGTACAAAAACAGCAAGCGCAACAACAGAAAACACTGAGATCAAAGCAAACGTTCCCACTAATACCTATGGTTTCACCCCGGCTTATTCAGCTTCTTTCGTAATGGATTCGGCAAAAAATACTGAAACGGTACTGGCTTTATGGAAAGAATGGAAGGATAATGATCTAACAAGCAGCCGCTCGCATTTTGCTGACACGGTCGCCTTTTTTTTAGCTGACGGAACAAGCATGAGCGGTCCGACAGATAGTTTACTAAAAGGGATGCAGAATTACCGGGGTTCATTCAAGAGTATGGAAGTAACTGTTGACGCCATATTTGCAATAAAAAGCACTGATAAAGATGAAAATTGGGTTGCTGTGTGGGGTGTTGAGATGCCGACTGACATGAAGGGAAAAAAAGATACGGTAAGTCTGCAGGAAACATGGCGGTTCAATAAAGCAGGAAAGGTTGACCTTATGTTCCAGGCTACCCGCAAAGGAATGTTACCTCCGCTTCCAGCCAAATGATTTTTACATTTTTACTGAACCGGTTGCTTGCAGCAGCCGGTTTTTATTTATCATTGGCCGGACTTCGTAACTAAGCGCAATTAATTTATATAAGGCGGATAAGGTAAGCCGTAGTTCTTTATTGCATGATAATCTTTAGGACATGAAATGATCTTCTGTCTTCTCAACAATGACTCGACGAAGTTGGAGCGAACCGTTACCTTTTTTAAAAACTGCTTGTTGTTAAGATCTTCGTGCCCGGATATTGAATCGTTCCGTCATCCTCAGCAGTAATGAATATCCTGGTTGGTTTAATTGAAGATACCGTTTCAAAAGAAGCCTTTAGTCTTTTTGACAGAAAACTTGATGAACTGTTTATTTGACCGATATTTTTAGCAGGGTCTTGCTCTGTCTCCATCCAGATCACATAGGTTTTCATTGCCGGTTCCAATTTGCGTGGTTCGGCCAGGTTTGATAACTCAACGTGGATAGTGTAATTGCTATTGTTGTCTTTTTTCACTTTTACCGTTCCTTCCGCTCCGGGAACAATGGATGAAGCCTGAAAGGCGATTTTTCCCGCACATGACTGAAATAAGAATATTGTCATTATTGCAATAAGACATAACAAAATATTTTGAGTAAGTGTGCTTTGTATTTTAGTAATCATTTTCTGTTTTTAATATTTAATGAAAGGTTGTTTGCCTGGCCAGGCGCAAAATCGGGAGTTTAATAAGTGATCACTGGCTTTTACAAAGTTTATTTTCTTTTTATCACCCATTGTTATATAACTCTGTAAATAAGTTACATGATTCACACTTTCACATCGTCGCTCGTGTGAGGAAGGGGATTATGGGTATAAGCTGCATTGCATTTATTGTAACCTTAATAAATGCCTGCTTCGTTTTAAGTTTTCGAAATAGATGCAGTTAGCTTCATTTGTTGATAAGTTTAACGTTGATAAAATAATAGCAGCATTTAATGATTAATTAAAAGCTACCTTACATCCATAATCTGTTTCAGCGTTGTCATTCTAAACCGCCTGCTAACTGTAGCTGCTAACCCCTGAACATTTTTAAGATTGCCTGCTTTTTTAGTTAACTAATCAATATAATATTATGAATAGAAATAATGCAAGCATAGGTGTTAATCTATAAAAAGTAGAGGTAAAAAAAAATTGGTGAACAATGAACCGGAAAATTTGTTATTCTAATGATTTTATTAATGGGTCACTGAGCTGGTAAGCTGCATTACTTACCCAATGTCAGTTACCCAATAAAAATTTAATTTATGTTTCAATATAAAAAGTACCTTATAGGCAAATCTGACAGTTTCGATCCTTTTCAATTTCCAAACGTGATCAATGAATTAAAGAGGGTGAAAAAAGACCTTATTTCTTCAGGAATTGCTTACAAAGAAGATACACTCATTTCCTATTTCAAAAAAAGATCATTAGAAGCAGACCGGACCGTGGCAAACTCAGATCTCAGCAGCCTTATCAGCAGCGGCGTTTTTACAACTGATCATTTAAAAGCATTATTTGAATGTTCAGAAGGCAACCTTGATTTTCAAAAACAATATGAGAAGTATTTGAGAAAAACCCTTACTGATCCAGAATTATGAGTTATGAATATTTCAGTTTTTTTATCCCAACCTTCATATTCTAACTATTCCGGCATGAACGATAATTAAAGCTTACCTTGGAACAATGCATTTCTTAAAAGAACATCTCAGTGACTATAAATACAGCTGGATAAATGAGGCAAACTTTACAGGCGAGGCGAGCCGCCGCCTTTTTAACAGGTACAACGGTAATCAGCTGCTGTTTGTCCTTAATCTCTATGCTTCGGTGATAGATGGTTTTACAATACCCATGGCGCTCACAATTGAAGACCGGCTTATGAATCAACTGCCGGTTGAAGCTAAAAGTGAAATGTCTGTTCTCAATTGGCTTAGACAAACTCCTGCGCTTCCGGTTAGTAATGCTTACTAATATAAAACTTGCCTGGGGTTGAAGCTTACCAGCAACCCTCGCTATCATGCACTTCAACTTGTATCATTCCTATTACGCACGATCCCGAGGAATTGAACACTCCGACAAGTAGGGGAAGACTTTTGATCTTAAATGAAAGATCCATCCTCCACCGCATCGACTCCTTTCTGGTTTAATATTACAGTAAAACCATCGACGCCTTTTTTCACATATTGGCTAATAAAGCGGTTCTTGTTAAGCTCAACCAGCAGTGTATCCATATCTGCTTTGGATAAATTCAACTTTTTTGTAAGTGAATTAAAACTAAAGCGGGCAGGTTTACCAGGTGTCAGGTCGCTACTAATCGCCGATAATATCGCCAACTTATTTTGATCTGACATTGTATAAAATTTTTAAGATATACAATATACTTAAATTGTTGCGAAGCAGTTTCCATCGATCGGTGTCTTGCCACCGATCTTAGATCTTCCTTTTATTGTCCGAAGGACTCCTTAATCCAGATTATTTGTAGACGCCCGCACTTAGGGAAGAAGTGTATCACTTCCTTAGCCTTGAAGGATCAAGCCGCTAAATTTTTGCCGTTTGTGGGGGTTGAAACCTGGCAGCAAACCCTTGCCTGCGACGTCGCAAAAACGATACAATATTTTTTTAAACTCTTTATTGATACATTACTGTAACTTTCTCTTCAAAAGGAATAAAGATTAAACATTGAAAGTTACTTCCAGCACGGTTTCAGAGATTTTATCACATTTGCGTCTCAATTTTCTTAGTGACAATTCTTTGCGTAAGTACACGGAAGAACCTTTTCGTTCGGAACTCTTCAGCTCAGATCAAATGGATCGCCATGGTATAGTATTGGCGAAGTCCCATAAAATTCAAAAAGGTTATCCTGTTGACAAACTTTTGAAAAGGCTGGAGGCCAATGAAAGAACTTTATTGGAAGTACGAAATCTTCTTGTTGAAAGTTTAAAGGCCGACAAAACAATTACACCTGCATCAGAATGGCTGCTGGATAATTTTTACCTCGTAGAAGAACAGGTGGTGATTGCCA
>Ga0126305_10001472_pt1 | contig 10509 bp, 10 predicted proteins | sample Plot26_FD_92536 | JGI IMG/M metagenome (GOLD analysis project Ga0126305, IMG submission 92536) | Serpentine soil microbial communities from UC McLaughlin Reserve, CA, USA - Plot26 | ecosystem: Environmental > Terrestrial > Soil > Grasslands | place: USA: UC McLaughlin Reserve, Lake County...
AAGCTCCTTCTCCGAAAGCACACCAGTTGCATCCGCCATCATCCACCTCGCTCCGGGCGATCGATTCCAGCCTCGCGCGAAAGGGCCCTCAGCCGCTCGAGGCCGCGGTCCAGCCTTGCGAGATGCTCGCTCATCTCGCTACCCGTCCGCGACTCGATCTCGCGCAGCCAGCCAATCCGGCGCTCGAGGTCGCTGATCGCTCGCTCAGCACCGGCGAATTGCGGCTCGATCCGTGCCGCCGCGGCCTCTGGGGTGAGGCTCGGGTCAAGCGCGCGGCGCCACTCGAAGCGCCTCGCGACGTACTCGGGCGGGATCACGAGGTTCAGTTGCTCGACCAGCGAGAGCCAGCGAAGCGCCGCCTCTAAGTCGCCGGCGCTGGCGTCAGCGTCGGCCGCGGCCAGTACGAGCGCGACCGCGTGCTCATGCTCGGCTTGGTCGCCCGCGGGGTCCGCCGGGGACTCGAGGTCGACCAGTTCGCCGGAGCCCTCCTCGCCGACCGTCCGGGCGAGGTACCGCCCCAGATACCCGCTGGCGAGCTTCGTTGGGGGCCACCAGATTCCGGGCCCTGCGACGGCGACGTCGCCGCTGCGGTTTCCGAGCGCCGAGCGCAGGAATTGTGGTGTGCCGCCGGTGATCAACTCGCCACGGAGCACGGGCTGAAACGCCCCAACCGGGACATGGGCGCCGGCCCGCGCCGCGATCTGGCGCGCCACGACGTCCGCCTGCTGCGCCGCGAGGCCGCCCTGCTTGATCGGGAACGCCGTGGCGTCACCGGCGGCCCAGATCCGGTCGAATCCAGGGACCTGCATCACGACGTCAGTGAGGACGAACCCCCGGGCACGCTGCGGTAGCCCATCGAGGGACGGCCCTACGAGCGCGGGGAGCGCGACGGCTGCGTCAGCCGGAAGGGATCCTCCTCCCTGGAGCCGTAGTGCACCGTCTTCGAAGGCCTCGGCGACGCTCGATGTCCGCAGCTGCACGCCGGCCTCGGCCAGGCGGGCCGAAACCAGCTGGGCGGCGGGAACGCCGAACAGGTCGAGCGGCTGGGCTTCGTGAGTGACCAGATCGATCTCGACGCCGCTGAGCTTGCGAGCATCGCGCTCGGCCGCAGTCAGCAGGGCGAGCTCATAGGCCGCGATCGACCAAGTCGCCTCCCGGGGAACGACGAAGGCAATCCGCCGCATGCCTCGGCGTCCCAGGGCCGACAGGATCTCTCCGAAGCGCCGTCGCTCGCTCTCGCCGCTGAACGTCAGCGCCCCGGGCACCGACTCGACGGGCCGTGCCCCCAGGGCGATGATCAATGCCTCGTACGAGACCCGCTCGCCCCCGGTCGTGATCACCTCGCGGGCGGCGACATCGACCTCGTCGAGGGCATCCTGGCGGTGACGGGCGCCCGCGTCCCGAACGAGCCGATCGAGGCTCAGCCGCAGCACACGCCCGCTGCCGAAGGGCTCGGCGACGAGCATGGGGCGGTAGACGAACTCGTCGGATGGGCTCAGGAGCTCGATGTCGACGCGATCGCCGGCGAGCTCCCGCAGCGCCAGCATCGCCTCCAGGCCCGCGACGCCCCCGCCGGCGATGACGACGCGGAGAGGCTCCATTCCTACTCGACGGTCGGTGGCGCGTACGGGTCGAGCGCCATCGGTTCGCGGTGCCATTCGGTGGGCAAGGCGACCTCGACCTCCAGCGAATGGCGCGGAGGCTCCGGATCCGCTCGCGGCTCCTCACCCGCGAGCCAAGCTGGCAGATAGCGCCCGCTGACCTTGTGCGGTGGCCACCAGAGATAGTCCAGCGAGGCGGTGCCCTCACCGGCTCCGCCGGCCACATCGGCTCGGAGGCTGAGGGACTCGTCGCCGGTGAGGAGCCGGCCGTGAAGCACCGGGTGGAAGGGCCGCGGGTCGAGCGTGGCGCCGGCTCTTGCCGCGATGTGCTCGGCGGCGGCATCGGCCTCCTGCGTGGCGAGCCCGCCCTGCTTGATCGGGAAGGTCGTCCCGTCGCCGGCGGCGTACACGCCCTCAACCCCCCGCACCCTCGCGTGCTGGTCGATCGGGATGAACCCGTGCTCGTCCGCGGGCAGGCCGCTGATGTCTGGCCCCTCGAGGGCTGGCAGGGCAACGACTCGACTGACCTCGAGGTGCTCGTCACCCGGCGTCAAGGTGAGTGTGCCTTCCTCGACCTCGCTGACGCGCGTGCTCGTCAGGACTCTGACGCCTCGGGCGTCGAGCAATGCCGCGACGGCGTCGCTCGCGAGGCGGCCGAACATGATCAGGGGCGCCTGCTCCGGCGTCGCGATCACGCACTCCAGATCCGGGAGGCCGAGCTCTTCCGCGCGTCGCTTTGCCATCAGCGCGAGCTCGTAGACCGGCAACGGCCAGGTGGCCCCGGGCGGCGCGACGAAGGCGAGGCGCCGCGGGTCGGCGGCCGCGCTCTCCCGGAGAAGGTCCGACATATCGAGCGGATCGCCGTCCGTCCGGAAGGTCACGGCATGCTCATAGGGCGGGCGCTGGCGGGCGCCCACGCAGATCACGGCGGCGTCGTAGCCCAGCTCCGAGCCGTCGTCGAGAGCAACGACCCGCCGCCGCGCGTCTACTCCACTCACGCCCTGCTGCACGAAGACGGCGCCGAATTCATCCGCGATGGGCTCCAGGGCGCGCCGCTCGGCCGGTTGGGGTGAGAACGGCTCCTCGACCATTAAGGGCTTGTACGTGAACTCCGGTTCCGGAGCGACGAGCGTCAGCGCGACCCGTTCGCCGGCCAGATCGCGAAGGGCTATCAACGTTTCGAGGGCGGCGATCCCGCCGCCCCCGATCACGATTCGCTGCTGCTCGCTCATCGCTCCAGAAGGAACGTACTAGCGGGCGGGCGCCGCTGCACTGCCGCGCTCACCCAACTCGACCCGCGCCCGGCGAGCCACAGCGGGAGCTCGCTCCTGGCGGACGCGGTAGATGATGTACAGAAGCGCGGCAGGAAGCATGAAGTTCGGGCCGCGCTCGATCACGTCCCAGATCTCCGCGCCGTTCATGACGGCCGTGAAGCGCGATAGCGCGGTCAGGAAACCCCATGCGACGCCCCAGACAAGCACGCCCATGGCAAGCGGCGAGTAGGCCGCCGGATGGTCGCAAAGGGCAGCGACCACGAGCCCGAGGAAGATCGCGGCGATCGCGATGTCGACGATCCCGATGACATTGACGATGGTCGTCGCCGCGTCCGTGCTCATCGTGCCGCCGAGCACCTTGTCGTAGTTGCCGATCACGAGGTCGATGAAGGTGTCGGAGCCCTTCAATCCGAGCATGCCGTGACCCAAGAACGCCAGGACGAAGCCAACGCCGAGGAGCGCATAGAGGGTCTTGGTGGTTGACGACTTCATGGTGACCTCCAGAGGTCGATCTACAGATTCGGGTCAGAGTCTCGTGGCGCCAGAGGGCACGCGCATCGGGGCGATCCCCCGAATGCAGGCAGTATTCTCCGCAGTGCGGGTAACCCGGACGCCTACGAGTCGCCGCCGCGTTAAGGTCGGAGTTGGTGGCCGAGTCAGCGTCCGCGTCTCGAGATAGGAGCGTCAGGATCGTCCTTGCCGATGACCACGCGGTGGTGCGGAGCGCGCTGCGAATGCTGCTCGAGGCCGAGCCGGAGTTCGAGGTCGTCGCGGAGGCGGGGGATGCGGACGAGGCCGCTCGTAAGGTGCGGGGGCATCACCCCGATGTACTGGTGCTCGATCTCAACATGCCCGGAGGCTCCGGGCTGGCCGCCGTTCCCAAGATTCGCGAGGATTCGCCCGACACGCAGATCGTCGTCTTGACCATGCAGGGGGAGCCCGCATTCGCCCGTGAGGCGATGCAGACCGGTGCCCTCGGCTACGTGCTCAAGGAGGCCGCCGACGCCGAGCTTGTCAGGGCGGTGAGGATGGCGGCTGATGGGCAGACGTACCTCCAGCCGGAGCTCGGCGCTCGCCTGGCTGCCGAGCCGGCCGGCGAGACCCCGGACGATCTCTCCGAGCGCGAGCTCGAGGTCCTGCGCCTGATCGCGCTCGGCCATACCAACAGCGAGATCGCCGAACAACTTTTCCTCAGCGTGCGCACGGTCGAGTCCCACCGCGCCCACATCCAGCAGAAGCTTCGGCTCACGACCCGCTCCGAACTGGTCCGCTATGCCCTCGAGCGCGGTCTGGTCGAGACCTAGACCCCGCGCGCTGCGGTCGGGATCACCGCGCTGATCCGGGCACCGGTACCGGGAGAGGAGTCGATGTCGAGGCTTCCGCCGAACATGGCGACTCGCTCTCGCATCCCCAGGAGCCCGAAACCCGCATGCGCCCGGTCCGGGTTGAATCCGACGCCATCGTCCGCGATCGAGATCTCGATCGAGCCGTCGGCCTCGATGACCCGGAGACGAACGTGCTCCGCTCGGGCGTGCTTGCCCACGTTGGTCAGCGCCTCCTGCACGACGCGGTAGATCGTGCTGTCGAGCATCTCGGGCCGCTTCGAGCCCCTCCCGTCGTCGCTGCCCGAGAGCCTGAGCTGCGCATCGATGATCACGCCCTCGGTAGCGGTCATGCGCTCGACCAGCCCCTGAATCGCCGCCTCGACCCCGATCTCGTCGAGCGCCGCCGGGCGCAGCTCGGCGATCAGGCTCCGCAGACTCTGGATCTCCGAGGCAAGCTGCGCGACGGCCTCCCTCACGGCCTGCTCAAGGGCCTGGGGCGATCCGCGCCGAAGGCCCGAGCCGAGCTGAACGCGCAGTGCCCCCAACGCCTGCAGGGTCTCGTCGTGAAGCTCTCGGGCCCAGTGGCTGCGCTCGCGTTCGGATGCCTCGATGCTTCGGCGCAGGCGCTCCTCCGCGACGCTCCTGGCGTTGTCGATCGCGATCGCAGCCCACTCGGAGAGGATGACCACAGACTGCTCATCGGCCTCGGAGAAGTCGCCGCCCCGCTTCTCCGTCAGGTAGAGGTTCCCGAACGCGCGGCCGCGGGTCATGATCGGAACTCCGAGGAAGCTCTCCATCTTGGGATGGCCCGGTGGAAAGCCGTATGAGCTTGGGTGCTTGGCCACGTCGGCGAGGCGAAGCGGTCGCGGGTCGGAGATCAGGACCCCGAGCACACCGCGCCCGCGCGGAAGCTCCCCGATCCGCTTGCGAACCTCGTCGCTGACGCCGAAGGTGATGAAGCGGTCGAGCTCGCGGCGGTCCTCGTCGAGGATCCCGAGCGCCACGTAGCGGGCGCCGGTCAGCTCGGCGGCGACCTCGAGGATCCGGCGCAGCAACGCCTCGAGGTCGAGCTCGGACACCAGGGCGCGGCCGACGTCGAGCAGTCGCTCGAGGCGTTCCGCATCGAGGTCGACGCCGCTCACGCCGAACAGCGTAGATCAGCCGGGCAGCTCCACCTCGATCGAAAGCGGCTCGGAGCGCGACGGCGGTTTGGCCTCGAGGTCCGTCTTGGACGTCAGCGCGAGATACGGGGCGAGGTACCTGCCGGCGATCTTGTCCGGCGGCCACCACAGCGGCTGCGAGTCGGCCACCGAGGTCTCGCCACGGCCGCCCGTGATCTCCGCACGGAGGTAGCTGGGCTCGCCGCCGGTCAGCAGCAGGCCGCGGAGAACGGGTCGAAACGGAGCCGGCTCGATGGACGCTCCCGCGTCGGCGGCGATCCGCCGCGCGGCCGCGTCCGCCTGCTGGGCGGCGAGGCCGCCCTGCTTGACGGGAAAGGCGATCAGGTCGCCCGCCGCGTAGACATCGGCGTGCTCGAGGCCCTTTACCCGGCCGTAGCCGTCCGTGGGGATGAACCCGTCCTCGTCGTGGGGGATGCCCGCGAGGTACGGGCCGTCGAGGCGCGGGACGGTGACGACGCGATCGGCGGACAGATGGCCCCCCGGGATCACGAGCAACCCGTCCGAGTCAACCTCGGACGGATAGCACCCGCAGCAGAGGCCGATTCCCCGGGCCTCGAGGAGCGCGCGCACGGTCGCGCTCGCGTGGGTCCCGAACAGCTCCAACGGGCTCGATTCCGGCGTCGCGATGGTGAGCCGTGGGGTCCCTCCTGGCTCACCTGCGGCGCGGGCGGCGGTCATCAGGGCGAGCTCGTAGAGCGGCAGCGGCCAGCCAAGGCCCCCGGGCAGGGCGAAGACGACTTCCATTGCCGCGCCGCCCTCGATCTCCTCCAGCAGCCGGAGAATGGGCCCGCGATCTCCACCGCCCCAGAAGGTGAGGGCCCCTGGGATCGCTTCCCGCGGGCGGGCTCCCAAGGCGAGGATGAGGACGTCATAGGCGACCTCGTCGCCGCGGCGCGTGCGGACGCGACGGCTATCGGCGTCAACGGCGGTGATGGCATCGGTGCGCAGCTTGGCGCCCGCGCCGTCGACGAGCGCCGCGAGGTCGAAGCGGCGCATCGATCCGAGGCCGAACGGCTCGGCTACGGCCAGCGGCCGGTAGACGAAGTCGCGTTCCGGAGACACCAGCTCGACCTCGAGCAGGCCGGCGGCCAGCTCCTGCAGCGCCAGCATCGCCTCGAGGGCCGCCACGCCGCCCCCCGCGATGAGCACGTGTTTGGGCCCCGCTCGGTTTCGCGAGGCAACCATCCGGCTCATCAACGGACCTCCTGCTGCGCAAGCTCGTTCCAGGCGACGCGCTTGGCGTCATAGGTGGTCGGCAGGTAGAGCTCGAGATCCTCCGCGACCTCCAGCCACCGCATCGCGCCGCGGAAGTCACGCCAGCGAGCATTCGAGTCCGCCGACTGAAGCGCCACTCGCACCACATCCTCGTGATCCCCCGAGAAGCTTGCAGGGTCGTCACCAATCGGCGCCTCGAGGTCCGCCAACCGGTCCCGGACGGTCGCCGGATAGCCGGCCTTCTCGGCGAGATAGGGGGCCAGCAGGCGCCCCGCGATCTTCGCCGGTGGCCACCAGAGCACGCTTCGCGATGCAACTGACTCCGGCCGAGCCTTGGCATTGTCCGATCGGGCGCGTAGGTAACGGGGGCCGTGGGCGGTGATCAGGGCGCCGCGCAGGACGGGGCGGAAGGGCCGCGGGACGACGTCCACCCCAGCCATGGCCGCGATCGCGCTGGCCGCGGCGTCCGCCTGTTGCGCTGCGAGACCGCCCTGCTTGATCGGGAAGCTGGTGATGTCACCGGCCGCGTACTGCGCGCCTGGCCCGTTCACCTTGCCGTACCCGTTCGTGGGAACGAGCCGCTGCGGGCCACGCTGCGGGATCCCGGGGATCTTCGGGGCCTCGGGGGCGGGCAGCGAGACGACGCGGTCACATTCCAGGGCGTCACCATCTGAGAGCTCGAGCTCTCCGTGGTCGAAGGCGACCGGGGCCCGCCCGAGGTGGAGCGAGACACCTGCTTGCTCGAGGAGAGCCCCAACGGCAGCGCTCGCGCGGGGCCCGAACATCTCGAGTGGCCGTCGCTCAGGAGTTTGGAGGTAGATCTCGGAAGCGGTGCCGGCGCTCGCGACGCGATCGGCTGTGAGCAGGGCGAGCTCGTAGAGCGGGAGCGGCCACGCCGCATCGCGCGGCATTGCAAAGACGAGCCGCCGGATCTTCCCCCGCTCGGCCTCATCCAAAACCTCCTTGAAGCCCGCGCGATCCTGGGATCCACGAAAGGTGAACGAGCCTGGGAGGCTCTCGACTGCGCGGACCCCGATCGCGACGAGAAGTGCCTCGTAGCTCAGCTCCGCGCCGGTTGCGGTGATCGCTGTCTGGGATTCCGGCTCAACGCGCTCGAGCGATGCGTGGCGGAAATGAGCATGTTGTTCCCGCGTGATCTGGCGCAGTGGAAAGCCTCGCGCGAGCGCCTTGTCGAACGGCTCGGCGATCGCGAGCGGCCGGTAGTGGAACTCCTCCTCAGGCGCGAGCAGCGTGATGTCCAGTTGTTCGTCGCCCAGTTCCCGAAGTGCGAGCAGAGCCTCCACGCCCGCGACCCCACCTCCGGCGATAACGACCCTGAACCGTTCCATGGGATGACGGTACGAGGCTCGGCCCTCCCGGGCATCGGTTAGAACCCCGAACCTTGCTCCGTAGTGACTACGCATGGCCGCGGCCATGCCCGTCACGTTGACGCGGGCCCCACCCGGCTGTTTCCAAGGCTTAGTGCGCCTGAGAGGAGTCGAACCTCCACGAGCCTGTTCAGCTCACAAGGCCCTCAACCTTGCGCGTCTACCAGTTCCGCCACAGGCGCCTGAGGGGCCTCGATTCTAGAGGGCTTGCTTCCGTCCGCGACACGGGGTACTCTACGAACATGTGTTCCCTTGAACGAGGCCGTCCGGCGATGGACCGCCGAATGAGGAGTTGACCGTGGATCTGACGAAGCGCCAGAAGGAGATCTTCGACTTCATCCGCAGCTATGCGTCCAAGACCGGCTATCCGCCGACGGTTCGCGAGATCGGCAAGGCGGTGGGGCTCCATTCGTCGTCGACCGTGCACGCGCACCTCGCGAATCTCGAGAAGGTGGGACTGCTTCGTCGCGACCCCACGAAGCCTCGCGCGATCGAGCTCCTCGTCGGGCGGGCAAAGCGCGCCGTGAAGGCATCGAGCGTTCCGGTCGTCGGGCAGGTTGCCGCGGGCGAGCCGGTCCTGGCCGAGGAGAACATCGAGGAGTACCTTGAGCTCCCGTCGGTGATCGGTGGCGACGAGGGCGACTTCATCCTCCAGGTCAAGGGCGATTCGATGAAGGACGCCGGCATCCTCGAGGGCGACTATGTCGTAGTTCAACAGTCCGACTCGGCGCGAAACGGCGAGATTGTCGTCGCGCTGATCGAGGACGAGGCGACCGTCAAGCGCTACTTCCGGGAGAAGGATCGGGTGCGTCTGCAGCCGGCCAACAAGGACTTCAAGCCGATCCGCACCCGGGATGCCAAGATGCTCGGACGAGTCGTGGGGGTCTTCAGGAGGGTCTGATGACGGCGGTGGCGACACGCGAGTCTCACGCCCGGCATCGCGATGGCGAATCGGCCGAGCGTCCTGCCACGGGTCTCTTCGAGCCGCATGGCCCCACGCTGGAGGACGCGATCCTCGCCGCATGGGACGAGCTGGTGAGTGCGGACCATGCGACCTGCCCAGTCTGCTCGGGGGGTATGTCTCGAACGAGCGGTTGCGAGACCTGCGGCTCGCAGCTCACCTGAGCGTTTCCGGCCTACACTTGACTGTGCAGGCTATGCAGTTGCGGGGGTGATTCCTCGAGGAAAGTCCGGACACCACAGGGCAAGGACGGTCGGTAATCCCGACCCGGCGAAAGCCGCGGGAAAGTGCCACAGAAACGACACAGCCGATGGCGCGGCCACACGTGAGCCGCGATCAGGCAATGGTGAAATGGTGCGGTAAGAGCGCACCGGCGCAGCGGTGACGCGGCGCGTCAGGGCAAACCCCGTCCGGTGCAAGGCCAAGCAGGACCGTCGACCCGACCCGGCGAGGTCCAGGTAGGCCGCAGGATCCCGGCGAACGGGACCCACGGGGCCCAGGCCCCGTGAGACAGATGACTGCACAAGACAGAATCCGGCTTATAGGCCTGCTAACGGAAAGCCCCGCTTAGGCGGGGCTTTCCTATGAGTTCAGGCGGTGAGCGTTTCGCTCAGCCCGAGATCGCAGCCGTCCAGGCCTGCTCGACCTGCTTCTGCTCCTCTGGGCTTCCCGGAGGGGAAATCGGCGTCGAGCAGTTCTTCGTGTACTGCTCGGTCGGGAAGATCAGGTTGCTCTTCGCGGCCTGGGGGTCGGTCTTCGCGAGGATCTCCTTCACGCCCTCCACCGGGGTCACCGAGCTCGTCCACGCCGAAATCTGCGCCTGGTGCTTTGGCTCGTAGGTGTAGTTGATCCACTCGTATGCCGCGGTCGGATTCGGCGCGCCAACGGGAATCACCCAGTCGTCCCACCAGACCATGCAACCTTCCTTCGGCATGACCCAGCGGAGGTCGGGATTGTCGGCTTGGAGCTGGATCGCGTCCGCGGCCCAGCCGATCACGGCAACTACGTCTCCGCTGGCAAGGTCCCTCGCGTAGTCGCCGCCTGTGAAGCGGCGGATCTGCCCGGACGCGCCGGCCTGCTTGAGCTTGTCGATGGCGTCGAGCCAGTCCTGCGTGCTGGCGTCCTCGGGATCGATGCCGTCAGCCTTCATCACCAGGGCACGACCTCGCGCAGCTCGGTGATGATCTCGACCTTGCCCTTGTACTTGGGGTCGAAGAGGTCGTGGACCGACTTGATCCCGGGCGCTAGCTTCTCGTTCACGATCAGCCCCGTCATGCCACCCTGCCAGGGGATCGAGAAGTCCCAGTTCGGATCGGAGCTCGGCGGTTTCGCTGCCGGGCTCAAGTGATTGAAGGCCGGCGCGAGCGCCTCCTTGTCGAGCCTCTGGATATAGCCGAGGTCGTACATCTTCTTCGCCAGCCAGTCGGTCGCCACCATCAGGGAGCGCCCACCCGACTCGCCCTTGGCGAGAAGCGGCTGCATCTTGCCGAAGAATTCGTCGTAGCTGTTGATGTCCTCGATGTAGTCGACGTGGATCCCGGTCTGCTTCTCGAACTCGGGGATG
>Ga0126305_10001473_pt1 | contig 10508 bp, 7 predicted proteins | sample Plot26_FD_92536 | JGI IMG/M metagenome (GOLD analysis project Ga0126305, IMG submission 92536) | Serpentine soil microbial communities from UC McLaughlin Reserve, CA, USA - Plot26 | ecosystem: Environmental > Terrestrial > Soil > Grasslands | place: USA: UC McLaughlin Reserve, Lake County...
GTGGTCTACGACCTGCTCTGCCGCGCGATCAAGAGCGATCTCGTCGTCGGGGCGGCAGGCGTCGGCCTGACGGCCGTGGCTGCCTGGGCAGCAACCGAGCTCTTCAGCGGCCGCGGCGCGTTCATCCAGGTCGGCGCGATGCTCGGGACGGTCATGGTCGCGAGCGTCCTGTTCGTGATCATCCCAGCCCATTGGGAGCTCATTCGCGCCAAGGAGCAGCAGCGGCCGCCGCGGATCGAGCTGGGCGTCGACGCGAAAAGACGCTCGGTGCACAACACGTACCTCGCGCTACCCGTCGTGCTGACGATGATCTCGAACCACTTCCCGTTCCTGTACGCCGACGAGCACGCCTGGCTCGTCCTCGTGGCGCTGATGCTGATCGGCGCCTGGGTGCGGCACTTCTTCGTCCTGCGACGGCGGGGCCGGACCGTCCTGTGGATTCCCGCAGCCGCAGCGGCGGCCACGGTGGCCATCGCGCTCGCGATCGAGCCGGACGAGCCCAACAGCTCAGGCGGGGAACGGGTGACGGCCGCGCAGGCCACGGCGATCGTCCAGCGCCGCTGCGTCGCGTGCCACTCGGCCAACCCGACCAACGACCGGTTCCGCTCCGCGCCCGCCGGCGTCATGCTCGACACGACGGAGCAGATCAGGGCACGAGCGGATCAGATCAAGGCGCAGGCCGTCGATTCGACGGCGATGCCGCTCGGCAACGTGACGGGGATGACCGACCAGGAGCGCCAGGCGCTCGGCGCCTGGATCGCCACCGTGGAGTAGGTTCTGCCGCGTGCTGGAGATCGAGGCTGCCGGCTTCCGGTTCGTCGCGCGCTGGGAAGACGAGCTGGCGCCGAGCACCGTCGGCGCCTTCAAGGCGATCCTCCCGCTCGACGACCGGATCATCCACTGCCGTTGGAGCGGGGAGTCGAACTGGATCCCCTGGGGCGACCGTGACCTCGGGATCGGCCCCGAGAACGCCACGTCGTACCCGCACCCCGGCGAGCTCGCGCTCTACCCGGGAGGCGAGAGCGAGACCGAGCTCCTGTTCCCGTACGGGTATTGCCACTTCAAGAGCAAGGCCGGCGAGCTGTGGGCCAACCACTTCGCCACCCTGGTCGAGGGGGCCGAGAACCTCAAGGAGCTCGGCCGCCTGACGCTCTGGGAGGGCGCGCAGGCGATCAGCTTCCGGGAGAGCTGAGCCGCTTCAGCGTCGCGGTCAGCACGTCGACCGCGAGCCCGATGTCCTCGTCGCTCGAGTGTTCGTCGGGCGAGTGGCTAACGCCCTCGTTGAGGCTGCGCGCGAACAGGATCCCGGCCTCGACGCCCGCCGTGGCCAGGACGCCCGCGTCGTGGCCGGCGCCGGACGGCAGCTCGATCACGGGCAACCCGACGCGCTCGACCTCCTCGCGCAGCACGCGCCGCACCGACTCGGCCATCGGCGCCGCGGGGACAACCGGCTCCGGCTCCAGGTCGAGCTCCGAGAGCAGGCGGCCGAGGCGGGCGGCGTCGGGTGCGCGAGCGTCGACGGTCAGGTTCACCGCGCCGGGAATCACGTTGACCGCGCCCGGCTCGACCTCGAGCACACCCACGGTCCCGACCGCCCCGTCGATCAAGGCTGCGGCGTCGCGCACGCGGAGCACGTACTCGGCCGCCTTGCAGAGAGCGTCGTCGCGGGCGTCCATCGGCTTGGTGCCGGCGTGGCCCGCCGCCCCAGTGAAGCCGACCGTCCGCCGCGCGTAGGACATGATCCCTGTCACGACCCCGAGCGGCGCACCGGCGTGCTCGAGTCGCGGCCCCTGCTCGATGTGGACCTCGACGTACGAGCCGGGAAGCTCGCCGTGCTCAGCCCGCCAGCGGCTGCCGTGGCAGCCGGTCTCCTCGTCGCGGAAGACGACGACGCCGAGCGTCCGCTCGGAACGACCGACCGCGCCGACGGCGTCAAGGCCGGCGAGCACACCGAGCGGGCCGTCGAACTTCCCGCCCTCGGGCACGGAGTCCAGGTGCGACCCCGTCCAGACTTCGGGTAGCTCCGGCCGTTCGCCGCGCAGCCGCCCGATCACGTTGCCCCGCCCGTCGCGCTCGACCGCGAGGCCGGCCTCCTCCATCCAGCCGGCGACGAGATCGCAGGCCTCGTCCTCTTCCGGAGTGCCGCCGACCCGGTTGGCGCCGAGGCGCCCGCCGACCCGGTAGACCTCGTCGAGGCGCCGTGCCAGCAGCATCACGAGGTCCTACATCATCTTCGCCGGCCTGAGACCCGCGTCCTCGAGCACGGCCGCGACCAGGAGCTCGTACCGGTCCTCGGCGAGGTCACCGATCGGGTCGTCGGTGTAGCGGAGCAGCTGGCCGTAGGGCAGTGCGAACGCCGCCCGCATCGCCAGCAGGCGGCGGCGCTCCCCGGCCGGCTCGCGCAGCACGCGCGACGCCGCGGTCAGCTGCCTGATCTGGCGGATCCGCGGCGGAATCATCCACAGCAGCAGCAACGCGGCTGGAGCGGCGAACGTGACGAAGCCGAGCAGGTTGGCGAGGTAGTGCACCTTGTTCTCTCCCGACTGGCCGAGGTCGGCCACGTTCCCGCCGGAGCCCTCACCGGCCTCGCGTAGCCCATCGGCGATCTCGCCGCCGACGATCGGCGTCCCGTCGACTGCGTCGGCCGCCGACTCGAAGCCGCCCCGCACGGCCTCGCCGCCGCTGCGCACGCCCTCGCCCAGCACCGCCAACGCGTCGACCGCGTCGTGAACGGCCTTCCCGAACAGCGCGAACAGGAGGAGGAGCGCGACGATCAGCAGGTCGCGGGAGATCGTCCCGATCCGCTGGCCCGGAAGCTGCGGATAGAAGCGCATGAAACGGCTTTACCCCAACGCGTATCTGTTTCACCCCCGTCGGCGTTGGGTAGGAACGAAAGAGCGAAAGGGGGTGCAAGGGTGAGCATTCTGTGGATTCTTCTGATCGTGATCCTCGTGCTCGCGCTGCTCGGCTTCTTCTCGCGCGGGTACTGGTAGAGCAAGCTAGGCGTTAACTCTTTGTGAAATAGGCCGCCCGGCCCATTGCCGGGCGGCTTCGTTTTCCGACAAGCTGGGTGGATGGTCGCCACCCGGCAAATCCTCGCCCGTGCGGACGCATCCGAATGGCTTCCCACGATGGGCGGAATGGCACGTCCGAACGGCGTCGTGATCGTCAGCGAGCGCTACTGGGCGTTTGCCGGCGTGGACGGGTCGTTGCGCGAAGGCGCGATGGCGCCGAGGCCGACGGTCCTGCGCAAGATCCCGCTGGTCCGCGGCCTCGCGAAGCTGGCGGCGGCCATGTCGCCGGTTTTCCGTCGTCGCGGCGTCACCCGGCCGCGCGAGCGCGCGTTGCTCGCGCTGGCACTCGTCGCCCCGTTCCTGTTCTTCCTGCTGCCCGAAGAGGCGCGCGTCCCCGCCGGCCTCTTGCTAACCATGGGCCTAGTGCTCTGGCTTCTCCGCGGGCGCACGCTCAGGCTGCACGGCGCGGAGCACCGCGCGATCGCCGCCGCCGAGACCAGGCAGCTCACGGCCACGTGGGAGGGCGCGGCGCGACCGTCCCGTTTCTCATCGCGCTGCGGGACGAACTTCGCCGCGCTGGTCCTCCCGGTGACCTTTGTGGCCGAGCGCGCCTGGCCGCTCGCCCCGGCGCTCTACACACCGCTTCTCGTCACGCTGCTTTCGCTCGCCCTGACGATGGAGCTCTGGCAGGCGATCCAGGTCTCCGGGCGCCGGTACTTCCGTCCGCTGCTGCTTCCCGGCCTTGCGCTCCAGCGGCTGACGACGCGCGAGCCGGCGCTCGAGGAGACACGCGCGGCGCTAACCGCGGTCGCGTCGGTGCTTCGGCGCGAGCTCGCCTAAAGCGCGCCGAGCAAGCTCAGAACGCGCTGCCTCGCCAGCGTGGTCGCGCCCTTGTCGTAGCCGGGAAGGCTGCTGTCGGCGAACAGGTGCTGGTCGCCGGGATAGAGGAAGAGCTCGGCACTGTCGACCGTTTCGTCGACCTCGCGCGCGACCGGGAGGTCCTCGTCGGCCCACGGGTCGCCTTCCATGATGTGCATCTGGAGCGGGACGCCCTCGGGCCACTCCCCGTCGAACTCGGACGGCGGGATCGCGCTGTGGAAGAGCACCGCGCCTCTCGCTTCCGGTCGTGTCTGGGCAAGCATCTGCGCCGGCATCGCCCCGAGCGAGAAACCGACGTAGACGAGCTCGTTCGGCAGGCCCTCGGCGGCAGCCTGGCCGCGCTCGAGGATGGTGCCGAACCCCACCTCCCGGGCATACCCGACGCCCTCGTCGAGGTCGTCGAAGGTCTTGTCGTCGTACAGGTCGGGCGTGTGAACGACGTGCCCGGCTCCGCGCAGGTCTTCCGCGAAGGCCGACACCCCGGGCGTCAAGCCCTGCGCGTGATGAAAGAGCAGAACCTCGGCCATGTTCACTAGAGGCCGAACGGGTTGTACGCGCGCGCGCCGGTCGAGACGAGGACGCTCTTCGTCTCGAGGTAGAGCTCCAGCGTCTCGATCCCGAGCTCGCGGCCGAAGCCGGACTCCTTGTAGCCGCCGAACGGGATCCCGGGGAAGGCCGTGTACGGCATGTTGATCCCGACGGTGCCCGACTTGATCTGCCGCGCCATCCGGTGCCCGCGGGCGGGGTCTCCGGTCCAGACCGTGGCGTAGAGCCCGTACCTGGAGTCGTTCGCGATCCGGACGGCGTCTTTCTCGTCCTCGAACGGAATCGCCGTCACGACCGGGCCGAAGATTTCCTCCTGCGCGACCGTCATGCCGCTCTCGACGCCCGCCAGGACGGTGGGCGGATAGAACGCTCCTCGCCCGTCGCCGGGCTCGCCGCCGGCGACGACCTCCGCGCCCTCCTCGCGACCCTGCTCGACGAAGCCGTGCACGCGCTCGCGATGGGCGCTCGAGATCAGGGAGCCCATCTGCGTCTCGGGGTCGAGCGGGTCGCCGACCCTGATCGAGCCCACCTTCTCCGTGAAGTTCGCCACGAAGTCGTCGTAGATCGACTGCTCGACGAGGAGCCGTGACCGCGCCTCGCAGCTCTGGCCGGCGGCGTAGTAGATCGACCACGCCGCGCTCGGGATCGCGTCCTCGAGGTCGGCGTCGGCGAAGACGATGTTCGGGCTCTTGCCGCCGAGCTCGAGCGTGACGCGCTTCAGCGGGTCGCCCGCGAGCCGCATGATCTCGGCCCCGGTCTTGGTGGAGCCGGTGAACGCGACCTTGTCGACGCCGGGGTGGCGGACGAGGTACGCGCCCGTGGACGGGCCGTCGGCCGGGACGATGTTGACGACGCCCTCGGGGAAGCCGACCTCGGCCGCGAGCTCGGCGAGACGGAGGGCCGTCAGCGGCGTCGCGGGATCTGGCTTCAGGACGACCGTGCAGCCGGCCGCGAGCGCAGGCGCCAGCTTCCAGGTCGCCATCGTGAGCGGGTAGTTCCAGGGGACGATCTGGGCGGCGACGCCGACGGGCTCCTTGAGCGAGTAGAAGAGGAGCGACCCGCCGATCGGGTTCGAACGGCCCGCGATCGAGGCGATGGCGGAGGCGTAGAAGCGGAAGTTCTCCGTCGCCTGCGCGATCTCGGCCTTCACCGACGCGATCGCCTTGCCGACGTTCCTCGTCTCGAGGTCGGCGAGTTCCTTGCGGTTCGCGACGATCGCGTCCGAGAGCGCGTGTAGCAGGCGCGAGCGCTCGGTCGGCGGCGTCTTCGACCACGGCCCGGCGAGCGCCGTGCGCGCTGCCTCGACCGCGCGGTCGATGTCCGCCTCGCCGCCGATGGCGACGCGCGCGAGCGGCTCGCCCGTCGCAGGCTCCGTCAGCTCGCGGATGTCCCCCGAAGCCGGCTCGACGAGGGCGCCGCCGATGAACAGCCCGTACTCGCGTTGCGTGGCCACCGCCATCGCGGAGGACGATACCGAGCTAGCCCGTGAACCGGGCGCGGGAGGCGACCGCCGGGGGCTGCCGAGCAGGAAGCAGAACGACCGCGGCGACGTCGCTACACAGCCTGCGCTGGGTGCGCGTGGCGAGCGGACGACTCCGGCACGTGAGGCTGTTGGCGCCGCTCACGTAGGCGACGTTCGCGAGCACGCGACGCGCCGTCATGCGAGGCACGCCAACCGTGACGCGATACGTCCTGACCGCTCCCCGCGGCAGCCGCGCGATCGGCCAGCAAACGGAGCCCTCGGCGCGGCGAGACCCACGCGCGCTGATCAGGCTGACGCCCTTCGGCAGCCGGTCGCAGACACGCGCGTTCCGCACCGTTCCGGGGCCGGGATTCCTCACCGTCACCGTGAAGCGGACCTGTCCGGGCGTCCGCAAGGACCGCCGACTCGTGGTCTTGAGGACCACCAGCCGACCACGCGGAACGAATTGCACGGCGTTCGAGACGGTGCAGGTCACGACGCCGCGCGCGGTGACAGGAGCCGTAACCCCGTAGGGGCCGCCGGCATAGCGTCGCAACGTCCGGATGCCGTTCCCGCAGTTGACGAACGCCGAGTAGCCGGCCGGCACCGCGACCTCGCCGAGCGTGACGTCGGCGGACGGTGGGTAGTCGAAGGAGACGCTCTCGCCGTCCGTCTCGGCCGTCGTCGCGGCGTCGAACGGCTGCCGGCCGGCGTCGTCGACGAAAATCTCCGCCGCGCCCGCCCGGCCGAACCAATTCTTGACCACCCGCACGGTCGCGTGCGGCGTGTTCGTGATCGTGCACGTGAGTGTGGCGCCGTCGGCGGCGGGCGACGTGACCGCGAACGGGCCGCCTGTGTAGGGCTGCGGCGCGCCGGTGCCGCACGCGATCGACGCTGAGTAGCCGGACGGGACTGCGATCTCGCCGACGGTCACCGGCGTCGCGAGTGGATAGCTGAACGAAGCGTTGTGGCCGGTCGCCGTCGCCACCCTGGACGCGTCGTACGGGGCGGCACCGTCCTCGTCGACGAAGAGAGTCGTGGTGGACGGCGTTCCGGCCCACTCCTTGACCACACGAACGGTGGAGCGCTGCTGGGTGTTGGTGATCGTGCACGTGAGCGTCGTGTCGGCCACCGGCGGGGCGGTTACCGGGAAGGGGCCGCCGCTGTACGGCGCCGGGGCCCCCTGGCCGCAGGCGATGGAAGCGCGGTATCCGGCCGGCACCGACGTCTCGCCAACGGTGGTAGGCGCAGACAGCGGGTACGCGAAGGACGCGCCGTCGCCGCTCGCCGTGGCGACGGTCGAGGCGTCGTAGGGCGCGGCGCCGTCCGCGTCGACGAACACCGTCGCGCTCGCGGGCGCGCCGACCCACTGCTTCACCACGCGCACCGTCGCGAACAGCTGCGTGTTCGTCATCGTGCAGGTCAGCGTCGTGGCGGGCGCGGTCGGAGCGGTGACCGGGAACGGGCCACCCGAATACGGCTGGGCGGCCGAGCCCCCGCAGGCGATCGTGGCGGAGTAGCCGGCGGGGACGGTTGTCTCGCCGACGGTGACCGCACTACCCGTGACGTAGTCGAACGACGCGCTGTCGCCGCTCGCGGTCGCAACGGTCGACGCGTCGTACGGGGCGGCGCCGTCGGCGTCGACGAAGATCGCCGCCGAAGCCGGCGCGCCGACCCAGTCCTTGATCACCCGGACCGTCGACTCGGGCGGAGGCGGGATCACCGCGTCGTTGATCGTGCAGGTCAGGGTCGCGCCGGCCGTCGACGGAGAGGTGACTGCGAACGGCCCGCCCGAATACGGCTGGGCCGGTCCGCCGCCGCACTGGATCGTGGCCGTGTAGCCGAGCGGGACCGCGAGCTCGCCGACCGTGACCGGCGCGGAAACGGCGTACTCGAAGGACGCGTTGTCGCCGTCGGCCGGCGCGGCAGTCACGGCGTCGAACGGAGCCGCGCCGTCGGCGTCGACGAAGATCGCCGCCGTAGCCGGCGCCCCGGCCCAGTTCTTGACCACGCGCACGGCCGACTCCAGCTGGGTGTTCGTGATCAAGCAGGTCAACGAGCCGCTGTCGGCGGAGGGCGAGGTGACACCGAACGGGCCGCCCGTGTACGGCTGCGGCGCCTCCTCGCCGCAGGCGATCGTGGCCGAGTACCCGGCCGGAACGGCGGTCTCTCCCACGGTGACCGGCGTCGAAACCGGGTAGGTGAAGGAGGCGCTCGTGCCGGTCGTCGTCGAGACGGCGGAGGCGTCGTACGGGGCAGCGCCGTCGGCGTCGACGAAGATCGTTGCCGCGGAGGGCGCGCCTACCCACCTCTTCACGACCCGGACCGTCGAGGTTTGCGGCCGGTTCGTGATCGTGCAGGTGACGATCGCGCCGTCGACGGCGGGGGACGTCACCGCGAAGGCGCCGCCGTCGTAGGGCTGCGGCGCGCCACCGCCACAGGCGATCGTCGCGGAGTACCCGGCCGGAACCGCGGTCTCGCCGACCGTGACGGCCGTCGAGAGCGGGTAGTCGAAGGACGCACTGTCTCCGGTCGCCGTTGCGGTCGCCGAGGCGTCGTACGGCGCGGCGCCGGTCGCGTCGACGAAGAGCGTCGCCGACGCCGACTGACCGTCCCACTGCTTCACGACCCTGACGGTGGAGCGTCTGACTCGATTTCGGACGACGCAATTGACGCTGCCTCGGACCCTCAGGCCGGAAAGCGTGAACGAGGCGACGGTGGCCGGGTCGTCGCTCGAGAAGATGGTGAGCGGGCCCGACTGACAGCTGACGGACTCGGCCGCGTGAGTCACCGGCACCGTCTCGGAGATCGTGATGTCGCTCAGCGCCGCGGACGACGCCGGTCGCCAGACGAACCTCAGCTCGTCATCCGTTCCGGTGACGCCGGACTGCGTCGCGGTGCTGCTGCCGACGACGTCGACCGCGTTCGGCTCGAACCACCTGTACGCGAACGGTGTCGCCCCCTGGAGCTCGACGCGCCCGCTGAAGGGCCAGCCGGTCTGCGACGTCCACACGTCGCGTTTCTGCGCGTCCGTCTCCTTTCGTACGGTGACGGTGACATTGCAGAGGTTCGAGGCGAGCTCTCGCAGAGCGTCCTCGAGCTCGTCGAAGTCGGTCACGAGCGTGTAGTCGGCGACCGAGATCGGGTAGGTCGGGAAGCTGCGAGTGCCCGAGACCGATTCGATGCGAAGCGCGCTCAACGGATCCGTCACGCCGCTGCCGACACCGACCACAAACATGTGCGACCTCTGTTTCAGCGTCTCGGCCACCCCCACGGCCGCGTTCACCGGTGGGTAGTAGCCCTCCTCGTAGACCGTCGCTCCGTTGCCGAGACGATTCGGATTGCCGTCGGTCAGGAAGACGACGAGCTGGGGCGGGTTCGCCTGCGTCTCGGCCTGCACCTTGGCCAGCCCCGCGTCCCAGTTCGTGTACGGGCTGTAGATGGTCGGCTGGTAGTTGTTCAGATACGTCGCCAGCGCGCCGCTGACGAAGCCGGACGTGACCTGCTGGTAGGGAGCGATGAACGAGCTGCTAGCCGTGGTGTTGAACTTGAACACCGCCATGCTCGCCCCCGTGCCGACCAGGCCCTGCGCGAGGACGCGGGTCGCGTCCCTCACCTTCTGGGTCGCCGAGGCTTGCTCGATCGAATGGGACTCGTCGAGCACGACCGCGACCTTCAGCGTCTCGCAGGCCGCCGTGAGCGCCGGGTTGGCGCTCGGCGCTCGCGTCGTCAGTGTCAGCGATTGGGCCGTGAGCTCCGCACCGCTGCAGCCGTTGTTGTTGAAGAGCGCGACCCTTAGCTCCGAGCTGCCGCCCGGCGGCGGCGGGAACACCTGCGTCCGTGAGCCCGCAACGTCGAGCCGGGCAGCACGCCCCTCTCGGAGCACCGCGTTGTCGAAGTCGTACTGGATCGTCAGCGTGCGGTCGCCGGCGGACTGGTTCTGGTGGTTGACGCATTTCGATCCGCCTCCGATGGTCACGCGGGTGGAGGACCACGATGTCTCGGTGACCGTGGCGGCGATGTAGACGTCGAAGCCGGCCCCGTTCGGCCCGGACGTGATCGCTGCCCCGCTCGCGCGAGCCTGCAGCGCGGTGATGCGAATGGCAGCCTGGCCGAGCGCCACGGCGGTGATAACTGCGGCCACGCCGCCGCCGACCAACACCGCTGCGAGCAGTCTCCTCCACCTGCCTGGCATGTCCCGTTCCCCTCGGGGTCGGCGCCGAGCGTTCCGACCGCAGCATCAAGATCGTACTTTCGGTCTCGAAAGTGTCAAATAGGCGAGCGCTCGAAGAGCGCGGCCTGGCCCTGCCCGACGCCCACGCACAGCGTCGCGAGGCCGTAGCGGCCGCCGCGGCGGCGCAGCTCGTGGAGGAGCGTCACGGCCAGTCGTGCCCCGCTCATCCCGAGCGGATGCCCGAGCGCGATCGCGCCGCCGTTCACGTTCACACGCTCGGGGTCGAAACCGAGCTCGCGGATCACGGCGAGGCTCTGGGAGGCGAAGGCCTCGTTCAGCTCGACCAGGTCGATCTCGCCGACGTCGATCCCTGCCCGTGCGAGGAGCTTCCGTACCGCAGGCACCGGCCCGATCCCCATTACGCGCGGGTCGA
>Ga0126305_10001474_pt1 | contig 10507 bp, 9 predicted proteins | sample Plot26_FD_92536 | JGI IMG/M metagenome (GOLD analysis project Ga0126305, IMG submission 92536) | Serpentine soil microbial communities from UC McLaughlin Reserve, CA, USA - Plot26 | ecosystem: Environmental > Terrestrial > Soil > Grasslands | place: USA: UC McLaughlin Reserve, Lake County...
CGGCGAGTACGTGCCGGTCGCCGAGACCGTCCGCGGCTTCCGCGAGATCCTCGACGGCGAGCACGACGAGCTCTCCGAGGGCGCCTTCTACATGCAGGGCTCGATCGACCAGGTTCTCGAGAACGCCAAGTCCGGCGCGGCGGCCTAGGAGCAAGTAGATGGCGGCGGAGCACATGGTCGATGTCGAGGTCCTGACCCCGGAGGGCGAGGTCTGGAGCGGTGAAGCGCGCCAGGTCTCGACCCGAACCGAGGTCGGCGAAATCGGCATCCTCGCCAATCACGCGCCAGTCCTGGCGGCGCTGCGGCCGACCGAGCTCCGCCTGCATCTCTCCGATTCGGAGGTCAAACGGTACGCGCAAGCGCACGGCTGGCTGCAGGTCTACGGCAACCGGGCGCGGCTCCTGCTCGAGGAGGCGATCCCCCCGGAGAACCTCGACGGCGGCACCCTCAAAGAGCAGCTGGCCGATGCCGAGCAGCGATTGTCGGAGAGCGAGCAGGGGAGCGCGGACTACGCCCGGGCGCAGAAGGACAAAGACCGGGCCGAAGCATTTCTTTCGATCGCCGGGGGCTAGATGAGGGGGACCGGTACCCCTCCTCCGGAATTGACCTCCCCTCGCTTCGCTTCGGGGAGAACCTGGAGCGCGGGCTGCGCCCGCGCAATCGCCAGATTGCATATCGCCGAACATTCCTCCGGAGGGGTACCGGTCCCCCTCATTCGCTGCCGCGTCGGAGGGACGGATGAGTGACGAGCTGGTTGCCCTCGCCCAGCGGTTGATCAGCTATGAGACCTGTGAGCCGGAGGCGATTTCCGAAGCTGCCGGGTTCGTCCAGGGGTGGCTGGAAGCTCGCGGGATCGAGACCGCGAGCGACGAGGTCCGAGGGCTGCCCGTCGTCAAGGCAGAAGTTGGGCCCGAGGGGGCGCCGACGGTGGTCCTGCATGGCCACCTGGATGTCGTCCCAGGCTTCAGCGGCCAGTTCGAGCCGAAGATCGAGGGGGATCGCCTCTATGGGCGCGGCGCCTACGACATGAAGGGCGCGATCGCGGCGATGCTGCTGGTCACGGCGGCGATGCGCGACCAGGAGCGGGTTCGGGTCCGGCTCGGGATCGTCGGCGACGAGGAGTCCGAGGAAGACGCCGAGCGCGGCTCGGATCACCTCGTCGACACCGGCTTCATCGGCGATTTCGCGATCACCGGCGAGCCGACCGATCTGCACATCGGAATCGAGGCGAAGGGAGTCCTGGCGCTGCGCCTGGAGGTCGCCGGCACCGCTGCCCACGGCGCCACGCCCTGGCTGGGCGAAAATGCCGTTCTCAATGCGATCGACGTTTTCCGCACGATCGAGTCGCTACCGTTTGCGCGGCACAGCTCCGAGCTCTTCGACCGGCCTTCGATCAACTTAGGGAGGATCGTCGGCGGCGACGCTCTCAACAAGGTGCCTGACCGATGCTTGATCGACGTCGACATCCGCTACCTGCCGGACCAGAATCCGCAGGAGATCCTCGCGCAGGTGCGGGAGATCCCCGGGATCGAGCTGCAGCCGCTGCTGACGCGGCCGCCGGCCACGGTCGACCGCAACTCCGCCTACGTCAGGGCGCTGCGCAGCTCGACCACCGAGCATCACGACGGGGAGCCGATGAGCGTCGGCCGCGATGGCGCCTCCGACGCCGTCTCCTTCCTGCGGGTGGGGGTGCCGGCGGTCGAGTTCGGCCCGGTCGGTGCAGGCCACCACGGGCCGGCGGAGTGGGTCTCGGTCTCATCGCTGGAGACCTACCGCCAGGCGCTGGAGTCATTCCTGTTGGCGATCCCAGACCGACTCGATGAATGAGCCGCTCGGCCCGGGCTGGGCGCCGAAGAAGCCACCGCCTAGCGGCGACGGCGAGCCGGCGCCGAAGCCGAAGCGCTACTGGTGGCGGTTCGTCCTCGCTTCGTTCCTGATCGTCGCCGTCTCCGCCGCGACGACGGCGGCTGCCGTCCTGCTCTACCTCGGCGACATCGCCGATGCGATCGAACCGAAAAACCACAAGCTGCAGAAGAAGCTGGACAAGATCCTCGACGACGCCGAGAGCGGTGGCGCCCAGAACTTCCTGATGATCGGCTCCGACAAACGGGCGGGGGCTGAATTCGCCGAAGACAAAGGCCGCTCCGACACCGCGATGCTGCTCCGCCTCGACCCCGACAAGAACCTGATCTCGATGATGTCGATCCCGCGCGACCTCAAAGTCGAAATTCCGGACGTCGGGATCGGCAAGTTCAACGAAGCCTATTTCTACGGCGGCACCAAGTTGACGCTGCAGGTCGTGAAGGAACTGACCGGCCTGCGGATAAACCACGTGGTCAACGTCGACTTCCTCGGCTTCGCCCAGGGCGTCTACGCGATCGGCTGCGTCTACACCGACGTCGATCGGCGCTACTACCACTCCAACGTCGGCCTCCCCCCGTCCGAACAGTACGCGGAGATCAACGTCAAGCCCGGCTATCAGCTGATGTGCGGCAAGCAGGCGCTCGACTACGTCCGCTACCGCCATACGGACACGGACATCGTCCGCTCCGCCCGCCAGCAGGACTTTCTCAGCGCCGTCCGCCACCGCATCAACGTCAAGGACATCGTCTTCGACCAAGGCGGAGACCTGGTCGACGTCTTCACCCAATACACGACCTCCGACATCAGCAAGGGCTCCGAACTCCTGGAAGTCCTCAAACTTGTCGCCGCTTCGCGGAACGCGACGATCAACGAGGTCGACTTTCCGGCCGAACTGGGCCCCAGCTTCGTCTACGCCTCCGAGGGAGCGATTCACGAAGCCGTCGAGAAATTCCTCGGCGAAACGGAAGCGAACGGCTCGCCCCCGCGGAAGTCGAAGAAGCCGGGAGGCAAGAACCAGCGCAAGAAGTCGAAGCAGCGGAAGCCGAAGGTGAAGGTGTCCAAAGCCGGGAACGACGAACTGGTGCTCGCTCGCGAAGCCGGCGAAGCCGAGGCGAAGATCGCTTCGCGTCGAGCCCACGGGCCGTTCCCGATCTACTACCCGACCCGGCTCCCCGAAGGCGCCTTTTTCGTCGAAACCAATCCCTACGAGAAGATCGTCGACCCATATGTGTACGGCCTCAAGGACGAGGACGACGATCGGCATCTCGCTTACCGGATGATGCTCGTGATGGAAGAGTCCGACGGAACCCACTATTTTGGGGTTCAGGGTATCCGTGGATGGGAGGACCCGCCGATCCTCGACGATCCGAGCCTGACGAAGGAGATCAAGGGTCGCGACTTCGACATCTACCTCGACGGCGACCAGGTGAAGTTGGTCGCTTGGCGCCGCGGGGAGAATGCCTACTGGATCACCAACGACCTGATGCGGACCTTGACCAACGACCAGATGATTGGAATGGCACGCTCGGCTGCTGTCTTGATTCCGCAGCCCAAACCGAAACGCGGAAGGAGCAGGGGATGAGTGAGCGGAAGGAGACGGTGGGGGTCATCGGGGTCGGGTGGGTCGGCTTGGTCACTGCCGCCTGCTTCGCCGAGCTGGGCCATCCGGTGATCGCCCGCGACATCCTGCAGGAGAAGGTCGACTCGCTCTCGCGCGGAGAGGTCTCGATCCACGAGCCGGGGCTGGAGGACCTCCTCCGCCGCAACGCCGAGCGGATCACCTTCACGACCGACATGAACGAGCTGCTTGCCGGGGCGCGGCTGCTCTTCGTCTGCGTCGACACCCCGCCGACCTACTCCGGCGACGCCGACCTCTCTCGCGTCCGCGCCGTCGTCCAGGAGCTCCCAGAGGACGGCGACCACGTCCTGATCATGAAGAGCACGGTCCCCGCCGGCACCGGCCAGTCGATCCGCCGGGACATGCCCAACCTCTCCTACGTCTCCTGCCCCGAGTTCCTCAAGGAGGGCACCGCCGTCCAGGACTTCATGAACCCCGACCGCGTCGTGATCGGCGCCGACCCGGGCGACGAGGAGTCCGCCGACGCCGTCGCCGGACTCTACGAACCGCTGGGTGGTCAGATCCTCCGCACCGACGTCGCCAGCGCCGAGATGATCAAGCTCGCCTCCAACGCCTTTCTCGCGACCAAGATCTCCTTCATCAACGAGATCGCCAACGTCTGCGAGGAGGTCGGCGCCGACGTCGGCCAGGTGGCCCAGGGGATGGGCTTGGACGGGCGGATCGGTACCGCCTTCCTGCGCGCCGGCATCGGCTACGGCGGCAGCTGCTTCCCGAAGGACGTCAGCGCCCTGAAGATGCTGGCCGGCAACACCGGGTACCACTTCCAGCTGCTGACCTCGGTGATTGAGGTCAACGAGCTGCAGAAGCGCCGGGTCGTCGGCAAGCTCGAGAAGCATCTCGGCTCCTTGATCGGCAAGCGGGTGGCCCTTCTGGGATTGGCCTTCAAGGCCGACACCGACGATATGCGTGAGGCATCCAGCCTCGTCCTCGCGGCCCGGCTGCAGGGAGAGGGTGCGGAGGTCGCCGGCTACGACCCGGTCGCGGCCGAGCGCGCCGCCGGGATGCTCGCTTCGGTCGAGATGACCACCTCCGCAATGGAGGCGCTGGAGGGCGCCGACGCCGCGGTGCTGGTCACCGAGTGGCGCGAGTTCGCCGAACTCGACTGGGCCGCCGCCGCCGAGCGGATGGCGCGGCCGTTGATCATCGACGGTCGCAACTTCCTCGACCCGGAGGTCCTACAGGCGGCCGGCTTCGAGTACGAGGGCATAGGCCGGGCGATAAGCGCTCCCCGACCCGCCCCGGCGCCCTAGCGGGCCAGCAGATGCAGGCGATTGTCTTGGTCGGCGGCGAGGGAACCCGCCTGCGGCCACTGACCAGCGACGTTCCCAAGCCAGCGGTGACGCTGGTCGACCGGCCCTTCCTCGCCTACGCGATCGAGTGGCTCGCCTCGCACGGGGTGAAGGAGGTGGTGCTCGCCTGCGGATTTCTCCCGGAGGTCCTGCGCGAGGCCTTGGCCGGAGAGGAGGAGCGAGCGGGGGTCGAGATCACCTACGTCGCCGAGCCCGAACCGCTCGGTACCGCCGGTGCGATCGGCTTCGCCGCAGCGGCGCTCGGCGATCGGCTTGAAGAGCGCTTCCTCGCCCTCAACGGCGACGTCCTCGCCGACCTCGACCTCTCGGCGCTGGTGCAAACGCACGAGGAGCGCGGCGCCCGCGCGACGATCGGCCTGCACCCTGTCGCGGATTCATCCGCTTACGGACTGGTCCGCTGCGACGAGGAGGGCCGGGTGCTGGAGTTCCTCGAGAAGACGGGGGAGGCGGTGCCCGGTGAGGTCAACGCCGGCGCTTATGTCCTCGACCGCTCCGTCCTCGACCTGGTGCCTTCCGGGCAGCCGGTCTCGATTGAGCGGGAAGTCTTCCCTCGCCTGGTCGGAGACGGCCTGAACGGCCTTCTGCTCGACGGCTACTGGATGGACATCGGGACCCCCGACCGCTACCTGCAGGCCAGCTGGGACATCCTTGAAAACCGGGTGGAGACCCGGGTGCGGGCGACCGAGCCGGGCCGGCTGGTTGCCGCCGACGCGACCATCGCCGCCGAGGCGAAGCTGGGGCCGAGGGCTGTCGTCTCGGCCGGCTGTCGGCTGGAGGCGGGGGCCGAGGTCGGCGAATCGGTTCTGCTTGACGGCTGCACGGTGGGCGCAAACGCGCGCGTGCTGGGTTCGATCCTGGCACCGGGGGCAAAGGTCGACCCGGGGGCACAGCTCCTCGACGCCGTGATCGGCCGGAATGAAAGAGTTCTGGGCTGATGAGCGCGATGATCGACGACGTCCTCGGCCTGCCCGACCAGCTGCGCGACGCTCTCTGGCGCATCGAAACGGCGCGGCTGGAGCCGGCTGACTCGGCCGGGCTGATGGTCTGCGGGATGGGAGGATCGGCGATCGGGGGCGACCTCGCCGCCGCCACGCTCGGCGACCGGCTGACCAGGCCGATGATCGTGACCCGCGGCTACGAGCTGCCGAGCTGGGCGACGCCGGAGTGGACGGTCCTCTGCTGCAGCTACTCCGGCGACACCGAGGAGACCCTCGCCTGCTTCGAGGCCGCGGAAGTCCTTGGCGCCCGCCGCATCGCGGTCAGCACCGGTGGCGAGCTGGTCGAGCGTGCGCGCGAGGCCGGCGTCCCGGTGATCGCGCCGCCGGGCATCTACCAGCCTCGGGTGGCCGTCGCCTACATGTTCGCTGCCGCCGCCGAGGCGGCAGCCTTGGCCGGCGTAGCGCCCCGCATCCGGACCGAGATCGACGCCGCCGCTGCCTTCCTCGAGGGCCAACGCGAGGACCTGCAGGCGCGGGCGGCCGAGATCGCCTCCCGGCTCGACGGCCTTCCGACCGTGGTCTACGGCAGTGACCTGACCGCGGCGGTCGCCTACCGCTGGAAGACCCAGATCAACGAGAACGCGAAGCTGCTCGCCTTCAGCTCGGAGCTTCCCGAGGCCAACCACAACGAGATCTGCGGCTGGGCCCCCGATTCGGGTGCCGGCAGGGTCGCCGCCGTCTTCCTCGAGGACTGCGACCAGCACCCGCGTGAGCGCCGTCGCTTCGAGTTGACCGCCGAGGGGATCGACCCTGAGGCGGCGGCCGTGGTGCGGCTGGAGACGGTGGGCTCGACCCGGGTCGAGCGCCTGCTCTGGACGACGCTGCTCGGGGACCTCGTCTCGCTCGAGATGGCGCGCCGGCTCGGGGTGGCGCCGGAGAGCATCGAGGCGATCGACAAGCTGAAGGAAGGCATGGCGGCGTGAGAGCGATGGTCCTGGCAGCGGGGCTGGGAACCCGGCTGCGTCCGATCACCTACGAGATGCCGAAGCCGATGGTCCCGGTCTTGAACAGACCGGTGATGGAGCACATCCTGCGCCTGCTCGCCCGCCACGGCTTCACCGAGACGATCGCCAACCTGCACTGGTTCCCGGACGTGATCGAGGGCTATTTCGGCGACGGCTCGGGCAGCGGCGTCTCCCTCACCTACAGCCACGAGGAGCAGCTGCTGGGGACCTCCGGCGGCGTCCGCAACGCCGCCGACTTCCTCGGCGATTCCTTTCTGATCATCTCCGGCGACGCGCTCACCGACATCGACCTGGCGGCGATGCGCCGGTTCCACGAGTCCCACGACGGGATCGCGACGCTGGCGATGAAACGGGTCGAGGACACGAGCCAGTTCGGGGTTGCGATCGTCGGCTCCGACGGGCGCATCCAAGGGTTCCAGGAGAAGCCGGATCCGTCCGAAGCACTCTCTGACCTGGCCAACTGCGGCATCTACATGTTCCGCAAGGAGATCTTCGACTTCTTCCCCGCGCCGGGGACGAGCAAGGCGGCGGGCGAGGGCGATCCGGACGGGTTCGCCGACTGGGCGATGGACGTCTTCCCGCGCCTGCTCGAGGGCGACGTCCCCTTCTACTCGCACGAGATCGACGCCTACTGGAACGACATCGGCAACCTCCAGGAGCTGCGGGAGGGCAACATCGACGCCCTCACCGGCGCGGTCGAGGTGGAGCGCGAGGGGGAGATGGTCGCGGGCTTCCGCAGCGGCGAGCGGATGGAGGGCGAGCCCGACCTCGTCGGCCCCGTCCTGCTCGGGCCTGGATGCCAGCTCGGCGACGATGTCCGTATCGACGGGCCGGCGATCATCGGCGATGGCGTCAAGGTCGGCGATGGGTCCCGGCTCAAAGAAGTGATCGCGCTGCCCGGGACCGAGATCTCGGCCAACTCGGTCCTGATCGGCGCGATCGCCGCCGCTCGCGGCTGAAGTCAGCTCGATTGCGCTGCCGGTAGGGGGTCCGGTCATCCCCTGAGGGAATTGGGTCGCGCCCCTATCGGGGCTGCTCCGGATGGTGCTGCCCGCCTATGGCGGGCAGGAATCAGATTGCATTTCGCCGCTTCGCGGACATTCCCTCAGGGGATGACCGGACCCCTCTCCACACGCACCATTGAGGCGGAGGATCCAGTGTCTGTCAGAGCACGGAGACGGCACGAAGATTTTGCGTTTTGCGCGCCACGCGTGCGCACTGGCTGGGCAGGCTCGGCCGGTGGAGATTCTGCGGACGATCGAGGTGGCGCTGGTGCCGGCGCTTTGCGCTTCCTGCGGGCGGTCTTGCCGGGTGGAAGCGGTGGTCTGCACGCGTTGCGCGCGGCGGCTGGGTCGGGCGGAGCCGTTGCTGGGGAACGGCCCGGATGGGTTGGACAAGGCGTGGTCTTCGGCTTCTTACGAGGGGGTTACCCGGAACCTGGTCGGGGCGCTTAAGTTTCGGCGCCTGTTGCCGGTCGCCGACCTGATGGCGGAGCGGATCGAGTGGCTGGCGCCGGCGCACATGTTGAGCGGGACGATCGTGCCCGTTCCCCCGGCCCCGGCCCGGCTGCGCCGCCGCGGCTTCGATCCGGCGGGCGAGCTGGCGGCTGCGTTGGCGGCGCGGCTGGAAGCGCCGCTCTCCCACTGTCTGGAGCGGCGCGGCAGCGGCAGGCAGGTCGGCCGGCGGCGGGCGGATCGGGTCGGCCACCCACCCCGCATCCACGCGCGTGGAGCCGCGCCGCGCAGCGTCCTCCTGGTCGACGATGTGCTCACCACCGGGGCGACCCTCACGGCCTGCGCCAAAGCGCTGCGGGCCGTGGGGGTGTCCCGTGTGGTTGCGGTGACCTTTGCTCGGCGCCTTTAGTTGGCTCTCCGCGGCCCTACGGCCGTGCCTCGGCCGGGCGGCCCCGCATCTGGTCGACAAGCTGCCGCGTACGGCGGCGCTTGCGACGCAGCTCTCGGTGCTTCTTCACCTGCCGGCTCATGTCCTCGGCCAGCTCGTGGACCGAGTGACCCATCGTCGGCGAGGACTCGCGTGCGTGCAAGGTCACGCCTTTGACATGGATCGTCGCCTCCGCCACCTGGCTGTCGGCGACTCGGGGGTTGCGCTCCTCGGAGAGCACCACTTCCAAGGTCGCGAGCGGGGAGACCTGCCGGCCCAATCGCCCGAAGCGTTTTCGCACCATCTCACGCAGGTCGTCCGTCATTTCGACGTTTCGGCCCCGAATCTCAATCCGCATGAGTGCCTCCTTGTGGGTTCCGACACGATCGTAGACCCCTGAGCGGAAGGGGGCAAGGGGCAATTCTTTCGGCACCGCTACTCTTGACCAATGCCAGCGATGGACCTCGTAACGAAGGCGCTGCGCGCGGGAGAGGGTAGGAAATTCAAGGCCTACCAGAAGCGCGTGGCGGCGATCAATCGTTTCGAGCCGGAGATGGAAGCGCTCTCCGACGAGGAAATTCTCAGCGAGGCGGACTCCCTGCGGGAGCGTGCCCGCAATGGCGAGTCCCTCGACGACCTGCTGCCGGAAGCGTTCGCCCTCTGCCGTGAGGCCTCGCGCCGCTCCACCGGCCAGCGCCACTACGACGTGCAGCTGATCGGCGGCATGGTCCTCCACGACGGCGCCATCGCCGAGATGAAAACCGGCGAGGGGAAGACCCTGACCGCGACCCTGGCCGTCTTTCTCAACACCCTGGCCGGGAACAGCGTCCACGTCGTCACCGTCAACGATTACCTCGCCCGTCGCGACTCGGAATGGATGAAGCCGATCTACGACGCCCTCGGGGTCAGCGTCTCAGCCCTGCAGGACGCCGACGACCACGACGGCCGCCAGGTCAAATACGCGATGGACGTCACCTACGGGACCAACTCGGAGTTCGGCTTCGACTATCTCCGCGACAACATGGCGAACGCGCTCGAGCACTGCGTCCAGCGCGACCACGTCTTCGCGATCGTCGACGAGGTCGACAACATCCTCATCGACGAGGCGCGGACGCCGCTGATCATCTCGGGTGCCCCCGAACAGGCCGCCCAGACCTATTACACCTTCGCCCGCCTGGTCAAACAGATGGTTGGGGTGCCGGCGAAACAGAAACTGAAATCGCTCGGCGAATCGCGCGAGACCCACGACGCCGACTACGACTACGAGTACGACGAGAAGCACAAGACGGTGGCGCCGACCGAGCAGGGCGTGAAAAAAGCCGAGGACTACCTCGGCATCGACAACCTCTACCTCGGCGAGCACGGCAGCCTCGTCAACCACCTCGTCCAGGCGCTGAAGGCGGAGTCGCTCTACAAGAAGGACGACGACTACGCGGTGATCGACGGCGAGGTGATGATCATCGACGAGTTCACCGGCCGCATCCTCGAGGGCCGGCGCTGGTCCGAGGGCCTCCACCAGGCGGTCGAGGCGAAGGAGGGCGTGGCGATCCGCGAGGAGAACCAGACCCTGGCGACGATCACCCTCCAGAACTACTTCCGCCTCTACGACAAGCTCTCCGGCATGACCGGCACCGCCATCACCGAGGCGACCGAGTTCATGAAGATCTACAAAATCCCGGTGGTCGAGATCCCGACCAACAAAGACATGGTCAGGCTCGACCAGAACGACCAGATCTTCAAGACCAAAGACGGCAAGTGGAAAGCGCTGCTCGAGGAGATCATCCGGCGCCACGAAAAGGGCCAGCCGGTGCTCGTCGGAACCGTCTCGGTCGAGGTCTCGGAGATGATCTC
>Ga0126305_10001475_pt1 | contig 10501 bp, 10 predicted proteins | sample Plot26_FD_92536 | JGI IMG/M metagenome (GOLD analysis project Ga0126305, IMG submission 92536) | Serpentine soil microbial communities from UC McLaughlin Reserve, CA, USA - Plot26 | ecosystem: Environmental > Terrestrial > Soil > Grasslands | place: USA: UC McLaughlin Reserve, Lake County...
CGGATCGGCGCGGAGGTGGTGGGGCTGGTCGGGTCGAGCCCGGAGGCGGCGCGGCGCAAGGGCGAGGAGATCAGTGTCCCGGCCTATGACTCCCTCGACGATCTGCTCGGCGCACCGGGGTTGACAAGCGTCCACATCACGACTCCGAACTACCTGCACGCGCCGATGGTCGAGCAAGTCCTCGCCGCCGGCAAACACGTCGTCTGCGAGAAACCGCTGGCGATGAACGTAGCCGAAGGCGAGCGGCTGCTCCGGCTCGCCCAGGAAGCGGGAGCCGTCCACTCGGTGAATTTCAACATCCGCTTTTACCCACTCTGTCAGCAGGCGCGGGCAATGGTCCAGTCTGGTGAAATCGGTCGACTCTACGGAATCCACGGCAGCTACCTGCAGGACTGGCTACTACGCGAAAGCGACTGGAACTGGTGAGTGGAACCGGAGCTGGGAGGCGAGATGCGTGCCGTCGCCGATATCGGCTCCCACTGGCTCGATCTGATCGGTTTCATCGCCGGACTGCGCGTGACCCGCGTCTTCACCGACTTCGTGACGATCCTCCCTCGCCGCCGTAAACCGACGCGTCCGTTGGAGACTTTCGCCGGCAAGGAGCTGGCGCCAGACGAGTACGAGGAGCGCCCGATCCGCACCGAGGACTTCGCGACCGTGGTGTTGCGTTTCGCGGACGGCGCCCCGGGCGTGATGACCGTCTCTCAAGTCAGCGCCGGGCACAAGAACCGCCTCGGCTTTGAGATAAACGGCGCTGACGCGTCCCTCGCCTGGAACTCGGAGCGACCGGAGGAGCTGTGGGTCGGCCGCCGCGAGCGCGCCAGCGAGCTGCTGCAACGAGACCCAGCCCTGCTCGCCCCTGAGGCGCGATCCACAACGAGCTATCCCGGCGGTCACGCCGAAGGGTTCCCGGACACGTTCAAGGCGCTCTACCGAGCGGTCTATCGTGCGGTTGTGGCGGGGGCGCCACCGACAGCGCCCGACTACCCGACCTTTGCAGACGGGGTGCGGGCGCTGCGCTTGGGCGAGGCGATTGCGACAAGCGCGCGGGAACAACGATGGGTCGATGTACCGGAGGGAGACGCATGAAGCTGGGAGTGATGACCGCCGCACTGCCGGCGATGAGCCTGGAAGAGGTCGCGCGGTGGGCGGCCGAGAGCCGCTTCGGCATGCTGGAGATCGCCTGCTGGCCGGTCGGCAAGAAGGACCGTCGCTACGGTGGCGTCAGCCACATCGACGTTGCGAGTCTCGACGCGGCCACGGCGCGGGAGATCAACGCCCTCATCGTCGATAACGGTCTGGAGATCTCCTCGCTGGCGTACTACCCCAATCCGCTCCACCCCGACCAGGCGCACCGTGACGAGGTGATCAGGCACCTGAAGACGGTGATCGATGCCGCCGCGCTGCTGGAGGTGGGAATTGTCGGCACCTTTGCCGGGGCCGACCAGAACAAGAGCGCTGAGCAGAATCTGGAGGAGTTCGCTCGTGTCTGGCCGCCGATCGTCCGCTATGCGGGCGGGCGCGGGGTCAAGATCGCCATCGAGAACTGCCCCATGCTCTGGCCGGATACCTGGCCTGGCGGCTCCAACGTCGCCTATTCGCCGGCGATTTGGCGGCGCATGTTCGAGATCATCCCCGATGAGAACTTCGGGCTCAACTACGATCCCTCGCATCTGATCTGGCAATTTATCGATGAGGTGCGTCCGATCGCTGAGTTCAAGGACCGCATCTTTCATGTCCATGCCAAGGATCTCGAAATCGACCGCGAGATGCTCTACCAGGATGGCGTCCTGGGCTGTGGTTTCCGTTGGCAGATCCCACGACTCCCCGGTCTCGGCGAGGTGCGCTGGAACCGATTGATCGCGGCGCTTTACTCCTGCGGATATGATGGAGTCATCAGCATCGAGCATGAGGACCGCGCCTTCGAGGGAACAGAGGAACTGGTCAAGCGCGGTTTCTATCTGTCGCGGGATGTGCTTGCGCCGTACTTCGTGTGAAGGGGTGTCGGCTTCGCCTCAGGCGGAGTCGCTACGCTTAGGGGGTGAAGGCGAAGAACGAAGGTGTTGGGATGAGGGGTATTCGGGGTTAGGGGATCACGGTATGCGTGTCTGGGCATGCGTCCGGGCAGAGAGATAGCCTCACTGAGGAGGATGCTTTGATGACGAAAGCGGATCATGGGAACAACGGCTTTGATGTGGAGCGGCTGCGCTCGGTGACGATCAATCGGCGGAGTCTGGTGAAGACGACCACCGCCGCGACGGCGGCACTGGCTATCCCGTCCATCATGCGGCCCGGTCACACGGTGGCGCAGAACTCCACCATCAACATCCTGGCCCCGGCCTGGCCACAGGTGCCGGCCGAGACGTCGTTGACCGAGAAGTTCGCGGCGGAAACCGGCATCGCGGTCAATATCGAAGCCTCGCAATACGAGTTCCTTGAGCAGCAGATCAAGCAGCTCGTCGCCGGCGGGAGCAGTGAGTACGACATCTACGACTATGACAGCCAGTGGATCGGCGGCTTCGTCGCGCTCGGTGCGCTGGAGCGGCTCGACACCCCCGATTACCTCGGCAGCGCTGATGCCACGATAAAATTCGAGGATTTCTTCCCCGAGCTGACCTACCGCCTCGCCAAGTACCCCACCAATGATGCCGAGCTGACGGCCGGCAACTTTGCCGCCTTTGCCGACACGCCGGTCTACGGATTGCCCTGGAGCATCAACTGCCAGGCGCTGTGGTACCGCACCGACCTGATCGACAGTCCGCCGGAGACCTGGGACGAGCTGCGCGAGATGGCCAAGACGTTGACCAAGGACGGCATGTTCGGCATGGCCTTCCAGGGAGCCCGCACCGGTGACTGGATCACCTCCGACTTCCTGCCCATCATGTGGGGCAACGGGGGCGAGCTGTGGGACCCGACCACCTACACCGCTGAGGGATACGTCAACAGCCCGGAGGCCGTCGCCGCGCTGGAGATGATGCGGGCGATGGTCGCCGACGACAAGAGTGTCGACCCGGCCAGCGCTAACTGGACGATCAACGAGCGCTTCGCCACCATCGTTCAGGGCAAGACGGCGATGGCGCTGAACTGGGTGCCGCTCTTCGGCGGCGCCGCCGAGGACCCGGCCGGTTCTTTGGTCGTCGGCAAGATCGGGTTCGCCCCATCACCGAAAGGGCCGGAGAGCCAGGCGGCGATGTACGGATGCCAGGGTTCAGGGATCAACGCCCGCTCCGAAAACAAGGAGGCCGCCTGGCAGTACCTGCAGTGGCTCATGGCCAAGGAGCAGCAGCAGGCGATCATGGACGAGATCGGCGCCGGCTTCCAGTCGCCGCGCCAGGACCTGAAGGACGCCGGCCAGTTTCCATGGCAGCAGGCCTTTGTGGAGCAGATCCCGATCGTCCGCGACTTCTGGAACATCCCGGAGTACGCGCAGCTGCTCAACTCTCTGCAGACGCAGCTCAACCTCGGATACGTCGGTCGCAAGACCCCGCAAGAGGCGCTGGACGACGCGGCGATCGAGCAGCAGGCGATCTACGACAGCATCCCGGACAGACCGGCGAACGCAGCGACGCCGGCTGCGTCGTAAGACGGAGGGGGTGTCGCTGCGCTCCCGCGGGGATTGGCGTCCGCTGCGCGGACTCAAGGGGTGTAGGAGCACGGAATGGAACTCCGTCGGTCTCTTTCACGTCTTGAGCCGAAGCCGTCACCCCCTGAACACCGTGGCACCCCCTCAAGAGGAGGCCTGATGTCCGGAGCTGTTCCCGCGCAACTCGCCGACGTGACTGTCGAGCAGGCGACGATCAGCTCGCGGTTCGCCCGTCAGGCGAAGCTCTTCCCGTGGCTTCTCTTCGGGCCGACGATCCTCTACCTCCTGGTGCTCAGCATCTTCCCGCTGATCTACTCGCTCGGCGTCAGCCTCTATGACTACACCCTCGGCGGCGACGCGACTTTCGTCGGCTTGCAGAACTACCGCGATCTCCTGACCGATTCGGTCTTCTGGCGCAAGACCTGGACAACCCTGCAGATCACCATCTTCGCCGTGGGTATCGAGCTGGCGCTCGGGCTCGTCTGCGCGCTCGTTTTGAACCGCCGCCTCCCCGGTATCGGCGTCATCCGCCTGATCATCTATCTGCCGATGATGATGTCGCCGTTGGTCATCGGTTACTTCTGGAAATTCATTCTCGACGGTTCGTTCGGCGTGCTGAACTACCTCATCTCGTTCCTCGGTATCCCGCCGCAGCAGTGGACCATCGATCTCACGCTGGCCAAGGCATCGATCGTGCTGGTCGACGTCTGGCAGTGGACGCCGTTCGTCATTCTCATTCTGCTCGCCGGGTTGCAGAGCGTGCCGCCGCAGATCTATGAAGCGGCCACACTGGACCGCGCTTCGATCTGGATGCAGTTCACCCGCATCACCCTCCCTTACCTAACGACACCGATCCTGCTGGCGCTGCTGTTCCGCACCATCGACACCTTCAAGATCTTTGACATCGTCTACGTGGTCACTGCTGGCGGACCAGGTGATTTGACGGAGACGTTGTCGGTCTTCGCCTTCTATGAAGGATTCAAGTTCTCGCAGCTTGGCCGTGCCGCAGCGATCTCCTGGCTGGTGGTGATCGTCATCAACATCCTTGCCACCGTACTCATCAAGTTGCTGGCCCGGCAGCGAAGCAAGGCCGTGCTGGACGAGGAAGGAGCCGTCGCGTGAATGCGCATCAGACGCAATCGGGCCGGCTCTCGCAGGTGCTGTGGTACCTGCCGGTGCTGCTCATCCTGGCGTTCTTCACCTTCCCCCTGATCTGGATTGTGATGACCGCGCTCAAACCGCCGATCGACGTCTTCGCCTATCCGCCGAAGTTCGTCTTTACCCCCACCCTCGACAACTACCGGCGGGTGTTGGCGTCGGACTACATGGACAGCCTCGGCCATAGCGTGATCATCGCGCTGGTCAGCGCCGCCTTCTCCGTCGTGCTCGGCACGCTGACCGCGTACGGCTTCTCCCGCTATCCATTGCGCGGCAAGGACAATCTCTTCTTCTGGATCCTCTCGCTGCGCATGCTACCGGTCATCGCGGTGATCGTGCCCTACTTCCTGCTCTTCCAGCGGGTCGGCCTGACCGACACGCTCGTGGCGATGATGCTGGTCTACGCGGTTTTCAACATCTCCTTCACGGTTTGGTTGCTCAAGGGGTTCTTCGACGAGGTGCCACGGGAGATGGAAGAGGCGGCGAAGATGGACGGCTACGGACCATGGGGGGTCTTCACTCGCGTGGCTCTCCCCCTCGTTATCCCCGGCATCGCTACAGCGATCGTCTTCAACGTCGTGCAGTCGATCAACGAATTCCTGCTCGCATTTGTCCTCACTCAGCGCAAAGCGACCACCGCCCCGATCGCGCTGCTCAACTTCCTGACGCCGATGGGGCTCGACTGGGGCGGAATCAGTGCCGCCGCCAGCATGCTAGTGACCCCGGTGATTATCCTGGCGATCATTGTCCGCAAACATCTCATTCGAGGCATGAGTTTCGGGCAGTTGGAGTAGGAAGACCTCCGTGGCGACGCTCAAACTCGAATTGCTGAATCTCATTTACGGCGGTCAAGGAACTCCCTCCACCCACGCGGTGCGAGATGTCGACCTGGTCGTCGGCGACGGTGAGTTTTGCGTCTTTCTCGGACCGTCTGGGTGCGGCAAAACCTCGACCCTGCGGATGATCGCCGGGCTGGAGACGCCGACGAGCGGAGTCGTCCGGCTCGATGGCCGGGTCATCAATGATCTCTACCCGGGCGAGCGCGATATCGCCATGGTCTTCCAGAGCTACGCCCTTTACCCGCACCTGACCGTGCGTGGGCATCTCGAGTTGCCTCTCAAGGCTCAGCGCGTGCCGAAGGTGGAGCGCGAGCGCCGCGTGAATGAGATTGCCGATCTGCTGCAAATAGCCGATCTTCTCGAGGCCAGACCACGCCAGCTCTCTGGTGGACAGGCGCAGCGCACGGCTATTGGCCGCGCCCTTATTCGCCAACCGAGGCTCTTTCTCCTGGACGAGCCACTCACGAACCTGGACGCCCGGTTGCGTCTAGAGACTCGGGCAGCGCTCAAGCGGCTGCAGAACGAGCTGAGCATCACCACAATCTACGTCACTCACGACCAGGAGGAAGCGCTGAGTCTGGCCGACACCATCGTCGTCATGAACGACGGTCGCGTGCAGCAGGTGGCAACCCCACACGAGCTCTACGGCCATCCGGTCAACCGCTTCGTCGCTGGCTTTATTGGCACCCCGCCGATGAATTTTGTCGCCGCAACAATCCACCCGTCGGCCAACGGTCAGGTCGACGAGAGTTCTCTCGCATTAGTGACGACTGGCTTCATCCTGCCGCTCTCTGCCCAAGGCACCGCCGCCAGTGACGTCCGTGGCCGCAGCGGTCTCGTCCCCGGCGCGGCGCTGACGCTTGGTGTGCGACCCGAAGATCTCATTGTCGGGCCGCTGGCCGGAGGGGATGGCCCACGCGGCCGAGTGGTCGTGGTCGAGCCGCAGGGCGACGAACGCATCATCAGCGTGGCGCTCACCGGCGGCGATGCCGCGCAGACGGTCTGGAAAGTGCGTGCACCGAAGCGTGGTCCCGGCGTCAACGTGGCCGTTGGCGACGCCGTGGGGCTCACGGTGCGCCCACGCGGGCTACGTCTCTTCGACAAGGAAACCGAGGAGCGGGTGTTGTGAGGAAATCATGACGCAGGTCCGAGTCGAGAATGTCCGAGTCGCCTACGGCAAGCGGGATGTCGTCCGCGACGTCAGCTTCACGGTCGAGAGCGGAGAGTTGGCGGTGCTCGTGGGCCGCTCGGGTTCTGGCAAGACCTCGTTGTTGCGGGCGATTACCGGTTATGCGCCGGTCGTGGCCGGCCGCATATACATCGGCGGCGAGGATGTCACGCGTCGACCTGCGGCGAAGCGTGATATCGCCATGGTCTTCCAGAATTACGCGCTCTACCCGCACATGACCGTCCGTGAGAATTGGGCGTTCCCGCTTCAGGCCGCCAAGCTGCCCAAAGCGGAGCGTGAGGCGCGGATTGTGCGTGCCGCTGAGACGCTCCAGATGCGCCGCCTGCTCGACCGCTACCCGCGGGAGTTGTCCGGTGGTCAGCAGCAGCGGGTGGCGATGGGCCGCGCTCTGGTTCGGCAGCCACAGATCTTTCTGCTCGACGAGCCGCTCGGTGCGCTCGACGCCAAGTTGCGGGTCGATGCGCGTTCCGCCTTCAAGGCAATGCAACGGGAGCTCGGCACAACGACGATCTACGTCACCCACGACCAGACCGAAGCCCAGGCGCTCGGGTCGAAGATCATTGTCCTCGACGAGGGAGCCATCCAGCAGATCGGCGCGCCCGATGAGATCTACGACGCGCCCGCAAACCGCTTCGTCGCAGGCCTCTTTGGATCGCCACCGATGAATTTCCTCGACGCCGAGCTCACCTACCAGAATGGCAACGAGGTGGTGAGCTGTGGTCCACTCGACCTCCCACTGCCGCCGCAGGTTGGCGCACACGTGTTCGACCGTGCGGAGAGCCGGCAGGTTACGCTTGGTATCCGTCCGGAGGCGATCCGCCAGTCGCCAGTTGCGATCGAAGGGAGCGTGCCGGCGTCGGTCTATGTGACTGAGCCGCTCGGTCACAATGTCATCGTCGACCTTCGCTTCGGCGACCAGATCATCCGTGCCCGCGGTGATCGAGACGACGACCGCCTTGCCAACTTGCAACCGGACGACCCGGTCTATATTCGGTTCGACGCGGCCCGGGTCCACGTATTCGACCGCTTGACGGGGAGACGATTGTGAGGGGACGCTGCGCCTCCGCTCCCCTCTTCTTGTAAGGAGCAAAAGTCATGTCGACGACGTCGACGATTGAACGCACAGAACGCACAACTCTTGCGGATATGGTGGTCGTCGACGCCGACGTGCACGTCAACGACACGCCGGGAGCGCTGGCGCCTTACTGCGACCTGCCATGGAGACTGTCGCTGGAGGCGCTACACGGGGCGTCGTATCCCTACCTCCAGGTGCCGGGTTTTGCCCCGAATATGCGACTTGATCCACCGATCCAGGGGAGCCACGCCTACCGCTCGGTCGACACTGCGGCGGCGATGCGCGCCGAGCTGAGCGAGCTCGAGATCGACATCGGCATCCTCTTCCCCGACCACATGCTCACCTTCGCCGCGCTGCCGAACATCGAGTACGCGACGGCGCTGGCCCAGGCCTACAACCGCTGGCTGATGGAGGAATGGCTGCTCAAGGAGCCGGGGCTCTACGGCGTGATGCTGGCCACTCCTCAGAACCCGGAGGCGGCGGCGCGAGAGATCGAGCGCTACGCCAAAGAGGAGCGCATCGTTGGCATCTATCTCCCGACCGCTGGGGTCAACCCTCTTTGGGGGCACCGCATCTATGACCCAATCATGGCGGCCGCGGATGCGACCGGGCTGCCGGTCTGCCTCCACAGCGTGACCCTGGTATCGCCGGCATTTCCCTGTCAGCTCGACCAGTTCGAGAACCACTTCGGCCGGCAGGTCCTCTCCCACGCGTTCTCGATGATGGCAAACCTGACCAGCCTCATCCACTCCGGGGTGCCGGCCCGCTTCCCCAATCTCCGAGTTGTTTTCACTGAAGCGGGGATCGCCTGGGTGCCCTACATGATGTGGCGGATGGACAAGTACTTCAATGAGTACCGGCGCATGGTGCCGTTTCTGGAGCAACGACCGAGCGAGTACATCCGGGAGCGGATGTGGTTCGCGACGCAGCCGATCGAGGAGCCGGACAACCCGAAGGATCTGGTGGCCACCATCGATCTCATCGGGGGACCAGAGCGGATTCTCTTCGCGTCCGACTGGCCGCACCACGACTTCGACCACCCGCGCACGATCATGAAGCTGCCTATGCCCGGCGAAGCCAAGCGCAAGATCATGGGCGAGAACGCCCTGCAGCTATTCGGCATCACGGCGCCCGTGGGCAAGTTGTAGGACGGGTGATGGGGACGTAGATGGCTGAATTTGTTGTGGGGCCGGTAACTGAGTTTCCGCCGGGGACGCATCGCGTGCTCAAGTTGGGACGCGTCGAGGTCGGCGTCTTCAATGTGAACGGAGAGTTTCACGCCCTCCCCAATGTCTGTCCCCATCAGTTCGGTCCGCTCTGCGCGGGGACGGTCAACGGCACGATGGCCTGCTCCGCCGCGACTGACTGGAAGTTCGAGTGGGTGCGCGAGGGTGAGATCGTCACCTGCCCGTGGCACGGCATCGAGTTCGATATCGCGACTGGTAAGAGCCTCTCCTCTCCCCGGCTGCGCGTGCGCACCTATCCGGTAGCCGTCGAGGACGGGCAGGTCAAGGTGACGGTCTGAGAGGATCGGCTCAATGAGGATGATCCTCCCGGTACCGGCGACCGAGCCGAATAACCTACTGCGCACCGTGCTCTGGCAGCGCATCTACTCGCCCGGGAGCGAATGGTGCGCAGTGGAGCAAGAGTCGGATGGCTGGCGACTGCACGGGATCGTCCTGACGGAGGTTGCTTCAGCTCCCGTGCTGGTGCACTACGCGGTCGCACTCGCCACTGACTGGTCAACCCGAGTGGTCGAGATCGCGATGCGCTCCGGCGCCGCATCCGAACCACGGACACTCAAGCTCACCGTTGCTCCAGATCAACGCTGGCAGATCGAGCGCGAGCCGGGTCTGGAACCGGCTATGCCTGCGGACGATGTGGCGGCGTTGCACGGCCTCGTCGACGTCGATCTCGGTTTCTCTCCCGTCACGAATACCCTGCCGATCCGCCGCCTCGACCCCGCAATTGGCGAGGCGATTGCGGTGACAGCAGCCTGGGTTCGCTTTCCCGAGCTGACGGTCGAACCGCTGTCACAGCGCTACATTCGGCTGGCAGAGCGGCGCTACCTATACGAATCCGCGGGGGGCGCGTTCGTCGCGGAGATCGAGGTCGATGACCTGGGACTGGTCACGACGTACGAAGGTGGGTGGCGGCGCATTGCCGCCAGCTCGGATCATTGAAACCCTTCGCCAATTGAACCGACGCGGGTGCAGGGCATCCGACATCTCCCGGGTCCTTTCTCAGTTGTGAGAGTGCCTATCGTTGCGATGATGACGCCACAGGCGACCGCGGAAGAAGCCAGGGGCGCTGCCGGGCATTATCTCTCGCTTCTTGAGGTAGCCTCCGGGATTGAAGGTCAGCATGAACTTCTCTCGACTCTCGTCCCTGACGAACGCATCGTTATCTTCCAGAAATTCCGCAACAGCCTCTGCCGGTCCCGGACCATGGTCGCTTTCCACGGGGTGACCGTTGAGATTCGTGTCCTCGACGATAATGTAGCTTCCCGGCGTGACCAGCGGCGCGTAGGCGAGTAGTTCCGCCAGGACGTGCTCTTTGGCGTGACTTGAGTCGAGAATGACCAGGACGGGGGACGTGCCTTTGACTCGCTGGCGCACCTGGCGCAGGATTGCGTTTGAGGTCGAGGACCCGGTGAG
>Ga0126305_10001476_pt1 | contig 10501 bp, 12 predicted proteins | sample Plot26_FD_92536 | JGI IMG/M metagenome (GOLD analysis project Ga0126305, IMG submission 92536) | Serpentine soil microbial communities from UC McLaughlin Reserve, CA, USA - Plot26 | ecosystem: Environmental > Terrestrial > Soil > Grasslands | place: USA: UC McLaughlin Reserve, Lake County...
CTACGCCGTTCTGTGGGACGGCGTCGTGCTGTCCGCCGGGGAGCTCACCGAGCCGAGCCCGGTGTTGGAGCTCGCCTGGCAAATGCATGCAGCAGCGTTCGCGTGGTCGCTGCCGGCGCTCGGCGCCACGTTCATCGGCGCTGCGCTGGCGACGCATGCGAGCCGGCTGACGCCGCCGTGGCAGCGTCTGCTCGCCGCGGCGGGCGGAAGCCTGCTGCTCGTGGCGGGGGTGGGCAACCTCGCCATCGCGGACGGCTCGCCGCTGCTGTTCGTGGGGGTTGCCGGACTCGCTGCCTGGCTCGTCTGGCTGGTAGCGACCGGCGTGCGCCTCGTCCGCTGGCGTGCGCCTCGTCCGTAGCGACGTCGAATGACGAATGATTTACAGAATACGGCGCAGGAGAAAAGCGTTCTGCGATGGGGTGGCCTGGCCGGGATCGTGGGCGGCATCCTTCTCTTGGCCGTCTTCGCTCTAGTGGGCTTTGGACCCGTGGGGATGGAACCTGTGGAACCCGCAGCAGAGCCTATGAGGTTTCCCGAGATCAGGACGGCGCGCATAGTAGAGAATGGCCTGTACCTGGCCGTCCTCGTCTTGTGGGTTATCCACTTTCTCGCCTTGTATCGCGCGCTCCGGGGGACGAGCCTCGCGCTCGCTCTCTTCGGGAGCGCTCTGGGCATTCTGGGTCTCGTCATGCTCGTGGCAGGCGCTCTCCCGCACGTCGCCACCGACCCAATCGCCGACCTCTATCATGCTCCTGGGGCGACCGCCGGGGATCAGGCTACGCTCGTCTTCTTGTGGCAGGCGACCATGGGCATACTCGTAATGTTGCTCGTCACGGGACTCGTTATTCTGCCGACAGGTCTCATTGCCCTCGGCGTGGCGATGCTCAGGACCCCAGCCTTTGGCAAGGCCTTTGGCGGGGTGAGCGTGGTGCTCGGGGTATTGGGGGTCGCAGCAGGAGTTGTCCTGCTCATCGATCCTGGCTCTCCAATCGCCGTAGTCGGCATTCTCGCACTCATCGTCTTTCATATCGCCTTGGGATGGAAGGTCTACAGCCTGTCGAAGGGTCCGTACGTAGGGAGTCCTGAAGATAGAGGAAAGGGCTAATAGTTCCACAGCGCGCAGAGAAGAAGGGCCGGGGCGTCGTAGCTCCGGCCCTTCCCCTTGCCCTTATTCACCGGAGTGCGTGGAATAGGAATTCTCGGAAGTTCATATCCGCGGTTCTGCATATCGGCCGTCCGCGGTTCGAGATAAGCGTCTCCCCCGCCCCCACAAGTAGCATACAAGGCACGTATCAAGGTATTACGTGCATGAGCTTGCAGAATCCTGGAGCCGAGCGCTCCAAAGGTTTCTGGGCGCGGCTGTTTGGAGGGTAACCCTTACCTAAATTATTAAATTTATTAACAAACCTTGCGGAATGCTTGTCGCAGTGGGCATAATGTCTGCTGTGATTGTGGAGAGAGCGCTCCTGTAGAGGGTCGCGCAGAAAAAGGAGGGGTGTCTTGAGACGCACTCTAGCGGTCGTACTTCTTGTGGTCTTTATGTTGCCGATGTTTGCCCTGCCAGCTCTTGCTGAGGGGGATGACGGCGAGGACAAAAACGGAGACGTGAAGGAACTGACGAATCAGCAGCGGGACGAAGTCCTAAGCGTACTAGCAACGATTGTTATCCGTCTGATAAAACTTGTACCGGAGCTACGTAGTGCCCTTGGCGAGACTCCGACCACGTTTTTGAACCCCTGCTTCACGTTACCTGCCCCAGAGACACATTCGGCTTGCCATGATACCCTCGATCACATCTTCAAGAGAACGGAACAAATAGGCTAACAACCAGGCTATATAGCCACCCCACTAAAAAGGGCCAAAGGGGCCGGGCACATACGCTCGGCCCCTTCTATGTCGGCATTTCCAGATCAAGAAAGGGGGTTTCGTACAGGAACGCCACTATGCACCAAACACCCTACGCCACCAGGGGCGCGTCTCTGTGGGTGTCTCCGGCGGTCCTGGAGTATTAGGTCCGGCCTCAGAGGCCACAGAGGATTCCGGGGGCGTCTCAGGGGCTTCTAGCTGCGGGGGTATGCGCTCCAATGCCGCCGCCAGTAGTCTACGTGTCTCCCGATCACGCTCATGTGCACGCTCTAGCTCCTGCTCTAGTAGCTCCACACGGGCCTGTATCTCAGACATGAGTGTCTGTGACTCAGGGGTATGTACATCGTCCTGTACGGTGTCTGTACGGAGTATATAGACGTACACCCGCCCCTCTTCTTTGTAGCTCTCCAGTGTGCCCCTACGCACACGCTGCCTTAGTGCCCCCTCTGTGGTGTCGAGTATACGTGCGGCTTCAGAGAGTGTGTACGCTTCTCTGTCCACCATACATACCAGAATACAGCAGGTATGTATGGTGGTGCAATACCCTAGGAAGGTCATCGCCGGCGCTTAGAATCAATCCTCGTGGCTCTGGAGGGGAATTAGGAGCCGGGCCGGTGGATGGGAAGTACCAGCCCGGCGCTAATAGGTATCCAAGGGACGGTCTGGAGGGTAATGAAGTAAAAACCTCGCTGCCGTTCGCTACGAAAGGTGAGCGCCACCAGTATCCGTAGATCACATATGTACAGTAAGCACACAGCTCCACACCCTGGGCTTAGGGCTTTGGGACGGGGCTATGCGGGGTCTGAGAGCTGCTGCTGGCCGTTACCCGACGGCGACCATCTGGGCCGGGGCTATGCAGCCTTTCGCTCTATCTGCCGGGCTAGAGGTTCAAGTGCCCGCAGTACGTCGGCCCAGGTGGACTCAGGGTAGCGCTGGCGGTGCTGCTGGATCACCACGTAGAGGTCATGGTGGAGGGCGCGTACTCTCTCACTGCGCTTAGTCTCTCCTAACCTCTGGCGTCGGACATATGCCGCGGCTGCTCTTGCTGTGAGCTTATCGTGCCTCTCTGCAATATGTTTCACCGCATCGTAAACCCGGTACGTGCCTTGTTCGCTCGGGCCCTCATCCAACATCCTCCCGAGTTCTGCAAGTATGGTGCGCCGCGTCCGTATCCAATCTATCCCGGTACGGAGCTTAGCGGTGTATACGGGGTCTTCGGGGAATGTGGCGGGGTGGTGGGCTATATCCTCCAGTAGATCGGCTGCTTTGTCCGCGTAGTAACGGTTAGCTCGGGTCCTCTCTGTGGGCACATCAAGTGGTGCTAGTCCCCGCATTTCCTTGGGCATCTGGAGGAATTTGCGGCTTATATCCCCTAGCTCTGACTCCGGGATCTTGCGTGGTCGTCCTCTCTTCTTCATTTCGTGTCCTCCTATATTTGGTAAATTTTCCATAAAGGTATTGTATCATGGCCGGGCCGTGGGGAGATTTAGAAACCCACAGCCCGGCTAAATGGGGGACGGTTGCTAGGGCTATGCAAACCCAGCTCCGTTCGCTCGTTTTTGCGAACCCGCTAAAGTAGCGGCCCGGAAGGAGGGGGCGCCCCCATATATGTACGGTAGTCACATAGTCCCACACCCTAGGCATAGGGCTTTGGGGTGGGGCTATGCGGTGTCTCTCTTCCTTACGGGTTTTACCTTTGCCCCCTCAATTTTGCGCAGAATGTCGGCCTGGAGCTGCAGCAACTCGAAGCTTAGCCCCAAGAGATCGCTACGTTGCTTTGCGGTCTTGACAGAGGTATTGCCTTCTCGGATATCATGTAGGAGAATCACAGCTTCGGATAGTAGTTCGCTATACGAATCCCCAACCTCTTCTAACGTAATCATTCCTCCCCCCAAGTGACAATGACTTTATCTGGACGGCCACAGGTAGAGCACACTTTAGGTTCCGGAGATGGCTTTCCTTCGAAGTTCGCCACCACTTCATATTGCTTAGGGCCGTACCAAGTCCAGCCACATTCGGGGCATGGTTGACCCACCCCGCCCAGCTTCTTTACTCGATCCTTAATAGCCACGGTAATCCTTCTCTTCTTCTAGTTGTGTTATGCGCCTCTCCAATTCCTCTAGCTCTTTGATCCGGCGCTCTGTCTCCACACCCCTACTCAGGAATTCCCACAGACTACGGGCCGCCCGAATCCTGATATCAGGGTCCGAGTGCTTCAGTTCATCAATGAACACATCCGCGGCAGATGTGGCCCCTTGGACTAGCCTTGCCACACCCTCAGCAAACATCCTCAGCCGCTCATGATCGTAGGCTTGCTTGAACTCGGGATCGCTCAGATAGTTGCGCAGCGTCCTATCCGAGAGCCCGCACATCTCAGCCGCCTCTTTAACGCTAGATGTGGAGAGGAGTGCCAGAAGTGCTTTAGGATGGTTGGGGTTCCGCCTTGTTCCTAGTTTTGCTACCTCCATGTGATATCCCCTAGGTTAGGCTCCCCGCTGTGGCCGTGCTCATGACCACATCACCGGGATCTTTGAGTAGGATGGGACGGGTGGGGTTGGCAACGTCAAGGAATTGTCTCTCTCCTGTGATGTGCTCGACCATGGTTGCATGGTTGCGCCAATCCGCTAAGATGGCTTCATACTCACGCAAAACATCCTCATACCTATCAAGTAGCTTCTGTTCCGCCTCCCGAAGTGCCTCTGTCCAGTCCTCCACATTCTCCATACGCACGGCATCGAATTCACCGGCTAGGATCTGGGTTGCCTCTCTTGCAGCCCTCTTCCTAGCCTGTAGCTCTTGGATGTCAGACTTCAGCGCGGCAACCTCTGTGATGTCAGGGAACTCAAAATCATCGTTGACATAGGCGTACACCCGTGCCTCTGATGCCTCCTCCTCTAGCACCTGGATCTTTGCCTGCTTAGCGTTGATCTCCTGTTGGAAGGCATCAGCGCGGGCCTTGACCTCGATCATCTTTTGCAAGATGCGGGCACAATTCTGCTGTGGATCGGGGTAGCCGTGGTACTGGACGTTCATGTAAGTCCGGCCATCAGCAGCCGCGATGCTTGGCGTGTTCGGTAGTTTGATCTTACCCATGATTATTTCCTGTTCTTTAGAAAGTTTGCTGCTGCGCGTTCGCCCACTAATAGCTCTATGCGCCTTTGTGCATCGTTTAGGTCGGCGTACGCTTGATCTAAGGGGTCTACCTCTTGCCCCTCTTGCGCCTGCCCAGCAAAGAGCACAGAGCTGAGAAACTGTGCCCGCGTTGTCTGTGCTTGCTCTGCAGTCATTACTTTCTCCTCCTAGGGGCCTTCTTTGCCCCCTTGATAGCGGCGCGAAGTACACTCTTTGGTGCAACCTTCCGCGCTCCTTCGCGTATCAGCTCTGATGCGCCCTGACCTCTGTTCTTCATTGTCATTCCTTTCATCCACACCCCGATACCCTATGCCGGGCTCAGGGGTTGTGGCATGTTGTTACAACATCCTTCGTATGCTCGAGTTTTTGTGTCCTATGCTTTGCCTTCAGCTTTTCGTCTAGATCTTTCCACTCCTTTACGCTCCGTGACGGTTGCTGTGGTTTACCGGCCAAACTAACCACTTTTGGGTCAACATCATCCCCTGACGACGCTGACGACGATTTGCTAGAGTCTTTCTCTTTTCCTGACGACGCTGACGACGATTTGCTAAGAGAAAGTTCTATGTACTGCCCATCCTCGGTGTGCTTATCTTCTGTGATAGCTAGTGTCTTAGGATTCTGGGCGACTATCTTCCTTATGAGCTTCCCGAACTCATTAGAGCGCTGGGGTTTCGGGTCCGGTAGGAGTTCATGAAGCCCACTCATTAGCCCACACCAACGTCTACTAGTTTTGTGAAGAAAGATGTTCAAATTGGCTGCTAGGGTGTCTTCAGTGTTGTCACCATAGAGCTGTGTGTAGACGCGGCGGATGTGGTGCTTGAAATACTCTACTAATACCAGCGCCCGCTCCAGATCCCCTACGCTTACTATCTCAGTTTTGTTTAGCAATTTGTCGTCAGTGTCGTCAGCTATCCGAATCATCGCCATGAGTAGGGCGAACCTAGCCAGGTAGGCTTCGAGCTTCCCCCACGGCCCCTGCAGTCTCTTAGGGAATCCGGGCTGTATTGTCTCCCGCTTCAGGTCATCGGTACTCTGCGCCCAAAGTTTGCGGGCTGCAGTAGAGAAACCTACTTCCTGAGAGTAGGGCCTATCGGTCTCATCTGTGGGAGCTACTATCTCCTCTCTCAGGTTGTAGATAAGAGTTCTGTATGCGCCTTCCGCTTTGGCTGACACATCATCCTCTGTCCACATTTGAGGGGAAATATCAGGATAGGCGGGTAGGATACGGTCGAAGAATCCATCATTCCTGTCTTTACCCAGCTCGGGCAGTATGTCAGGCTGAATTCCGCCTACGATGCTGATGGAGGGGCGCGAGACGTAGAGGACACCTTCAGCCCCTTTCCTATCCACAGAGGAATGTGCAGCAGCCCACGTAGAGAGCCAGAATTGCCTATCAGATCCCCGCCCGCCTTGCTTATATTGGTCCATCCCCTTGACCCACCCGGCTAGCTCATCCCTTGCCATAAGGACCCCGCGCCAGTTCTCAGAGAGTATGGTCACTAAGGCCTCTGTGGTGGTGTCATTAATTAGGATGCGCTGTTGTGTGGGTTTTGGAGGTTCTGGGGGCTCTGTCTCTCCGGCCTTCCTAGCTGCCCTTACTTCCTTACGGTGTTCTCGCATCTTCTCGCTATAATCCTCTAGGCGTTCAGCATGCTCATCCTTGTAGCCCATCTCCAGGTCCACTAGGGGGAAGATGCCTTCTTGGAGTGCGGGACTCTTCTTAGTCGAGGGCTCACCAACTAGGAGAAGCCAGAATATCGCCGGCTCCTTCCAACGCCGCTTGATCCTCAACACCCGCGCATTGCCTATGACAGAGGCGCATGACCCTAGTACGGGGAGCGCTATGAACTCGACTGGACACCCTATAGCCTTAGCCGCTTCCTTCACATAGAGGCGGATGGCTTTCGGCAGTATCTCCAGTGGAAATGATTTTGCAGTTCCCATTAGCAATTTGTCGTCAGTGTCGTCAGTCTTGGGGTGTCCGGGGCGGGGATTCCTACCCTGTTCCTCTAGCTCATCCACTATCTTGTGGTATTGCTTTTGCCCGTCCCGGCGATTCGTGTACTTCTCATACCCCAGGGCCGCGTCTCTCTCAGCTAAGGCCTCTAAGATGACTTGTCTGTTAGCGCCGGCGTCGTAGAGCTGGCGGCCTATCATCAGGAGTGTGGTAGAGCGGTTTACTTCCCCATTCTCTTTTGTCTTGTACTCTTCCCCAGTCCACCACGGCATCTGCCATTGGTCGAGATCCACAGGAGGCTCATCACTGGTATCTGGGCGGGTATAGTGTCCGTTGGCTTCGGGGGGCGGGTATGCGGCTAATAGTTCATCGGGGGCATACTTCTCTGTCCCCAGTTTCACTAGGGTTACGTCGTGGGGGTGATTGTATTTGTAGTTCTTGGTTTCCGGTACTCTTAGAAGCTGTGAGAGATCGTAACCTGACGGATCAGCGCCTATGTTGTCGGTAATCCCCTTACTAATCTGTTCGGCCTGTTCGGGATCTATGGCGGAATCGAAGACCCAGTAGTAGTGATGTTTCCCCTCAGAGGATTCCACAATACAGGTCGGCTGTGGTTTATCTGGCGGGGGCTGTGCTCCGTCCCCATCCGAATATGCAGCCTTCAGGGGGGCAGCATTCTCTTTTACACGGGAGGGCTGAGTAAGTAAGTGAGCACAGTAATAAGTGTCTAGTCCCTCATCTGACTTCTCTATAGCAAACTTGGCGGCGTCCTCTGCCTTGTGTGGGTAGCGGAAGAATGCTTCTTTGTACTCCCGCGTCTTCCGGTTTACAGTGGCGATGCACAGTAGAGCCTGTGGTAAGTCGTTGGGAAATATCGTTGCCCACAGATCCACGGCAGCCTTAAAATGCCCATTGTAAGCACTATTCGGTTGTGGTACCATCTGATTACTCCATTTTCCGGGCTGCCGCTTAGATCCTCTCCAATAAGGCTAAGCTAAGCCCTTGTCTGTATTACGTGGAAGGTGTCAGGCGATTTACTTGACACCCTTGTTACGTTATGATTGTACCGCTTCTTGTAACTCTGCAAAGTACATTAGGCACACAGATGCAAGGCGCATTTACCCCTCCAAAACCACCCCACTCCTAGGTCGCAGGAGGTTGTGTCGCCGCAGCTCTTCTATGGCGTCGGCGGCTGAGAGGGTCCCTGTATGCACGTCTCGGGCTAGCCTTTTCATTAGCATTTCATCTACTATCGGTGCTTTGACTGACGTTATGCGCTCCGGTACTTCTTGTGGTGGCGGCTTCAGGAGTTCGTGCTTTTCAACCCCTAGTGCCCGGCTAAGTTTGTACAAGGTATTGTCCTGTGGCTTGTTTTTGCCGTGCTCTAAGACAGATATGGTGTTCTGGGCTATACCAGTCCTCTGCACTAAATCACCTTGTGAGAGCCCCCGCAGCAACCTGTAGTACCGGATCGAGTTGGGGGGCTGGGTTACGGTAGGCATGGAGCCTCCTAAACAGTTATTTTTCTCATTCTACTATTATCATACTCTGTCACTTCAGTATTTCAAGTCCCGCATAGCCCCGGCCCGATTCGACTTAGTGTGCGCGGACACCACTAGGTGTCGCTCGTACATAGATGCAGGGGCGCGGTCACCTCGGCGGCGGTCCTAGGGGCATGCGGGTGTGGTTATGCGGTGAAATGAGCCTGAATCCGCAGCTCCGCGTCGAGGGGTAAGCTACCGCAGCGCATAGCCCGCAAGTCTTTGATCCGCAGGGTTAATCGTTACATCCGCTAGGCCGGCGTCTTAACATGCAGCTGAGAGCCCACTTTCCCGCGTCCCGTGTCGTGGGGGCTTCGATGGGCGATAGTTTCTTATGTACAGAATTGGTGTGCGTGTACACAGGCTTTGTACGTAAGAAACCCAAGCCTCTTCCCTTACCTCGGGGATGCGGGTGTGGCGATGGGCCTTATAGCTGCATATTAAGAACAACAGGTGCCGGGGCTATGTACCATTACGCCAGCAACACTGCAGAAACACGGACACCCACACCCCTCCATTAGGGCCGGGGCTATGCGCTATTCACCCACCCTCGTTGAATGGGGATTCTCGGAAGTCCTTAGAGTAATCTCTCAACAATAGTGTTGAACCGTTTCACCACGTCATCGTAGGTGCCAAATCGCCGGTTCGTGCCCGAGAATTCCGCTTGAATGGTAGCCCTGTTTTGGGGAGTCATTTCGTTTCCTCGACCAATTACCAGATGGAAGATCGGCTTTGCTAGGTTCGGAAGCTTCCTTTCCAGATAGTCATGGTTGATCGTGATCCATGTGGACCACTGGAGGAGCTGATCTTTGGCTTGAGTAAACTGGTGCGAGAACCAGCCCTTCTCTGTGAATACTGGCTTATTAGGACGCTCTATCTCAACGAACACGTACTCTGGGCCTGAAGCACCCTGAACCAAAACGACATAATCGGTTACGAGATCGTCGCCGAGTTTGAGCTTCGGGTGACAGTCAATGTAGTCGGGATAAAGAAGTTCAGGATGGTCTGCCAAAAACCGTTGAACCTCTTCTTCTCTGCGGGCTGTTTCGAGCAGATCTCGGAAAGTTTGAGAGAGCCGTAGAGCTCTCTCCCTCGTTTCCACTCTCGACAGTGCTTCTTGCCCTGCTAGGTTCTGCGCAGCGATGTCAGACTGGACAACCCTAAGAGCTTCCTCATCCGGTTCTGGAAGTGATGCTTCCCATCCAAAAATCATCAGCCTTTGAAACCTTGGCTTTACCGTTCCCCAAGGTCCAGAGCTTACAACGTCAGCGACGTCCAACATGTGGTTTTCGGCATCGTTAAGCACAACGACAGGCCGCCACGATACTGGGGTTCCGTCCTCTTTAAAGAAGGTTCCGACTTCCGCAGTACCCATAAAGGCGTCATGCTTTTTGGAACTGAATTCACGGACAACGACCTCTATAGAATCGAGGTCATTCGTATACACAAGAACCACCGCTGCATCGGCACAGGGCCAGATTTCGCATCGCCCTACTGAGGCGAATGGTGGTCTTTGACCTATAACTTGACGTGGGACAGCCTTCAACAAGCCTCGAATTGCATGTTGCTCAGCGTAAACGTAGGCACGAACCTGTTCGACCTTTGCTGCTAGCTGCTGTCGTCTCGCTTTTTTTTGACTCACTCAAACAGTATAAAACGTGATGCAGATGACACCTCTGCGACACTGCCACATAGCTCAGCCGTGCGCCCCTACCAAAGGACTATTCACCGAAGTGCCTAGAAAATGAATTCTCGGAAGTTCGCAGAATCCGATATAGGCAAAGTTTGCAAAAAGTTAAAAAGTTCCAAAACTAGTTCATTTAGGGGATACGCCTGCCCCGTTGAGGAGTATGATGTAATTGTTACGTGGGTCAACAGACCACCGCGTGAGGGCGTAGGATCGCTACCTGCCCTCCTCCTAGACCGGGGCCAGCTACCTCCAACCCACCACCCTCTTCCTTTCCCTGGGCGGGAGGAAGGAGATAAATGATGAACGATTTACGGA
>Ga0126305_10001477_pt1 | contig 10500 bp, 7 predicted proteins | sample Plot26_FD_92536 | JGI IMG/M metagenome (GOLD analysis project Ga0126305, IMG submission 92536) | Serpentine soil microbial communities from UC McLaughlin Reserve, CA, USA - Plot26 | ecosystem: Environmental > Terrestrial > Soil > Grasslands | place: USA: UC McLaughlin Reserve, Lake County...
AAGAAGCACTCGGAGGTCATCGTCGACACCGTCTTTAAGAGCATCATCGACGCGCTGCACCGCGGCGAGAAGATCGAGTTGCGGGGGTTTGGCAGCTTCCGTCTGCGCCGGCGTGAGCCGCGCAAGGGTCGCAACCCCAAGACCGGCGACAAGGTGGACGTGCCGCCGAAGAAGGTTCCTTACTTCAAGCCCGGCAAGGAGCTGAAAGACCTGATCAACCGCGAGCCGGATGCTGCGGCGCCGGCTCCTCCCGTTCCCGCGCTTCCCACAGGGTCTGACATCGCCGGGGTGTGAGTCTCGAGCGGCTCTGGACCCCGTGGCGCCTCGCCTATGTGAGCGGCGGCGGTGAGTCGGGCGGGTGCGTATTCTGCAATGCGCTCCAGGAGGAGGATTCCACGCCGCTCATCGTTTTTCGCGGGACCGCCTGCTACGTCATCCTCAACCTCTTTCCCTACAACAACGCGCACCTGCTGATCGTGCCGAACCGCCACGTCGCGACTCTTGCGGAGGCGACGGCGGAGGAGCTTTCTGAACTGATGGCGCTGGCCCGGGTCGCCGAGCTCGCCATCACCGAGGCGTATGCGCCGCACGGGTTGAACCTGGGAATCAACCTGGGCAAGCCGGCAGGCGCCGGCGTGCCGGGACATCTCCACATGCACGTGGTGCCCCGCTGGAACGGCGACACCAACTTCATGACCGTCATTGGCCAGACACGGGTCCTTCCCGAGGAACTGCCTATCACGGCGGACAGGTTGCGGCCGCTCTTCGAGCGGCTGGTGGACTGACGCCCCGACGATGGCGCTGCCGCGCTTCCACAAAGACACTACGACTCAACGACACCACGCTTCCGGCTGACGAAAAGGCGCCTCCCGAAAATCCAGGTTGTGTCGTCGTGCCGTTGTGTCGTCGTGTAATGTACGTGTGTCGTAGAGCCGTTGCGCCGTGGAGTGCGAATGATCCTCGAATACACCGACCAGCAGAAAGCCTTTCAACAGAAGGTCGCAGCGTTCAGTGCGGACAAGGTCGCGCCGCAGGCCGCGGCTATCGACGAGACTGGTGCCTTTCCGCGCCAGTTGGTCAGCGAAGCAGCGAAGCTTGGCCTGATGGGGGTGACCATCGCCACGGAGTGGGGAGGCGCAGGGCTCGACTATGTGAGCTACGTCGCCGCGATCGAAGCGTTGGCTCGCGGGAGTGCCGTTCTCGCCGTGATTGCGGCGGTGAACAATTCGCTGGTCGCGGAACCGATCGCACAGTTCGGGAGTGACGGGCAGAAGCAGGCGTGGTTGAAGCGGCTCGCGACCGGCGAGGCGATCGGCGCGTTCGCGCTCTCCGAGGAAGCCGCGGGGTCTGATGCGGCCAATCAGCAGACGGTGGCAAGACTCGACGATCGTGGTTACGTCATCAACGGCCGCAAGGTGTGGGTCGCGAACGCGGAGGTGGCTGACGTCGCCATCGTGTTCGCCGCGACGCAGCCGGGAATGCGTGGCCGCGGCGTCAGCGCGTTCCTCGTGCCGCTCGACACGCCGGGGCTGACTCCGATCGCGACCGGCGAATCGCTTGGTGTACGCGGGCTTGGATGCATGGACCTGGAGCTGAAAGACGTTCGCATCGACGCCCACGCGCTGCTCGGCGCTCCCGGCGAAGGATTCCAACTGGCAATGTGGGCGCTCGACGGCGGACGCGCAGCGATTGCCGCCCAGGCGCTCGGCGTGGGGTCGGCCGCGCTCGACGAAGCACTCAGGTACGCGAAGGAGCGAGAAGCCTTCGGCCAGCCGATCGGGAATTACCAGGCGATCCAGTGGATGCTGGCCGACATGGCGACCGAGCTCGACGCCGCCAGGATGCTCACGCTGAAAGCCGCGGACTCACGGCAGCGCCAGACACGTCCAGCGCTTGACGCATCGATGGCAAAGCTGTTCGCGTCCGAGGCCGCGCACCGTGCCGCTGACAAGGCGATGCAGATACTGGCCTCGAAGGGCTACCGGAAAGGCTCCGTCGTCGAGCGTCTTTTCAGAGACGTGCGGGCGACGGAGATCTACCAGGGAACGTCCGAAGTTCAGCGCATGGTCATCGCGGAAAACATACTTGCGTAGAAGTGCTCAGTGCTGAGTGCTGAGTGCTGAGTGCTCAGTGCGCCGTGCGCAGTGCCCTCACTTCGGCGAGCGCCTCGCGGGACCTTCGGGTGGCATCCAATATGGCGCAGGTGCATTCGACGTCCGCAGGTGGCGCAGCAGCCCGGTGATTGTTCGCATGGCTTCTTGCGATGACGACAGCAGTCGATCCGCGTCCTCGGTGGCGAAGTGACCCTGAGTGATGCCGTCGCGAATGTGGCAGATCGTTTCGCCGACAGACGCGCGTGCGATGTTGGCGAAGTGGGCGAACTCCTTGTGGTTGTATCGGTAGAAGCCTTCGGCGAGATTTCGCGCCGCCGACCGAGCGGAGTCACGGATCTGGTCCCGAAAGCCCCAGTCGCGGCATGCTGCGCCGTTCACGGTCAAACGTAATATGTCATCGCGCAGTCTGACCGCGAGACGGTATGCGATAACGTCGTCGATGGCTTTCCAGCCAGGCACCCGGCCAGATCTGCACGATAGCTTCCGAGCCGATTCGCCGCAAATTCAACACGGAAGCCCTAGACTATTGCATTATTTTAAACACCACCGACGAGACAAGTCTCTCGTTTCTGCCACCCACTCGCCGCACTGGAGCACTGGAGTGCTGAGCACTGAGCACTAAGCACTGAGCACTAAGCACTAACCGAGCACTAACCGAGCAATTGTTTGGCGATCGTCTGCAGCTGCAGGTTGGACGTGCCCTCGTAGATCTGGCCGATCTTGGCGTCCCGGTAGAACTTCTCAACGGGGTATTCCTTCACAAAGCCGTTTCCGCCGAGCAGATTGACTGCGAGCGAGGAGACACGCTCCGCCACTTCGGACGAGTGGATCTTGCAGATCGCCGCCTCGGTCAGGAACGGCTTGCCGGCGTCGCGGAGTCGTGCGGCGTTGTAGACCGTGAGCGTGGCGCATTCGACGTCCACGGCGGCGCGTGCGATCTGGTGCTGGACGGCCTGGAACTCGGCAATCGCCTTTCCGAACTGTTTGCGCTCCCTGGTGTACTTGATCGTCGCATCGAGTGCGCCCTTTGCGAGTCCCACCATCTGCGCTCCGATCCCGATCCGTCCTTCGTTCAAGGTTTCGATCGCGGTTTTGTAGCCCTTGCCGATCTCGCCGAGCACATTTGCCCGCGGAACGCGGCAGTCCTCGAGGATCAACTCGCACGTGCTGCTGGCGCGGATCCCGAGCTTGTCTTCCTTCTTGCCGACGGTAAACCCCGGCGTTCCGCGTTCGACGATGAACGCGGTGATCCCCCGGTAGCCGGCTTCCGGATTCACCGTGGCGAAGACGAGGAACACGTCCGCCTCGTTGCCGTTGGTGATCCAGAGCTTGCGGCCGCTGATCACGAACCCGTCCCCGTCTTCCTTCGCGCGTGTCGTCAGGGCGAATGCGTCGCTGCCGGAGCCGGCTTCGGAGAGGGCGTAAGCACCGACTGTGTCGGCGGCAAGGCGTGGGAGGAAGCGCTGCTTGACCTCCTTATTCCCCCACCTGAGCAACGCGTTGATCACCAGAGTGTTCTGAACGTCCACCAGGACGCCGATCGAGGGATCGACTCGCGAAAGCTCTTCGACCGCGAGCACGGAGTGAAAGAACGTCCCACCCGCGCCGCCATAGGAGTCCGGGATCTCGATACCCATCACCCCCAGCTCGAACAGCTGATCGACCAGCGTCTTGGGGATTTTGGCGTGCTCGTCCATTTCCCGAACGAGCGGCCGAACCTGGGCGTTGGCGAACTGCCGCACGCTGTCACGGAAGATCAGCTCATCTTCGGCGAGAAGGGTCAGCGGCTGGTTGACGATGACGGTGTCCTGGCTCACGTTCTCAACTCCTCTGTGCGCTCGAGCGCGCGCCCGAAACTCGCAATGTTATCATCCTGACAGAGGCCAGCCCCCTTCGGAAAGCGTCCAAACCGTTATGTGCGTAACACTTGCTCGCACGCTCCTGCTCGTTGGCATCTTCGCGCTGACCGGTCAGGCGCCGCGCGGCGACCAGCAGCAGACGCCGCCGCAGTCACCGCCGGCGCAGCCTCCCGCGACGCCCCCAGCGGGGCAGCCCCCGGCCGGCCAGCCGCCGGCCACACAGCAGGAGGCCCAGCGGCAGCCGACCTTCCGCACCGGCATCAATTTCGTCCGGGTCGACGTGATCGTCAGCGACTCCAAGGGCAATCCGGTGACGGATCTCACGCAGGAGGAATTCACGGTATCGGAAGACGGAAAGCCTCAGAAGGTCGAAACCTTCACCGTCGTGAAAATCGATCCGCTGGATCAGCCGGAAGGCCCGAACCATGGCGACATCCGAAACGCCGCGGATGAAGAGCGTGAGGCGGCGCGCCCCGAAGTCCGGCTGTTCGTCATCTTTCTCGACGACTATCACGTGAAGCGCGGCAACGACATGGCCGTCAGGAAACCGCTGATAGATTTCGTCAAGAACCAGCTGGCGCCGGCCGACATGGTGGCGATCATGTATCCGCTCACTCCGGTCAGCGACATCTCGTTCACCCGTTCGAGATCGAGGCTCGTGTCAGCAATCGAGAATTTCGAAGGGCGCAAGTTCAACTACCAGCCGCGCAATCAATACGAAGAGCAGTATGCCTACTATCCGGCCGCGACCGTGGAGCGCATTCGCAACCAGGTGTCGATGAGCGCGATCAAGGCGGCTGCGATCCGCATGGGTGGATTGCGTGAGGGGCGCAAGTCGATCATCTACGTCAGCGAAGGGTTCACGACCGCACTGCCGCCGCAACTCCAGGATCCGAATGCTGCATTCCCCGGCATGCGCAATCCCAACCGGAACAATCCCAACGCGGTGAACGACGACCGCTACAACATGCAGCAGCAGGCGGATATGTTCAGCGACATGCGCGACGTATTCGACGCCGTCAACCGGCAGAACACGTCCATCTATGCGGTCGATCCGCGCGGGCTGACGCCATTCGAGTACGACATCAACCAGGGTGTGGGCCTCACGACCGACTCGAACGACCTGAAAGCGTCGATCGACACCCTGCACACACTCGCGGACAACACCGACGGACGCGCAATCGTGAATCGCAACGATCTCGCCACCGGCATGAAGCAGATCATGCGCGATTCGAGTGCCTACTACCTGCTCGGCTACACCTCGTCGCGCGCGCCCACCGACGGCAAATTCCACGAGATCAAGGTCAACGTCAAGCGGCGTGGCGTCGACGTCCGCGCCCGCAAGGGTTACTGGGCGTTGAGTAAAGACGATGTGGCTCGCGCGACTGCGCCGCCCAAGCCCGAAGCGCCTGCCGCCGTTTCCAAGGCGCTGATGTCGCTCGCGGAACCGACGGGTGGGCGTCCTGCGCGTTTCTGGATCGGCACCACGCGGGGCGACAATGGCATGAGCCGGGTGACGCTGACGTGGGAGCCCAATGAGATTCCGGCGAATGATACGCGCACCGAAGCTGCCGCCCGGGTTGCGCTCACCGCCGTGTCACCTGAGGGGCGCCCTCTCTACCGCGGCCGGATTCCGGAAGAAGGTGTGCAGCCGGTGGCGCCAGTTCCATCGGCCGGCGCCGGCGGCAGCCCAACCATCACGCGCGGCGGCAGTGTGACGTTCGAGGTCCCGCCAGGACAGTTGCAGATGCGCATCACGGTCGAGGGGGACAGGGGCCAGGTCGTCGATTCGGTGACGCGCGAGGTCACCGTTCCCGACTACACGCGGGTACAGGTCACTCTCGGCACGCCGCGCTTGTATCGCGCGCGAACTGTGCGCGACCTACAAACCATCCGTGCGAACCCATCGGCCGTGCCGGTCGCCGACCGTGAGTTCAGCCGGTCGGAGCGGTTGCTGGTGCGGGTCGAGGCATTCGCTCCCGGCGGACTGGTTCCCGAAGTCACCGCGAAGTTGATGAACCGGAGCGGAGCGGCAATGGCGGACCTGCCGTTGCAACCAGCTGTTGGCGGCTCGTTCGAATCCGAGCTGCCGCTGTCGTCGCTTGCGGCGGGTGAGTACCTGATCGAGTTCACCGCGAAGGCACCCTCGGGACTCACCCAGGATACGATCGCGTTCAGGATCGGGAGGTGACAGGGCAGCAGCGACAACCGATCGAGGTGGGGATTCTTGGAGCGACCGGAATGGTGGGGCAGCAGTTCGTCAGGCTGCTCCAGGACCATCCCTGGTTCAAGCCGTCCTGGCTCGCAGCCAGCGAGCGATCCGAAGGACGGCTGTACCAGGAGGCTACCTCGTGGCGGCTTTCAGGCGCGATGCCACCGCACTCCGCCGGCCAGCGTCTCGAGCCGTGCACGCCCGGACGAGGACCGCAGTTGATGTTCTCAGCGCTCGATGCGGCCGCTGCCGACACGCTCGAACCCGCCTTCGCGGCGGCCGGTCACGTCGTCGTCAGCAACGCCAGGACGATGCGCATGGCTGACGATGTCCCGCTCCTGGTCCCCGAGATCAACCCGGAGCACCTGGCGTTGATCGAACTGCAGCGGCGGTCCCGCAATTGGACGGGCGCGATCGTCACCAACCCGAACTGCGCGGTCGTCGTTCTCGCAATGGCGCTCGCGCCGCTTCGGCACTTTGGTATCAAGTCGGTCATCGCGACGACGTTGCAGGCGGTCTCTGGCGCCGGCTATCCCGGCGTGCCGTCCTTCGACATCCTCGGTAACGTCATCCCCGGGATCGGCGGGGGCGAGGAGGAAAAGATCGAGTCGGAAGGGAACAAGATCCTCGGCTCCTTCCTCGATGGCCGCATCGTCCCGCATCAGATGGTGGTCAGCGCCCACACGACACGCGTGCCGGTCGTCGACGGACATACGTTGACCGCCTCGGTAGCCTTCGATCGCATCGTCGATCCCGGTGAGGTTCGACAGGCACTCGGAGAATGGCGTGGTCGTCCGCAGGAGCTTGGTTTGCCGAGCGCGCCAAAACACCCGGTTGCTGTCTGGGATGAGGGCTTCCGGCCGCAGCCGCGACTGGATGCGGACTGCGGCGGTGGCATGACGGTCAGCGTCGGACGGATCCGGCGGTGTCCGGTGCTCGGCACCAAGTTCGTCGCGCTCGGTCACAACACCGTCCGCGGCGCGGCGGGTGCCGCAATCCTCAATGCTGAATTGATGCTCGCCGAGGGACTGCTCTAGCTGCTAGCTCCTGTCTAGGCGTACATTCCACGCATGCGCGTAACCGTGGCGACGCGGTTGATCGCGACGATGTATGCGGCGGTGCGCATGTCGGTCTTGTACTTGATCGACGTTTTGAGAACGTCATCGAAGGCTTCGCACATCTTGACTTCGAGACGGCGATTGACCTCCTCTTCCTCCCAGAAGTAGCCGTGACGATCCTGCACCCATTCGAAGTACGAGGTCGTCACGCCGCCGGCGTTGGCCAGAATGTCGGGGATGACGAACACCCCACGGTCGTGCAGATGCTTGTGCGCGTCGGGAGTGGTCGGCCCGTTGGCGCCCTCGGCGATGATCTTTGCCTTGATGTTCGGCGCGTTCTCCATCGTGATCTGGTTCTCGAGCGCCGCCGGGACGAGGATGTCGACGTCGAGCTCGAACAGCTGGGGATTCTCGATCGGTTCGCCGTAGGGGAAACCGTCGACTGACTTGTGCTGCTTCACATAATCCAGCAGCCGGTTCACGTCGAGGCCGCCGGCGTCGTACACGCCACCCTTCCAATCGCTGACCGCCACGATCTTCGCGCCGCTCTTCGCGAGGAGATCGGCCGACACGGAGCCGACGTTGCCGAAACCCTGGACCGCGACGGTCGCGCCCTTCAACGACAGCCCGAGGTGCTTGGCCGCCTCGCGGGTGGTGATCATCACCCCGCGGCCGGTTGCTTCCCGGCGGCCCAGCGATCCGCCCATTTCGATCGGCTTACCGGTTACCACCGCGGTAGCGGTATGGCCGACATGCATGCTGTAGGCGTCCATGATCCAGGCCATCACCTGGTCGTTGGTATTGACGTCGGGAGCGGGAACGTCCTTATCGGGTCCGATGGCGTCGATGATCTCGGCAACGTAGCGGCGCGTCAGTGCTTCGAGCTCACGGCGTGACATGCGGGTCGGATCGCAGATGATTCCACCCTTGCCGCCGCCGAATGGAATGTGCGCAACGGCGCACTTCCATGTCATCCACGCCGCGAGCGCGGTGACCTCGTCGAGCGAGACGTCAGGGTGATAGCGGATGCCCCCCTTCGCCGGGCCGAGCGTGATGTTGTACTGGACGCGATAGCCGGTGAAGACCTCGATCTCGCCGTTGTCCATTTGAATGGGACACGAGACCGTAATCTGTCGCTTTGGATGCGTCAGGATCTTCCAGATGCCGGCGTCGAGCCCGAGGAGGCGCGCTGCGCCGTCGAATTCCTGGAGCATCGCGTTGAAGATGTTGCCGCCTGGTGCCATGTGACTCCTAAATGAGTGCGGAGGCCTGTTGTTCGAGTCTGGCCCTCGACAATAAACAGTCCAAGCTACTGTGCTGCAAACGTCCAAGTCAAGCCGCCGTACCCCTTATAATGCAAGGATCTATGAAGACTGTCGCCGAAACGGAGAAGCAGCGCTGGGAGCGTGAACAACTCGAGCCGGCGCTCGGGAAATCCCCCGAGCGTTCCGTCCCGTTCACCACCATCTCCGGCCGTCCGATCGACAGGCTCTATACGCAGGACGATCTCCCCGGTTTCGACTACGCACGCGATCTCAACACTCCCGGAGAGTTCCCGTACACTCGCGGCATCCATCCCACCGGCTATCGCGGCAAGCTCTGGACGATGCGGCAGTTCGCCGGGTTCGGGACGCCGGAGGAAACCAACCAACGCTACAAGACCCTGTTGAAGGCCGGCGGCACCGGCCTCAGCGTCGCCTTCGACCTGCCGACCCTCATGGGCCGAGATCCCGATCACGAGCTCTCGCTCGGTGAAGTCGGGAAGTGCGGCGTCAGTGTCATGTCGCTTGCCGACATGGAGCGGCTCTTCGACGGCATCGAGCTCGGCGGCATCACCACGTCGATGACGATCAACTCGCCGGCGCCGATGATCTTCGCGATGTACCTGGTGGTCGCCGAGAAGCAGGGAGCCGACTGGAAGAAACTCTCCGGCACGATCCAGAACGACATCCTCAAGGAATTCATCGCGCAGAAGGAATACATCTTTCCGCCGCGCGAATCGATGCGACTGATCACCGACATCTTCTCGTTCTGCACGAAGGAAGTGCCCAAGTGGAACACCATCTCGGTGAGCGGCTACCACATCCGCGAAGCGGGATCGACGTCGCTGCAGGAGCTGGCCTTCACGCTGCGTGACGGCATCGAGTACGTGCAGTACGGCGTCGATGCGGGGCTGGACGTCGATGCGTTCGCTCCCCAAATCTCCTTTTTCTTCAACTCGCACAGCGATTTCTTCGAAGAGATCGCCAAGTTCCGAGCCGCGCGGAAGATCTGGGCCGAGGTGATGCGCAACCGCTTCGGGGCGAAGAACGAGCGGTCCTGGAAGCTGCGCTTTCATACGCAAACCGCGGGCGTTTCGCTGACGGCGCAGCAGCCCTACAACAACGTCGTCCGGACCGCGCTGCAGGCGTTGGCCGCGGTGCTCGGCGGCACCAACTCCCTGCATACCAATTCGCTCGACGAGGCGCTGGCGCTGCCGACCGCGGAAGCCGCGACGCTCGCGCTTCGAACGCAGCAGATCATCGCCGCCGAAAGCGGCGTCACCAACGTGGTCGACCCGCTGGGAGGGTCCTATTTCCTCGAACGCCTCACGCTCGACATGGAGCGGGGAGCGAAGGAGTACTTCGACATCATCGATCGAATGGGCGGGATGGTAGAGGCGATCGAGCAGGGATTCCCCCAGAAGGAGATCTCCGAGGCCTCGTATCGCTTTCAACAGTCCGTCGAGAAGCGCGAGAAGATCATCGTCGGCGTCAACGACTACGTGCAGGAAGACGAGCCGCCGTACCCGATCCTCTATATCGACGACACTGCTTCGGAAACGCAGCTCGCACGCTTGAAAGAGCTCAAAGCCACGCGCGACAACGAGCGGGTCGCCCGCACTCTGGACGCCCTGCGCCGGGCCGCGAGAGGGCGCGACAATACGATGTATCCACTGCTCGATTGCGTGCGCGCCTACGCCACCGTCGGCGAGATGTGTGATGCGCTTCGCGAGGTGTGGGGCGAGTACGAAGAGGTTCCGCTGTTCTGATGCGAAAAATTCGAGTGGTTATCGCCAAGCCCGGCCTCGATGGACACGATCGCGGCGCCAAGGTCATCGCCCGTGCGCTGCGCGACGCAGGCATGGAGGTGATCTACACAGGGCTGCGCCAGACCCCCGAAATGATCGTCGCCGCGGCGCTGCAGGAAGACGCCGATGCAATCGGGCTCTCGATCCTGTCTGGCGCCCACATGCACATCTGCCCGCGCGTGATGGA
>Ga0126305_10001479_pt1 | contig 10496 bp, 5 predicted proteins | sample Plot26_FD_92536 | JGI IMG/M metagenome (GOLD analysis project Ga0126305, IMG submission 92536) | Serpentine soil microbial communities from UC McLaughlin Reserve, CA, USA - Plot26 | ecosystem: Environmental > Terrestrial > Soil > Grasslands | place: USA: UC McLaughlin Reserve, Lake County...
AAATTAGCAATAGATTTCCTGCCTGCAGTTTCCGCCCGCGATGAAGTTTCTTACTCAACCTTAAAAGAAAAAGTATTTATGATCATGACAGATCATTATATAAGTAAAGCCAATTAACCGCCGTAAAAATATCTTGTACGGTTGACCTTCAGGTCCTGCAGCATCCCGGATTTTGGACTTATTGTAAAACTAAAATAACGATAGGGACCCACAGGGGTCACATTGATAGATAACTGCCAGCAATGCATTTCCCTGTTAATGCTCATTGTAAAAGTCTGCAGTTGCTTAGTATCGAAATCATAATAACCATTCATTGAAAAATTCCATTTTGGTGTCAGTGAAAAACTTCCATTAAAGGTTAAGTTGCTGCTGAATTTTGTTTCAAACCTTCTGAAATCCGCTGATCGCTGCTGGCTGTAGAAAACACTGAGTCCAAGACTAATGGTCCATGGAATATTAAAATCGACAAATTCTGCGGGGTTTCTTCGCATGTATTCCAACTGGCTCTGCGCATCATTCGCCAACAAGGGATCATTCAGCAGTTGGTCTTCCATTTGTTTACGTTCCTGCGCCTTTTTTTCATCTCTTGGTTTGCTTTTGAAATCGGTTGATGCGGAAAGACTACCATTTGTAAATCGTCCCAACGAAAACTTTTCTCCCTGCCATGCATATTTATTTACAGGGACACCATTTGAATCAGCCTGGTAAGGATTTAGTGTTGTACTTGCCGTGATATTTATTTTATCAAAAAGAGTACTTCGAAGGTAAAAATTAATAGGTGTTAGCTTGAATGAATCGGCAATAAAATTGTAGCTGCCATTTAAACCAAATCCATCGATCAGGCGGATCTTTGTGTCTTTACTGGCAGTGTCTTTTTTTGATCTCTTTTTCATCTCAAGATTATTATCCAAACCAAAACTCATACCGCCAAAATCTTCCGGTCCGTAAAAACCATATAGGCTTCTCTCGAATTCCGGAAATAAACTCGTTCTACCGTTCGTATCAATTTGAGTTCTATACCAATGTTGTTTTGATAATGACGGGGAATAACTAAAGCTCAAATTAGGGCGAAGCGTATGCCTGATCGCAAGGTGGTTCGGACCTTTAAAAAGGAAAGTGCCATATAATGCCGTGTTGATACCAAGATTAAAAGATACCTGTTGATCCACATAAAATCCTTTTGTGACCGTTGTTTCTCCAACTGTATCCAATATACTGTTCCAGGTTCTTCTTACTTTTTCACCTATCCATTTGTTTGAATAAGATATGCCTGGTGATACTAAAAATTTACCCCCTAAGATCGGTGGCAACGAAAGTGTAAGAGGAAAATTATGCTGGCCACCCCATTGCAGAGTATCCAGTAGATCATTTACACGAACTGCAGTGTCATAAAATGATATCTGGCTTCTTACTGTTCCATTATAACCAATACCTAATTTGTCATACCATTTAGGTGAGCCGATAAGTTCCTTTCGTTGAAAGGGGTAAAAAGTATTTATATTGTAACCAATATCCGGCAGATGTAAATTGATCAAATGAAGACTGTTATTCTGATCATGATTTGCACTGACAGTTAAATTAGAGTTCCTAAATGTTTTTGCATACGTGATAGAGGAGCCCAACTGGTTTTGAAAATTCGTATTTACATTATTTGGCACATATTGGTTATATTGAGTGGACCCGGCATTTACATTCGCTGAAAAAGTTGTTCCAGGTCTTGCACGGCTATCGGAAGAATGATTCCACTGAATGCTATAACTCTTGTTTACCACGTAATCGGGATCGCCTTTAAAATTGTATTTGGTATTTTGAACACTTAAATTCATTTGCCCCTGGTAGCGATACCTTTTGCGGTAGGTCGGAACCAGATTTAACGTCCATCCTCCGTAAGAATAGAGGTTTGTGCGAACCGTAACATCAAAATAAGGACTTAATACTTTATAATATCCCAACCCTTCAAGTCCTAAACCGAAATCTTCATTTGCTGTAAATGTTGGCGCAAGGATGCCCGAATGTCTTCCTTTATTCATTGGGAAAAAACCAAAAGGCAAATAGATCGGAATAGGCACTCCTTCAAATTCGGGATGGATCGGTCCTGTTATCGCAATCTTATTATTAACCACTTTTATTTTATCGTAGCGAAAGCCAAAATGGGGATCGTCAAGAGTACAAGTTGAAAGCACACCCCTGCGAGCATAAAGAACATTGCCGACCCGTTTCGATTTCTCTGCAGACATCACCATCTCGTTCATTAGCGTGAATGTATTCTTCGTTAGTCCCTTTTGTGTTTTAAAATTATACCTGATCGTGTCGCTTTGAAATTTCGTTTCTCCCTGTGAAAAATGGGCTCTATCTATAAGGTCACCGGTACTGTCAACACTTTTAAAGGCCGTAAGGATCTGTGTTTGCTGATCAAGTTCCATTTTTGGCGCTGTCAGATCGATATCCTTATAATGCATCTTCGCTTTTCCATAAAGAACAACCTTCTTGTCTTTTACAAGTATGACAACTGAATCTTCCGCTTCATAATTAACCGGTGCATCAAGGCTATCCTTTGATAGTTTCAGATCGAAAGTGTCGATCCTGACGATCGATGTATCAGCTAACACATTTATTTTTGATAAGGAGTCTGTTTTTGACGTATCCGTAGCATTTATTAAGGATCGTTTTATAAGACTGTCCTTATTTTTTTGCGGTACTGTGTCCTGCTGAGCTGTTAAGGCGGTGTAAAAATTTTGATGATTGCTATAATTAGCGGTACTTTTCCACGTTTGTGTAAAGAAGATTGCAGTCAGCAGGCCGGCAAAAAGGTATTTTGATCTAAATTTGTGCAGTAGCATCATAGCGTTGGAAAACAAAAATATATCATTCAGACTTAAAGGATTTGTGAAGATTGAAAACTAATCCGTTAAAATTAATATCCACCATGTCCAGGCGAATTATCACGGTTCTTATTTTCAGTGCAGTTCTACCTTTTGCATTTGCATTTAAAAATGCTTCGGTTAAAAGGAAAGGGGTTCAAACCATCATTATCGATCCCGGGCATGGCGGGAAAGACCAGGGAGCCAAAGGGGCTATTACCACGGAAGCGCGGATCTGCCTTTCAGTTGGATTAAAGCTTGGTAAAGCCATTGAAGAAAAATTTCCTGGAGTTAAGGTCCTTTATACGAGAACAACAGATGTTCTTCCGGGTAATAAACCAGATAAAAACCAGGCTCTTCGTTACCGGGCAGAGTTTGCCAATCAATCCGGGGGTGACCTGTTTATAGCTGTGCACGTAAATGCAGCACCCAAAATAAAACACAAAGTTGAAAGCGGGTATAAATGGGTTGGCAAAGGAAAAAAAAGAAGAAAGGTCAAGACATATAAATATTACTATACCCCAAATCCTTCCCACGGCACGGAAACATTTATTTGGGCTGCAGACCGAACTGATGATAAGTCCGGCACAATAATTCCTGATGATGAATTTGGAGAGACGGACACTACAATAGTTATTCCGGAGATCAATGACCCTGTAATGAAAGCTTTTCAATTATTATATACAAAAAAATATTTTGAAAACTCTCTTCACCTCGCCAATCTTATTGAATCAGAATTTGTAAAAGGAGGCAGGTTCAGCCGTGGAGTTAAGCAAAGAAACGAAAAAGGCATTTGGGTATTACAAGCTACGGGAATGCCAAGCGTATTAGTGGAAACCGGTTTTATCACTGATAAAGACGAAGAAGAATACCTCAATAGCGAAAGAGGGCAAAATGAGATCGTAGAGAATCTGACAAGTGCATTAGCGAATTATATCGCTTCAAAAGAAAAAGCCCCCGCAAGTAATGGCGGCAAGAGTCCTGATACAAAAGTTATGCAATCCGATGCTGCCACTCTTACCCGAAAAAATGTTTCTAAAGTTCCACTGACTAAACGCTGATAAGTCACATTTTTGCCCCGCTTTTAAAGATTTAAATAGCTTAGATTATTTTATTAATTTGGCATTCTGTAAAGCATATAGGGAAAACGAATATTCATGAAGATCAGTAACGAAACCAAAGTCGGGATTTTAACAATTGTCGCTCTCACCCTGCTTATCGTAGGTTTTAATTTTTTGAAGGGCAAAAATATTTTCAACAAGGAAACGCACTTATATGCTGTTTTCTCCGACCTCGGCAGCCTTAGAAAATCAAATGAAGTAAAAATGAAAGGTCTCCCTATCGGGACCGTTTACGACTATACTGAACTGGATAAGAATCTCACTGGCATCATAGTTACGATCACAATGAAACGGGATGTAAACATCCCGAGGGACTCAAAAGCAACAATTGAATCGGGATTGCTGGATAATCCTTTTTTGAAGATCGAGCAGGGACAATCGAAAGAATTTTTAGAAGATGGCGATACGGTGATAACAGATCCGATCAGTTCTTTTTTTGGAGATGTGAAGGCGCAGATCACGCCAACTTTAACAAGTGTAAGAGGTGCGATCGACTCATTGAAAATTGTTTTAGGAGGTCTTAACCGTTTGTTTGATAAAGACACCAAGGGAAATCTTAGTGAGATCATTCGCAACCTGAAACAAACCACGGGAAACCTGAATAAATTGCTGAACGCTGAAACCGGCGCATTGGCTGCTACCCTCGATAATGCAAATTCAATTAGCAATAATCTTAAAAAGAATAACGATAGTATTACTGCAACCATAAGCAGCATTAAAAGAGCAGCCGATAAATTTTCTACGCTGGAAGTACAACCCGCTATCGACACACTGAAGGCCACCATCAATGAACTTAAAACTGTCATAAGCAAATTCAATACGAATGAAGGCACTCTTGGGTTGCTGATGAAAGACCGGAAAGTATATGATCAGTTAAATGATCTGTTTCTTGGTCTTGAAATTCTGCTGGATGATATTCGTGTCAATCCAAAGCGATACACCGGCAGCCTGATATTTAACAGAAAAGATAGAACAGGCCCACTAACTTCACCTGCGAAAAAAGATTCCATTCCGCAAGGCAATCAAAAATGACCCCGACAAAATTTATTCGGTTCTTGTTCGTCTTGTCGCTTTTTACAAGTCCTCTGATCATTTTTTGCCAGGAATTACCAACAACAAAAACATTCACACCGTCTGATACTGTTCGCACAGTAGAAATTCTTCCCGGTGTAAGAAAACTGGAATACCGAAAGATAGATTCTGTTACAGAAATTCAAATACTCGCCGGTAACGTAAGACTAAGGCAAGGCAATACCATATTTGAATGTGATAGTTGTGTGATCACAAAAAGAACTAACCTTTTCGAAGCGTTTGGAAATGTTCATATTAATGATTCCGATACCGCGAATGTATATTCCGATCACCTCCGTTATCTTACTGACAGAAAAATTGCTTACCTGGATGGCAACGTTAAGCTAACTGATGGCAAAGGTGTTCTTACAACACCAACATTGGAATATGATATGAATACCAAAGTTGGCATTTACCGGAATGGAGGCAGGGTAGAAAATGGAAAAACAATTCTTACAAGCGAAGAAGGTTTTTATTATGCAGATCTGAAAGACGTCTATTTTAAAAAGAATGTAAAACTGAAGGATCCAAGTTATGATCTGCAATCGGATTCATTATTATATAATACAGGAACCGAGATCGTGAGATTTATTGCAGAGACGCTTGTTAAGGATAGTACAAACAGAACAATCAGGACAAGAGAGGGTTATTATGATAAAAGAACGGGCAAAGCCGAATTTGGACAGCACCCTGTTATAACTGATAAGGACATACAAGTAACAGGAGAAAGGATTATAAGTGATGATAGCCTGGGCATTACACAAATATTCGGAAGAGGGATAATTGTGGACACTGCAAACAAAACAACGGTGATCGCCGATACAATTTTCTATAACAAAAAGAGTGAATCATTTCTTGCTTTTGCCAGGCCGCTCATGATCGTTGAGCAGGAGCAGGATTCAATTTTTATAGCGGCAGACACTTTGTTCTCTGCGAGGCTTACGGATCTATATGGAGCAAAAGATTCAGTTGTAAAAAAGGATACTTTAAAAGGGGTAAAAATTGTTGACACTAAAACAAAAGACAGCACCAACCGGTATTTTGAAGCATTCCGGCATGTAAGGGTTTTTTCTGATTCATTGCAGGCTGTTTGTGACAGCTTGTTTTATTCTTTTAGAGATTCTGTGTTTAGATTATATGATGATCCTGTTCTTTGGTCAAAAGAGAACCAGGTAACAGGCGATACCATTTTGCTTTTTACCAAAAACAAAAAAGCAGACAGAATGCAGGTATTTAAAAATAGTTTTATCGCAAGCTTTGTTAAACCTGAGATCTTTAACCAGGTAAAATCAAGCCGGATGGATGCATATTTTATTGATGGTGCCATTGATTCTGTGCGGGCACGGGGTTCCGCTGAATGTGTTTACTATATACAGGATGAGGACAGCGCGTTTACCGGCATTAATCAATCAAATGCTGAACTAATGGATGTATATTTTAAAGAAAAGGAAATTCAGCGTGTTGTTTTCCGGACTGCAGTAAAAGGCACGATCTGGCCAATGAAACAAAAAACTCCCCGGGAAATGCATCTTCAAAATTTCAGGTGGCGGGATGCAGAGAGGCCGAAGACGAAATATGAACTGTTCGAGTAGGCTGGCCTGGATGCTGGATACTAGATGCTGGATACTAGTTCCCAAATAACGCACCGGGTATAAACACAAGCATTCTACGACGGCCAGCATCCAGTATCTAGTATCCAGCATCTAGTATCCAGTATCTAGCATCCAGTCCAACTTTTGCATTTCCTTTAAACTTATCTGGCATCTTTTTCGTTGAACAGGAGAAAACATTCCGCCATGAAAAGATCACTCCCGTTTTTTATTGCAGCGATCCTGTTTTCCGCCACTCAGTTAAAGGCGCAGGATTATCATACAGCTTTGGGTCTTCGACTTAGCAGCAACGGCCCGACTATAAACAATTCAGTAAGCTTTAAACATTTTATGAATCCGAAGCTTGCGATCGAAGGACTCTTCACTTTTGATAAAACAGCGGCCATCGGTGGATTAATCGAAATTCATAACCCAATGCCGTCAACAGAAGGTTTAAAATGGTTTTATGGAGCAGGGGCCTACCTTGGTTTTGATTCCGATAAAACGAATACTGACCGTGCATTAATGGGGGCACAGGGCATTATCGGCCTCGATTATAAATTTGCCAACCTTCCATTAAATCTGTCGCTTGATTGGAAGCCGGAATTGAATATCATTGACAACATCAACTTTGAGCCGGCAGCAGTTGGTTTCTCCATTCGATTTACGTTTGGAAAATCCCAGGCCCAAACGGTCTCGGAGTAACATTCATACATATATTATATAAATCCGGAGGTTTGCAGCACTTCCGGATTTTATTTTGTCTTTTGCTGAATTGCGTTTTTTTATGCGGTAAAATGCCGGAAATAATCCTTTGCCATTCACTTTTTTCCTTATCTTCATTTTTACAAAACTATTGCTTATGCGAATATTATTACGATCGCTAACGATCGTTCCCTTTATTATTATTTCCCTCTGCTCACAAGCGCAGGAAAAAACAATTTCAGGCACTGTTATCTCCGGAGAAGATAATAAAACGCCACTCAATGGTGTCACCATTAAGGTAAAAGGCACACAACGGTCTGTACTTACCGACGCCCAAGGTTTTTATTCGATTAAGGTAAATTCCGGCGAAACACTGCAGTTTTCTTACGTTGGCTTTCAACCCCAGGAAATTAAACCCGGTGCAAATAACACGCTTAATATGACCTTGAAACCTTCTGATAATACGTTGGGTGAGGTAGTTGTTACAGCAATGGATATAAAAAGAAACCCAAGGGAGCTGGGATATTCGGTTCAAACAGTAAAAGGGTCCGATATTCAGCAAACCCAACGAGAGAATTTTGTGAATTCGCTCCAGGGAAGAGTAGCAGGTCTTACTGTTACGCCTACATCGGGTGCGGCGGGAGCTTCCTCCGGTATTGTATTAAGAGGTTACAATACCTTGTCAGGTAACAATCAGCCATTATTTATTGTGGACGGAATTGTCATCGATAACCAAACCTTTAACTCAAACTCACAAAGTGGTAGTGGTATTGGTCTGGCTTCTGATGGAAATAACAGGAACAATGATAATACAAACCGCATTGCTGATCTTAACCCACATGAAATTGAAGCAGTAACTGTTTTAAAGGGACCTGAAGCAACTGCTTTATATGGCAGCCAGGCAAGTTCGGGTGCAATTGTAATTACTACCAGAAAAGCAAAAGGTACAAACGGTAAAGTACTGATGACCTATGATAATAACTTCCGTTTTCAAAAGATCACCCGCTTTGCGGAAGTAAATAATGATTACGGTCCGGGTGGAAGCAATAATATACCTACAGCGCCTCCATTATTAGGACAGTTCACTTCTTTTGGTCCAACATGGAAACCCGGAACTGTTTTATATGACAACCTTGATCATTTTTTTGAAACAGGATTTTCACAAACACATAATTTATCGGCAGAGTATGGAACAAAGAATGTCGGGTTCCGTATTACGGGCCAGTATTTTGATAATACGGGCGTAGTACCTTTTAATACTTATACAAAGTATAATTTTAAAATTTCAAACACTACAAAGATTGGAAAATACATTTCTATAACTCCAACTTTTGCTTACATCAATGCAACTAACCTCAGGCCACTTAAAAGTACAGCTACCGGTTCAGGTGCGGGTGGATATATGGTTGAATTATATGAGTGGCCTGCAAACAATGATGTAAGAATTTATGAAGATGCCCAGGGGCATAAGCCAATACTCTTCAATACAAACCGAAATTCTGATTTTGACAATCCGATCTGGAGTGCAAAATATAACAGAAGCGAGGATAAGATTAAGCGGCTGGTTTCAACCCTTGGTGTTGATATTAATCCTTTTCCCTGGCTGGCAATAGCCGGAAGGTTTGGTTATGATACATACAAAAACGATGGATACGTGTATACTCATCCCGAATCATATATGCTTGCCGCAGCTACCGGAGGAAGTTTGGACAATTATTACAGAACTTACAAAGGGTATAATCACACAATTACAGCAACAGCAAAGAAGAAATTCGGCGATTTCAATACAAGGTTATTAGTGGGTACTATGTGGCAGGATCTTGAAACGCAACAATTTGCTATTTACGGCACCAACCTGAAAGACACGGCAAGAACCGATAGCAGTAATACAACTCCCAATACCAGAAGACGACTACTGAGAAATGATTTGGGGTCGCCAAATGTTAAGATTTTCAGAGGACTTGCTTATTTTGCTGAAGCATCTGTCGGTTATAAAAATTATGCGTTCTTAACCTATTCTCACCGTTTTGAAGAATCATCACCAATTCCAAAAGCAAATAGAAACTATAATTACCCGGGGGCGAGCTTAAGCCTTATCATTTCTGATATGTTCCCTGGAATAAAAAAAGGGAATATTCTAAGCTACTTTAAACTACGGGGTTCATTGGCGAATACTGCCAGGTTAAATGATCCTTATTCTAATCAGTCATTTTTTGTAAATAATTTCAGCAGTACGCTCCTGCCGGTGACTTATACATATGGCTTTACAAATGCTAACCCATACCTGACACCTGAAAATCAAAAAACTTATGAGATAGGTACAGAGTTGAGGATGTTAAATAACAATATATCACTTGAAGTCGCTTATTATAATACACTTTGTACAAATCAGATCGCACAGGGATACAGAGCCAGTTATGCGACGGGCTATATTTTAAATACCACAAATTCTGCTTCGTTGCGTAACCAGGGATTAGAGGTAACACTAAATATAAACCCGATCAGGAATAAAGATTTTGACTGGTCGGTCAACTTTAACTTCAATCACATGTGGAGCGAGGTATTGACGCTCCCGGAATCAATTGGTATTTTGAATGACTTCTATAATTCCGATACTTATATTTCCAATGTGAGAGGTGGATTGATAAGGGGTCATTCAACAGGAACAATTACTGGTTCTATATATGATAGAAATAACGCAGGGCAAATACTTATTAATCCTTCAACAGGCATCCCAGTACCTAAAGGAGGTAATTATTTGATCGCAGACAGAACGCCTGATTTTACTTTGGGAACCTTAAATACTTTTAGATATAAAAATTGGAGCTTAAATTTCCTTTGGGATCTGAAAGTGGGTGGTGATGTTTATAACGGCACCGACCAGATACTTACTGGCATAGGTAAGAGTGAAAGAACAGCAAATCGCAGTACGCCTGTTGTTGTAGAAGGAGTGCTGAATGATGGTCTTCAAAATACTCCAAACCCAACAATAAACACATTGGTAGTCATTCCGCAGTATCAGAGCACCTATTATACCACGATGCCTGATGAAGAGTTTATACAAAAAGATGTAAACTGGTTTAAGCTAAGAGACCTCACATTGAATTATTATTTTCCGGATAAAACATTAAAACGCCTGAAAGGACTTA
>Ga0126305_10001480_pt1 | contig 10495 bp, 9 predicted proteins | sample Plot26_FD_92536 | JGI IMG/M metagenome (GOLD analysis project Ga0126305, IMG submission 92536) | Serpentine soil microbial communities from UC McLaughlin Reserve, CA, USA - Plot26 | ecosystem: Environmental > Terrestrial > Soil > Grasslands | place: USA: UC McLaughlin Reserve, Lake County...
AGTTTAGTGATATAATCAGCTTTTGACAAAAGATTAGGAATTTGACCAAATGGATTTCCAAGGTAGTCCATATCAAGCCCTGCAACGATCACCCTGACACCGCGAAAAGCAAGTTCATCGCAAACATTGGCGATCTCCGGATCAAAAAATTGGGCTTCATCAACACCAATAACATCCGCATCCTGTGCCAGCAACAAGATTTGTTGGGAACTGTCTACTGGCGTGGATTGTATCGCATTTTCATCATGGGAAACGATCTTTATTTCGTCATATCGAATGTCAATTGCCGGCTTAAATATCTCTGTTTTAAGATTAGCGATCTTGGCTCTCTTTAACCGGCGTATGAGTTCTTCAGTTTTGCCACTAAACATTGACCCGCAGATCACTTCTATCCATCCACGACGGTCGCCTCTTATGTTAGGTTCAATAAACATCGTTAAAATCTGGTATTATTACAATTCCTGGTAAACTGTTTGTAAATTTAAAGACGGAACAATTTTTGCGAGTATCCGTAAGACTTTAAAATCCTTTTATCCGCGGTCAAAAGTAGCATAAACAAATGGAAAGAATTCAGACTTTGATTAACCGTTTGCAGGAGCAGGTAAAGCAAAATGCAGATGTAGCACAGATGCAACTCACACTTCAACTATTGCAATCTGAATTGAACAAACTACAAAAGACTTCCGTAAGAACATTAGGAACCTCAAAGGTCTCTGTCGTATTACCTACCCCGGTTGCGATCAAGCCAATTTCGGTTACAAAAAGTGAAGAAGAAGAGGAACAGGAAGTCATTTCAGCACCAAAACCAAAAACAAAGAACAACAACCAGCTAGATATTCATTTCGATCCGATGAACGAGATCCCAACATTTTCACAACATAAAATAGCCAGGGAGCTCAATGAAACTGTAGGACAGCAGGAATCATTTAACGACAGGCTCAAGGAAAACAGGACTGAAGTAATGCATTCACTAAAAGAAACTCCTATTCGTGACCTTCGCAAAGGGATCGGAATAAATGATCGTTTTGTTTTTATAAGTGAGTTGTTTCGCGGTGATGAGCCAATGTATGAGCGCAGTATAAAAACGATTAACAGCTTCAATATTTACCCCGAAGCAGAATACTGGATGAACCGCGAATTAAAGATCAAGCTTGGCTGGGATGACACTAAAGAAATAGTAAAACATTTCTATCAGTTGGTCAAAAGACGGTTTGCTTCGATGTAATGAACGATCTTTTCTGTAGCCCCTTTATTTTGCTTTACAAAGTCAAATGAATTTTTACTCCTAGATTCCAATTCGGTTTTATCTTCAAGAAACCTTTGCAGTGCAGCTGAAAGGTCAGTGCTTGAATTAATACAAACCCCGCCACCAGTCTTCATCAATCCAATTGCCTCTTTAAATTTCTCATAATTAGGACCAAATAAAACTGGTTTGCCATAAACGGCAGCTTCAATTGTATTATGAATGCCTTTATTAAATCCGCCGCCTATATAAGTGATGGTTGCATAGTGATAGAGTCTTGACAGCATTCCGATATTATCAATAATGAGAATGTTTGCATTGGCTGGCGATGAGCTTTGAGTCATGAGCTGTGAGTGAAGTACTGCAGCTGGAAAGATTGACCTTAATTGATCAGTATGTTCTTTATGTATTTCGTGTGGAGCGATGATGATCTTCAGATCGGGAAAATTAGTTGTACCATCTTTGATCACCTTTTCATCATCCGGCCAGGTACTGCCCGCCACAAGTACTTGCGAGCTGCCACAAAATTTTTCTATTTCTTTGATCGGTGTAAAGTTTGCAGCGATTTGTGCCACACGATCAAATCTTGTGTCACCGGCAACAGTCACACCATTTATATTAATTGATCTTAATAGATCATCAGATTCTTTGTCCTGAACAAAGAAATGAGTGAAACAATTCAGCATTTGGCGATGAAGACTTCCATACCATTTAAAGAAAGGCTGATCTTGTCTAAAGATCCCGGAGACCAGTAACAATGGGATATTTCTTTTTTTACAAACGGTAAGGTAGTAATACCAGTAATCATACTTCACAAAAACAACAAACGACGGATCAATGATATCAAGAAAAGCTTTTGCGTTTGTCTTTGAATCCAACGGCAGGTAAAAAACCCAGTCAGCGCCTTTGTAATCTTTTCGTATTTCAAAACCAGAAGGGGAGAAGAAGGTTAAGAGGAATTTGGAATTTGGAATTCGTTTCCTGAGATTTTCGATAACGGGCCGGCCTTGTTCAAATTCACCAAGGGAAGAACAATGGAACCATATTAGTTTGGAGTTCTGAGTCCCGAGTTTGGACCCCAGGCGATCGAAAATATCTTTTCTGCCTTCGATCCACAATTTGGCTTTTTTGTTCCACAAAGATGCAATAACAATACCTGCCCGGTATAAAAGCAAAAAAATATTGTAAAAGAATATAGCCATGCAGTGAACCTTATCCCGATTAGCCGGAATAACAAATGTAAAGGCAAACCGATAAACAATCTTTAATTCATTATTTTTGCTGCGCAAAAGAAAAAAGCTATTGGGTGAAACAACTGCCCGATTCTTATGAAAAATCTAAAATCCGAAATCTGAAATCCAAAATTGACATGCATCCTATCCAGATGGTCGACCTGAAAAGGCAGTATCATAAAATAAAAGCTGAAGTGGACGAAGCTGTGCTGAATGTTATTGAGAGCACAGCTTTTATTAACGGGAAACCTGTCCAGGAGTTTGCAAATAATCTTTCTGCTTATCTCGGTGTTAAACATGTTATTCCCTGTGCCAACGGAACAGATGCACTTCAAATTGCCATGATGGCGCTGGATCTGCAACCGGGCGATGAGGTGATCACACCATCATTTACTTTTATTGCAACTACCGAAGTGATCGCTTTATTAAGACTTACACCTGTTTTTGTTGAGGTGGATCCACGAACATTTTGCATGGATCCGGCTGCTATGGAAAAAGCGATCACTCCTAAAACAAAAGCCATCGTACCGGTTCATCTTTACGGGCATTCCGCACCGCTGGATGAGATCATGGCAATTGCTAAAAAACATGAGCTGGTTGTTATAGAAGATAATGCACAGGCCATCGGTGGCGATTATATTTCCAAAACTGGCGGAATGATTGCTTCACCGACGAAAGCGGATCGCAAAAAAACGGGCACGATCGGTCATGTCGGAACAACTTCTTTTTTCCCTTCAAAGAATCTTGGTGCCTATGGTGATGCAGGAGCAATTTTTACGAATGATGATGCACTGGCTGATAAAATGAAAATGGTTGCCAATCATGGTCAGCGAAAAAGATATTATTATGAGATCGTCGGGTGTAACAGCCGGCTTGATACCATCCAGGCTGCAGTGTTAAATATAAAACTAAAACATCTTGACGAATACATAAAGGCACGACAGGCCGTTGCTGATTTTTATGATAAAGCTTTTGCGAATAATTCAAAGATCACCACGCCTTACCGCGCACCTTATTGCAGCCATGTGTTTCATCAATATACGTTAGTGCTTAATGATGTAGATCGAAATGGGTTAAATGCTTTTCTTGCTGAACATAATATCCCATCAATGATCTATTACCCTGTGCCGGGGCATCAGCAGCAAATGTTTGCTCATTATAAAACCGCAAAAGTCTCATTACCGGTCACGGACTGGCTTACAGAAAGGGTTATTTCATTGCCCATCCATACTGAAATGGACGACGAACAATTAAGTTTTATTACAACAAAAGTTTTGGAATATATAAACAGATAAAGCCTCCTTATGAAAATAGCAGTCGTTGGAACAGGATATGTTGGGTTGGTAACGGGTACCTGTTTTGCAGAAACAGGTAATACGGTGACCTGTGTTGATATTGATCAGAATAAAGTTGAAAAATTAACTAACGGACAGATCACGATCTATGAGCCCGGTCTCGAAAAATTATTTTTAAGAAATCAGCGTGAAGAAAGATTAAAGTTTACAACGAATCTTGAAGAAGGAATTGCCGATGCAAAAATTATTTTTCTTGCCTTGCCAACTCCTCCCGGCGAGGATGGCTCGGCCGATATGAAATATATTTTGGGCGTTGCCAATGATCTCGGCAAAATCCTAAAAGACTATAAAGTAATTGTAGATAAAAGTACTGTTCCGGTTGGAACTGCGGAAAAGGTACGTGATGCGATCGCCAAAAATTGTAAATGTGAATTTGATGTTGTTAGCAACCCTGAATTTTTGCGTGAAGGCGTGGCGGTGGATGATTTTATGAAACCGGATAGGGTAGTAATTGGCACCGGGTCGGAAAGAGCAAGAAAGATGATGGCGGATCTTTATGCACCGTTTGTTCGCCAGGGAAATCCTGTGATCTTTATGGATGAAAGATCTGCTGAGCTTACCAAGTATGCGGCTAACTCCTTTCTCGCCACAAAGATCTCATTTATGAATGAGATCGCAAGATTATGCGAGTTAATGGGAGCAGATGTTGACATGGTGCGTCGTGGAATTGGAGGTGATGACAGGATTGGAAAACGATTTTTATTTCCGGGTATTGGTTATGGCGGTTCCTGTTTCCCAAAAGATGTGCAGGCACTGGTAAGGTCAGCATCGGGTCTAAAATATGATTTCCGGATACTTGAGGCTGTGATCGAAGTGAATGAAAAACAAAAAGTGTATTTAATTCCCCGCATAAAAAAATATTTTAACAACAATGTGACTGGTAAGAAAATTGCTCTTTGGGGGCTGGCATTTAAACCAAATACAGATGATATACGCGAAGCGCCGGCACTTTACCTTATTGAAGAGTTATTGAAAGCTGGCGCCACGATTACAGCATTTGATCCTGAAGCGATGAAGAACGTGAGGGACGTTATTGGTGATAAGATCACATTTACCGAAAATCAATATGATGCTTTAAATAATTGTGATGCATTGATCATTGCAACGGAGTGGAGCGAATTCAGAACACCCGATTTTGAAAAAATGACTGAGAGAATGAAGAGCAAAGTGATCTTCGATGGCAGAAATGTTTTTGATCTTTCACAAATGAAAGACCTGGGTTTTTATTACGAAAGCATCGGGAGAAAGACAATTGTTCCTTAACCAATGTTTATGCAGAAAAAGACGACATTAATTACTGGTGCTGCGGGCTTTTTAGGTTCACATCTTTGTGACCGGTTCATCAAGGAGGGTCATCATGTTATTGCAATGGACAATTTGATCACCGGCGATATAAAGAATATCGGGCATCATTTTTCAAATAAAAATTTTGAGTTTATTGAACATGATGTCACAAAGCATATTGAACTGGCCGGCCGGCTTGATTACATTCTTCACTTTGCATCGCCGGCCAGCCCGATCGACTATCTAAAGATCCCGATACAAACCCTGAAAGTCGGTGCATTAGGTACACACAATTGTCTTGGCCTGGCAAAGGCAAAGAAAGCAAGAATGTTAGTTGCGTCAACAAGCGAAGTATACGGCGACCCTTTGGTGCACCCGCAAAATGAAGACTACTGGGGAAATGTAAATCCTGTTGGGCCGAGAGGAGTATATGATGAAGCGAAGCGTTACATGGAAGCGATCACAATGGCTTATCATAATTTTCACGGAGTGGATACAAGGATCGTCCGGATATTTAATACTTATGGTCCGAGAATGAGATTGAATGATGGGAGAGCGTTACCTGCTTTTATCGGGCAGGCATTACGGGGGGAGAACCTTACAGTGTTTGGTGACGGATCACAAACGAGAAGCTTTTGTTTTGTAAATGATCTTGTTGAAGGTATTTTTCGTTTGCTGATGAGTGATTACTCCATGCCTGTAAATGTTGGTAACCCGGATGAGATCTCATTAAAGGATTTTGCAGAGGAAATACTTACATTGACAGGTAACAAGGTAAAAATTATTTATAAGCCGTTGCCTGTTGATGATCCAAAACAAAGACAACCGGATATCACAAGGGCAAGAGAATTGTTAGGCTGGGAACCAACCGTTTCAAGAAAAGATGGTTTAAAAATCACCTATGAATATTTCAGCTCCCTTGCTCCCGAAGAATTAAATAAAGAACCAAAGGAGTTTGTGAGTAAACGATAGGGTCCGGGAATTAGGAATTTGGTATTAAGATTTGGGGACAGTGTTGGAATTTGTGATTTGTTATTTAGAATTTTTCATAAAAAGGCATTCTACTAGTAAACATTAATACATGATGTACCAGGAATTAATTGATAAAAAGGCAAAATTGGCAGTCATCGGCTTAGGTTATGTAGGACTTCCTATTGCATTGGAATTTGCCAAAAAGATCTCGGTGATCGGTTTTGATATAAATGAAGGAAGGGTAGGGCTTATGAAAAGATGTATTGATCCAAGTAATGAATTGGTGAAAGAGGATTTTGGAAACTGTGATATCCATTTCACATCAAAGATCGAAGAATTGAGAGAAGCAAAATTTTTCATTGTAGCGGTGCCGACGCCTGTTGATGAGCACAATGTACCTGATCTTACACCGGTTAAAAAAGCTTCTGAAACCATTGGCAACGTTTTAAAGAAAGGCGATTATGTTGTTTTTGAATCGACTGTCTACCCGGGTTGTACAGAAGAAGATTGCTTACCGATCATTGAAAAACTATCAGGATTAAAAAATTTGACGGATTTTAAACTTGGTTATTCTCCCGAAAGAATAAATCCAGGAGATAAAACGCATACCCTTTCTAAAGTAATTAAAGTTGTTTCAGGATGTGATGCTGAATCATTGGAAGAGATCGCAAAAACCTACGAACTGGTTGTAACAGCAGGAGTGCACCGTGCTTCCTGCATAAAAGTAGCTGAAGCAGCGAAGATCATTGAAAATACACAGCGTGACCTCAACATTGCTTTAATGAATGAGCTGTCCATTATTTTTGATAAAATGAACATTAATACGTACGAAGTATTAGAGGCCGCCGGTACAAAGTGGAATTTCCTGAAATTTTATCCGGGCCTTGTGGGCGGGCATTGTATTGGTGTTGATCCTTATTATCTTACTTACAAATCAAGTGAGCTTGGCTTTGATTCAAAAGTTATTTTAGCCGGCCGGTATATTAATGACGGCATGTCATTATATGTTGCAAGAAAAGTGGTGAGGTATATTACAAAAAATGTGAGCAATGTGCAGATGGCCAGGGTACTGGTACTCGGCGCAACGTTCAAAGAAAATGTAAGCGACATCAGGAATTCAAAAGTGGCTGATGTGGTAAAAGAGTTGCAATCGTTTTCTGTGAACGTGGATGTTCATGACCCCTATGCTTCCTCTGATGAAGTGATGCATGAATATGGTTTTGGTTTAACAGAGATCAATGGGACAGATTATGACGCGGTGATCCTCGCTGTTTCCCATGATCATTTTAAAACCATGGATGAAGATTATCTTTTGTCGATCACAAAGCCGCATGCCGTGATCTATGACCTGAAAGGTTTATATCGGAATAAAATTAAAAAGAGAGTGTACTGGACGTTATAATATGCCATTTATACAAACCCCCATATCCGACTTACTGGTATTTGAACCAAAAATACACGAGGATAGCCGCGGTTATTTTTTTGAGTCGTTTAATCTTCAAACTTTCCGTGCTGAAGGAATGGATATTGATTTTGTACAGGATAATCAATCATCATCAAATTATGGTGTCATCCGGGGCTTACATTACCAGCTTGACCCCTTTGCGCAGGTAAAGTTAATAAGAGTGTTATCAGGAAGGATATTGGATCTTGCCGTTGATATTCGAAAAGGCTCGCCGACCTTTGGAAAAAGCTTTTCTATTGAGCTTTCGGCTGAAAACAAAAAACAATTGTTTATCCCGGCGGGATTTGCTCATGGGTTTTCTGTTTTGAGCGAACAGGCAGAAGTGTTTTATAAATGCAATTCATTTTACAATAAAGAGAGTGAAGCCGGCATTTTATACAATGATCGGGCTTTGAATATTGATTGGAAAATTCCTGCGGGAAAAGAGATCATTTCAGAAAAAGATAAAGGATTATCTTTATTTGCCGAGTGCAGGAATAATTTTATTTATAAAGCATGAACACACGGTCCAAAATACTGGTAACAGGTGGTAATGGCCAACTGGGTAAAGAACTCCGGGAATTTTCTTCATTACATACGGGGTTAGAATTTGTTTTTCTCTCAAAAGAAGAATTGCCTGTTCACCAGTTTGAATTGGTAAGAAATTATTTCAACACACTAAAACCTGCTTATTGCATTAATTGCGCTGCGTATACTGCTGTTGATAAAGCTGAATCCGAAAAAGACCTGGCTTTTTTAATAAACGGGGAAGCAGTTGGAGTGCTTGCTGCCGTTTGCAAAGAGCATAACACGAAGTTCATTCATATCTCAACAGATTATGTTTTTAATGGCAAAGCGGCTTTTCCTTACAAAGAGAGTTTTCCCACTGATCCAATAAATGTTTATGGCGCTTCAAAACTGGAAGGCGAGGTGCAAACCATGCAACTAAATCCTGACAGCGTTATCATTCGCACATCATGGCTTTATTCATCATCAGGGAAAAACTTTGTAAAGACAATGATCCGGTTGATGAGTGAAAAAGACCACGTAAAAGTGGTAAAGGATCAGCTGGGTTCTCCAACAAATGCTGCCGACCTGGCAGAAACAATTTTTAATATTATCGGACTTTGCCATTTGCAGATCTATGACTGGAACCCGGGCATCTATAATTTCAGTAATGAAGGAATTATTTCCTGGTATGATTTTGCAAAGGCAATAAAAGAGATCACCGACAGTCCCTGTGATATAAAACCGATCTCTACAAAAGAATATCCAACAGTTGCAAAACGACCAGCTTATTCTGTTTTAGATAACACAAAAGTTCAAAAAACGTTCGGCGTTAAACTTAAAAGGTGGAAAGATAGTCTCAGGACTTGCATCAGTAATATGCAGCACTAACCCGGAGCGTATTATTTTATCGAAGTAATTTCTGTTTTCCCTGTTTTTGATTCTGTTTTTATAATACCAAATCCCGGGGCAAACCATTCAATGACATCCATAGTTATTGGAATCGCGGTATCTCCAATTTTAGAGACAATTTTATTTTTTGCAGATATCTTATAACACTCCCATGTGCCAGCCGTAGTAGTCATAGTCTCCTTGCCTTCCACTTTTCTATCGGTTATACTTATTTCAATAGAAGATTTTATTCCGTTGGATGATTCATAATCAATGTGCAATTGTCCATTCTTAAGCTGAACCCCAACATTCATGTTAGCCGGATATTCAAGATAAACATCAGTTGCTGTTGCTTCGCCTGCTTTCATTTGTTCCAGTTGAGCAGGTGGAATAAAAGTTTTCATGTCCATCTGCATCACACCGTTCTCACATTTCACATTATTGGTTGCCTTGGTAATTGTTTTTCCTGTTGCATCGACAAATTTGGAATTGATCGTTGCAGTTATTGAGCTACCATTTTTTTTGCTGTCTGAAACAACATAGGTCATCTTGCCGGATTCTTTTCCTTTATTATTGGAGATCGTCATCTCGATCGTCTTATTATTTTGCAGGAAATAATAATTGGAGCAATCCTGTGAAAAGATATTTCCACTAAAAAATAAAAAGGTTAACGCAACTGGTAACTTCATGATCTGTAGGGTTTGTTCATGGAAGTTAAAAAGAAGCTCAGATATAGAAACAAAAAAAGTCCCGCCATCGGCGGGACAAAGTTCATCACTTGCAGTTTCCGTTGACCCATAAGGATTCGAACCTTAACTGACTGAACCAAAATCAGTAGTGCTACCATTACACCATGGGTCATCCAAACATTCCTCCGAAGGAGTCCATTGGACTTTCGGAATGGGCTGCAAAAATAAGGTTTGCGCTGTTTGATGCCAAATGGTTTTTGAGGTAAATTAATTGCTGAGAATAAAAGGCTTTTCTTCTTTTTCCTCTCTCTCTTTCAACTCTCTAATTTTATCCAAAGCCCTTGCCACCACATCACACATAATTGTGTATAAAGCCCCGTGTTTTGGATTTTCATAAATATAATCAAGGGCCTCATCCTCATTCGGGATCGTCATTACCGGGATATCCGGGTTTACACTTTTAATTCCTTCTTTTAATAAATCGATAATTTCCTCAGCAGTTCTTCCCCTTAAATTCTTATCACAACGGATAATGATCTCGTCAAAATATCTGGCTGAAATTTCTCCGAGTTCACGAATATCGGCATCTCTCCTGTCGCCGGTACCGCTGATGATGCCGATACGAAGAGGGTAATCAAGTTTACTGACAAAGTCACAAAGTAATTTTAATCCATGCGGATTATGCGCAAAATCGGCAAGAATGGTGTAGTTTTTAAAATGGAAGAAATTCAACCGACCCGGCGTAAGATTTGCACTTGGCATAAATGTTTGTAATCCCGTTCTTATGTCTTCTATAGTGATATCACGAAAAAGATAAGTTGATAAAACTGCCGGTAAACAATTTTGGATATTGTGTATGGCTTTACCCTCAAATGTTA
>Ga0126305_10001482_pt1 | contig 10467 bp, 8 predicted proteins | sample Plot26_FD_92536 | JGI IMG/M metagenome (GOLD analysis project Ga0126305, IMG submission 92536) | Serpentine soil microbial communities from UC McLaughlin Reserve, CA, USA - Plot26 | ecosystem: Environmental > Terrestrial > Soil > Grasslands | place: USA: UC McLaughlin Reserve, Lake County...
TCCCCGGGAATTGCGCAGCACGCCGCTTCGCGGCTTAGCTGCAATTTGAGTGCGCGGCTACGCCGCGCAAGAACCAGATTGCATATCGCCGAACATTCCCGCCTCAGGGGTATCGACACCCTCCCTACGGAGCGAGCTCCGGTAGACGACCCAGGGTGCGGCAGCTTCCTAAGAGAGATGCCGAACCCTCGGCCGTCCTGATACTGCGTGTGGAGAGGGGTCCGGTCATCCCCTGAGGGAATGTCCGCGAAGCGGCGAAATGCAATCTGATCCCTGCCCGCCATAGGCGGGCAGCATCATCCGGAGCAGCCCCGCCAGGGGCGCGACCCAATTCCCTCAGGGGATGACCGGACCCCCTACCGGCAACGCCCTAAGCGAAGAACGCCCCAGCCCGTTCGGCGACGAGCTCAGGCATCTCGTCAACCATGAAGTGCCCGCACCCGGGAACCAGCTCCAGCTCCATGTTCTCGGCGTGGCCCTCGTAGGTGATCGCCCGGTGGGGCAGCGGGTCCTTCTCTCCCATCAGCAGCCGGGTGGGGACGGAGAGGCGCGCGTCGCCGTAGCGGCCGCCGACGATCGATGGGAGCTCGCGGGTGTTGAAGACGCGGTACAGCTGCACCGCCGCCCGTGCCCGCTCCGGCTCGGCGTAGCTGTCGGAGAAGGCGTGGATCGTCTTCTCGTCCCAGGGCTCGCGTCGGGTCGAGCTCCCGACCAGGACCTTCGGGACGAACCTGCCGCTGCGATGCAGCTGGTAGCCGAGGAAAGGGCTGAGGATGACCCACTGGTACCAGAGCCGCCAAACGTGCGGCCCCATCTCCTTGAAGCCGGTCCACGGCGGCAGGATGCTGAGTGCCAGGAAGCGGTCGATTCGCACCGGCTGCCGCAGGCTGAGCAGGAAGCCGATCCAGCCGCCCCAGTCGTGGCCGACCAGCTTCACCCGCTCGATCCCGAGCTCGTCGAGCACCGCCAGCACGTCGTCGGCGAGGTTCTCCTTCTCGTAGCCGCCCTTCGGCGCCTCCGACCAGCCGAACCCGCGCAGGTCGAGCGCCAGCACCCGGTGGCGGTCGGCCAGCGCCGGCATCAAATGGCGCCACTCGTACCAGTGCTGCGGCCAGCCGTGCAGGCAAAGAACGACATCGTCGCCGGCACCGGCTTCCGCGTAATGAAACTCGACCCCCCGGGCCCGCACCCGGTGATGGGTCACACCCTCGATCTCAGGAAGCTGGCTCACCAGCCAGACAGGCTAGCGGCCGAGAGACGGCAGGCGACCGGCGGCGCGCCGGGAAGTCGCGCCAGTCGCCTGGCCTTCTTTCGCTCAGCGCAGTGCGGCCGCCGCTGCCTGGCGAAAGTCGTTGAGCATCTCCTCCATCGCGCCGACCTCGCAGGGGACCATTTCCGGCCACGACTTGTCGGGGTGCTCCTGAAGCGTCTTCAGCCCGTTGCCGCTGATCACCGCAACCACGGTCTCGTCGGGGCGGATCTTCCCTTCCTGGGCGAGCCGCGCCGTCGAGGCGATGGTGGTGCCGCCCGCGGGCTCGGTGAGGATGCCCTCGGTCGAGGCGAGGAGGTCGATCGCGCCGAAGATCTCGTCGTCTGAGGCCGAGGCACCGGCGCCACCGCGCGAGACGACCGCCTCGACCACGAGGGCGCCATCACCCGGCGCCCCGATCGCCAGCGAGTGCGCCAGCGTCTCCGGCATCTGTTTCTGGATCTCGGCACCGCCGGCTGAGATCGCGGTGACGATCGGCGAGCAGCCGCTGGCCTGGGCGATGTTGATCTTCGACTCCGCGGTCTCGGCCAAGCCGACTTTCTCCAGCTCGAGCAGGCCCTTGTGGACGCGAGAGGAAAGGGTGCCGCCGGCAGCCGGGATGACGAAGTGGTCCGGGGCCTTCCAGCCGAGCTCCTCGACCACCTCGAAGGCCATCGTCTTCGCCCCCTCGGCGTAGAAGGGCCGCAGGGTGATGTTGGCGAACTCCATCCCGGTCGTGATCGCCAGCTCACGGCAGGCACGGTTGGCCTCGTCGTAGTTGGCGTCGAGCTGGATCACCTCGGCGCCCAGCGCCCGGCAGGCCTTTGCCTTGCCCTTCTCCATGTTGCCCGGGTAGAAGATGTAGGGACGAGCGCCGGCCTGGGCCGCGAGTGCGGCGACGGCGGTGCCGACGTTGCCGGTCGAGACGCAGCCGACCTCCTCCTTGCCCAGTTCGAGCAGGCGGGCGATCGCCATCCCGACGACCCGGTCCTTGTAGGAGAACGACGGCCGGTTGCTCGAGTCGTCCTTGATGTAGAGGTTGCTGAGCCCGAGCTCCGCGCCCAGCCGCTCGGCGTGGATCAACGGCGTTTTTCCCGCGAAGGCGGCGACCCGGGACTGGGCGCGCCGGCTGAGGATCGGCAGCAGCTCCTCGTAGCGCCAGATGTTCCAAGGGCGCTCGGCGGCGGGGCGCTCGGCGATCATCTCCTTGGCGCGCTCGTAGTCGTAGTCGACGTCGAGCCCTTCGCCGCAGGCGGGACACTTGAAAGCGGTGTCCAGAAGCGGCGTTCGGTAGCCGCAGTCGCGGCAGAGGAGTTCGGTGGCGCAGGAGCTGGTCCGGGGCCCGTTGGGCTCGGTCAGATGCGGCTCTACCGCGTCACTCATGACTCCTCCTTTGCCGCCGATTTCTCGGCGCCGCTCCGAATTGTCGCTGGGGTATAACACATGGCTGGCTACTGCTCAACGGTTTCTGCGTAAAGATTCCCGAAACGGCGTTCCGCCGCCTCTCAGGAAGGTAGCGGAACCTGGAGCGGGTGCAAGGCGGGAGAAAGGTCTTGTCTGTAGAGGTTCTGTCCGCAAGCCACCAGGATCGTGCCCGATGACCCCGCAGGAGCGCTTCGCCCTCAACCTCCGCCAGGCCCGATCCGAGGCCGGCGTCTCCCAGGAAGAGCTCGGCTACCTGTGCGATCTGCACCGGACCGAGGTCTCCTTGCTGGAGCGGGCGGGTCGCGAGCCGCGGCTGGCCACGATCGTCAAGCTCGCCGGGGCGCTGAACACCACCCCCCGCGAGCTTTGCGCCGGCATTTCCTGGCTGCCGAAGGCGCGCCGCTTCGACGTGAAGCGCCCCCCGCGCGGCTGAAGCCGGACCCCATAGGGGGTTTCTCAACCCCTCTGAAGAAGCGAAACGGAGGCGGGGCGACGTCGGCCGAGCCGACGTGACCAGGATCTGTCATGACAATCAAATCCTGGCTCAGGATTGGTCCTCCTTTTGCCACCCCAAGGCGGTTTCCCATTCCGAGAGCCCCGCCTCCTTTGCCGGTTGATCGCCCGGCAGGGGCATTCATAACAGACTCGGATTCATCAATCAAGGGTCCTTGCTTAATCGCGCGGATTTTTCTTTGATTGTCAGGGTGAGGCGGGGCTGGAAGCGGGTGAGACCGGGATCTCCGCGGCCTCGGGCCATGCTCCCAGCGCCCCCCCGCTCTCGTCCACTCCGAGCGCCACCAGCAGCTCCTCGGCCACGTGGGGGGCGAAGGGAACCAGGGTCCGGGCCAGCAGGACCAGCGCCGCCAGCTGGGCCTCGGCGTCGGCGCGATCGAGCTGCCCCCGGCGTTTGATCACGCGCTTCTCGTAGTCCTGAATCCGCTCGAGCAGGCGGGTGATGTTGCGGATCGCCTTGTGCATCTGCAGCCGCTCGACGTCATCGGTGATGCGCGCGAGGCCGCTCTCGCACCATTTGCGCAGGCGGTCCCGCATGTGCTCGGTATCGGCAGCCGCATCCGGGTCGTGGGAGAGACCCTCGAGCCCCGCCAGGCGGTCGCTGGTGTAGATCCAGAGGCTGCGCAGGAAGCGGGCGGCGAAGCGAACGGCGCCGTCGTTCCAGTTGAGCGTCTTCGCCGGGCCGGCGGCGTACAGAACCGCCAGGCGCACGGTGTCGGCGCCGTGCTCGGCGACCAGCTCGTCGGGGTTGACGACGTTGCCGAGGTGCTTGCTCATCTTGCGGCCGTCGGCGATCACCATCTCGTGGAAGAGGCAGCCGGCAAAGGGCTCTCCCTCCTCCATGAACGCGAACGGCCCGATGTCGCGCAGGGCCTTGGTCACGACCCGCTGGTCGAAGACGAAGCCGCCGCTGTCGTTGCCGGCGACCAGCCGCTCGGCCGGCAGCCAGTCCCGCAGATCGGGGTGGGTGAACATCTGCTCGCTGCGGGCCTCGGGCGGAACCGCCGCCGGGACCCAGAGCCAGAGCGCGTCGAAGTGGCAGTCGAGGGTGTCGGTCTCGCGCTTGGCGCCGCCGCCGCACTGCGGGCAGTCGACGTCGACGAAATCGGGGCGCTCGGCGAGCGGGTTCCCTTCTCCGGTCGGCTTCAGGTCCCGGGGGAGGACCACCGGCAGGTCCGCCTCGGGCACCGGCACCGGACCGCAGGCGTCGCAGAGAATGATCGGAATCGGCGTTCCCCAGGAGCGCTGGCGGGAGATCGAGAAGTCGTTTGCCCGGTAGCGGGTGGCCTCCGCGGCGCCGTCGAGGGGAGCCGCCTCGGGCGCCGCTGCGTCCTCGTCCTCAGCCCTAACGGGCACCTCGACCCGGTCCAGTCGCTCGCCGATGTCGCGGTCGGCGTCGTCGACCGCGGGGATCCCGAGCGCCGCGGTGGGCCCGAAGCGGGCGTCGACGATCGGGGAGACGACGACCGGCAGCTGCGTCCCGCCCGGGCCCGTGATCGAGGACCCGGTATCGACCAGCGGCACCGAGTGGGCGTCGCGGGCGCTGCGGTCCCAGCCGCCCGAGCGCATCCGCTCCAGCTCCCCCCGCGCGCTCTCGTCGGTCAACCACTCGTCGACTCCGGGGTGGCGCGGCGAGAGCAGGACGAAGCTCGCCAGGCCGGCGAACTTCCGATGGGGCGTGAAGACGGTCAGCGGGCGACCTCCCTCGCCCTGGAGGTCGAGCTCGACGCCGTCGGCGCGCCCGAGAATGTAGCGCTGGGTGGAGAGGGAGAGGTCGTCCCACTTGCCGCTCGCGGCGAGGGCCTCGGTGTTGCGGTCGTTCTCCTCCAGGTAAGGGGTGATTCGCAGGAACCAGGTCGGGCGCCGGATCAGCCGCACCTCGTTGTGGCAGCGCCAGCAGCGGCCGTCCTCGACCTGGATCGAGGCGAGGGTGGTCTGACAGGTGTCGCACCAGTCGACGGTGGCGTCGGCGCGGTAGATCAGGTCGCGCTCGAGCAGGGTGAGGAAGAGCCACTGCGACCAGCGGTACTGGCGCTCGTCGGAGCTGTAGAAGACTCGGTCGTAGTCAAAGGAAAAGCCGAGCCGCTTCATCTGGCCCAGCATCCGCTCGCCGCACTGGGCGACCCAGTCGGCCGGCGGCTCCTGGCGCTCGATCGCCGCCAGCTCCGCCGGCAGCCCGAAGGCGTCGAAGCCGAACCCGAAGAGCACGGCGTCGCCGCGGCCGCGGCGGAACCGCGCGTAGGCGTCGCCGATCGAGTAGTCGCGGACGTGGCCCATGTGGAGGTTGCCCGAGGTGAACGGGCTCGAGGGCTTTACATAGACGCGCTCCTGGCCCTCGCCGGGCTGGGGCGCCTCGAAGTCGCCGCGCTCCGCCCAAGCCGCCTGCCGCGCCGCCTCGATCGCCTGCGGCTCGTAATTTCGCCTGCTCGCGCTCATCTAGACCAAGGCTAGCCGAGCCGTGAAGGGCTCAGAAGCGAGGCGTTAAGCGAAAGTCCAGATGCGGTTGAAGATGAAGTTGAACGGCATCGCGACGGCGACGGCGATCGCCTGGGCGGGCAGCTCCCCGACCACGTCCCCCCTCAGCAGGGCCTCGAGGACGACGATGTTGATCGCCAGCGAGGCCAGGCTGACGGCAAAGAAGCGGGCCGCCTGGAAGTGCGCCGGGCCCTCTCCCGGGCCGAAAGTCCAAAGCCGGTTCCAGATGAAGTTGTTGGTGACGGCGACGGCAAAGGCGCAGATCGCGGCAGTAATGTGGTGGACATCCCAGCTCGAAAGCAGGGCGAAGACGACCAGGTTGACCAGGTAGCCCGAGCCGCCGACGAGGCCAAATTTGGCCAGCTGCAGCCAGTTGGCCGGGTGCCGGGTGGCGCGACCGATGCGGTAGGCCAGTTGGATTGGAGGGCTCATTTCGGAACGCGCAAGGTTAACGAGACAATCGGTCCTGCCTCCTAACCCCGTAGTCTGCCGCCCGATGCGGCCCAGGAGCGCAACTCTCGCCGCCGTGGCGCTGACCGCCGTGGCGCTCGTCCTCGCGCTCGCCTTCGGCGGCTCCAGCAGCTCGGACACCGCCAAGGCGGAAGCGGAGGCCGTGCCGGGGCAGCCCTCGGTCGAGATCATCTCCCCTCGCAACGGCGCCCGCCAGGACAACCACGCGGTGGTGGTCAAAGTGTCGGTCCAGAACTTCCAGCTCGCGCCCCTCCAGTTCGGCAGCGAACCGCAGCTTGGCGAGGGCCACCTGCGCTTCAGCCTCAAGCGCGTGCCCGACTGCGTCGACCCGAAGAAACTGGCAGATGCGATCAACAGCCCGGTCGGCAAGGGCCGGCTTGTCGGGGCCTCCTTCGACTACGCCCGCTACGCGGGCCCGAACGGCATCCTCGCCGAGCGGATCGGCGCCGCCGGCAGCTACTCCCCCGCCACCCGGCCGGAGATCTTCTACCACGGCCTCCCCCCCGGCTTCTACCGCCTGATCGTCAACCTCGCCCAGAACAGCGGCATGACGACCCAGTTCCACGACGTCACCAACTTCCAGATCCTCCAAAAGCCCGGCCACCACCCGAAAAAGTGCGAAGAGGGCAAGGTGCCCAGTGCCAAGGCGGCGGCGCGGCTGAAATAGCCCGTTACGAGGTAGCCTAGATCTTGGCGCTGCCGGACTGAGAGCTGTTCCCAGATCGCTCCTGCCGAAGCCTGCAGATGCTGAGCGCTATGGCGAGGCCAGACGCCACGAGGCCAGACAGGCCGGGGCTGTCGGTGAGAAGAAGAACCGCCCCTGAGGTCACTATTCCAAGCAGCGTCAACGCCACCCAGAATCTCCAATGCTCCGGGTTGCTGATCACGTCTGGTCGCTGGAGGAGATCGGAGCGCCGCTGGAGTGATCCGCCTGCCGCTCGCGGTGGTACTCCCAAAAGGGAGAGCCGAGGTAGGCCAGCATGATTGCGATGGCAATCCAAGAAAAGACTTTGTCCCAAAGATCGGAGATCGGAGCGAGCGTTCCAAGGGAAAGCAGTCCCAAGGCGAGTACAGGGAGCAACGTCCAAGAGTCCAGGAGCCTGCGGACCACTTCAGCGCTGCTGGACTGATCCACCCGCCGTTTTCGCCAGCTTTCCCAATCCTCGACGCCGCCGATGACCAAGATGGACACGGCCACCGTCAGCGTCAAGATCTTGTCCAAGGTCTCGGGAAGGGGAGCGAGGCTCACGACAACCAATAGCCCTGCGAGGTATATCCATATAGGCGGCTGCCTGTTGACCATTAGAGATCAAGCCTAGCTGTGAGCCCCACCTCAACTGATCCACTACCCCCGGATTCCAATACTTCACTTTGTATAGTCGGGGGGTGCAGACCTACCGCCGTCTGATGGGATTCCTGCGCCCCTACCGGCCGCAGCTGTGGGGCTCGCTGTTCTTTGCCTGGGCGGCGATGGGGATGACGGTGCTAATCCCCTGGTTGGTCGGTCGCGCGGTCAATGCGATCGAGTCCGGCAACAAGTCCGACCTGCTGCCCCTGGCGCTGGCGATCTTCGCGGCGGCGGTGCTGCGGCTGGGGCTGATCGTGGTCCGCCGGGTTGTTGCGGGGAAGGTCTCCCTGGGGGTCGAGTTCGACCTGCGGCAGACCTTCTACGCGCACCTACAGCGGCTCGAGCTGGGTTTCTTCGACGGACAGCAGACGGGGCAGCTGATGTCGCGGGCGACGGTCGACTTGCAGTCGATCCGCTTCTTCCTCGGCTACGGCCTCATCTTCATCACCCAGAACCTGCTGACGATCACCCTCGCCAGCGCGGTGATGTTCGCGATCAAGCCCTGGCTGGCCCTGGTCGCGCTGATCCCGGCGCCCTTTGTCGTCTACGCGGCTTCCCGCTACAACCGGGTCAACCGGCCCGCCGTGCAGGAGGTCCAGCAGCGGATCGCCGAGCTGACCGCGGAGGCGGAGGAGAACGTCTCCGGGATCCGGATCGTCAAGGCGTTCGCCCGCGAGGAGCATCAGCTGCAGCGCTTCTCCCGGGCGGTGTCGCGGGTCTTCGACCAGAGCATCTACTCGACCAAGCTGCAGGCCTTCTTCTCGCCGCTGATCGGGCTCCTGCCGCAGCTCGGCATCGCCCTGGTCCTGCTGCTCGGCGGCCGCGAGGTGATCAACGGCAACCTCAGCCTCGGTGACTTCACCGCCTTCTACACCTACCTGGCGATGCTGGCCGGGCCGATGCGCTCGCTGGGGATGACGATGGGGATGGCGCAGCGGGCGATCGCTTCCGGCAACCGCCTCTTCGAGATCCTCGACCGGGAGCCGCGAATCCAGAGCTCCCCGGGCGCGCAGGCGCTGCCCCCCGGCGGCGGCCGGGTCGAGCTGCGCGGGGTGACGCTCCACTATGAGGGCGCCGCCGCGGTGCCGGCGCTGCGCGGGGTCGACCTCGAGGTGGCGGCCGGCAAGACCGTCGCCTTGGTCGGCCCCTCGGGCTCGGGCAAGACCAGCCTGGTCGCCCTGATCGCGCGGCTCTACGACCCGAACGAGGGGTCGGTGCGGGTCGACGGCGCCGACGTGCGCGAGGTGGACGTCCCCTCGCTGCGCTCCGAGGTCGCCTTCGTCGCCGACGACAGCTTCCTCTTCACCGCCAGCGTGGCCGAGAACATCGCCTATGCCCGGCCCGAGGCCAGCCAGGAGGAGATCGAAGCGGCGGCGCGGCGGGCGCAGGCCGACGGCTTCATCCGGGAGCTGCCGGACGGCTACGAGACCCGAGTGGGCGAGCGCGGCCTCACCCTCTCCGGCGGGCAGCGCCAGCGCGTCGCGATCGCCCGCGCTCTGCTCGCCGACCCGCGCATCCTCATCCTCGACGACGCCACCTCCTCGGTCGACGCGACCACCGAGGCGGCGATCAAAGCCGGGCTGCGGGAGGCGATGGAGGGCCGGACGACGTTCATCATCGCCCACCGCCTTTCCACCGTCTCGCTCGCCGACGAGATCGTCGTCCTCGACGGCGGCCAGATCGTCGACCGCGGCACCCACGAGGAGCTGATGGCGGGATGCGGCTTCTACCGCGAGATCGCCGAGCACGGCCTCGCCGACTCGGTCTTCCTGCAGCGGGACCTCGAGGAGCGCGAGGAGATGGCGAAGCTGTGAACGGCGGGCCCAACATCGGCAATATCGGCCGGCTCTTCGTCTCCCTCTGGAGGCTGATTCGCGGCGAGGACCAGCGGGGGCGAAAGGTGCGCTGGCTGATCGCGCAGCTGCGCCCCTACCGCGGCCGGGTCGCGCTGATGTTCTTGGGCCTGGCCCTGGCGACCGCCGCCGGGCTCGCCCCTCCCTACCTCGCCGGCAAGGCGATCGACTCGGGGATCCTCGCCGGCGACGTCGCCGCGCTCGACTGGATCGTCGCCGCCTTCGTCGTCGTCGCGGTCGTCTACGCGGCCGCCACCTACCTGCAGACCTACATGGTCGGCTGGGTCGGGACGCGGGTGCTGCAGGACCTGCGCCAGCGCGTCTTCGTCCACATCCAGTCGATGCCGCTCGGCTTTTTCACTCGCCGCAGCCCCGGGGTCCTGATCTCGCGGATGACCAACGACATCGAGGCGCTGAACCAGCTGGTCACCACGGGGGTGGTGACGATGTTCTCCAGCACCCTGACCCTGCTCGGGGTCGTCGTAATCCTGCTCCTGCTCGACCTGAAGCTGGCCCTCGTCACCTTCCTCACCTTCCCGCTGCTGGCGGTGGCCAGCCTCGTCTTCCGCATCGCCTCCGCCGGCGCCTACAAGGCGACGCGCGAGCGGATCGCCGCGATCACGGCCTACCTGCAGGAGTCCCTCAGCGGGGTCCGGGTGGTCCGCAGCTTCGGCCAGGAGCCGCGCCACCTGGAGGAGATGACCGCGCTCAACGAGGCAAACCGGGCGGTGAACATGAAAACCGTCTACCTCAACGCCTCCTACTTCCCGGCGGTGGAAATGCTCTCCGCGATCGGGACCGCGGTGATCCTCCTCTACGGCGGCAGCCAGGCGATCGACGGGGCGATCCAGATCGGCGTCATCGTCGCCTTCGTCGGTTACCTGAACACGTTCTTCGAACCGATCCAGCAGCTCTCCCAGCTCTACACGACCTACCAGCAGGGGATGGCGGCCCTGGACAAGATCTTCGACCTCCTCGACACGAAGCCGGAGATGGTCGACGCCCCGGGTGCGATCGACCCAGGGACGCTGCGCGGGGAGATCGAGCTCGAGGGCGTCTGGTTCTCCTATGGCGAGGAGGGCGAGTCCGGCGAGGACACCTGGGCCCTGCGGGGCGTCGACCTCCACGTGGAA
>Ga0126305_10001483_pt1 | contig 10467 bp, 10 predicted proteins | sample Plot26_FD_92536 | JGI IMG/M metagenome (GOLD analysis project Ga0126305, IMG submission 92536) | Serpentine soil microbial communities from UC McLaughlin Reserve, CA, USA - Plot26 | ecosystem: Environmental > Terrestrial > Soil > Grasslands | place: USA: UC McLaughlin Reserve, Lake County...
CAAGATCACTGTGTATCGCTACGACGAGATGAATAGTCGGGTCGCGGAGGGTTGGTTCACCCTCGAAGACGCCGAGGCGATGCCTGAAGCCGATCCCATGACAGCTGCACGCCACGCCGAGGCGATTCGGCGGGGCGAGTCAGCGCGAGGAGTCAAAGAGACGCTGTACCACACCAGCCAGGGACGCTGGGTTCTCAAGACTGCTTGGCATATCGATGATTGCGGAACGTTTATTGACGATGAATCCGATGTCGACCCGCGTTCTGGGGGTGGCCCTCGTTATCGGTTCCTGAGGGATGCGGAGGCTATCGAGTGGCTCGGCCGAAACGGTTACGAGGATCGGATCGAGCAGTACCTTCCCGACCTACCCGACGAACGGGGACCCGGTCGGCCGGAGATCGGTGGTCGGGTTCAGGTCCGCCTCGGACATCTGCTGCCCGCTGTCGACTCCTATGCCGCTGACCATGGGTGCTCCCGGGCCGAAGCGGTCCGGTTGCTCGTCATCGCCGGCCTTGCTGAGGACGCATAGATCGACCCACAAACACAATGGCTAGCGAGACGTCTTCCAGCAAGCCGATCCGCTTGCGGATTAGTCGGCCAGGTAGCCGGTCTCGGGATGGATCTCGGCCAGAAAGTCACGGATCTGGTGCGTCAGCTCAGCTCAATCGGGGACTCCATTCGAAGTTGTGCCGATGGTTCTGGCACTGGAGCTGGCCAGCAGCGTGTCTTATCTGCTCTGGGTGCCGTTCGCCGGGCTGACAGTCTGGCTGGTGGTATGGCAATACGCCTGCGGTCGCTCGCAAGTCCTACGTCGACCCTCGGGTGGTCGACCTCTTCCACGAAGGCGTGACCATTCCGCCGGCTCTGGCCGCGACTGACCGTGAGATCGGGCGCTCCGCGACTCCCACGCCGAACCGTACGACGCGGGCTGCGAGATCCAGTCGAGCTGGTAGGTGCCGGGTGAATCGGCTCGTCGGGTGACAACGAAACGCTCCGCGTCAACTACCAGCTCGACCGGATCGAGCCCGGGTGGGACGGCGGGCGCCAGGCCCGGCATCGCGTTCTCGTCCGGCTTGGCTGGACGACTCGAGTCCTCGTGTCGGTACACGCTCCACATCATGATCAGGCTGGACCAACCGGGCGACAACATCAAGCGCTGGCGGGGCTGGCATAGGAAGATCGACGGTGGTTGGGGTTCCGGTGTCGAGTCCAGTCAGCCATTGTTGAGAAGCAATGTCCCAACTCGTTCCGGATCCCAGCGCGGTGGCTGACCTCGTGGTGCGAATGACGCGCCGGACGTGGCCGAGCGGCGCCGCTGACCGCGACCGGTACTTCGCGGAACTCGGATTAGTCGACGCGGGCCCTGCCGGAGCGCCGATGAACCATCCCGGTACGTAGCGGCGGCGGTTCACGACCCCCCTTTCCGGTGTGGTCGACGCAAGCATCAGCCTCTTCCGCGGTGAGCTGCTCGGCATTCACATAACCTGCTACAGCCAGCGACAAGACAACGGCCCCCAGGCGCAGGAAGGCTTCGCAGCAGTGAAGCAGCTGCTCACTGATGCCTTCGGCCCGCCCACAGAGGAGTGGGGTTCGTTGAGGGAGCCAGCGTGCCTATGGCAGCTGGGTGCGGTGTCCGTCGACATGTACTGCTTCCAACGCGACCCGAGCGGCACCATGGTCGGCACAAGCCACATTGCTCGATCAGCCGCGTATGACGCTGCCGCCAGCGCGCCCCACCCTGCACCCCCTCCCATCGGCCAATAACCGTTACGGGTGGTCCGCAAGACGTCGGCTGAGCGGTACGCCGGCTTTAGCGCAAGCGGACCCTCTAACGCTCCTTCGTCGATCCACGGTCGCGCAGCATCCAATGCTGCTCAACCGGTTGCGGCATCGATGACTTCTTGGGTGGGTAGCCGTCACCGTCGGCGCGACGATCCAGCGGCTTCCCGCGTACTGGTAGGCCGTGGTGAGTGTCAGCAGCGGCACATGAAATATCGCGTCGCAGGCACCGGTGAGCACGGCGGCGCGGCGCCCGGGCATCAACTCGCAGAGCCTTAGGGGGTAGGAAGCCGCGCCACCCGATTTCCTCCACCCAGAAATACGACGGCGAGATGAGTGTGGTCACAGCCGCCTCAAGCACGCCCGAGGCCCTGACCCGGGCCCGCCTTGGGATGCTGATGACACCGACTGCGGCCGGAGGCGCAACTCAGCGCGACCACGACAGCCGGTACGACGACCGCGAGCACCAGTGCCCGCCAGGCTGGCAACCCAAAACCTACTCCGGCTACGCGGCCAGGCGTTGCCCGCGGGGAAGTGTGATCATGAGGTGAGCGCCATGGCGGTCACCGGTGCCAGGATGATGCTGAGCAGTAGCGCCAGCCGGATTGCGGCAACGTCAGCAGCGATCACAGTGCAATCGCAGACGTGATCACCAGGACACCGACACCTGCCGTTGGCCCGCTTGGAAACCGTGGCCGGCACGGAGGATGACATCGTCCGGCTCATCGCAAGCGCCTCGATTGGCTCCGGCGCACCAACGCGACAACGACCAACGCCGGTATGGCGAGGACGCACAGCCAGCCGACGCTCTCACCAATGAGCACATACAGCGTCCTCACGCCCGAGGTTGGCACGTTAACAATCATGGTGTGATCAGCGCCGACGAAGTAGTCGCTTTTGTAGCCGAGCAGCCGGCCTTGGTGATCGCTTGCGATCGAGGTGCCACGTCGGGTGGGACGTACCAATGCGACACCGTTCTCGACAGCGCGGAAGATGGCCATTCGGCTGTGCACCTCAGCTACCGCCTTCCAGTCACTTGACGGCACGAGCAGGATGTCGGTGCCGGCCTTTCCGGCCTGACGAACCAGCTGCGGTACGTCAGCGTCGAAACAGATGACCGTGGCCAGCCGCCCATGCGGGGTGTCGATTGTAGGAACGAGTCCTGGCCCTGGACGGTTGCCGTCGTTGAGCGGCTTCGTCGCTTTCGGATAGTCCCACCTGATGACCCCATCCGGGTCGATCATGATCGCCCGGATGTCAATCGTCGGGTAGCGGTCGGTGGGCAGCAAGGAAACCAGTCCAACCTGGAGGTAGATGCCCTCTTGGCGCGCTACCGATTGCGCGCGCTGTAGTAACGCTGGCTCGTCCTCCTTGAAGATGAATGCCGCAGCTTCTGACCAGACAACAATCTTGGCACCACCGCGAGCTGCCTGCGTGGTACGCGAGAACAGATCATTGATAACTGGGTCCAGGTACTGCTGTCGGAGCTCGGTCCGGGAGACGCTGGGTAGTGGGCGCGGAGGCACGAAGGCTGCGTTGACCGCCTCATTAAGTGTTCGGTCGGGCGCTAGAGCGGCCACTCGGACCGTGGCGGCGGCCGGCGGAAAGAAGGCCAGCTGGGCGCCGCCGAAGAGCAGTACAGCGATCAGGAAGCTGACAAAGACTGCAGTGCTGCGCAACACCTTCCGTACGTCGAATCCGTGCTCCCACAAGTCGTTCACGACAGGCGCAAGCCATGCAATGAGAAAGTTGAGCCCCCACAGGCCGGTCACAGAGACCAGCTGTATCAGCGGCAGCCCGCTGGCCTGGGTGTATGCCGACGCTCCCACCGTGGCAAAGGCATCTTGATTCAGGACACCTAGCAGAAAATTGACTGCGGTGTCGGTCGCCGGAAAGACCAGCGTGCCGAGCACGCCGCTGATGCGCCGGGCAAGCAGCCGGTCAGCACCATAGGAAATGATCATCGTCAGCCCAGCGGGTAAAGCGAAGAAGTAGAGGGCGGGGCTCGGCACGCTGTCACGCAAGACGAGTAACGCAGTGAGATAACCCAGAAGGCCTATGACCGGCAGGGAGATTGCGGCCCGCATGGTGCGCACGAAGCGCATCAGGAACACAGGGGCCAGCCAGGCGGCAACCGGTACGACATTCGCGAAGATGGTGAATGGCAGCAGTGCGCCGCCTAGGCAGAGCCAAAGCCACGCCTTCCAGCCTCTTCGCCGCACCGCGTCCAATTGAGTGCCCCTCGGGGGTCGAATGGCAGACTCCTGAGTGATCAACATGCCTCGACTCCTTTGCGCTCACGGCCGGGCCGGGCAACAGCCCGCACAAGATGAACTTCGCTACCGACGTCCCAGAGCAGGCCGAGCACGGACCGCAAGGCTGCCTGGTCGACGGTGAGACCTGACAGGACCATCCGGTTCGCGTAGTTCCGCACAAGAAAATCGCCGAACCGCTCGCGCATCTCATGCTGGGTCCCACGTGGCAGCCTGCCGCGGATCTCTACGTCGTAGGTCAGCTCCATCGCGTCGGCCTCTTCCTGTCTATGAGTGCCAGCGTTGCTAAGGAGCGGTGGGGTCTGCCAGACCCCGTAGAAAAACCACCCGGGGTGGGGAGGACACCTCTGGGAGTCTGGGTTGATCAGATCAAGCCGAGCTCTCGGCCGCGTCGGACCGCCTCAGCGCGAGAGACGACACCAAGCTTGCGGTAGAGGTTCTTGGTGTAGCCCTTGACAGTATTGATCGAGAGGAACAGCTTGGTCCCAATCTCGCGTTGCGTAAGCGGTTCTTGCAGGGCGAGGAGGAGGGACAGCTCACGGTCGGTCAGTTCCTCGACCAGCCGCCCCTCCTGCCGGGCCCTCCGCACCGCGCCACGGCCGATGCGGGCCTCTGCCTCGGTAAGTCGCCGTGTCGTGGCTGGGAAAGCCACTCCCTCGATGGCAATGTCACGAGCTTCGTCGAGGGCCGCTCGAGCTGCCCGTCGGTCGCCGACAGCCAACTCGGCGTCGGCCAGCGCGGTCAACACGTGGACGGTTTGACTCGGATGTGCGGCAACTCGGGCCAGCTCGGCCGCGCGAGCCAGCAGCCCCCGCGCGGCGACCGTTTCACCGTCTCGATGGGCCAGCCGACCTTTCACCATCATCAGGAACGCCACAGCCGGGGCGGCAGCATCGCCCAAAGCGTGAAGCATCGCCTGCATAGTTGGCTCGACCTGGTGCAGCAAGCGTCGTGCGACCTCCACGCGGCCGCTGTCAAACAGGCACATCGCCAGCAGGCCAGCCGCTTGCAGGCGAATGAACACCGGCATTGATACCGCCGATGAGCGTGTCCAGGCGTCGGTGAGGACCGCAACGGCCTCCTCTTCGCGGTCGAGCCCGGACAGCACCACACCCAGAGTCATCCGTGAGATCACATAGCCAGGCAGCGTTGGATCGGTCTCCAATCCCGCGGCCCGTTCGGCGTGGGTGAGCATGCGTTCAGGATCGGCTCGCACGTCAGGGTCAAAAGCGGCCCGAAGTACGTCGGCGGCTGCCGCGAGACTGCACCATCCCGCGTATGCAGGGCCGTGGCCAGCGCGTAATTGGGCTTCGGCGATATCCAGCAAGGCTGGGACCCGATCCGGCCGACCACATTGTCCCGCTGCGCCGGCCATTGCGATGCTCATCCTTGGGTCCTCGCGGATGATTGCTTCGCCGAGACCATCGCCCAGGCGTACATAGGTTGCCGCCTCACCTTGATCGAGAAGCGTGTCTTCAGCGGAAAGCAGCAACCGGCCAGCCTCTCGCCGGTCTCCTGCGGCCGTCAGAATGCGGACAGCCTCGCCAATCTCGCCGGCGTTCAGATACCAGTCGGCGGCCCTCCGCAATAGGTCAGCCACCTCATGTGGAGTCGCTGAGTCCAGTTCGCGGCGCAACACGTCGCGAAACAGCCGGTGGTAGCGGTACCAGATGCGTTGGGGGTCGAGCGGGACGACGAACAGATCGGCCCGTTCCAACGCCTCAAGGACCGCCCCCGATCCCTCTCGGCGCAGCACCGCGTCGCACAGCGAGCCGCATAGGCTGTCCAAGACCGACGTACGGACAAGAAAATCTCGTCGCTCAGGGGAGAGCCGGTCGAGCACTTCCGAGGTGAGGAAATCGATGATGTGCCGGTCGTCGCCCTGAACCTCAGCGGCCCGCGCATCAGGATCAGGGGCATCACGGATGGCCAGTGCAACGAGCTTCAGGCCGACTGCCCATCCCTCAGTTCGTTCGACGAGTGCATCGAGGGCTGGAGCGCCGATCTTGACCTGGCCGACGGATGACACCAGGCTCCCAGCCTCCGCAGGACTGAAACGCAAATCGGCGGCCCGAATCTCGATCAGTAGACCTCGGGCGCGCATCCGCGCCAAAGGCAGCGGCGGGTCGAACCGTGCGGCGATCACCAGCCGCTGGGCTGGCGGCAAATAGCTGAGAAAGAACTCGACAGCCTCGTGGATCCGAACATCGGTCAGCACGTGGTAATCGTCCAAAATCAGTACGTGCTGTGTCTGGCTTGCGGCAAGGTCGTTGAGCAGCGTAGGCAGCGCTACTTCCAGTGGATCGATACCGGGTACCCGTAACGCCGCCAACACGCGGCCGCCTATCTCTGGCGCGATGGTCCGGAGCGCCACGGTCACATGCGTCCAGAAGCGGTTGGGCTCGTCGTCGGTCTCGTCAAGGGTCAGCCAGGCCACCGGGGTATGGTCGCCCGCCCGGAAAGCCCACTCCGCCAGCAGACTCGTCTTACCCCAGCCGGCAGGGGCCACCACGACGGACAGGGGCTTAACAACACTCTCATCCAGCCGAGCGAGTAGCCGACTGCGGGTCACGTTGCCTGGCTGGAGCAGCGGGGCGGCGATCTTGCTCACCAACAACGGCCGCGGCTCTCGCCCTCGGTGACCATGGGCTGGTCTCGGCGAATCCACCGCGTCGCCTCCGGCACTGGACCTACAGTCGGAGTCTATCGGCGGATTCAGCCTCCCGCGCTTGAGCACTAGCCCACAGCGAGTTGCTTCGCGTACACCCTCGGGAGGAGTCGGGCATTCTCGTCACTCTCGACAAGTGGGTCGCTGAGTCGGTGTCAAGGACGACCCCTGAGCGGAATACTGAGCTGGGTGCTTGTGGCTCGCCTCGCCTGGGCTTGATGCAGACCATGTGCGGTCAGTCTGCAGCGGTCGGGGTAGCTTGCTCGGGCTGACCCGAGTCCTGATCACCGGAATGTCCGGCACTGGCGAGTCGAGTGCGCTCGCCGAACTAGCCCGGCGGGCCCATCGGGTGGTCGACGCCGACTTACCTGCCTGGAGCGTCGAGCTCGCCTCGCCAGATGGATCCGGTGCGGAGCACCTTTGGCGCGAATAGGCGATGAACGCGGAGCTCGCCCAGCACGTCACCGAATGGCTGTTCGTCGCAGGATGCGCCTCTAATCAAGGCCGCATCGTGCCGTAGGGTCGATCCATACCGACGATTGAGCCCGCAGCGATCTCACCCAGACTGTGGTGCGACTCTTCGATGACTACCTCGAGATCGAGAGAGCGGGTGGCTTCTCCCAGGCGCCAAGAGGATCCATTTGTGATCGATCTCAGCAGTGCAGTTGAAGTCGCCAGCCGTCCTGTCGGCAGAATTCATACAGTTCACGACCCCGGGCGGCACCGAGGCAACTGGAGCCGCCTCTTAGGCGGTGAGATGGACTCGCGTAGTGCCACGCAGATCAGCTTCGCTGGCTCTTGTGGCTTCAGGGGGTGAGTGAGTCGGCCGGCGATGGAATGCGAGACGCCCCGACAGCTAGCCCATGGTGCCGTCTCACGTGACCATGACGATGCTCGAGACGCTGGCCTGCGCCTGGACGCAGACTAGTCCTGTCACCTCCGGCGAAGGGGCGTTGTCATGGAAGCCATCGTCGTCGCTGCGATAGGGCCGCTGTTGACCGCGGGGTTGGCGGCCCTGGGCGTCGTGCTGAGTCGCCGCCTACACGAGCACGACCTGAATACGCGGCACGAGCGCGCGGTAGCACGGGCGACCGCTCAAATCACCGCCCTCGAGCACTTGCTGAGGGTCTACGAGGCGGCCGCAGAACCGGCTGAGCGCGAGACTGTGCGGAGGCAGGTGCTCGCCGGTTTGGAGCAGGCGCGCGCGGATCTCGAGCACGCGTACGCCGCACTTCGGGGGGCCGGCGACGTCACCACGCCACGCGGCGGGACGACCGACCTCCCCGCGGTGCGGCGGCTCGTGGAGGCGGTGCTGATGCTGGACCTCAGGCCGGCCACGTGGCCGGCACGGATCTTGGGCATCGTCTATTACCTCTCGCTCGCGTGGCTCCTCCTGTGGCTCGCCGCGGCCGTGCTCTTCGGCGTCACCATCGCTGTCATGGACGACCCGTCTATGTCGTTCCTGAGCCGGATGGGCACGTCGGCCGGGATCTTCATGCTCTGTCTGGCGATCGGAGCGGCACCGCCGTTGGTCCTGTATCTGGTCTACCGGGGGTTCTCGGCCAGGCCCGAGACGATCCGCCCGTGAGCCGTAGGACAAGCTCCTAGTGCCTCGCGTCTAGTAGCCGCGAACGCGGTCGTCGAGCTTCGAGCTCCAAGTTTGCATCAGATTGCCGCCTGTCGGTCGAGCCCAATTTTCACGGACAAGTGGTCGATGAGGGCGCGAACCGCTGGGCGCGTACGTTCGTCACGACCCTCGTTCGTGTCTGGCCGGCCCTGGAGATAGTCAAGTTCGCCGCTCGGCTGCGGCCCCTGGCCGATGCCGCGGAGGCGCACGGGCGACATGGCTTGGACCTGCCGTTCACGCTGAGTCGAATGGCGCGGTCGGAGGGGAACCTCTGTCTCTCTACCCTCGGATGCGATGGTTGCAGGCGGTGGGGCCGTGCCAGCCGCGGGCTCACGCCGTTCTAGCCCACCCCAAACCCCGTATGAGGCGGCGCCATCGTGTCGCTAGCCGACCGGTAACCGGGACGAGCCGCCGAGCATCGGCTCGGCGGCGGCCGCCGTAGCCAAACCGTCACTAGCACGTGCCGACCGGCGGTTCCTTACTGTCTCCCGCGGCTCTTTGATGTTAGGGAGTCGTCGCTAGGGCCATTAGGTGAGCACTGGCGTCGGCTATCTCTGCGAAGTTCTCGGTCAACTGGGCGCAGCGCAGGGCGCTGTCGAAGCGTGCGTCGGCGTCGTCACCGGGCGCGTCGACGATGGTCCAAGCCGGCCCCTCAATGCCTAGGACCTGTACGTCGGCGAATCCGGCCTTCGCGACTTCTTGCTGCAGTTGAGCGGCGGTGTGGAAGAAGGCGTCGGTGAATCCGAGGGTGGGATCGTGCACCCCGGTGGATAGCACTGGCGCCAACCTGGCGGCGATGTCGGCGGTTAGGCCGCCGCTTTGCGCCCAGTCGAGGGCCGCCATGAATCGTCCGATGGCCGCGGCGAGCAGGACCCCGCCGGGCCGCAGCACCCGCCGTGCCTCGGCGAGCGCCGAGAGCCGCTCAGCTCGGGCCACGAGGTGGTAGAGCGGGCCGAGCAGGAGCACCGCGTCAACCGACGCATCCGACTGGGTGAGCCGGCGGGCGTCGCCGACTTCGGCGGTCACCAGCCCGTGTTCAGCTGCGGCTCGGACATGCTGCGGGACGATGTCGACGAGATGCACATGGTAGCCGCGGCCCGCCAGCCAGGACGCGTGTACGCCGGTGCCGCCGCCGACGTCGAGCACAACGGCCGGAGGAGATGGCAGCTGTCGTTGCAGCAGCTCGCGTGTGCGCAGCAACTCGAGCCGGTTGTGCGCAAACCGGAACAGGCGCTGCCCCTCATCCTGCCCGGCATAGTAGGCGAACAGATCCTCACGCTCAGGCACCAGACGATCGTCCATGAACCACGGAGCCCGCCGCAATAGCCTTTTCGCCGCCCGACCACTTGTTCATTTCCGTCTGACGAGGGAGGGTCCCCTGCGGGCGTGCCTCTAAGGGGACCCACTTGCGGCACCCTCTACGAGGCAATCGGTGCACGTGTCCCGCGTCAAGAAAGTGGCAGGATTTCGGCTCGGTCGAAGATGGGGATGGTCGGGCTGGCGTGGCCGAGATGCACTGCCAGTGGCCGGTTCCATGACAGCGCTTCGTGTGGCCTGATCGTGTTGAACTCGACCCGGAACTGCTCGGCGTGGCCGGTCAAGTCGAGAATGTTGGAGATATCTTCGCGGTAGAGCCGCTCGTACTTCAGCGACTCGAACGCTCGTTCTCGGACCCCGTTTTGGCCGGGGGTCTTGACGCGAGTGCGCACGTGGCGCAACTCCGGGTGCGCGGTGATGAACCTTGCGAAGCGGAACGATCGGAATGGGCCGCCGTTATCAGTCACCAAGACCAGCGGGGTGATCTCACCAGTCTGTGCGTCGGTGAAGGTTTCCAGCAAAGACGCGCCAAGCAGACGCGTGGCCTCGGCGATGGCTAACTCCACGCCTGCGACCGCGTCATGCTGGTTGGCCGTGGCAGACCAATGCCAACCGAACTCATATTTTGACCAGTAGTCCGCGACCCCGGCAGTCCGCCAAGTGCCACCGCTGCTGGTCTGGTACTCGGAGAAGTCGAACTGCCATACCTGGTTCGGGCGGGTCGGCGGGTCACAAAACGCCGCCTTGCGTTCCGCCGCGAGCCGGCGCCGGTCACGCTGGTAGGAGGTCTGCAGCAGCAGGCC